>FWPU01004097.1_pt1 | contig 34716 bp, 27 predicted proteins | sample 2228361 | NCBI WGS metagenome assembly FWPU01 (sample SAMEA103939777, study PRJEB20133) | metagenome
AATCTAATAAAAACTTATGTTTGCCCCTTATTTTTTATATGCAGCATCAAAAAATTATCATATTAGATTTTGGTTCTCAATACACCCAGCTCATCGCCCGTAAAATCAGAGAACTAAATGTGTTTTGTGAAGTGCATCCTTTTAATTATAAATTTGAATTGTCAAGAGAAATAAAAGGAGTTGTACTTTCAGGAAGTCCTTTTAGTGTTAACGATGAGGATGCACCTGTGCCAAATTTTGATATTTTTCTTGGTAAAATACCTGTCTTAGGAATTTGTTATGGGGCACAATTACTAGTAAAAATAAATGACGGTGTAGTAGCTAAAAGTACAGTGCGAGAATATGGGCGTGCTCATCTTACCCGTATTAATAGAAATTCCGATTTAATGAAAGATATTAAAGATAATTCTCAAGTATGGATGAGCCACGGTGATAGTATATTAGAACTTCCAAAAATATTTGAGCTGGATGCATCTACTGAATCTATCCCTATCGCAGCCTATGAAAACAAAAAACAAAAAATTTATGCAGTACAATTTCATCCTGAAGTATATCACTCAGAATGTGGCATTCAGTTGCTTTCTAATTTTGTAAAAGACATTTGTGGTTGTACAGGAGATTGGACACCACAGTCTTTTGTCGAAGAAACTATTAAAGATATTCAGGAACAAGTTAAGAATGACAAAGCCGTATTGGGTCTTTCAGGAGGCGTTGATTCTAGTGTATCTGCACTTTTATTGCACAAAGCTATACAGAAAAATCTATACTGCATTTTCATAGATAACGGATTATTAAGGAAAAATGAGCCAGAGGAGGTTGTGAACTCTTACAGAAATTTAGGATTAAACATTATTGCTATTGATGCCAAAGAAAGTTTTTATTCAGCATTAGAAGGTGTTGAAGATCCAGAACAAAAACGAAAAACTATAGGTCGTGTTTTTATTGAAGAATTTGACAAAGCGGCACATCAAATACAGGATGTAAAGTGGTTAGTACAAGGCACTATTTACCCAGATGTTATTGAGAGTGTTTCTGTAAAAGGCCCAAGTTCTACTATTAAATCACATCATAATGTAGGCGGATTACCTGAAAAAATGAAATTGAAAATTATCGAACCTTTAAGAATGTTATTCAAAGATGAGGTGCGTAAAGTAGGGAAGCTACTATCTTTACCTGAGAACATTCTTAATCGTCATCCTTTTCCTGGACCCGGACTTGCTATTAGAATTATTGGAGAAATTACTCCTGAAAAAATAAAAATACTCCAAGAAGCAGATGATATTTACATTAGTAAACTAAAGCAAAGTGGATGGTATGATAAAATATGGCAAGCAGGAGCTATTTTGTTAAACACTCGTAGTGTAGGTGTCATGGGCGATGAAAGAACTTATGAATATGTAATAGCACTAAGAGCAGTACATTCTACTGATGGTATGACAGCTGACTGGGTGCATTTACCTTATGAATTATTAGCTGATATTTCCAATAGCATTATTAATCAGGTAAAAGGTGTGAACAGAGTGGTATATGATATAAGTTCAAAACCCCCTGCTACCATTGAATGGGAGTAGTATTATCCCGTTTAATCTGTGTTTGTTTCACATTGTTTTTGACAATTTAATTTTATAGTTACAAAAAACTAACAAAAATCTGTTAGTAAAAAGTTTTTTTAACCCATTAAATACCATTATCTATAACCTATTTTTGCAAATGATATTATGGAACTACAAGAAGACAACACTCCAAATAAAATTCAGGCGCTCATTAAATTATTAGATGATCCTGATGAAAATATATATTCTGAGGTAAAAAATCAATTGTTGTTACTAGGGCCTGTGGCTCTTCCATACTTAGAAGAGATATGGAATGAAACCTTAAGCAATTGGTTAGTTCAAAGGGTAGAAGAAATTATCGAAGATATTAAGTTTAATGAATTAGCCAAAGAGCTAATACAGTGGAAATATGAAAAGCAAGATGATTTATTATATGCTGTATGGTTAATTAACCATTTTCAATACTCTGAAATTACATTAGAATATCTTCAAAAGAAAATAGAACAGATTAGAAAAGATATTTGGATAGAGTTTGCCGAAGATCTTACTGCATTAGAAGAAGTGCTTATTATTAATAATATTCTTTATGATGTTCATCAATTTTCGGGAAACATTGCTAATTATTATTCAGTTCAAAACAATTATCTACATTATGTATTAGAAAATAAAAAAGGTAACAATATTACTTTAGGTATACTGTATTTAATCATTGCTCAAAAACTAGAATTACCAATTTTTGCCATTAATATCCCAGACTATTTAATATTAAGTTATATTAATAAAGACATTAATCTTTATGATGCAAAATCTCACTCTTTGAGAGATGCTACTTTGTTTTACATAAATCCGTTCAGCAAGGGTACCTTATTGCAAAAAGAGGATATTATAGAATTTTTAAAGCAAATCAATACTTTGAAAAATCCTGATTATTTTATTCCGTGCAATAATGTACAGGTAATTGAAAAACTTTTAATGAGTATTTCTGAGTCTTACGCTCAACATGGAAATACAACGATGTTTGCAAGGTACTCCACTGTAGCAAAAAAATTAATCGAAGGTTAAAATAGAAGTTTCAAGTATTTTTTTCTTTATCGGCTATACCATAATTTCCTCCCCTATTTTATTAAAAAAGCGATACTCCATAAAGCCATAACTATCCATTGGGTTAATTTTAATCCATTGTTTGTATTTCCATCTCCATTGATTTAATTTGCTCCTCCATCCTTTTGTCAGATAGGCTTCAATATAAGGATGTACACATATTGTAATATCTTTTTCTTTAAGTTCAGATATAATATAATTCAGTGTTTTTTCAATTTGTTCTACAAATAAAATGCTGGGCTGAATTTTACCTGTTCCTCCACAACTAGGGCATGTTTCTAATACTTCTATGTTTACTTCCGGTCTTAATCTTTGACGAGTAATTTGTACTAATCCAAATTTACTTGGTGGTAAGATATTATGTTTTGCTCTATCTGATTTCATTAGTTCTTTAAGTCGTTCGTACAGTATTTTTCTATTTTCCGAATTGTACAGGTCTATAAAGTCAATGACAATGATACCACCCATATCTCTCAGTCTTAATTGCCGAGCAATTTCTTCTGCTGCTTCAAGATTAACTTCTAAAGCATTTTCTTCTTGAGACGCACTGGATTTTGCTCTATTTCCACTATTTACATCAAATACATGCAAAGCCTCCGTATGTTCTACGATAAGATATGCGCCGCTCTTCAAATATACTGTTTTACCAAACAAAGACTTAATTTGTTTTTCTACACCAAATACATCAAAAATGGGGAGTCTGCTGTCAAATCTTTTAACAATATCTTTTTTTTCCGGAGCTATGTTTTGAACATAGTTTGCAATTTCTTTACATAAATTATCATCATTTACATAAATATCAGTAAATTGTTCATTTAATAAATCACGAAGCAAAGCACTCACTCTATCTACTTCTCCTAAAACCTTAAATGGAGGTTTAGCTATTTTTAATTGATTAAAAATATGTTCCCATTTTTTATAGAGGTCCTTAAGATCGTTTTCAATATCACTTAAATCTTTTCCTTCTGCTGCTGTACGAACAATAACTCCAAAATTTTTAGGTTTTATTTGTTTGATAATATCTATCAATCTGTTTCTTTCTGCTTCATCTTTTATTTTAGAAGAAACTGTAATTTTTTCATTAAATGGAATGAGTACCATGTATCTTCCGGGCATAGAAATTTCAGATGTAATTCTCGGTCCTTTGGCACTTATAGGTTCTTTAGCAATTTGAACTAATACTGACATTCCTGGTTTTAAAACATCATCAATTTTGCCAGATTTGTCAATGTCCGCTTCGTTTTTAAAGTACATTAATCCATGTGTGTTATACTTACCTTTTTGAACATCATCTGTATATTTACTTAAAGATTTAAATTGTGGACCTAAATCCAGATAATGTAAAAAGGCATCCTTTTCATGCCCAACATTGACAAAGGCGGCATTTAATCCTTTCATAACACGGCTTACTCTACCCAAATAAATATCTCCTACGGAAAATTGATTATTACCTTTTTCTCTATGCAGTTCTACTAATTTTTTATCTTGCAATAGTGCAATTAAAACTTCTCCTTTATTAGAATTAACTATTAACTCGTAAGGCATGATTAAAATTTTTATCTTCTTCTATTTTTATAATAGAAAAATAACGCATTTAGTAATTATAAATTAAAATGGGTAAACACAGAAAATTAAAATTTACAAAATAAATATTGCCAACATGCTTTTCTTAATAAGAGAATAAAAAAGCAACAATGGCATTAAATAATTAACGAATTTTTTTCTTATGGCGATTCTTTCTTAAACGTTTTTTGCGTTTGTGAGTAGCCATTTTGTGTCTTTTTCTTTTCTTTCCGCAAGGCATAATTTTGGGTTTTAATGATTATTTTTATTTAATGTTTCAATATAATGATAAATACTATTTTTTAATGCAGTATCAGAAATGTGGGCGGCAAATTTACGAATAAAATAGATGCTTTGCAAGGTGTCTTTTTTTTGCATATAAATTTCAGATAAATATGCATATATTTCTGTTCTATTACTATCTAGTTGTAGAGCTTTCTGATATCTTTGTATAGCTCTGTCCAATTGATTAGAGCGTAAAGAAAACTCCGCTAATTGCATTTGAAGTAATACATTGTTACTATCTGTTTTTTCGATTTCTCTCAGCATCTTCACACCTAGCATAGGGTTATTCGTTTGGACATAACAAGAGGCCAGCATAATTTTTGCATCTTTGTTTTTATCATTTAAACTAAGCGCCTTATTAAAACATCTTGCTGCAGAAGCAATCAATTGTTCGGCTATTACAGGGTCAGAAATAAACCCTAATGTGCTATAATAATTTTTTCCTATATTAAACCATATTGTATCTATATCTGATTGTAAATTTTTTATTTCTTCAAAATATGCGGCAATATGAGGCAGCTTTTTCGCATTAAAAAATTGAATTAAAGAATCAGGGTTTATCTTCTTTTGCTGATAGTCTTTTAGAAGACTTTCAATATCCTTATCTTTCTGAAAATACGGTGTAATATCAACAGATAAAGAAGTATCTATAATAGATACTTGAACAATTGGTTTTTTATTGCTCTCATGCTTAGGTAAATACAACAATGTAATGGTAATGAAAACAAAGAATAAAATAATCAAAATGTGTAAAGGGCTTAGTTTTTTAGTAACAGACATTGACATTATTGTTTGGGCGATTCATTATCAGGTACAACTTTTATTTTCTTTACTTTTTCAGCTATGTATTTGGAAGGGTTGAATGCAACAATATAATGTTCAGGGACAATAATCGGTTGATTTTGTTTAATGATCCTACCGATTTTTTGAGCCCGCTTCTTTAAATAAAAAGTTCCAAAACCTCTCAGATAGATATTGTTACCCTTACTCAAATTGCGATTAATAACTTTCATAAATTCTTCTACAATAGCCTGTACATCATTTTCTCTCATTTTTGTTTTATTAGCAATTTCTCTAACTATATCTGCTTTAATCAACTTATTATTTTCCATAAAATTTTAAATTTAAGTTGTCAAAATTAAGTAAAATTTAATCTTTAATGAAATTTTTTACTTTATCAAAGAACAATTGAGGCTGTTCAGCATGCACCCAATGTCCTGCATTTGTAATAATTGCAATATCTAAGTTTAAATATCTTTGTCGAATATCATTCCAATCACTTTCCGAAATGTAGGGGGACTTCTCTCCTGCTATGAATAAAGTAGGTGTAGAACTATTATAGAATGGTACCTCTTTCAATATCTCTTCATAATTATTCTGAATAGCAAATAAATTAAATCTCCAACTCAATTTTTCAGAAGTTTCCCAATACACATTTTTCAATAAAAACTGTATAACTGCTTCTTCTTTGAGATGTTTTCTTAATTCCATTTCCACATCCTTTCTTGTTTTAAGGCTAGTAAAATCTACAGCATTCAATGCTCTGAACACATCTAAATGCCCATGAGGATATTTTTTAGGAGCGATGTCAACAATAATTAATTTTTTCAAATCTTGCGGAAATAAATAATCAAAATACATACTAACCTTCCCGCCCATGCTATGTCCCATTAAAATAGGAAAAGATATGTTTTTCGTTTCTATTAACTCTTTGACATCTTTTGCCATTAACTCATAATTTATTTCAGGGTGATGCGTAGAAAGCCCATGATTCCTTAAATCTACAGTATATACAGATATATTATGTTGAGAAAACATTTTAGCTAAAGTATGCCAATTATCACCATATCCAAACAATCCATGAAGAATAATCAGTGGTTGTCCTTCTCCATACTTTCTATAATACAATTCCATAAAAGATATAATTACCGTTTATTTTTCTTTTAATAATAATCTTGGTTCTGTCATCTCTAAAATAGCATATTTCACACCCTCTCTGCCAAAACCACTTCTTTTTATTCCACCATAAGGCATCGCATCTAATCTTAAAATAGAACAAGCATTATGTATGACAGTTCCACACTCTATGTTTTCAAAACAATACTCCAATTCTTTAATATCATTCGTAAATACACCACATTGTAAGCCATAAATAGAATCATTTACTTTATCAACAGCATCTTGTATAGTACCGTGATATGGTTCTATACATACTACTGGTCCAAATACTTCTTCGGAATATACTTTCATTGTATTATTAGTATTGGTAAGAACAACAGGAGCATGGTAATTTTTTTGTCGCATACCATCTAACAAAATTCTTGCTCCTTTTTGAATAGCATCTTTTATCCATTCTTCTATGCGAATAGCATTATTCTCATCTATCATTACAGATATGTCTGTGTCTTTATCTAATGGATTTCCATATTTCAATGCTTTCACTTTTTCTATAAATAATTGAACAAATCTATCAAAATGTTTAGGGTGTACAAAAAACCGTTGTGTATGAATACATACTTGCCCGCTATATGCAAAGCCTGCTACTACACAATGATTAATAATTGCATCAACATCTGTACTTTCAGTAATGATGGTAGCCGCATTACCACCTAACTCTAATGTTACTTTTTTATCATACGATATAGATTTTATTTTCCATCCAACATCTGGGGAGCCTGTAAATGAAACCTTAGATATTTTAGGATGATTCAGATATTTTTCGATTGTTGTACTTTTACATGGTAACATTGACACAGCTTTTTTTGGCCATTCGGTATGGTGAATAATTTCTGCAAGTAATAAGGCAGTTAGTGGTGTTGCGGAAGATGGTTTTAAGATAAAAGGATTTCCCGCTGCAATTGCAGGGGCTATTTTGTGTGCTACCAAATTCAATGGAAAATTAAAAGGAGTAATTGCTAAAACTACTCCTATTGGATAACGTCTTACCAATGCTTCGCGAGACACTTCATCAGGGGTAGTATCTAAAGCAAAATACTCATAAGACATTCTTTTACTCTCTTCTGCGGCTATAGTAAATGTTTGTATAGCCCGCATTACTTCTGCTATAGAGTACTTGTAAGGCTTAGCAGATTCCAACGAGATGAGTTTTGCGAATTTCTCTTTTTGCTGAGAAATAGTTTCTGCTATCTGTAATAAGATTTGATATTTTTTATAGGAAGACAATTTTTTCGTTTCCTTAAAAGCTTCGTGCGCATTGTCAATAGCAGTTTCTATAATAGCTGAATCTGCTAAACAAACATTAGAAATAATTTCTAAATTAAAAGGATTTTTGACAGGATAAGATTCATTAGTATTTATAAATTTTCCTGATAGATATAATGGATGAATATCACTCATAATTTTAATTCTGACAAAAGTAAAAAATTATGCTCTATAATTCTTTTGTAAATTATGTAAAAGAAAAAAGTGTTTTATTTTAGTACTTTTGCACTCCATGAGTTCACTCTGGAAACAATTTATTATTCAAAAATTTTTTCAACATAAAAATACTCTCCCTTCTCATAGAAAAATCCTTTCTCCATCCGAAATTGCAAAAGCTACCCGAGAGTTAAAAATTACAATCGCTAACCTTTTTAAGGACTCTTTTTTAATTATGTTAGGAATTGTCTCTGCTGCTTTTGGTCTAGAAAGTTTTCTCGTTCCAAATAACTTCATCGATGGCGGGGCAACAGGTATCTCTCTCCTTATTAAAGAGCTAACTACTATTCCTCTTTATATTATATTACCATTGGTAAATATCCCATTTGTGATTTTTGGATACATGGTAATCAATAAACAATTTGCTATTAGAGCAACTCTTTCTATCATAGGATTAGCGATAACCATTGCAGTATTTGAGTTCCCAGAAATTACTCACGATAAAGTATTAGTGGCAATTTTCGGAGGCTTTTTTCTCGGATTAGGAATAGGACTTTCCGTAAGAGGCGGTGCGGTCCTTGATGGAACAGAAGTATTATCTATTTTTATTAGTCGTAAAATAGGAGTTACCATCGGAGATATTATCCTTATTATCAATGTCATTATATTCTCTACTGCAGCTTACTTGCTCTCTATTGAAACAGCTTTATATTCTATGCTTACTTACCTTGCAGCTTCTAAAACAGTAGATTTTGTCATCGAAGGTATTGAGGGGTATACAGGTGTTACTGTTATTTCCACAAAATCAGAAGAAATCAGAAAAATGATTGTTGAAAAATTAGGACATGGTGTAACTATCTATAAGGGTAAGCGAGGTTATGGCAAGCATGGACATACTAATGACACAGATATTGTATATACAGTAATTACGCGATTTGAGATTAGTAAACTGAATGCAGAAGTAGAAAAAATAGACCCCGAAGCTTTTATTATTATGAACATTATTAAAGATACCAAAGGAGGCATGATTAGAAAAATAACTTCCAAGCGACTATTGTAAATTGAGTATTGGTCTTAAAAAGTATTGTATCATATTGAATAACAACAAGAATCAGGTAAAATAAAACCCCTTATAATCCCTTCAAAAGTATGATGCTCTTTTACACACCACAAAAATTTAATAATTCCTTAACACGAAAAAGAGTGTTTATATTTATGTTTGAGCCAAAAACATAATGAAAAAAGCAAGTTTTATTACTGGGATTAGTTGTTTAATTTTATTTGCATGTGGAGGAGAAAAAAAACAAAACCAGCAAAATCAATTAAGTGGAACGGTTAATATAGATGGGTCCTCCACAGTATATCCTATCACTGAAGCTGTAGCAGAAGAGTTCAAAAAAGTATATCCTGATGTAAAAGTAGCAGTGGCTTTGTCCGGAACTGGTGGAGGATTTAAAAAATTTATTCGTGGTGAGACAGATATTAATGATGCCTCTCGCCCTATTACTAAGTTTGAAGACAGTATTGCCAAAGCCAATGGGATAGAATATATTGAATTAGAAATAGCTTATGATGGGTTGGCTGTAGTGGCAAATCCACAAAACACATGGTGTACAGAAATTAAAGTGTCAGAGCTTAAAAAGATTTGGGAACCTGAAGCACAAGAAAAAATTCTTAATTGGAATCAGGTTCGTCCAGAATGGCCTAATGCCCCCTTACATTTATATGGACCGGGTGTAGAAAGTGGTACTTATGATTATTTTACAGAGGCTGTTGTAGGAAAGGCACATAGCAGCCGAGGAGATTATACTTCCTCCGAAGATGATAATGTATTAGTACAAGGAGTATCATCAGACAAAAACGCATTAGGATTCTTTGGAATAGCTTATTATGAAGAAAATAAAGATAAAGTAAAATTAATAGCCGTAGATAATGGCAGCGGCGCTATATTACCTTCTATGGAAACTATAAAAAATAAAACATATTCTCCTTTAGCAAGACCTCTTTTTATTTACATTAATAATAAAGCGACTCAAAGAAAAGAAGTGCAGGAGTTTATCAAGTTTTACTTAGATAATATGAATGCTTTGGTGGGCGAAGTAGGTTATATTTCATTAAGCGATGAAGAGACCAATGCTGTGAAAGCAAAATGGCAAGATTTTTTAAACAAATATCAAAAATAATACCCTTAACTATAATACATGCTTTTGAGAGAAAAAATAATAGAACGATTTTTACAACTGTGCGCTTTGATTAGTATCTTCACAACATTAGGAATACTATATGTCTTAATTTCAGAATCCAGTGATTTTTTCAAAGAGGTTTCTATTGTTGAATTTCTTACCGGTACGCAATGGACACCTCTTTTTACTGACAAGCATTATGGCATTTTACCATTATTAGGAGGCACTATACTGACTTCTTTAATTGCAATTGTTGTTGCTGTACCTATTGGTTTAAGTATTGCTATTTTTCTAAATGAGTATTCTTCGAAATCTTTGAGAAAAATTTTAAAGCCCATTTTAGAGATATTAGCCGCTATACCTACTGTGGTTTATGGATATTTTGCCCTTATGGTCATAACTCCTTTTTTACAAAAGTTTATTCCCGATTTATCTGGATTTAATGCTTTATCGCCGGGTATAGTGATGGGCATCATGATTATTCCTTATATTGCATCACTTAGTGAAGATGCTTTATATGCTATTCCTTATAGTTTAAGAGAAGCCTCGTATGGCATGGGCGCTACCAAATTGCAAACAGTATTTAGAGTACTTATTCCTTCCGCCTCATCAGGAATTATTGTATCTATTATTTTAGCTATTTCAAGGGCTTTTGGAGAAACAATGATTGTTGCTATTGCGGCCGGACAACAACCTAATTTTACTTTTAATCCACTGGTGCCCATAGAAACCATTACTACATATATTGTTCAAGTAAGTTTAGGTGATGTGGTTCAAGGATCTATAGAGTATAAAACCATTTATGCAGCCGGTGTTACATTGTTTGTACTCACATTTATTTTGAATAACATTAGTTTTTTTGTCAGAAAAAAATATCAAAAATATCAATTATAATGAAGTATACTATAGCACTAAATAGATTAAAGGATAAAATATTTTATTGGTACGGACTTATATGTACCCTATTAGGTATACTAATATTATCTATCTTTCTGTACACTATCATTGCTGATGGATATGATAGATTAAATTGGCAATTTTTTACTTCTTTACCTTCTCGTCGTCCTTCTCATGCAGGTATTTTAGTTCCTTTCTTAGGAACATTATGGATAATGATATTGACTAGTGTTATAGCGATTCCTATTGGAATTGCGGCGGCTATTTATTTGGAAGAATATGGACACAAGAATCTTTTTGCTAATTTTATTGAGGTAAATATTGCAAATCTTGCCGGTGTCCCTTCTATTATTTATGGATTATTAGCTTTAGAAATTTTTGTAAGAATTATGGGTTTAGGTAGAAGCTTATTATCAGGTGCACTGACATTGTCCTTGTTAATATTGCCAATTGTTATTGTTTCTACCCGTGAAGCACTTAAAAGTGTACCAAAAACTATTCGGGAGGCATCTTATGCATTAGGTGCTACTAAATGGAAAACCGTATGGAATGCTGTTCTTCCTTCTGCAGCAGGAGGAATTTTAACCGGTGTGATATTAGCAATTTCTCGTGCTATTGGTGAAACAGCACCATTAGTGGTTATTGGGGCCATGTTATACATTACTACAATTCCTACTCATCCATTAGATGATTTTTCTGTCCTTCCTATTCAAATATATAATTGGCTTTCAAGACCACAAAAAGGATTTATAGAAAATGCTACTGCCACTATTATTGTATTATTAGCTATTACTTTTGTATTAAATGGAATTGCAATATATTTGCGTAATAAGTGGCAGAGCAAAGTAAAATGGTAATGAAAAAATATAACTTGTTATGACACCTGTAAAAGTATCTACAAAGAATGTTAATGTTTATTATGGGAATAATCATGTTATTAAGGATGTTTCCTTAGATGTCATTCCTAATGAAGTTGTTGCATTTATTGGACCATCGGGATGTGGAAAATCCACTTTTTTAAGATTATTGAATAGAATGAACGATTTTATCGAAAGCTTTAAGATGGAAGGCTCTATCCTAATTGACAATGAAGATATTTATGATAGTAAAATCAAAGTAGAGGAATTAAGGAAAAAAGTAGGAATGGTATTTCAAAAGCCTAATCCTTTCCCTAAAAGTATCTATGAAAATGTTGTATATGGCCTTAAAATACAAGGTATAAAAAACAAAAAACAGTTAGATGCTGTGGTAGAAAAAACCTTACAACAAGTAGGCATTTGGGACGAAGTAAAAGATAAACTTCATCAGTCTGCTTTAGCATTATCCGGGGGACAGCAACAAAGGGTGTGTATTGCAAGAGCATTGGCAGTAGAACCTTCTATAATTTTAATGGACGAGCCTACCTCTGCTCTAGATCCTATTTCTACCGCTACTATAGAAGAACTGATTTATCAGCTTAAAAAAAACTACACTATTGTTATTGTCACACATAATATGCAACAAGCAGGACGAGTGAGTGATAAAACAGCCTTCTTTTATATAGGGCAATTAATTGAATATAACGACACCAAAGAAATTTTTACAAATCCCAAAATAGAACTTACCCAAAAGTACATCACGGGAAGATTTGGATAGTTATATATTTTATTCTTTAGTATGTTTGCCACTAATTAAAAAATAAACCCATGACGCATTTGGAAGAAGAAATATTAAAAACAAAAACAGAAACATTAAAAATGTTTAAATTAGTCATCGACCAAATAGAAATTGGCTATCAATCTATTTTCACAAAAGATGTATCCCTGGCAATAATCATTAAAAATAAAGAGGAGCAAATCAATCAAATGGAGTTAGAAATAGAAAAACAAATAGAAAATGTTTTTGCCTTGTTTAACCCTGTAGCCATTGATTTGCGTTTTTTAATGTCTGTTTTAAGAATAATATACAATTTAGAGAGAATTGGAGATAGTACTAACGCTATAGCTAAATTCGTTATCAAGAAAAAATACATCTTAGAAGAAGATATCATCAATAAGATTAATCTGAACGAAATTTATGAAACAGCTTTTAAATCTGTACTATTATCTAAAGATGCTTTTGAAAAAGAAGATGTTAATATAGCATATCGACTTGTTGAGAAAAATACTGATTTAGAAAACATGTGTGATATAGCTCAAGAAAAAATAGCTGAATATATTCGTCAAAACCCTGAAAAAACAGAGTATGGATTAAGCATTCTTTCATTGCTAAGAAAAATAGAAAGAATGGACGATCAATCCAGAAATATTGCCCGAGAAATTATTTTTTATTTAGAAGCCAAAATATTAAAGCATCAAGGAAAGAGTCAATAGGTCATTAGATTTTGTAATTATTCATGTAAATTTTTTTAGCTTTATTGTATAAATAATCTTTACCTTTGTAATTAATATGAATAAGCATTTTGTTGCATGTATCATAGGATTATTGCAAATTTATTCACACTTAAATGCTCAGCATCATGTTCTATCTAAAAATGTTCCGCTAAACAAAGATTTTTCCGATGCTTTTCATGAGTGGGCTATTCTTCAGCCCTCTTTTGAATTTCATTCTGCTTTTCAGCCCTATCTAAATGCTACCTTTCAAAACTTCCACGATACTACTTTCAAAAATAAATCATATCCTAAAATAAAATCATTAGCCCTTTCAAAAATCTTTAATGATGCACCTAATAAACGAAATCAATACCAAATACAAGTATTACCCATTATGCATTCATTACAAGGATATGATGGGCAGTTTACTTCTGAAAATGGAATAGGTTCACAAGTATATTTTAATATCAATAATGATTTTACTATTTATGCTTTATCTTGCTTGTATAATTCTTCCTTCCCATATTTTATGGATACGAGCATTTATAATACTCAATTGATTCAAAATATTGGATTCCCGATATCTGCCCCATCAAACAAAAGATATAATTACTTATATTGGAACAGTTATGTTTCTTATACTAAATCTTATTTCAATTTTCAATTAGGAAATAGTAAAATGTTTATTGGTGATGGTTATCGTTCTCTTTTACTATCGGATATTGCACCAGCTTATCCCTATTTAAAATTACAAACAAATTTTTGGCATGTACAATACAATGTATTCTATATGCTTTTACAGCACTATGTACCGGGAAATGCATTGAATATCTTTCAAAGGAAATACGCTACTATGCATACATTATCGTGGAACATCACACCGCAAATTAATATCGTGTTTTTTGAAAATGTAGTATGGCAGGGCACAGATAAAAACCGCTATAGAAGTTTCGATCCTGTTTATTTAAGTCCTGTTCTCTTTTTTAGACCACAGGAATATCAACAAGGTTCATCCGATAATGTCATGATGGGATTAAATGTTAGTTATACCATTCCCAGGAAAGCACAGATATATGGTCAATTAGCATTAGATGAGTTTTACCTAAAAGAAATCCGTGCTGGCAAAGGTTGGTGGGCTAATAAACAAGGATGGCAATTAGGAATATATGGTTTAAATTTTTTATCTGTCAAAAACCTGAATGTACGGTTAGAATACAATGAAGTTAAACCATACACTTATACTCATGGTTCTGTTTCTCAAAATTATGCACACTATGGAATGCCTTTAGCACATCCGTTCGGTGCCAATTTCAGAGAATTTATCATTGGGTTAAATTATGGATATAAAAAGTGGAACATAAGAGCACACCATGTATATGCCGAGATAGGAAAAGACAGCTTATCTACAAACAGCAATGTCGGACAAAATATATTTTTATCTTATACCACAAGAGGCAAAGAATATGGTAATTACACTCTACAAGGCATAAGAACATATTTTAATCACACTCAAGTAGAGTTTTCTTATCTTTTAATTCCTGTAATGAATATGAGAATACAACTGGGGTTGTATTACAGACATCAAAATGAAGTTAATTTTAAATTTGAAAATCTCTGGTTTTCAGGTGGATTAACTTGTAATGTATTTAATTTTTACAGAGATTATTAAATATTTTGTATCACCAAAACTTATTGATAATTAGAGTACTTTATTTATTAGCAATAGGTATAATAACTCTTGTACGCCACTTTAAGGTATCTTCATTTAAAATGTATATTTCCCTGGCAGGGCCTATTTGTTTGTATCCTTGTTTTTTCATTATCTTTTCAATATTCGCATAACTTTTATGGATATTATTAAATGTACCATAATGATCATATAACAAGCCTTGCGTACTTTCTAATATCACCAACTTAGAGTGCTTTGGTTTTTTCTTCGGAGCTGTTTTCAAAAACATGAATGTTTCAAAAACAATTTTTTCAGGGGAAGATGAATAAAAAATACATCCCGGATAATCTACAACTTCTGCATTTATTTGTTTCACATCTTCTAATATCTTATTGTAATTGTCTTGCATCTTTTTAGGAGCTTCTTGTGAACTCGCAGAGTCTAATATACAAATAGCCATTTGCTCTTTAATGAACATCGTTCCTTTATAATTAGTGTCAATACTATTAGATGTAGCGTCTTTCACTACTATGCTTTTCTCTTGCTTTTGATTCAAAGAGATATTTTCTTTTTTTGATGAATCATGCTCACAAGAAATTATTGAAAAAATCAAAAGAACTTTTATCAAAAAATTTTTACCCATAAATGCCAATCACATTCTTTTGAATAAACTTTTTATATAATCAATATCTATTGTTTCTTTAAAGTTATCTCCAAAAGCATGTTGCCACATAAATGGCAAATTGTAAGAAACTTCTGCCATTGCTGTAATAGTAGCATCATCCCAATTTTTACTCAATCCTGTAGGCAGTTCAATACCATTCTTTATCAACATTTCTTTAAAATCTTTTACACCATCGGGATAAATATCATCTAAATGTTGAAATATCACACAGTTTGCAAAACAATGCTTATATCCTAAAATTTTTGATAACCCATAACTTAACGCATGACAAACGCCCACTTCGCTATAAGTTAAACTTAATCCACCCATTAAAGAAGCCACCATCAATTTATCATCATTTTCTGGTGTTTGTCCACTATATTCATCAAGATATACTTCTCTACATAACTTTAATGCTGTTTGAGCATATGCTGCACTAAAAGCATTTCTTTTAATACCATTTTCACTTTCAATACAATGAATGTATGTATCCATTCCTGTATAAAACCACTTATCTTTTGGAACAGTAGCGATTAGAGTAGGGTCTAATATCACCTGATTAAAAACAGTATAATCACATTTTATTCCCAACTTTTTTTCAGGACCAGTTAAAACTGCTGTCATGCTGACTTCTGCACCTGTACCTGAAATAGTAGGCACTCCTAAATGATATACACCCGGCTTCTTTATTAAATTTAATCCCTGATATTGAGCAGAAGAACCTTGATTGGTGAGCATTAAAGATAGTGCTTTAGCAATATCCATAATACTTCCACCTCCTATACCAATAACTCCCGAAGGTAATCCTTTTGTGGTGATAATTTCATCTCTTAATTGATCTACCTGCTCCGTCGTAGGCTCATGTGGATCAACATCTATAAAATATATTAAATCTTCTTTTTTATTTTGTAACCTGTTGGCAAGCTCTTTATCCTTAAAATAGTTATCTACAATATAAACAAAATACTGATTATTTTCTTTTCTTATAGGATTAATGATATCACTTAAGTGATTAAAAGCACCTCTACCGTATACTACCCTATCAATATTCTTGAAGTTTTTATGCATATCCTTTTTATTTTGCTTTAATTAATACATTTGATAAACATTCAATGATACTCTGGCTCAATGCGTTCATTTCCTCTTCTGTCCATGAGACACGAATACCAAATGATACTAATCTTCCAATAATAGATTGAGACTTTGGTAAATTTAAATGTTTATAATCTTGCGAGATAGGTAAATAATGTATAGCCATTTTATTGGGAAATTTCAAATTCTTAATATGATCCCATTGATTAATAAAATGATACATGTTGGTAAACCAATAATTAAATCCCCCTATTTCCCTCTTATTTAATTCATCTACAAATAGTTTTGTCACCTCTGTGTTGGGTAACATTAAATTCAAAAATGTAGCAGAATCTCCTGATGTATCTGATAATCTGGAAAAAGAAACTTCATTAATAGCGTTTTTTATCTTATCTTGTAAATATCTTTTATGTTGTTGATTGATTTTCTTAATTTCCGGCACTCGGCGTGTTTGTGCTAATCCCACGGCAGCATGTAGTTCACTTACTCTAAAGTTAAATCCAATGACAGGATGAGGCTCCATTCCCCTGTTATTTCCTTGATGGCTATGTCCATGGTCACAAAAATATTCTGCCATTTTATAAGTATGTTCATCGTTTGTAACTAATACTCCTCCCTCCCCTGCTGTAGCTATTTTGAAAAAGTCAAATGAATAACTTCCTGCCTGACCAAACAACCCTGTATAAGTTCCTTTGTAAGATGAGGCAAAAGCTTGCCCTGCATCTTCTACCAATATCAACTGATGTTTAGCTACTACTTCTTTTATGCTATCCATATCTGCCATCTCTCCACACATATGAACTAAACAAACAGCTTTAGTTTTAGGAGTAATGGCTCTTTCTATACCCTCAGCACTTAAACATAATGTGTCATCAATTTCTGCAAATACAGGAATAGCACCTAATAACAACACAGCTTCTATCGTAGCCACAAATGTAAATGGAGGAACTATTACCTCATCGCCATATCCAATACCTGATGCCGCTAAAGCAGCAAATATCCCAGCTGAACCACTACTTACTGCTAACGCATATTTTGCACCAGTAATTTTCTTAACTTCTTCTTCCCATTCTTTCGCTTTCCATATATTGTTTCTTTGTGCTTCGTGGTTATATCTAAATAAAATACCTGTGTTCATAACATCCATCACTTCCTTTAATTCCTCTTTGCCAAATTTTTCTGTGCCAGCCATAATTTTATTATTTTCTTGCAAATTACAGCTTTTTTTTATTATTGTGCAAAAAGCAATAATGTGTTTTTTTCTTTCAAAATTTCTATAGAAAGTAAAAAGAGCATCTGTTGCTCAAAATATTTTTTAAAAGTAATTCAATTTCCCTTGCACAGCTGATGACTGAGAAGATTGGGGCTACTTTTACACTATTGAATTTAAGAAGCACAGTTAGCAAAATAGTAAACCTAGAAATTTTAGCTCCCCAATTTGTATCAACTATCCCAAGTCTTTTTTGAATGACACTTTTTGAAAATAGATTTTTTTAAGAAAAAGGAATGTTTTTATATATATTTGCTAAATGAAAAACTTGCGATTGTAGCTTAATGTTGCTATTGAAATAACTAAATTTGACAAAAAGTAAATATGCCAGAACTAAATAAAATATATCAGGGGGATGCGCTCAAACTCATTGAGAGTATAGAAGATTGTAGTATAGACTTGATTGTGTGTGATGGTCCCTACGGAGTAACTTCAAATGAATGGGACAAAGTGCCTGACATACAGACTTACAATTTAAACTTAATTAAACTTTTTTCAAGGGTGCTAAAACCCGGCGGTGCTTTGTATCTCTTTGGTAAAGATGATTGTATTGATTTTATTGATTACAGACCTTACTTGCAACTCAATAGAAAAATAGTATGGTATCAACCCATCCGAATATACCACAACGAGATGGCAAAATGTTGTATACAGTACTAGACATAGCAAAAGAGAAAGATAAAAAATAAGATATTTTTCAACAAATTGTTAATAACTTTTTACAAAAAATACAAATTATTGATTTTCAAAAATTTGTTTTGTTTTTTCACTTTAAAATCAGATATTGTTAACACTATTAACAACAGCTTATTAACAAAGAGGAATTTTTATTAACAATTTTTAGTGGAAGAAAATCGTATTTTTGTCTAATTTAATAAACACATTTGTATAAATTGCCGTAACTTTGCAACGACAATTTTTATTTTATGTATGGTACTTTAAAGAGATTTGAAGAAAGGTACGGTTATTTAAAGAAAATGGGCGTTACCTTTGAAGGTATTCAAATGATAGACCCTATTAAAAGAAAGCAAGCTATTGTGCTTACTCGTCCTTTTCTTTTTGATTGCAGGCTATTGCCTAAAAAGTATGAAGGTGTAGAAATTAAAATAAGAATAAGAGGAGAGTTGCCACAAGAATTTAAAGTAAATAATTCCAAGGATTATATTTTTGCTCCTGATAAATTTGAAGGCTATGTCTCCAAAAATATCAATAAACTCAGAGATTACTTTGAAAAACCCGAAATGACAAAAGAAGAAATATTAGATGCCTTAGCTTTTGGCAATTTTGAAGAACATAAAAGAAATGTGCAAAAACTAATGCGAGAAAAGAATAAACCAAAGAGAAAAATACAACTAACAAGCAGATAATCTCTTACAAAACCTGATTTTCATAGCTTTATTTTTCTTAGGTTTTGTACTAAAAAAGCCCTTAAAATAAGGGCTTTTTACTTTATTATCATTAATTTACTCAGCTCTAATCGTAAAACAAACCTTCTGTACCTTTTGTACTAATGAAAAGGTATTGCAAGATTATTTTACCTTTTCAACTATTGCTTTAAACGCTTCAGGGTGATTCATTGCAAGGTCTGCAAGAACTTTACGATTTAATTCAATATTATTTTTTTTGAGTTTATCAATAAATTGACTATAAGACAATCCGTATTGTCTCACACCTGCGTTAATTCTTTGTATCCACAATCCGCGCATTTCTCTTTTCTTTAACTTACGATGTTTATACGCGTAAGTTAATCCTTTTTCAAAAGCATTTTTGGCTATGGTCCATACATTTTTTCTGGCTCCCCAATAGCCTTTTGTTTGTTTTAAGATTTTTTTTCTTCTTTTTCTACTTGCTACAGAGTTAACTGATCTTGGCATATTAATTTGTTTTTGCGAGTGGCAGCGCCTTATTTCTATAATAAGAACTTTGAGCTGACACTCCGGTTAGTGTATATTATTTACAAAGTAAAAATTTTACATTATTCAAATCTGCATGATTTACTTCGGTCATGCGTACCAGCTTGCGTTTTCTGTCCTTTTCTTTTTTAGTTAAAATATGATTCTTATATGCTTTTTTTCGCATAATTTTTCCGCTCGCTGTTACTTTAAATCTCTTTTTTGCACTTGAGTTTGTTTTCATTTTTGGCATATAAAAAATTTTTTAAGGGGTGCAAATGTACAAAAAGTAATTTAAACATAAAAATTTTTTATAACTCTTTTTAACTATCCCGCTGAAGAAATTTCTTTAAGACGGTCCGTATCAAGTATTTTGATTTGCTTTTTATGGCACTCAATAATATTATCTTTTTCAAGAGAATTAATAATTCTGATAACATTAGATAGCGTTACCCCTGACATAGCAGCAATATCTTGTCTTTTGAGAACAATATCTATATATCCATCATCATTTACACCACATAATGTTTTTAATTCTAATAAAGTATCCGCAATCCTTGCACGAATTTGTTTTTGTGTGGTATTGATGTAATGGTTACAATTGCTGATAATAGTAGTAGCAAGCTGCTTAAGCATCCTTTGTGTAAACTTAAAGTTGGTTTTAAGCATTCTTTTAAATAAAGTCTCTTCAATGATACACACCAAAGAGTCTTCCACCGCAACCGCTGTATTTGTATGCTTTTGTCTTGTAATAAATGATTCAATATCTAAAAAATCAACGGATTTTTTTAATCCAACTATTACATCATTTTCCTTCGGCGAATTTTTTATTATTTTTGCTTTTCCTCCATATAAGCAATATACTCCTGATGTTTTAATATTTTCTTTGTAGATAATTTCACCTGGTTTAAATTGCACAAAAACACTATTCTTGTTTAATAACTCTATCTCATTATCATCTAATTCATTAAAAATAACAGAAGCGTCTTTTTTAATGCATGTTTTCCAGTCAATACATTCTCTTTTATCACACCGCCCATTAACTTGACATTGATATTTCGAACTTTCCATTGTGTTAAATTTTATCCGATGCAATAATAAGAATGTAAATGTTAGTAATAAAGATTTATTTGCACAAACTACTTATTTTATCAACTATTTTAATGTGTTATAAACAAAACAAATTTTATGTTTTTAACAGATTTATCATTTGATTTTTATCTATTAAAAAAATGTTTTTGTCTAATTTTTTTTATTTATAATAAAAATTTACTTTATATTTATGCCGTATTTTACATACTATAAAATATACAAAAAATTATATTTTAAAACATAAAAATATGGAAACAAAAAAACTACATGCTTTTCATTGGCTCATTATCATCTTAGTAAGCATTTTATCATTAATTTTTCTTTCATTAATAAACCCCTTATCTGCGGTTACTTATTACTACATCAACGGTCCTATCAATTCTTTAAGTAGCTGGAAGACAAATTCAAATGGCACAGGCACTTCACCGGGCTCTTTCTTAAGTGGTTCTAATACCTTTATCATTTGGAATTCATTGGGTGGCCCCATATCCCCTACATTGACAGGCACGTGGAACTTTGGTAGTAGTAATGCTTTGCAAATAGGAAATACCACAGGTTCTGCTACATTAACCATCGATAATGGAGCTGTCTTAAATCTACAGAACAATTCCATATTAAGAGTAGGTGCCACTACAGGAACCGTTGGAGCAAAATTATATATCAATACCACTGGCAATCTTAATATAACATCCGGAGCATTTTTTCCTTTAAGAGTATATAACAATGCTACATTAACCATCGCTTCTAGTACTTTTCCCCCCAGTAATAGGGTATATCTAAATAACGGAACGCCTGGTTCCTATGTAGAGTTTGCTCAAACCACAGGAACAACCCTTATTTGGAGAAGAACATACAGAAATTTAATCATCTCCGGAGGAGGTATTAAACAACAAAACAGCACAGGTACTCTGCGTGTTACAAGAGAGTTACAAATGATAAACGGTGGTCTTTTAATGCACTCTAGTACAAGTTCAACTCTGAGATTAAGTGGCACTATCTCTGGAATCGCTCCCATTATGACTAGTAATAGTAATTTAACCATTGACGGGACCGGCAACTTTGGTACTATCTATTTCGCTAATGGTAACACTGCTATGAGTATTCGTAATCTCACTATTAACCGGAATTCTTTAGGACAAATAAACTTAGGAACAAATCTAACTGTCAATGGAACTACAAGCTTTTCAAAAGGAGTTGTAAACTTGAACAACAATACTCTTACTTTTAACGGATCAGTCACACTCCCCACATCAACAACAAACGGATATTTTATCGGAAGTCGTAACTCTTCTTTGGTTTTCAGTGGGGCAGGTGCAATAACAAACAATCTTTTAATGAGCACTGCCACACTAACCACCAGTTCGCTATATAATCTTACAATAAATAGAACTAATAGGTCTATTACCATTGGCAATCCTCTTTACATCTGGGGAGAACTCACTGCTGCTACAGGTACTATTAATACTAACGGAAATATTACTATCAAAGCAGACCCCCTTCAAAAAGGCAGGGTAGCACCTATCGGAACTAATGCTGATATTATTGGTAATGTAACCATGGAAATTATTGCTCCGGGCGGCGCTACGGGATGGAACTTATTGTCTTGCCATGGTATCACATCTCAATCATTTACAGGCTGGGATGATAATATCGTTATTACTTGTCCCACTTGTCCCGATGGTTCTACCGCAGGAGGGAATCCTTTTACTTCTGTTTACTCATATTGTGAACCCTGTGCAACGGGTAGTTATTCTGCATTTGCTCACTATGTTCCGCTTTCTTCTATTAATAATTCTCTCTCTCCAGGTACAGGTTATTGGACATATGTAGGTACATCTACATATACTACCAACAATATCAATATTGATTTAACAGGTACTTTGGTTAAAAAAAACTTCGGAAGTATTTCACTAACGACCAATACACCCAATGATTATCAAGAGGGCTGGAATTTAGTAGGCAACCCCTATCCCTCTCCTATTAGTTTTACAAATATACTAAGCAGTATGGGCTCAAATTCTGTCAATATAGACAATGTTATTTATGTGTGGAACCCTGATTTAAACGGAGGAGCCGGCGATTATGGTGTCTATTCACCAAGTGGAGGGTCCATCCCTCCTGTCGGCAGCGGTGGAATTGATAATAACATCCCTATAGGACAAGGATTTTATTTACATGCACTTAATAATGTCATACTTCTTCCAAGTGAAAATTGGAAAACAACTCTAAACAATCAAAACAATCTACTAAAAACAATTTCAGGAGCTACCACACAGCCTGTAAACAGCCCCAATGTCTACCCTCCATCTTTACTTATTCTTCAAATGCAAGGACCTAACAACTATAATGTTTATACAGGAATAGCTATTCATCCTAATGCTACTAATACACTTGATCCACAATATGACGCCTCACAGCTTGGTAGTGACCCTCCAGCACCACAACTAATGAGTGTGTCTAACAATACCGCGTATAAAATTAATACCGTTCCACTAATCAATGGCAGTTATACTTTAGATATTAAAGCCATCACAGGCCTCACCGGCACATATTCTATACAAGCAATAAACAAAAGCAATTTCTCTAATGGTGCTTGTATATCATTGTATGATAAATTTACAAACATAAATCATGATTTATCATCGGGAACATATACTTTTGTGTTGCACGATACTACTACTGTACCAAGATTTATTTTAAACATTACCAATAATTCTATAAGCGCTACTACTACTATCATTCAACAACCTTCTTGCAACAGCTCTAATAATGGTATAGCCACTATCAACATAATGAGCGGTTCTCCTCCCTACACCATTGCTTTGAAAGACGCTAATGGCAATACAATCATTACTTCTACCACTTCTTCCAACACTTATACTTTTAATAACTTATATCCGGGTAATTACTTCTGTGAAGTATCTTCTCTTTCTTCCTGTGCAAGCACTGTTTATCAAATAAATGCTACCCCTGCTAATACAATTTTCCCTGTAAGTCAATTCGTTTTATCAACCAACGATACTCTACCTCTTAATTTATCCTCCCCATTCATAGCCACTAATCAATCTACTAATTTTACCAACATAGAATGGCTCTTAATCGGAGACGGATACACTTCTACCAGTAATACCTTTAGCTATATGCCCTCTGTTGAAGGAGAATACATATTGCAACTTACAGCCTATAACTCATGTAACGACACTTCTATTTACCAAATACCAATAGTAGTTGTTCCAGGCCCCGACTCTCCATCTTCTTTAAGTTACTCTCCTGATGGCTCGCCTGTATTTACATCAAAAGCCACCTCTTCTCAAAACACAGAACCTGTTGTTGAAAATACAGACCCTGAAATAAAAGTATTTTATGAAGTCGGTGGATATTACATTTATTCATCCAAAAAAACAACAGTTAATATCTGTATAACAGATGTTTTAGGTAGAATAATACATCATGAAAAGAACACAACCCTTCATGGAAAACATCGCTTAAACCTACCTGTTGAAAAAACCAATCAAATTTTAATCTTAAACATTGAAACAAATACTAAAAACATAACAGAAAAATTAATATATTAAAAATAAAATTCAATTCAACCAACAAATACAACCTTTTTAGAAGAAATGAATAAACAATATTTCAAGGCAAAAGAAAAAGACATGAATAAATTTGAAAACTTCTTAAATATTTCTTACATGGACAATATAAATATAAAATATAATACGAATGTAAAAAATATCATTAACACATAAAAATTTACCATTATGGATGCCATATTTTCAATTAATTCAGAAAAAATAAAAAAATATGGTAGTATTACAAGTAAGTTTATCTTAAGCAAAGTAGTGGGTATAGAAAAACAGGTATATGTGTTTTTAGTTTTTTTCATGCTTTGCAAATTAAATATTGCACAAACTACTTACTACACTCGTGGTGGAGGTGGAAATTGGAGTAATCCTAATACATGGAGTACTGTTGGGTGCAACGGGGCTCCGGCTGCAAGTGTCCCCGGTCCAATAGATAATGTTATAATTTGCAATAGTAATGGCGGAGCAGCGGTTACAGTTAATGTAGATGGAAACTATACAATAAACAATTTAACAATTGGCAATGGAAATAATGGTTGTTACTTAAATGTTCTAGGTAATTACACTCTAGATATCAACGGAGATTTAAAAATTAACAGCGGATGTCAAAATAAAACTTTTAGATTAGATGTTGGTGCAGGGGTAGTTAATGTCAATGGGACATTTTCTCAATGGTGTACATCACAGGGAAGTAGTGAAATATGGGTAGGAGCAGGAATTTTACAATTCAATCCGCTTGTAAATCAAACTAGTATTAATCAACTTATCCGATTTTATGCTGCTGGAAAAATTATTTTTAATAATGGATTTTCATCCAACCAACCTAATGGAAGGTTTCAAACTTATACGAATGCTGAAATATGGTTTAAAAATACTTATACTCAAACTACAAATAATATGGACTTTACTATAGGACAAACTCAATTCCCAAAAATTTATTTTGATTGCATCGGTTGTCAAATTAATAATACTACAAGAGTAGATTTTGGAGATGTTATTATATATGATAATGCTAATGTAAGTACTGCAGGAGCAGGAAATCTAAATATTACAGGTAATTTGGTATTAAATACTAATAGTACATTTAATGTCAGTAAAAATATTCCTGGAAATGTATCTTTGGTAAGAAGCATTAACGATGTGATTCTAAATAATGGTTCTCAACTTAATATTGCTGGGGGTGTATCTTATATGCAACTTGCAGGTAATTGGATAAATAATGGAGGGGTTCTTAATGCAAGTCCACCCACTTCTATTCGTTTTGAAGGTATAGGAAATAGTATAGGAGGCACTACTATTACAAATTTTCCCCATTTACAATTTGGAAATACCTTAAATAATGTGAGCTATCAAATCAACCAAAATATAAGTTGTCAAAATTTTATTTTAGATCAAGGTAACTCTTCCAGACAGGTTACTTTAAATATATATAATTTACAAGTGAATGGTAATATTATAATCAACCAGCCAAATAATAATGTTACAAATCTTTTAACCGTTAATAACGGTACACTAAATGTCACAGGAAATTTAATCTTTCAAGGTAATAATAATATTAATACACAAATAGGAAAATTAAGTATTCAATCTGGATCAGCAACTATTAATGGTAATATTGTATGGATGACAAATACCACAGTTTTATCAGAAATAATTGAAGTAAACACAGGTACACTCAATTTACAGCAAGATGTTTCAATGCCTTATAATTCAGGTGTATTAAGTGTTATAGGATCAGGAGTTGTTAATTTTAATGGGACTTCTATTGTTTCATTAGATTTAAATAATACAGTAGCAGCTAATTCAGCACAGTTAAATACTGTAGCTGGAAGCACATTAACATTTGCAAAGGGCATCCAAAATAGCAGTATTCCACTAACTTTTGCCAATAGCTCCTATCAAGTTTTTACTGGTAACAGTAATATCATTCCAAATGCAAATATTATTTTCGGGAATGTACAAATTAACAATGGCATTTCAGTAACCGCTATGAATGATTTTTCAATACAAAACGACTGGTTGAATCTTGGTGGTACTTTTGTTCACAATAATAGGAGAGTTTTTTTTGTAGGAACTTCTATTCAAAACATCTCAAAGGCAGGAGGTGAGGTTTTTTATAATATAACTTCCAATTGCATAGGACCAATTAAATTGACTAATAATGTAACAATTTTGAATAATTTGACAATGACAACGGGCAATTGGGATGTAAATGGAAATATCTTGTATCTAGGTAGCGGTACTGCTTCATCGCTAAATAGAACAAGTGGCATTATATATGGAGGAGAATTTAGAAGATATTGGCTTTCAGGAACAGCAATCACTTCTAATAGTGGGAATTTTTATGGATTATTCCCAATAGGAACAGCAACAGAATATAGGCCTGTAGAAATTAATTCTTCTGTAGCACCAACAACAGCGGGTTACATTGGAGCATATCATATAGACGCCTATACTGCAACGGATGGTAGTTGGGCAGCTAACGATGGATTAGGTAGCACCATATTAAGAATGCACGATCAAAGAAGCACAATCACTAATAACGGAGTGGCAGGGGGGACTTACAATTTATCAGTGTCTTTTACTGCATTATCTTCAATAGGTACATTGAGCGATATGCGACTAATGCCTTATTTAATGGCGGGCGTAGGAACGCATGTAGCAGCCAGTGGTACTGTACCAGCCCCAAAAGTGACAAGAAATGGATTAAGTATTTTTGAACTGCCTAATACTTGGGCAGTTGGAACGATTAATAAGGACCCTGTTATAGGTACACCGCTAAGACAACCTTATTATTCTCGTAAAACAGGTAATTGGAGTGATGTATCGCCGGGTAATGCCACATGGAGTACTGATCCTATAACATTAAGCAGCTGTGATTGTAAACCCACACCGGGCAGTTTGGTGATTATTAAAACAGGTCACATAGTTACATTAGATATAAATGTTTCAGCCACACCAAATGGTCCTATTGATTACTTAATTATTGAAAGTGGCGGCAGTTTGATAGGAACTAATAATATTACAATCAATTATGACATGGAAGTACAAGGTAGCGGAAATTTCGCGCCAACATCCGGTGCATGGTTAATTAAAAGAGATTTAAACATGAGTGGTACAGGGAATTCCTCATCTTCCCCTACTGCGACTTTAACAGTGGGAAGAAATTTTTATATGAGTGGAAATGATATTTTGAATCTAAATAATCAATTGATAATAGGCAGTAATCAAGGAGGAAATTTTGGTTTGAATGGAACTATTAATGCTAATGCAAATAACATTCAACTGATTGCTAATGGAGGAAGTAAAAATATTTCAGGCACCGGAATAATAAATGGCTCAGGAACATTTAGTGTTACTAATATGTCCGCAGTAATATTAGCTTCATCAAATTTAACCATTCAACCAAACATTCTTATTGGAGCAATTTCAATTACTAATAATGGAACGATAACTGCACTCAATAACATAAATGGTAGTGCAGGAGGGTCTACATGGATTAATTCAGCTAATTCGCAACTAAACATTGCGGGATTACTAATGAATATAAATGGCCAGCTAAATGCAAGTACTTCACCAAACATTGTAAACTACAATGGGAATAATGCTATGTGGGCAAGTATAAAAGCTCCTATATCAAACACATATCATACACTTATAATTTCAAACAATGATAATAGAAGATCATTAACCAATTTAAATATTACCGGTAATTTAATTATTAAAGATAATGCTAAATTTTTTGATAATGCGAATGGTATAACTGGTATAGGCGGCTTGATAATGAGTGGAAACGCAACATATTCAATATCTAATGCACTAAATCCTGTTCCTTCATTAAATGGAACTTATAATATAACGGGGGGTACAATCGTTTTTGCACGTGCAGGCAATCAAAGTATACGTTCTCTTAACGGGCCAATACCTTCTGCCTATTATAATGTCGATTTTTCCAATTCAGGAACAAAAACTTTACAGGGTCCTATTTTAGTTCAGCAAGATTTGACTATATCAGGTACTAACACACGACTACATACTAATACTGGTGGTGGAGGAAACAACTACAAAATTAATTTAAAGGGTAATTGGAGTGTAACCGCTTCAAATGTAATGGACCATTTTACAGAAGGTACTATAAATGGTGAAGTAGAATTTTCAGGAAATAACCTACAAACTATAAATTGGGGAGTAGATAATACAAGGCAATTTTTTAGATTCACAATTAATAATACTGCACCATCTGCTGCAGTTCAAATATTAGGGACTTCTCCAACCTCGGTTGCCAATACAGTTAATTTTTTAGATGGGCATCTTATCACTAATAATTATAGCAATCCTAACTTTGTTATTAAAGATAATGCAACTGTTAGCGGAGCAAACGACTCTACTCATGTAAAAGGAGCTGTTGTAAAAGAAGGTAATGATTCTTTTACTTTTCCTGTTGGTAAGGGCATATTACCTGTAAATGCTGCTATGTATGCACCTATTAGTATATCAGCACCATCATCCACTACAGATAGGTTCGTAGCAGAATATTTTTATCAAGATCCTAATATACCTGGTTATAATACAATGTCTAAAGATATTACTATTGATCATGTTTCTACCTGCGAGTACTGGATGTTGAATAGATTATCAGGAACATCAAGTGTTTCAGTTACTTTAAGCTGGTATTCACCTAATCCAGCAACTCAAGATCCAAGAAGTTGTGGAGTAACATCTTTACCTGATTTATTGGTAGCTCGTTGGGATGGAACTCAATGGAAAGACCATGGTAATGGAGGAACAACAGGAACTACCTCTAATGGAACAGTAAAATCCAATGGCGTAGTTACTGTCTTTAGTCCATTTACATTAGCTTCAAAGTTAGGAGGTGGAGTAAATCCATTACCTATTGAATTAGTTTATTTTACCGCAAACCCAAGAGAAAATTATGTGGAATTAAATTGGAAAACAGCTACTCAAATTAATAACGATTATTTTGTTATAGAAAAATCCAAAGATGCTTCTAACTGGAGTCAATTGGTGATAGTAAAAGGAGCAGGGACCACAAATACTCCAATAGAATATCTTGAAATAGATAACAATCCTTTTGAAGGAATAAACTATTATCGTTTAAAACAAGTGGATTTTGATGGTAAGTTTTCTTATTCTCAAATTGTAGCCGTAGAATTTAAAAAGCAATTATCTGTATCTGCTAATGAACCTGTTATATTCCCAAACCCTGTTGGAAAAAGCGAAACACTCAATATTCAATTTAACACATGGCATACACAGGCTCTTGTGGTTTTACGAGATATGAAAGGAAAAGAAGTACTTTCAAAAGTTCTTGTTTTTGAAGAAAATAATTTATTGTATGCCATACCTTTAGATGAGCGGATAGCCCCTGGTGTATATTTAGTAATAGCTTCCAGTGATAAAAACATCTTATTTAGTAAAAAGGTAATAGTTAAGTAAAATTCATAGATATAGATGAGAATTTAATAATTTCATAATGTTATACTTTTTTTTCCTGTTGAATTATTTTCCATACTTTTGCGAAAAAAAATGAAGAAACTATTGTTTGTATTCTTTTTGCTGTTCGTTGTTCAGAGGTATACTTATTCACAAAACGATTCAATTCCAGATGATACCACTAAAATAAAGCGGGAAGCAGAATTTCAATTGCCCGTGTTTTCTGTTACTTCAGATGAAAGTGAATCAGAAAGTAACTCTCAGGATGTATCCTCTTTATTACAAGCCTCCCGAGATATCTATTTAAGCTATGGTTCATTTCACCTATCCTCTGTGAATTTTAGATTAAGAGGATTACCCTCTGACCAAAACCTTGTCATGATAAATGGCATTAATATGTCTAATGCAGAATTAGGCTATGCAAGTTGGAGCAATTGGGGAGGTTTAAACGATGTGCTTCGCTTTCCCGAAATAAGAATAGGCGTTACCCCCTCGCGTTATGCTTTCAGCCCATCCTCAGGCTACACTTATATTGATAGTAGAGCTTCTCTATTCAAAAAAGGTACGCGCTTTTCTTACGCTAATTCTAACCGAATATTCCAACATAGAGTAATGCTTACTCATTCTACCGGCATGATGCAAAACGGATGGGCCATTACTATATCTGCATCTGCAAGGTTATCAGATACAAGTTATTATCTTGGTACTTATTTCAACTCCACCAGTTATTACTTAGGAATAGAAAAAAGAATAAATGATAGGCATTCTGTTTCTTTAACTGCCTTTTATGCTAGCATAGAAAGAGCCAGAAAAGGAATGGCCACACAAGAAGTGTATGACCTCGTTGGTAACAATTATTATAATCCATATTGGGGATATCAACAAGGAAAGAAAAGGAACGGATATATCACAACAAACGCTTATCCCACTGCTATTTTAAGCCATATTTTTACAATTAACGAAAAAACAAAGCTGATAAATTCTGCTTCATTTTCGTATGGAAAAAACAAGTATACAAGTGTAACATGGTATGATGCCGCTAATCCCAACCCTACTTACTATAAATACTTACCAAGTTATTATGCCAATACGAATCCTACTTATGCTCAAATACTGACCAATTTATGGCAAACAGATGTGAACACACAACAACTCAACTGGGATGATTTTTATCAAGCCAATTATGGAAATCTTTATACTGTATTTAATGCAGATGGAATACCAGGAAATACTGTTGAAGGAAAACGTTCTAAATATATTATACAAGGACAAAACACAGACTCAAAAGTTTTTAACTATTCATCCTTTATTAATTCAAGAATCAATAGCGTGTTTGTAAGCGGAGGCGTAAATGCTAATTACAATGTATTCCATCATTACCGAACTTTAGAAGATCTTCTTGGTGGAGACTTCTGGTTAGACTTCGACATCTTTGCTCGTGGGCTTACCACAGATGAATTATATTATCAAAACGATGTTGAAAACCCCAATAAGCTAATAAGGAAAGGGGATATATTTGGATATAACTACAAATTAATAATACAAAAATATGAAACATGGGGACAAGCAGAATATAACTTAAATAAGTTTGATTTTTACGGAGGATTATCTTTAAGTTACTCTTCAATTTTAAGAGATGGACTGATGAAAAATGGTAAATTCCCTAATACATCTAAGGGCAAATCTGAAACAAAGTCTTTCTTAAATTATGGAATAAAAGCAGGTGTAAGTTATAAATTAAATGGCAAAAATTATTTTACCCTTAACGCCATGTATAATACCAAACCGCCCGACTTTCAAAACATATTTATATCTCCACAAACCAGAAACGATTATATAAATCCTATTCAAAATGAGAATATCCTTGCCACAGATATAAATTATTATGCTAACATGTCTTTCTTAAAAGTGCGAGCTACCTATTATTTTTATCAATTTAAAAACTCCACTTATTTAAGAACTTATTTCCACGATGTATATAATACTATTGTGAACTATATTATGACCGGTGTAAATACCCAACATCAAGGTGTTGAGTTAGGATTAGAAGCAAAATTTTTGAGAGGCTTCACGGCCACTGCTGTTTTAGGATATGGAGAGTTTATTTATACTAACAGACCAATAGCTCAAGCATGGAGAAATAATTCAGGCGAACAATTGTTCTCAAACAGAACAGTGTATTTAAAAAATTACAAAATAGGCGGCACTCCACAAACCATAGGGGGGCTTGGACTAAGATATAACAGTAAAAAATTTTGGTATGTTGGTTGTTACTTCAATTATTTCTCAAACATGTATATAGAACCTAATCCTGATAGAAGAACGGCAGAAGCTATTAGTAAATACATCCCAACAGACCCGCAATGGGCGCAACTATTAGATCAAGAAAAACTACCTGCAAAATATACCATAGATGCAAATATAGGGAAATCATTCAGAATAAAAAAGAAATATACACTTGGTATAAATGGCTCTGTTTCTAATTTGTTAAACAACAAAAATATTATTAGTACAGGAATGGAACAGCTGAGATATGATGCTAACGATCCTTTAAAATTTCCTAACAGATATAATTATGCAATGGGTCTAACTTATGTTCTAATGATTAATTTTAATTTTTAATACAAATGAAAAAGATACTTTCCCTTCTGTTTATATCATTTGTTGTTGCCTCTTCGGCACAATTAAAAAAAGATATTCAATACAATCCTGTTATTATCGCGTTTTGGAATATTGAAAATCTATATGATACCATCAATGACCCTAAAAAAAATGATGAAGAATTCTTACCTAACGGCACTAATTTATGGAACACTTCTCGTTATACTAAAAAATTAGATCACTTAGCCGAAGTTATAAAACAATTAGGAGAAGAATATACTCCTGATGGTCCAGCAGTAATTGGAATGTGTGAAGTAGAAAATGAAAATGTACTTATCGATTTGGCTAAACAACCAAAAATAGCTAATAGAAATTACAAAAGCATTATTATTGAAGGTCCTGATGCCAGAGGCGTTGATCCCGCTTTAATGTATAATCCTAAGTATTTCAAACCTGAAAAATATCTTGCTTATCCTGTAACAATAATTACAGACCCTGAACATAAAACCCGTGATATTCTTGTTGTGTATGGAAAATTATTAGGCGAACCTTTTGCCTTTCTAGTAAATCACTGGCCATCAAGAAGAGGCGGAGAAGAAGCTAGTCGCCCCAACAGAATTTCTGCCGCAAAAACAGCAAAACATATTGTAGATAGTATATCTAAAGCAGATCCCAATATCAAAATCATGATTATGGGGGATTATAATGACGATCCAACGAATGAAAGCATTAAAAAATACATAGGCACTTACGGTGATCTGAAAAGAATAAAAGATGATGAGTTCTTCAACCCTATGGAAAAACTACACAAGAAAGGATATGGTACTCTTGCCTATCAGGATAAATGGAATTTATTTGACCAAATTTTATTAAATAAGCCGCTTTTACCTACTGATTACTCCACTTTGCAGTACTTCAATGTAAAGATATTCAACAAACCTTTTGTTCGTAATGACTTTGGAAATTTCAAAGGATATCCCTTTAGAACCATTGTAGGTGGTAATTATCAAGGTGGGTACGCTGACCATTTTTCCGTTTATATCGTTTTAATGCGGCAAAAAAAATAATTTTATTACTTTTGCCTTTCCTTATTTTATCCAAAATGAAGAGAGTTTACTCTATTTTCTTGTTTTTTTCATTATTTTATGTCTCTACATACTTTGCACAAGATAATAATATACTTATTGTAAAGTTTCAAGTTCAAAACAGAGAAGACGCTGCTGTTCCAGGAGCACAGGTGCAAGTCTTACAAAATGGAAAAAACTTTTCCAGTGCTACGGCAGACGCCTCTGGAAACATACAATTAAAGCTGCCGCTTAATAACGATTATACAATTATTATTACAAAACCCGGTAGCATTACAAAAAAATTTAATGTATTCACTCGTGGCGTTACAATAGAAGAGGGTAAAAAAAATATTTATCAATTTGAAGTAGACGCTATAAGAATTTACGAGCCCTTTGAAGGTGTAAGTTATTCGGTCTTAAATCAACCTTTATTTACTGTAACATACAACTCAAAAGGCAATAAGTTTGATGTTGATAAGTCAAGCATTAACGCTATTCAGCAACAATTAGAACAATTATTCCAGGCAGAAGAAACAGCTGAAAAAAAGAAAAAAGAATCAGAAAAAAAATATCAAGAATTCATTAAAAATGCTGACGCTGCCTTTGCTAAAAAAAAATTGGAACAAGCAAAAAACCTATATAATCAAGCTCTCTCACTAAAACCTCAAGAACAATATCCTAAAAACCAAATAAACCTGATAGACAAAGCACTCGCAGAAGAAAAAGCCAAATCCGAACTGGAAGCTAAATACCAAAATGCTATCAAAAAAGCCGATGACGCCTTCAACAAAAAAGACTGGAACACCGCTAAATCTGCCTACAACGAAGCTCTATCCTACAAACCCAATGAAAAATATCCAAAAGACCAATTAGCAGCTATCGACAAAGCACTCGCAGAAGAAAAAGCCAAATCCGAACTGGAAGCTAAGTACCAAAATGCTATCAAAAAAGCCGATGACGCCTTCAACAAAAAAGACTGGAACACCGCTAAATCTGCCTACAACGAAGCTCTATCCTACA
>FWPU01004103.1_pt1 | contig 34682 bp, 27 predicted proteins | sample 2228361 | NCBI WGS metagenome assembly FWPU01 (sample SAMEA103939777, study PRJEB20133) | metagenome
CCGCGTGGGGCGCGACTCGAGCATGACGTACCACCAAGAGGTTACACAGTCGTTTCAATCCACGCGCCCGCGTGGGGCGCGACCTCCAATGACACGTACGTTGTTAGACACGAACTCAACGTTTCAATCCACGCGCCCGCGTGGGGCGCGACGCAGCCTGATATAATTGCCCGTCGCCGGCGTATAGTTTCAATCCACGCGCCCGCGTGGGGCGCGACGGTATCCGCTGCGCTGCTCGATATTGCGGAGGCGTTTCAATCCACGCGCCCGCGTGGGGCGCGACTGCAGCGAGCATGCGGGATGGCTTTGATTGGCGAGTTTCAATCCACGCGCCCGCGTGGGGCGCGACGCCTGCCACGTTTCCGTTGCGGGTTGCTGTGTCGGTTTCAATCCACGCGCCCGCGTGGGGCGCGACCAGGGCGGTAGTGTGACGGTTGAAACCGATGTAACCAGTTTCAATCCACGCGCCCGCGTGGGGCGCGACCTAATCTTACCTATGCAATTTTCGGTGTGACAGCGGTTTCAATCCACGCGCCCGCGTGGGGCGCGACACGGAGCATCACCGGTGATGGTGTGGGAGCCGTAGGTTTCAATCCACGCGCCCGCGTGGGGCGCGACGTGTTCGGTGACGGCGAGAGTATTCGCTCCTCCCGGTTTCAATCCACGCGCCCGCGTGGGGCGCGACGATTCGTAAACAGAATCTGACCACGCCGCTACGCGTTTCAATCCACGCGCCCGCGTGGGGCGCGACCCCTCGACGTGTGGTTCGACATCTATTATTTCAGCGTTTCAATCCACGCGCCCGCGTGGGGCGCGACCAACCTTCTTTAGCAACTCTTCGCCATACGAGTGGGTTTCAATCCACGCGCCCGCGTGGGGCGCGACCGTAACGAATCGAACGAAAACGCCTACAGCGTTGGTTTCAATCCACGCGCCCGCGTGGGGCGCGACGCTGGGCATACATTGACCTGCCCACGCTACTCGGTTTCAATCCACGCGCCCGCGTGGGGCGCGACCTTCTATGAGGCGATGGAGTGTGCTTCGGCTGATGCGTTTCAATCCACGCGCCCGCGTGGGGCGCGACATAGAAAGTTTAGAGACATGAAAAAGACATGCGAGTTTCAATCCACGCGCCCGCGTGGGGCGCGACTTCTGTTAGCTAATTCCTCGACGTCTTCGAGGCGGTTTCAATCCACGCGCCCGCGTGGGGCGCGACCTATGTACATGGCAGAACGATTGGTTGGTTGAACATGTTTCAATCCACGCGCCCGCGTGGGGCGCGACAACCTTCTTTAGCAACTCTTCGCCATACGAGTGGGTTTCAATCCACGCGCCCGCGTGGGGCGCGACACTGATAGCTCTGGCAACACTTATCACCTGTCCATGTTTCAATCCACGCGCCCGCGTGGGGCGCGACGATTCTTGCGCCAGACATCTACGCGCAGGTGCGCAAGTTTCAATCCACGCGCCCGCGTGGGGCGCGACCTATTCTGCCACGATTGTCAGCGTCGAGGATAGACCGTTTCAATCCACGCGCCCGCGTGGGGCGCGACCCTATTCAGCGATCGCAAGCTTGCGCAAGTAGTAGCACCGTTTCAATCCACGCGCCCGCGTGGGGCGCGACCTCAACGTATGCGGCTCGTCTGCGCAGATGCGCGCGTTTCAATCCACGCGCCCGCGTGGGGCGCGACAGCAACAAAATTACATCCTTGCTTCGCACGGACTTTCATTCATCATTCCGCTAACCTCTCTTCAGCTATTCTAACCTGCAGACACATTTAGCCTCATCATCGCAGAGTATTATGCTTTTTTCAAGCTGTTGCAGTGTTCGCTAACCTCCCCTCAAAAAAACATGCACTTCGATTAGCGCTTATTACGTTGAGACTCTAAAAAATCATCGGATCTTCAATGCTTTGTACTTGCTTGCAACCGTGATGCTCAACGTGCTGTTTCCACTTGTTTCCAAGAAAGTAAAACCGCAGGCTATCTTCCTGGGGGTTGTATATCTCCAGTAAGCGAGCACGCAGCTGTTTCCACTCGGCTTCAGATATATTGCACTCAAAGACGGAATTTTGAACGCGCAGACCAAAGTTCGAGCACTCCTGTGCGATTTTACGCAAACGCTGTGCACCGGCAGGGGACTTGGTTGAAACATCGTAGCTGACTAGAACCATCATAGGAACACCTCACTTGATGTAAAAAGGGATATACATATCTGTATCGCCGCGAAGGTGGCGCGCAAGCAATTGTGCTTGTATATGGGGAAGCAGTCCGATTGTTATTCGTTCGTTGAGAAACGGGTGAGTAATTTCCTCTTGCTTACGTTGCTGATATGCGCTGAGGACAGTTCTGCGTGCAGAGTCGGTCATGCGTACTTCGCCGGAAGCCCGAAATTCAAAATCGTCTGGGCGAAGTTGTTGCCGATTGACCAAAGAGAACATGAGACGGTCTCCTAAATAGGCGCGGAGTTCCTCCATCAGATCAAGAGCAAGACTTGGTCTTCCGGGTCGCAGGCGGTGAAGAAAACCTACATACGGATCAAGCCCAACGGCTTCCAGAGCGGAGCGGACATCGTTGATGATAAGGCTGTAGAGGAAGGACAATAGAGCATTAGCACGATCGAGCGGGGGACGTCGGCTTCGCGAACGAAATGAGAATTCCTCCTGCTGGCACGTAAACAACAGCGACGCAACGCTGAAGTAAACTTGCGCACATTCGCCTTCATAGCCGCGGAGAGTATCGAGAGAGTCTGCTTGTTCAATTGAGCGGAGACGGTTCCCCATCACGATGATAGCATCGTGAATGCGATCGTGACCGTCTGCATCGGGATGGTTGCGCAAATGGCGTAGCAAGATTGTACGGTAGTTGGCGACCTTGGCTGCAACAATCGGTTTGGCAATTGCTAAACAGCGCATAGGATGATCGCTGGCAGCATAGTGTGTCTTGCGGAGCAGGACGTTCCCATGGTGTTCACCGTGGACGCGTGCTAAAAATTGCCCGTTTGGGCTGAGGAAAGAAATGCCAATACTGCGGTCAGTGCATTCTGCCATGAGCGCTGGAGTAACTGGCTTAAATCCAAAGCAAACAATGTTCTCGATTGCACGAATGGGAGCCTGGAAGACTTTTTTGCCACCAATTTCGACGACAAAGGTCTCATGCTCTTTGCGTAGATATGCATCGTCGCTGGTGATGTAGAGTGTGTTGAGATGGCGCCTCATTGGACATCATCAGAGGGATGGAACAGATCGTGGATATAGCGGCGCACGCGCGCGGCGTTGGATGCTTTGGGTTGGCACAGGCTAATAAGTGAGCAGTTATTGCATTTGGGCGCGAATTCAGCGGGAGGAACAGTCATTGATTCAACCAGTTGGCGTACAGCAGCGATCATCTCGGTTGTTTGCTGGCGTAATCGTTCGTCAAGATGGACTGTAACACGCCGGCGGACTTTGCCATAGAAGAAAGCGCCGTGTTCAATACGGCAAGCGAGCATTTCTTCCAGACAGAGTGCTTGTGCGCAGAGCTGGATGCAGTCAATGTCATTGTGCTTGGGCTGTCCTGCTTTGAACTCAACGGGCAAGCATTGGAGTCCGTGGGCAGTATGGCGAAGTTCAACAACATCGCACTTGCCGGTCAACCCATATCGGTACGAATGAATGCGCAAGGCAGTGATGCGCTCGCAGTCGCCGATTGATTCAGTTTCAGGGCTATCAACAGATTCGTGCAGCAGCGAGCCACCAATGGTGAGGACATTATCCTGCCAGAGATTTTCGATAGCAATGAGTCCGCACTGGCGTGGACAAAATGCATAGTGCTGCAGCAGGTTGATGGGAATAAGCTCGTCGTCGCAATACATTTTGATGCTGAAGTTGATGCTACGCCTGATTCAATCCACGCGCCCGCGTGGGGCGCGACACGTCAGATGATCAGCCCCATGGGGTTGGTGCACGGCAATAATTCCAGTGCTGCAGATAGCTCGTCTGCAGCCAGAAGATTCTCTCCTGGTCGCTATCAGCTTACAGGGACTATCTTCAGGGTCTCGGTGACGGGGGTGTCATCGAGCAGAATGCGATAGTCCTTGAAGCTACGAGCTGGACCAGAGGTAGTACGTTCATGGCGGACACGGCCTAAAAGCTCATGAGCTGGTTGGGAGCCGAGCGGTGATTGATGCTCGAAAACGATGATGGCACGGGTGCACATCAAGCCTCGCGCAGCTGACCGATCATGCTCGAACATGTGCTGGAGCGCGTCCCAGAATAGATTCAAATCCTCTTGTGAAAATCCCGTTTGTGCCGCCAGAAACGGGGAGATGAAAATGTGAGCACGGTAGAGTCCATAGGGAATGGTGTATTTGCGCCCCATGGTGCGATTGTCGCCCTGCTGTTTTTGAGCTTCCTCTTCGGTTGTAACAGCCATGCGCGTGATCGTATGCTCGAGTGCAACGACCGGTTCGACCGACCGTGCGAATGTCCATTGAACGGGTCCTCGCACTTGCCCTGCGTTTTCTCCTGTTGTCATGACGGCGCCGAAAGTTCGGATGTCGTAGTAACGGCTGCACATCCACTGTCGCGCTGCGTCGGTTTTTTTCGCTTTGTCTTCTTCTGCTTGTATGCCAGGTTGCTGGTGGGCTTGGTTGATCAGGCTGTTGAGTACGGCTTTTTCCTTGATGAAGATATCGTAGGGTGGCTGGTATTGTTGAGAGATGCCGACGTAATTGCGCACCTTACGTTTGAGGCAAACGTCGGTGATAAGTCCGTGGCCGCTTTCCGGATCTATGCGCGGAAGATTGCCGGCATCCGGATCGCCATTGGGATTACCATCGGTGACGTCGAAGTAGAAAACAACATCGTAGCGCTTCGAAATAGGGTTCATGGTTGAGTAGAAGATATGGTGGAACAATACATCAAGAGATTGTGGATTCGGATTGCTTCGGTTCGAAATATTTTTGGCGCTGGTGGTAGTAGCCGAGTGCAAAAAGAGCTTGGTCGTGCAAGGGCAACGACCGCGGCATACCATCGAGTCCAAGCAAGTTCATGATTTCACCGAGCGATTTTTCGAGGTTGATGCGCTCGCCGACATTGTCGAGCTTGTTCAAGTGGTGGTTGGATAATTTCAGCAGCAGGGGGAATGTTGCTGCTGGCGAGGATGCTGCAGCACCGAAGTATCGGTCGCGGATGGTTGCATTGATGCCCGGTTGTGCTCGTTCTTGGATTCGCTCGAGCGCAGCGAACAAACGCCCCAGTACATAGGCGGGCGTGGTGTTGGTAGGGTCCAGAGCCATACTGATCTCCTTCTGCAGATTGTGGTACAAACGATGATAGCGGTTGAGCCAGGCTTTCAGAATTGCAGCGTGGTAGTAGGAAACGGTCTGCAGGGCACGAATGCGCCGCATGCAGCCTTGTAGCAGTGTTTGTGGGTATGGCGAGCCATCGAGAATGCTTTCGATGACGGCTGCCGGAAGATTAGGGGAAACGTTGTCGAGCTTGTTCTCGACCGCGGTTGCTGCTAGTAAGCGATACAGCGATGGGTATTCAGGTGCATTCGGTGGGCGAACAATGGCGAGGTCATTGAAGTGTTGCCAGATGTGCTTGCCAATAGTGCGTGTTGTGCCTCGGCGGAAGAATCGCACGGCGATACGTCCGGCATTCGGCGCTAATCCAAGCACGTAGAATTGCTGGTTACTCTCGGCAAGCATGCCGCTTTCGATTGCCTCGAAGAGTGCGCGGACTGCCTGTGTGCCTGCGTCGGGATCGTCGCGTGAATCGGAAATGTACCAGGCAAAGTTGCGTTCCAGGTCGAAGTCAGTGCTGCTGGGCTTGTCCGCCCAAAATGCGATGGTCACACTATCGCCGAGAATGACTTTATTGGTTGAGTCCTTGTTCAACAATGCATTCAACGCCGTCGTGTAGGCAAACGCTGCTTCCTCTCCAACAGGAGAATTGAAGCTTTGTTTTTTGCCATAGGACCAAAATGCGGCATCGTTGAACGACACAAGGGATGCACCATTAGCGTTTGCACCGCGGACACCTTTGATCGACCCATGGAGCCGTGCCGGAACAGTCCGTTGTCCTGTAATCAGACACACGCTGACGGCTCCTTGGGTTGGCGGTAGCCATCGCTCACGAATGTCGTCACACACTGAGGTGTGGTCAAAGCCACGGATGCGGAAAACAACGAAGGGGTTCTCCTTGAGCATTTGCTCCCAGATGTCGCGGTATGGCGATTGCTCAATTTGCTTGAGAGGATTGTTGTCGAGAAATCGCAGGAGTATCTGAGCCGATTTGATCCCGAGTGGGCGAACTTCCTGCTCGATACGCTGGCGGAATGCAGCGTGGCGGGCGTCAATGTCGTTCCGTTGGCGGGGATTGGCGCCAAGTGCGTATTCAATATTGTCCCACAGGAGGTATGCCTGAATACCCACGGTGCGTTTGACGCTTTGAGGCACAAGGAACGTGCGTGCTCGTTTGCCCTCGCGTGTTTCTTCGATCGCAGCAAGATTTCCGTCCTGCGTGAGAACGATGACGTAAGGAATTTCCTTCCATTCCCATCCGAAGGGAGCCAGCGTATCGGATGCTGTCTGCATTTTTCGTTGGTAGTACTCGTAGAGTGCAGCAAGGATCATCGCAGTATCTCCGAGCTGGTGGGTAGTGGAATGTCAATGACACCGTTTTCCATACGTGCGCGGAAGAACATCGGTTGTGGGTTGTCGGGATTGGAGAAGTCCAAGTCGTAAAGCATAATGCCAAGGTCGCGAGTCTCAGGAATGGGTGCTGGTTCTGCAGCGACGTTATCAACGAGGCGGAAAAAGCAGGTGAATTCGCGGCACCCTAAATAGGGCTGCGTGAAGCATTGCCCCTTGCGGGCGCGGCGCTCAAACATGGCGTTGTACTTGCCTGGCGATTCATCATCAGGAACGTTTTCGTCTGGGGCAACTGGTGTGTCCCAACGGTGGCGCTGCGCTGGGCGTTGGTCGGGGGGTATATATTCCAGCACGGCATAGAAGCGATAGCGTACATCCCGCAATACGATTGCTGCGCGTTGCGAACGGTCATCTTCGATAAAGATGCCACTAGAACGCGGACTGGCGCGGTTGGAAATTTCATTGCGCCGGATCGAAGCCCACGCGATCGGAGACAGCACCTCAATTCGGGCGACCCGCCACCGAATAGCGGGCTTCCATAGAATTGCCTCGAAGATTGCGCGTACAGCCGATGGGGTTGGTACATCGTAGCTATAGCGTTCCACTTTCAGTTCTGGGCGTGTGAAGCACGCATAGTCACCCCACACCTCTAGGCAAAATGGTTTGTGATTTTGCATCAAGCCCTCACCAAAGATGTGATCCTGCACTAAACTACGCAATCAAACCACATTGTATCGTCGAGCTGAACACCGATGCCGGGAGCGTAGAAATGTTCTACCTCTTGCACCCAATATCCATTGCACTGTGTGATGTAGCCTCGCTGGGCGGCATACTCAACTTCCTTGCGGTAGAGAGTGACGCTATAGCGTTGTAGCTGTCGCAGGAGTTGACGGTCCACATATCCATCAGCAAGGCGCTCGAGCAGGTGCTCGCTAGATTGCTCCGGGAAGTCCGGGTCGCGGTAGCGCACGATGACACTCTCCTGGGCGCCGTCCTCGATGAGGGAGAACCGTTCGGCAAACTCGCGAAAGGCAAAGGTAAATTGGCTGGACTCGCCGACAAGGTGCACATCAAACTGTGCTTTATCGAATGTGTTGATGCGTCTGTAGAACGTGCGGAAGTAATGCTCGAACATAGAGGGTGTAAGCTCAAGAGTGGGGTGAGTTCGCATAAGCTCACCCATTACGTCTTCGCCCTTTCGCAGCAAGCCGGCAGGGGCTCGTCGTGGTGGGCAGAAGACAACGAGGAGGCCGCGATCGGGTTTACCCTCCCGGTTGCACCGTCCGGCAGCTTGTGCGATCGAGTCCAGCCCCGCCAGTGCTCGATAGACGACCGGAAAATCAATATCCACACCTGCCTCGATAAGCTGCGTGCTGACGACGCGGATAGGCTCCTTTGTGCGAAGGGCATGCTTGACGTGGGCAAGGACGCGGCTCCGATCAGCCGGACACATAAGTGCGGATAAGTGGACCGTTCCCTCGGGCATGAGAGCATGGAGGTCGCGGCAGTCTTTTCGGGAATTGACAATAGCTAACACTTGCTCGTGCTGGCAAAGTTGATCGCGCAGCTGCTCCCAGGTCAACTGACCTACAAACTGCAGGCTGATTTGTCGGATGTGCTGGAAGTCCTTTGCGAGTTTGTCCGCTTCCTTTATCAATTGCACTCCAGGCGGCAGTCCCTGGATTGCTGCCGGAGCCGAACCGATTGTGCCTTCCAGAACCGGCAGCGTTGCTGTCATCAGAACGACACTGGCACCGAAGTACTCAACCAACCCGCGCAGTGCTGATAGAATAGGGCGCAGATGCTCCGGTGGAAGCATTTGCGCTTCGTCGAGAATAATAACACTGCGAGCCAGATTGTGCAGCTTCCGGCATGCCGAGGGCTTTGTCGCAAAAAGGGATTCGAAGAGCTGGACGTTTGTCGTGACAATGATCGGTGCATCCCAATTTTCGCTTGCCAGGCGTGAGCGCTCCGTTTCGCGGTCGGGATTAAGATTGGAGTGATGCTCGATGACTGCGTCGTCACCAAAGAGGATTTGCCCCGATGCAATTCGGCGCTTGATTTCCTCGGGATCATCAGTGCCATAGCGGAGGACAGCCGCTGTTTGCTCGATGATGCTTGTGTAGGGGATAGCAATGATGATGCGTTCCATGCCGTGGGCAAGGGCGTGGGCTAACGCGAAGCCGATCGAGGCAAGCGTCTTGCCGCCACCAGTAGGCACAACGAGCGAGAAAAATCCCGGCTTCTCGGAGGCATGTTCAATGCACATCTGCCGAATCTGTTTACGCAGTCTGTTGAGTGGTGTATCGGGTGCGGCGACTTCTTTGTCAGCCATAAACCGGTCGTAGCGTTCCTTTAGCTCAGCAAGTGGAGGATACCCTCTGCGTTCGGCAGCACGGTCAGGGTTCATAAAAGCTTCCGTATCGAGAAAGTCCGCATCAACCAGGCATGAAAACAGCATCCTAACCCATAAATGCGCCTGTTCATAGTCCTGTGCCCCAGCAAAGGGTGGTGCCGTCAATCGCAACTGCTTCTGGAGGTATGGCTGTGCAGACGATAACTGCGCGACATCGCTGTAGAGCTTGTGCTCATCCTGGCTATCGAGTCGGCATTGCAGCCCACCGTACCAATTGTCCAATCCAGCATGGTGCCCAGCAATGCAGTACGCTAACACTCGTGCTGGTGGACACTGGCGAGCACGCTTCCATGCGGCGATGGCGCCAACCCCACTGTGCCGTGGACGCGGTCGTGCAGCTTTGCCATTAGGACTGGCTTGAGCACGGATATACTGTTGCCAATCAGGATGGAACTTACCGACATCGTGCAATGCGCCTATGTACTCTGCCCAGTCTTCGCTGCGGAAAGCGCGGGCAAATGCCGCTGCGCGCTGTGCAACGTCCGCTAAGTGTTGGTCAAGAGAATGCCAATGTGAATTCCCAGCAGCATCGCAATAAAAATGCGCAATTGCTGTGTCCATAGTGGCAGGCAGGCTATAGTGCGCACGACAGTGGCAAAGTTATGGGGGGGACAAGAGACTGTTTTTTCAAAAAGATGCTTCCTTCGGCAACACTGTGGCTATGTTCTTCAAGTCTGTCCCCTCTGTTGTATAGTGAACACTCACGCGGAGACAGTGATGATGTCTGTTGAGACTTGCTGGGTGCCTCTACTTTGGTGTGTGGTAGTCCCAACGGGATTCGAACCCGTACCGCCACCTTGAAAGGGTGGTGACCTAACCATTAGTCGATGGGACCATGTAATGTCCCGATACCAACACCGGAATGAACGGGAGTCGGCAACGGTGCCCTAAATTTGGGCAGCAAAAATACGGATTTTCTGCGCGTCCCCCAAATGCTTGTTATTGGATTGACTGGTACCATCGGCAGCGGAAAAAGCGAGGTCGCTCGTATTCTCGAGCGCAACGGCGTTCCCGTTATCGCCAGTGACCAGCTTGCCCACCAGATTATCGAGCACGACCCCCAGGTACGCTCCCTGTTGCGTGAGCGCTTTGGAGAAGCCGTTGTGCCGAGCGATGCACCGATCAACCGGGCGCTGCTGGCAGCGCGCATCTTTGGTCATTCTCCTGAAAACATCGCAGACCGCCACTTTGTTGAACAATCTGTTCACCCGCGTGTGCTGGAGAAAATTGCGGCACTGCTCGATGAACATGCCGCATCGCAGGTGCCCATGGCCGTGGTGGAGTCGGCGCTGATTTACCAGGCTGGCATCGAGGAGCTTTTCGACTACGTTGTGGCAGTGGTCGCGCCGGAATCGCTGCGACGGCAGCGCGCTCGCAGTCGAGGAATCAGCGACAGCGATTTTATGCTCCGACAGAACGCGCAACTATCCGATCAGCAGGTAGCCGAGCGTGCCGACTTTGTCATCACCAACGACGGATCATTGGAAGAGCTTGAGCGCGCAACACTGGCATTGCTGGCAATCTTGCGGCACCTTCCTCCCCGTCCGGTCGAACACGCTGCCGGCAGTGACCATGAGTAAATGGCTGGCAAAATTCCAAGAGTGGACGCATGCCTCTAAACAAGAAATCACCGCCGTTGCCACTCTGCTGGGTCTGACGACCGCGGCTGCAATCATTGGGTACTATCGTACAGCTTCCGACAGCCACACTCGGCAGCAATGGCTTGCGCAGCTCGATAGCCTGGCGCAACTGTCAACTGCCGACAATGCATCGCCCGATGATGAAGACCAACCCTCACGCAATACCCCGCACGAGATTGCCGACTCTGCCTATAAACCGGATGCTCGACACGATAAACGTAAACAACTCCCCACCCAGCCGATTGACATAAACACTGCCCCCAAGCAAGAATTGATGCGCCTTCCAGGAATCGGTGAGGTTATGGCGTCGCGCATAGTGGCAGCCCGGAAAGAGCGACCCTTTTCCAAACCCGACGATTTACTTCGAGTGCCCGGTATTGGCAAGAAAAAGTTCGAGCGGATTCGCCCCTACATTCGCACCGGTACGCAATGAAGTTTCGGATGCACCGTTGTTAGCCTTGCATTACAGTGATGGAGTCGGTGTGCGATGATTTATCTGGACAATGCTGCGACTACGCGACTTGACCCTGAAGTTCTGGAGGTCATGCTGCCGTGGCTACAGGACGACTATGGGAATGCGTCGGCACTCTACCAGATTGGGCGCCGTGCCCGCGTTGCGGTTGAACAGGCTCGTGCTGCCATAGCGGAACTGATCGGCGCCGAACCTGCCGAGATTGCCTTCACCAGCGGCGGCACCGAAGCCAATAACACCGTGCTCAAAAGTTTAGCCTGGCAATCGCGCTCGATTCGGACGGTTGCCTGCTCTGCCATTGAACATCACGCAGTCCTCCAAACCGCCGAGGCGCTCGCCGAGCAGGGCATCGAGCTGATTGTACTGCCGGTTGATTCGGCGGGCATTCTGCGGCTCGATGCACTTCCGGTGGAACAACTCAATCGCCCGGATGTTCTCGTCAGTGTTATGCATTCGAACAACGAAACCGGCGCACTTCAGCCGATCGCGCAGGTGCGAGCGCTGCTGCCCCATGCACTCCTCCACACCGATGCAGTCCAAAGCTTTGGGAAAGTGCCTTTCAATGTTGGCGCACTCGGGGTTGATTTTGCCACGCTTTCGGCACATAAAATTCATGGACCGAAAGGCATTGGTGCGATCTATGTTCGCCGTGGTGTCCGTCTGGAACCGCTGCTGCACGGTGGCGGACAGGAGCGCGGCCGTCGGGGAGGAACTGAAGCGGTCGCACTCATCGTCGGCTTTGCCGAGGCCGCCCGCCGCGCCCACGCTGCTATGGCAGAACGGAGCTTCCACATGCAACGTTTGCGCGATCTGCTGGCGCAGTTGCTGCGCGAACGCATCGAAGAAATTCGCATCAACACACCCGATGATGCGCTGCCGAACATTTTGAATGTTTCGTTCCTCGATGCCGAGCGACTCGATGGTGAGGCAATCTTACAATTGCTCGACATGGAAGGTATCGCCTGCTCGAATGGTTCCGCCTGCAGCAGTGGCTCGATGCAGCCCTCGCATGTCCTCAAAGCGATGGGACGCTCCGACGCAGAAGCACGGGCTGCGGTCCGCTTCTCGCTATCGAAGGACACTACCGAAACCGACATTCGCACTGCTGCCGATACGCTCGCCGCTATCGTTAGTTGGATGCGCCAGCACGTCCCAAGCGGCAGTATCTTTGCTGCCTGAGACGTTCCACCGACGCACCACATTCCAATGCAGCTTCGACATTTTGTTTTGCTGCTCGCTGCTACGCTTGCCAGCATCCAGGCACATCAGATTGAGGTAAGCGGACGTATCCTCGATGCGCGAGGCAATCCACTGCCGGTGGCGCATGCAGAGCTGCGCCGCGCTGGACGACTCGAGCCGCTGGTGCAGGTTCGCGCTAATCCCGACGGCAGTTTTGCCGTGCGTGCCGAGGGGCAGGGACTCTTCCTTTTGCGGCTGGCTGGTCTTCACCATCGCGCCATTGACGTGCCGTTGCTTGTTGGCGAGCAACCCGTCCGCGAGCGCATCACCGTCGAGCTACCCACACTGCCGTTTCCGGAGCACCGCGATAGCGTACTAGTCGCGCCGGAGCGCACGCTCCCGCAGTCAACAGCGGGCGTACTGATGGAGATGCGCCGTCGCGACGGCGTCTATGTTCTGCCCAGCGGTATGTTGGCGCCTGCACGCTACCGCCTGGTGATTCGCGGGGGTGGTCGTGGTGTCGTCACAGCCTCGGTGCGCGATAGCGTCGTGCTTGCGCCCGATGGCTACTACAGCGGCATTGACACCGATAGCAGCATTGCAATTGATCCGGCTGAATTTCCTCGTCGGAGCGACCGCGAGCTGATTCGGTGTGAGTCGCCTCTGTGGCAAGAAGTTGCCGATGCCTATCGGGCATTGATGCGCTATCAGGAGGCGTTTGCCGATTCGAGTGCAGCAATGATGGAACGTTCCATTCGCAGTGGCGGGACAGGCTATGAGCCATCGGAGATTCATTCGCGGCTCGGTGCGATGCGCTGGCGCGATACGATTGCCGCACGGCTGCAATCGGTCCGGTCGCCGCTGGCTGAGCAGCTCTGGCTCCTGTTTGCCCTTGCTCTTCCGTCCCAAAGCCAGAGCGATGAACTCTACCGCCGTGCGCTGCAGCGTATCCCTCCAGCTTCGCCGCTGTGGGCGCTCGATCCGCAACTCCTGTTTGCTGTCCTGGCAAACCGTCCCGATAGCGAGCGCCGTGCTTTTCTCGATGAACTGATCGAGACTAATCCGGATACCGTTGCGCGTGCTGTGGTGGCGTTTACCGAGCTGGTCAGTGCCAGTACTGCGGGCGATCGGCAGCGCGCACGGCAGATGTACACCGCAGTGACACAGCGCTGTCCGACCCATCCGTTGGCGCGAACTGCCGAACGCTACAATCCCGATCGCCGCATTCGCATTGGTGCAGAACTGCCTGAGTTTCGGTTGACCGCTGCTCAAAAAGGCGCGGTCATAACGCGCGCACAGCTTCGGGGAAAGCCAGCTCTCGTCGCGCTGGTGTTTGCTGACTGTCAGCCCTGCGCCGACCGTCTTACAGAATTTGCCGATTGGTGCGACTCAACCAATCGTTCGATTCCCGTGCTTGTGATCAGTGTGGGCACTCCCCGTGGTGAGCTGGCGCGTGCGCTCCAGCGTGTCAAGCACACCCTCGCGGCAGTGCCCAGCTTCGATGCCTCGGAATTAGAGCCATTCGAAGTCGAAGGGTATCCCACGCTCATTTTGTGTGACCAGCGCGGTACGATCAAAGCGACCACCCAAGAGCTGCGCAATCTGCGCACCGATGTCGAACGCTATCTGGACGTGCAGCCATGACCCGCCAGGACGTCGAAACCTTCTGCACCGAAACACTGGCAGCGCTGCGGAGCGTTCGCTCGCCGGAGGAGCTCGAGCAGTTTCGGTTGACCTACTTGGTCCAAAAGGGGCGTATTCGGCAAATGCTCGATCGCTTGCGCGAGGTGCCGAGAGAGGAAAAGCCCGTGATCGGTCGCTTGCTCAACGATCTACGGCGCACTGTCGAGGAAGAATTTGCCGAACTTCGCCAGCGCTTCGACCGCCGCAGCAGCGAGCACTCGACCATTGATCCAACGCTCCCCGGACGCCCGATCCCGCGCGGCGGACTGCATCCAGTGCTGCAAACCCTCGACCGCATGATCGAAATTTTTGTGCGGATGGGTTTTGCTGTGGCGCAAGGTCCCGACGTTGAGGATGACTATCACAATTTCGAAGCGCTCAACTTTCCACCGGATCATCCAGCGCGCGATATGCAGGACACGTTCTTTTTGCGCCAGACCGATGCCAGCGGTAAGCCATTGCTGCTGCGGACGCACACCTCGCCGGTGCAGATTCGTTTGATGGAGTCAATGCCGCCCCCGATCCGCGCGATTATGCCGGGTAGAGTGTACCGCAACGAAGCCATTAGCGCGCGCTCGCTGGCAGAATTCCACCAACTCGAAGGTCTCTGCATTGACGAGCACACAAGCTTTGCCGACCTGAAGGGAACGATGGTTGCCTTTGCCGAGCAGATGTACGGCAGTGGCATTGCCTATCGCTTCCGCCCGTCGTTTTTTCCGTTCACCGAACCGAGCGCAGAGATGGACATCGAGTGTTTTCTCTGCAGCGGGCGGGGCTGCCGCGTATGCAAGCATTCTGGCTGGTTGGAAATTGTCGGGTGTGGCATGGTTCACCCAAATGTGCTGCGATGCTGCGGGCTTGATCCAGAACGGTGGCAAGGCTATGCGTTCGGTTTCGGCATTGAGCGGGTGACCATGCTCCTGGCTGGCATAGACGACATTCGCGTGCTCTACGAAAACGACATCCGTCTGCTCAAGCAATTTTAGCGCAGCGTCCATTCGGCTTGCAGGGAAACCTGCCGTGTCGGACCGAGGTTGCCGATGTACTCGGTGTAGTAGTAGTCGAGCGCATTGCGAACGTTGAGCGAGAGCCGAAGCGGTATTGCCAGCGGTGCATCCCAGAGCAATCGAATGTCGAGAACATGAATGGGTACGCGTGCATCGCCATTGGGCACCAAGCCGAGCTGAACAATGCGGTCGTCAATGCGCTCGACGCGGGAGAGAAAGCGGTAATCGGCATGGACGCGCAATCGCTCGGCAAGATTGAACAGCAGGCGAGTATTCCACTGCACGGCATGGCGAAAGCGGAGAGGAGCATTGTCAGTCAGGTCGCGTGGTGCCATCAGCGTTGCGCCAGATTCAATGCCGACAATATCGCGCCATATCCAGCCGCGGACGGTGATTTCGATGCCCGGTAGCAGGGCACGCGTGATGTTGACAAAGCGTATCTCGGCGACAGTGTCCACAACAAACTGCGGCTCGATCAGATCCTCCATGCGTGCGACAAACGCTGCGGCATCGAAAGTCCACTCGCGGTCGGCGATGGTTGCGGTGTGGAGAATGCCCACCTCTGCCGACCAGCCAATTTCGGAGCGCAAGGAAGGATTGATGCCAACGGTGAACCCTGCAAAGCGCAGCGCTGCATATCGCTCGGTGAGTGTCGCCGCGCGAAACGCCCGTCCGACCGATGCGCGAAGGGTCGTCTGCTCGCTTGCACGCCAGGTGATCCCCACTTTCGGACTCAATTGAACGCCTGTCGTTGCGCCCTCGGTGCCGACATTGTCGGCGCGAGCGCCGATGGTTCCGGTGACCTGATCGCTCAGACGGTATTCGGCTTGGACGTAGCCACTGGCAATCGTCTGCTGCCGCCTGCCCTGGGTGTACGGCGACTCAACGACGTTGAGAACCAATTGCAATCCTGCGGTGATGTTGAGCTGCTGGCTGGTTTGGTAGCTGGCTTGGAGTTCGGCATTGTACTGCGTTGCATCGGCGCTGACGTGTCCGCTCGAGTCGCGCGGAATGGTGTTGGTGTACCATGTTCGGTAGATGCTGCCGCGTAGCGTTGTAAAGAGCATCGGACTCCAGATGGTCCGGTGCTGAAGTCCGAGCAAGAGCTTGCGCGAGTCCACTCGGTCGGTGGTATCGGTGGTTGCAGGCGGAAGGGTCGCGTAGGTCAGGCTTCGCCAGTTGAGCCAGTTGGCACGGTCATCGGCTGCATACTGTGCGATGATGCTCAGCTCACTGGCGCTGCTCAAGTCGAGCGTGAATTTGCCGAAAGTGTACCAGCGCCGAGAGTCGTTGTAGTCGCGGTAGGATTGATCGCTGCGGTATCCGCCCGCAGCAAGGAGCCGTGCCGCTCCCATCGTTGCTGACCCACTCAGATCGAATGCTCCCAGCCGCGGGGGATCATCTCGATACCGCCAGGTCTCGAACCGCGGCAACGTCCAGAGTCCACCGACCGCACGCACGCGGAGTTCCGGTGTCGGAGCGGGATCGCGTGTGAGCACATTGACCACACCACCGAGCGCACTGGTGCCGTAGAGCGCTGAGCCTGCACCTTTGATGACTTCGATGCGCTCGACGTCGGTGATAGGCAGTGCATCGAAGCTCATGTCGCCATTGTCGGCAGACAGCGCCGGGAAGTTGTCAATCAACAGCAGAACGCGCGAGTCAAGCCCATACGAAAATCCCGATGATCCACGGATGCTCACCTGCGAACCGGTAACGACAACGCCAGGAACGTAGCGCAGTACTTCATCGAGTCGCGTCATGGCGCGCTCGGCGATTTGCTGAGCGTCAACCAAACTCACGCTCGTTGATACTTCCTGCACCGATTGCACGCGCCGCGCTGCTGAGACGACAACGGCAGTCGAGGTGATACCCTGCTGGTCCAGTTCAATGAGAATGTGGACAGTATCCCCCGACGGTAGGACCAATCGGCGTTCGGCAGGATGGAAACCGACGGCGCTGACAAGAATGTGGATACTGCCGGCGGGCACACGACGAATGATAAACGAACCATCGCGCTGGGATACAGCGCCCAGTGGTAAACCGCCCAGCCGAATACTGGCACCGATGATCGGTTCGCCGCTTTGGCGATCGGCGATCGTTCCCATCACTGTGCCAAACTGAGCCATGAGCGAAACGGTGCTCCATAGTGCCGCAATCGCAAGACGGAGTGCCATTGGTTACTTGAACGGTTGTGGTGGTGGGTTGCGGAAGTCAATCGTGATGTCAACGTCGGTGCGGTGTTCGCCGCGCGTGAGGACAACCGGCTTCGGCGTCCAGAGCGAGTCGTCGCTATAGACGCCAACGACACGCCAGTCGCCGAACACATTGGCTCCGTACTGCTGCGCAACGGCGATATACCCCAGCCGAAGCGGCTCGGGTGTTCCCTCGGTGAACGGAATGGCGATGCTGTACTGACTCGAGTCGAGCACCGACGTTTGTGTAAAGTACGCTTGCCCGTCAAGAACAGCGGCAATGATGCTCGAATCCCGTGGGATGGTGCGAAAGGCGACCACCCGCAGGTCGTAGAGACTATCGCGCGGCGGAAGACTACTGGCACCACCGCGAATGGTCAAGCGTCCGCTGATGCGTGCCTCCGGTGGGAGAGCAGTTGGATCTAAGCCACCGTTGCAGTGCAACGACAGCAGTGCAAGTGTACAGAGGAATCCAAGCTTACGCAGGATTTTCATGGGAGCGGCACAGGTGTGTTGCCATAATCCAGTGGTCGAAGTGTAACTCTGAAAAGAGGCGGTTGCGCTCTTCGGTTTCTGCCAAGAATGCGCGATCGGCTGGGCTCAGTCCGCGTTTGGGCGAGTAGCGTTCCGCAATTTGGCAGAGCCGTTCGAAGTCGGAGTGATGGAAAAAAAAGCGCATCTGCGCGTAGTCGGGTGCTGAGCCTGTGGTAACCAAAAACTGCCAGTCGCTTGCCTGGAGCAAGAGCAGCTCGCGCAATGCTTGCGCCAGAACTCGATTCAGCGTTCGGCTGCGGTGCTGATGCTGGGCTACTTGGTCGGCAAGCAGCATCCACTTTCGCTCGGCGCGGTAGATGCTCTCCCACATCCAGTGCACCGACTGCTCGATCCAGACGTCGTGATGGTTGCCGCGACCCCACGATCCTTCGGGTAGCTGGACGATCTCACGGGGATCGTACTGGCAATAGGCAGTGTGCGCTGTCTGCGGTCGAGCCAGTGGAGATAGTGCCAACCCACGCAGCAGGTGGTAGAGAAACAGTGGTCCTTCGAACCACCAATGACCAAACAGCTCGGTATCGAATGGCAGGCACAGCACGCCTGCTCTGCCGGTGGTTCGGTGGTATTCAGCCAGCGACCGTTCGATCAGTTGTGTGAAGTGAAATGCGTGGAGCTGCGCGCGCTGCTCTGCCCACTGCGGTACGTAGAGCAGTTTGTAGCGCATGTCAGCTTTGTTGTCGGTTACGCGCCAATACCGCAGCGCTGAGTTGAAATGCTTTTTGTGAAAATCCAGATAGTTCGGATCACCCGGATAGCCCAGCTCAGCGCTCCATACCTGCAAGGCGATGCGCTGGTCTCGCGTGAAGATGCCGACATTTTCGGCAAGTGTTTCCACGCCCGAAGCCACACGGTACACCTCCAGCGGCGTCCGCGCAAATGGATGCGCTGGTGTTGGGTGCGGCGGGGCATACGTGCCACCGTCCTGGACGATTGCCAGCGGAACGGCACGCCGTAGCAATGGTTCGTCGGTGACAAAGTACTGCAGCCCTGCGCGTGCAAGCACTTGCTCAATGCCTAAGCGCGGATGCGGGATGGAAAAGTGCTCGACATTCAAGTACGTTTGCCATCGGTAGGCGGGGCGGTATCCGCACTCCGGCAACCAAATGCCACGTGGGTCGGTGCCGAAATGTTTGCGATAATTGTCGCACGCCAGTAACACCTGGAGCGCAACCGAGGCATCGCTTCCCAGCAGCGGAAGGTAGCCATGCGTTGCAGCGCACGTCATGACTTCTATGGCGCCGTCGTTCTGGAGCCGACGCAGTGCACCGACGATCGAGCTGCCGTAGCGCTCACGAAAATCGTGCAGTCGCTGGTGGTACCACTGCTGCCACATCCGCGCTAAGCGCTGGTAGTGTGGATTGGGTTCGGTGCGACGAAAAAAACGCTCATCATCCTGGGCAAGCTGGGCATGAGCCAGGCAGTACTTCTCAAAAAGCGAGGGGAAATCTGGGTGCTCAATTTGCTCGCAGAGAACCGGCGAAATATCCACCGTTATCGGTGCCGATAGTCCCTCGGCGCGAAGCTGCTCGAGGACGTTCAGCAGAGGAAGGTAGCATTCGGCAACTGCTTCGCAGAGCCAGTCAGAACCATGCGGCCAGGTGCCGTGGTGAAGTACATACGGCAGGTGCGTATGGAGGATCAACACAACCGACCCTGGCTGCATCGGCAATCTTCAGCAGTGTGGCACAACTTGAGCGGCGTTTCTATTGCATTGTGCGGTATGGTGCCCGCCTCTGGCAGAACAAACAGCGTGGCAGCACTGCACGCATGCGTTATTGTCGTCAATGCTCAGCACAAAATTATACCGCTGGTTCGATCCAGGCGGAGTATCTTTGCAACGGGTGTCGTCTGTCGGCGCATGCAGCACGCTCTGGTACAGCACGACTCCACACCACAATGCGACCACTCTTTTCTGCGAGTTTCCTCATGGAGCGTTCACGGCAAACGATTCTTGTCATTGACGACGACCGTCTGGTCGGCGAAGCGATCATGCATGCTCTATCGGAGCGGTACGAGCGAGTGGTCCATCTGAGCGATCCGCAGCGAGCACTCGAAGATTTCGAGAGTATCGCTCCCGATGCCGTGTTGCTGGATATCTATCTGGGCAAGTACAACGGCATAGATTTGCTCGAACATCTCCGCCGGGAAGGAATACGGGTGCCGGTCATCGTGATGACAGGTTTTGGAGACATCAAAACCGCTGTTCGAGCGATGAAAGCTGGGGCTGATGAGTTCATTGCCAAGCCCGTTGATCTCGAACAGCTCGAGGTCGTCGTCGAGCGTGTTCTCCAAAACGATGCGATGCGACGCCAGGTTGGGTTGCTCGAAGAAGAGTTGTCGCGTTACACCACCAGCAACATCATCGGCTCCAGCGAGGCACTCCGGAAAGCACTCGAAATTGCCAGTATTGTTGCCAAATCTCCCGATACAACAGCACTGATCCTGGGTGAATCGGGCACAGGGAAAGAAGTCATTGCGCGTTTCATTCACCAGCAATCAGCGCGCGCTAAAGGTCCGTTCATTACCGTCAACTGCGGAGCGATACCGAGAGATCTTGCCGAAAGCGAACTGTTCGGCTACGAGCGTGGCGCCTTCACTGGAGCAACCGATAAAGTACGGCAGGGTCGTTTCGAGCAAGCACACCGCGGGACGATTTTGCTCGATGAGGTCGGCGAGCTTAGCCCTGAAATGCAAGTCAAACTCTTGCGTGTGCTCCAGGAACGCAAGTTTTACCGGCTCGGTGGCACCAAGGAAATCAGTGTTGATGTCCGCGTCATTGCCGCAACCAATCGCGACCTGGAAAAGCTCGTCGAAGAAGGCAAATTCCGGGAGGACCTCTATTACCGGCTCAATGTCGCAACAATCTACCTGCCACCGTTGCGCAAGCGTCGGGAAGATATTCTTCTGCTGGCAGCAGCGTTCATCAAAGAGTTCAACGCCAAGTTTGGCAAGGCAATCGAGGGCTTTGAGCCTCAAGCAGCAGAGTTGTTGCAGCAGTATCACTGGAAGGGAAACATCCGCGAGCTTCGGAACGTGATCGAGCGGGCAGTGCTGCTGGGCAATGGTCCAGTCATCACGCGTGAGCAACTGAGTTTTCTGCGGACTGATACCGCACCGCCACCGAGCAAGGGTGTGCACGTTCGTCCAACGCTGGCAGCCGGTGAGTACCAGCTCCTTATTTCCGCCAGCGGCGCTCCGTTGGATGCAATTGTTCGCGAGCTGATCGCCCAGACGTATGCGCTCACCGGTAATGACCGCGCCGCTGCTGCGCGGCTACTTGCCATCTCCCAACAGCGCTTGGCGCAGCTCAGCAAGGAGTACGGACTCGACAGTGCCCCCGACAAGCCCAAGACTGCAGCCCGCGCGCAGACGAAAACCGCGAAAAAGTCAACTGCAAAGCGGTGAGACCCTGAAAAACACGTTCAGGGTGACTGCCAGCAAAGTGTGCACATGTCTCCAGCAGTCATGCTGAACTTGTTTCAGCATCTGATTCCGTCTGGGCAGTCATGCCGAACTTGTTTCGGCATCTGGAGACCCTGAACCAAGTTCAGGGTGACCACGCGCGCGAGGGAATGGGACCCTGAACCAAGTTCAGGGTGACTGCCAGCAAAGTGTGCACATGTCTCCAGCAGTCATGCTGAACTTGTTTCAGCATCTGATTCCGTCTGGGCAGTCATGCCGAACTTGTTTCGGCATTTGGAGACCCTGAAACAAGTTCAGGGTGACCACGCGCGCGAGGGAATGGGACCCTGAACCAAGTTCAGGGTGACTGCCAGCAAAGTGTGCACATGCCCCCCAGAGTGTCATGCTGAACTTGTTTCGGCATCTGATTCCGTCTGGGCAGTCATGCCGAACGTGTTTCAGTATCGGCGAGCGCCGCCACTGCGCATGCCCAAACAATTCCATCATCTCATTTGCCGAAAAATTCGCGGTAGAGAAACCGCGCCTGCGGTGTGGGTGCGGGGTCGGGGCTGACCGTATGCCGCACAGTCCGTTGCGTGGGCTGCGGCGCTGCGCGTAGTTCGACTTCTCCCTCTGCCCGGCGAACAATCACCGCAACGGTATCGCTTGATCGGGGTGCCCAGATGTATGCGCTCAGCAGATCGTACTTGTTCTCGGGCGTGACCAAAATCCCATTGATCCGCACAAGGGTATCACCATTGCGGAAACCAAAGTCGTTGTCTGGCTGGCGCATCACGACGACCGGTGTATCGCTGGTTCGACTGAGCATGATGGAAGTATTCCGAAACTGGTAGGCTTCGACTGTTGAACTATCGGTGTAGCGGTAGCCGATCGCTGCTAAGCATTCAGCAATGGGCGGAAGCTCTGTTCCCTCGACATAGCGGCGGAAGAAGTCGCGGAGCGATGGATGCACCAGATCGCTGAACTCATCGAACAACGCCTCATCGCGGAAGGGACGCTCTGGTCCGTACTTTTCCATCAAGGTTCGAATTGTGCTCAACAAGGTTTTCTGCCCGTTGGTCAATTGCCGAATCGTGACGTCCAGGCAGAATGCGACGACCGGTCCGTGCATGTAAATGACCGGGTACATCTTCTGGTACTCTGGTTCTAAGACACGCTGGCTCAGCTCGACCAGCGAGACAGAACGTTGGCGGTAGAAAACCCGCATCATGCGAAGGTTACCCATCAGCTCGCGCACGAAAGCGTCTGGCGTCATCAGTGTGTCGTGGGCACGGGCGAGCATCTGAAAGTACTCGGTGCAGCCTTCGTAGAGCCAGAGATGACGCGACATGCGTGGATTGCGAAAATCGAAGTCGGCTATCTCGTTGCTATGGAGGTGGAGCGGTACAAGGATGTGAAGAAATTCGTGTGCGGCTGTGGACTGAATCATTTCTTCACCGGTCCGATCAGCACCGCGTCCTTCGGGCAAAAAGTAAAACGAGCTGGTCGAATGCTCCAGTGCACCGAAGGAGAGATTCCCCACGATGTTCCTTTGCTGCCGACCCGCAAAGTAGAACAGGAACGTATAGCGCTCGACGGGCATCTTCCCAAGCAAGCGAGCGACCGCCGCCAGAGTCGGCTTGATAACGGACGCAACCGATTCAGCTCGCATGACGCGGTTTGGCGAATAAACGGCAACCATGACGCGCGTGCCGCTTTGATCAAAGCTGACCGTATCGGGTCGGCAATACATCGCCGGGTTATCAACCAGCTCCATGTACGAGCGGGCTGAGAAGGTATCGGCACTGTCGCTGGCTGCAATGCGCTGAAGCGATGTGGCACCGTAAAACCCGTGCGGCTTGGTGATCACGACAGTGTACCGATAGTGTTTTGTGCCTTCGATGTATCCAGCGAAAGCATGGAAATTGAGCACAAAGTTTGTGTCGCATTCAATGTTGCTACCAGTCGGATTGAACACATCAGTGTTGGGTTCATCCCATGTGTCGTTGACCTGGTACTCCAGCCATGCGGGTGTTCCGGTAACGACAATGTCGTCGTCATCGCGTGTAACGGGTAGTTCTGCTCCGCTTGAGTCGTATGCCCGTGCATCAACGACGAAGCGTCCATAGCGATCGAGCGAGTATGTTCCCGGCACCGAGCGAGGCAGAACGTACCGACAAGGATTGCAGGTGAGTCCACGGGGAAGGTCAACGCGAACGTGAACACGGTCGTTCTGGCAGCGCGCCAGGTCAATGGTAATCCGATACGAAGAGGCGTTCTCGCTTGCCAGAGCCGGTGCTGTAATCAAGACTGCTGCCACAGCAAGCAATCGAAGACAGTGCATTGCCATCGTCCAACGTGAAAATGTGCAGGCGCTACAACGTTTGACCGCGCAGCGCTATTGCAGGTCGGATTAGGGAGCAGAGGCAGAAAAGCTCATGCATCATCAACGCGGCGAGCCAGCAACAGCAGCAATCGAATCGAGGTAGTGGGCAAGAGAGCGCAGCGGGTCGGGCGCTGCAATCCCCAGCGCAATGCGTCGGGAAATGTGCTGCTTGTTGATGGTGAGAATACGCACGGGCGCATCGGGATAAAGGTCTGGCGATCCAACAGAGTCACGCTCGACGGCAGCCACTGCCTGCTCCATCACGATTGCGAGCTGCTGGCGCTCGGAGGACGTAAGGCGCCATGCAATCGTGCTAGTGTCCTGCCATCCGCTCCAGCGTTCCAGGAGAGCCTGTCCGCTGGTGTCAATTGTTAGCCGATACTGGCGGATGCCACCAAGTCCACCGCTCTGCTCGTAGATCACCGAGTACGGCAGCGGTTGCTGGGCTGTGGCACACGCAAGCCAGACGACAGCAACGACGGGGAACACGCCTTTAGCCATCGCCCGTTCTGCGCGGGAGTGAAAAGGGCAGGATCGGCGGTGCGTGCGGCGTGCGTCGTCGGTGCAAGCGCGGCAGTGTACTCCGAATCGGGAGCAAACTGAGGGTCTCCTCGGCGGTGAGAGCGCGGCGGTCTGGATTTTGCGCAGTAATCAATCGCTCCAGCTCCGCATGCGAAAGCTGGCGGAGCTGTTCGGCACGCGCACACGCCAGCGAGTACCGGTCGTACCGCTCGCAGTAGATAATGCGATCGAAACCAAAACGGCGGAGAAAGGAATCGCTCTCATCCAGCAGTGCCAAGCACGCAGCAAGGCTGGATGCAACCTCCACGCGGTAGAGTCCGCTGCCATTGACGAAAATCAAAACGACTGCTGACGGTCGTGTGTGACTCATTGCGGTAAATCTACGACGATAAGTTCAACATCGGCTACACCAGTGTCGAGCATGCCGAGCTGCTCGGCTGCAGCGCGCGATAGATCGAGTATGCGTCCCTCAACGAACGGTCCCCGATCGGTGATCCGCACAACGACACTCCGCTTGTTCTGAAGGTTTGTGACTCTGACCAAAGTTCCAAAAGGAAGCCACCGGTGAGCCGCCGTCAACTGGTCCTGACGAAATGGTTCGCCACTGGCAGTCAGCCGTCCATCGAATGCGTCGTGGTAGTACGATGCGCGACCGCGCATTCGGTCGTTGATCTTTGCTACCTTTGCACTGCTTGTGTTTGTTACCGCTACAGCAGACCCACCACGAAACCGCACTGCTGGCACACAGCCAGCCAGAACCACAAGTCCTGCTATCAAGAAAGCAATCGGTTGCATCCGTGTTCGTATCATCAGGGGCTTGCTCAGCAAACGGCTTGCCACAATAATGCTAGAACGCATCAGCCGTCGGTGCGCCGTCAGAGCAACGGTGCGTTGCCACGCCGACGAAACATATTAACCAGCTCCGCCACACGCTGACTGGAGCCGCGTCGGCAAATCAACAGAACATCGTCGGAATCAACCACGATCAAATCCTCGACGTCAACCAGGGCAATGACTTTCCCGAACGAGCTGACGTAGCAACGCTTGGTATCGAGTGCATAGATGGTGCCTTCGAGTACGTTCTGACGCGGGTCTTTTTTCTGCAGTCGCCACAGCTCGTCCCACGAACTGAGGTCGCTCCACTCAAACGTTCCCAGGACGCAGAGGACGTTCCGTGTTTTTTCCAGAATACCGTAGTCGAACGAGATGGCACGAATGCGTCCATAGACTTGCTCGACCAATGCTGGGAAAGTGGCTGGGTCTGTAGTGTGACGAAGCTCGTCGAACAGCGGGGCATACTCTGGTAAGTGCTGAGCAAGCTCGTTCCACAGCGTGCGAGCGCGGAAAACGAACATGCCACTATTCCAGAGAAAATCGCCAGCATGGACGAAGCGTTCGGCTGTAGCTGCATCGGGCTTTTCAGCAAAACCCCGGACGCGGTAGACGGTTGCAGTCCCCTCCTGCGCATACGGCTCATCGCTGACCTGGATGTAGCCGAACGCTGTTTCGGGTCGAGTTGGCACCAGCCCGATCGTAACGATGGCATCGTCTTGAGCAGCAACCGACAGCGCTGCTTCGAGGGCAAAGTGGAACTCGCGAACGTTCCAGATCAGGTGGTCCGACGGTAATGCAGCGACGACGACATCGCTGCCCCAGCGCCGTTCCAGCAGTGCCGTTGCCAGAGCGATCGCAGGGGCAGTATTGCGGCGAAATGGCTCAGCGATGATGTTGAGCGGTGGTAGTGTGGGTAGCTGTTCGACGATGCGCGGCGCCAACTCTTCGGGTGTGATGGCAAAAATGCGCGAGGTCTCGAAAAGCGGTGACAGACGTGCAAACGTATTCTGCAGGAGTGTGCCTTCGCCGAACAGGTGAAGAAATTGCTTGGGGTGAGATTGTCGGCTGCGCGGATACAGTCGGGCACCGGTTCCGCCAGCTAAAATCAACGCAGCAGCATTCATAGGCGCTCGTACCAGTTTATGGAACAAGGGTTAGCCACCGTCCAAGCGCCAGCAGTCCGTACACTGCCGGTGCTGTCGCGATCAAGCTATCGAAGCGGTCGAGGATGCCACCGTGACCGGGGATAATTGCTGAGCTATCCTTGACGCCTGCATCGCGCTTGAGGAGGGATTCGGCAAGATCACCCATTTGTCCAATGGTGGCAATAATGCAGCCAATCAGTGCACCAAGCCAAATCGTTCCCCATGACAGCAGCAGAGGAACGGCAATGCTACACCAGAGGATACTTGCGGCACCACCGGCAATGGCACCTTCCCAGGTTTTTTTCGGGCTAATTATCGGTGCCAGTGGTCGGCGTCCCCTGCTGAGACCAACAAAGTAGGCAACCGTATCGCAGATCCAAATGCCGGTGATGACCGCCAGCAGGAGCCATGCTCCATCGAGCCAGGTGACACGATTCCATTGCCGCAGCGGGAGGAGCCATAGGACAAACAGCGATGGGTAGATCATGCCGAGTACCGTAACACCAAGCGCCGAGAGCGCTCCCTCGACGCCACGGCGGAGATGCACCAGCAGCGCGACCAGGCATGCAGCAGTCAGCAGCGCTGGGATCGGTATGCCCCAGCCTGACTGGTGCACTAGCGGTATCAGTGCTGCCGTTGCGATTCCAACGGTGGAGATGGCATCAACACCTTTAGCACGCGCCATGCGGTAGAGTTCATCGGCACCGAGCGCTGCGATCAGCGAACACAGCACCGCCAGTATCCAGCCGCCCGCAACGATGGTGGCAATCATTAGCGGTATGCCGACCACTGCGACGAGAACACGCTGCGCAAGATTGGTCATTGGCTAATTTCGAAGCAGTGTCCTTACAAAGATAGCCCACACCTTCGACGATGACGTCCGATGTATAGCTCCAATCCGCTCAGTATGAGACGACGCGAGCAGCGCGCGATGAATATCTCGCTTGCCGTCGGAATTGGTATGCTCGGCGTCAAGTGGTACGCATACCTGCGCACAGGTTCGACGGTGATTTTATCCGATGCACTCGAATCGGTTGTTCACCAGCTTGCTGTTGCGTTCGCCTGGTTATCGTTGCGATGGAGTTATCGCCCTCCGGATGAGAACCATCCCTACGGTCACGATAAGATTGCCTACTTCAGCGCTGGGTTTGAGGGCGGATTGATTGGGCTTGCAGCCGTACTGATTGTCTATACAGCGATCGAGCGGATCATTGGTGGTGTTGAGTTGGAGGCGCTTGGCTTAGGCACGGCGCTGACGGCAGGTGCGGGCACGGTCAATGCTCTGCTGGGTTGGTATTTGGTGCGAGTGGGCAGATCGGAGCGCTCGCTTGTAGTCGAAGCAAACGGACGGCACATTCTCACCGATGCCTGGACCAGTGCGGGTGCGGTCATCGGCTTGCTCGCTGCCATGGGTACAGGGTGGTACTTGCTCGATCCGCTGGCAGCGCTCCTTTTTGGCGGGCATATCCTGCTGGAGGGTTACCGTCTGGTGCGACGAGCAGTGGATGGATTGATGGATACCGTTGATCCAGCCACGCTGGCGCGTGCACACCAAGCACTGGAGGAATTCCGCCAGCGTCATCCCATCCTCAGCGTTCATCGCCTGCGGATGCGCGAATCAGGGCAGCGCATCTACGTTGATTTCCACCTGCAATTTCCCGACGGAACCCCCATCGAAGAAGCCCACCGCATAGCATCGGAAGCAGAACAATCCATTGCGCATGCACTCGATCAACCCAGCGATGTGACCAGCCATTTAGAAAGCGCTGAACACCCCGATGGGCATGACGATATCACACTCCACACTTCCTCATCAGGACGTGCTCAATAGTGCCGTAGAGTGTATGCGCTCGCTCAACAATCTGGTAGCCGTGCTTCTGGTAAAACGCCACCGCCGTCGAACGCGCATAGAGCACGACCGTTTCGATACCTTCCTGGCGTGCCCACTGCTCGAGATGTTCCAGCAGCAGCGAGCCAATTCCACAGCCGCGGTAGTGCGGGTCAACCGCCATAAAGCGAATCTGAGCTGTGCCGTCTGATCGGCGGTGAATACGTCCACAACCGACGACTGTGCCCCTTTCGCAGTCGAACGCAATGCGATGGAATGCCGTGTCTTCCAGCTCATCGCGTTCAGACCCTGGCGGCGCGCCCCACGGTTGGCGCAAGACCCGATAACGCAGTGCGTAGTAAGCATCCCACTCTGCCGCTGATTCCGGCGCGCGAATGATGATGTTCGTGCTAATCGAGGCGTTCGATGATTGCATCAACGATGCCGTATTGGACCGATTCGTGCGCGTCCATCCAGTAGTCGCGGTCAAAGTCCTGCAGAATGCGCTCGACGGGTTGACCGGTATTTTCCGCCAGAATGCGGGCGCTCATGTCCTTGATTTTGAGGATTTCCTTCATCTGGATTTCGATGTCGGTACTGGTTCCAGCGGCACCACCACTGGGTTGGTGAATCATTACGCGACCGTGGGGGAAAATGAAACGCCGACCTTTTTTTCCCGCCGATAGGAGAATCGAGCCCATCGAGGCAGCAAGCCCCATGCAGACAGTCGAAACGGGAGAACGAAGCGCTTTGATCGCGTCGTATATCGCCATACCGGCGGTGACGTAGCCACCCGGAGAGTTGATGTACAGCGTGATCTCTTTGCCTGGTTCAACGGCATCGAGATAAAATAAGCGGTCAATCACCTCGCGTGCTGAGTCATCGTCCACTTGTCCCCAGAGAAAGACCTTGCGCTGTTCGAGCAAGGTTCGGGCAATGGTGCTGCCGACAAAGCTTCGCTCAAGTTCGGGGGCGAGGTCTGGTTGTTTGGGTTCTTGTTCTTGCAGTCTCACGGAACATCAAAAAAAGTTGAACGGACCATTTGTGTTGCGCGTTGAAAACGAATGAGTCGGTCAGGTTATTTGCTCACTGGCAAAAGTAACAGGGCAGCGTGTTGTAATTTCACCACCGGCGATGTGCCACAATATGTGCTGCCGACAATGGTGCGATGGATGCTGGTCGTGCTTGCTGTGCTGAGCGTCAGCGCGATGGGACAATGGCGCGACGGTCTTGGCGAGGAAGATCCCTTTTCTCGTGAGGTTGAGTACTGGAAGCAGCGAGCCTATCCGTTGGGACGCATTCCAGAAGGGGCGCACGAGCGAGCAATCGCGCAGGCTGAGCGACTTGCCCAGCGCAAAGGTGCGGCTGCCGTTCTCGCTGCGCAGCCACAGTGGAAGCTGATCGGTCCGAATAACATCGGCGGACGCACACGGACAGTTGTCCACCATCCCACCCAACCGGGCGTGGTTTATGTCGGTGCTGCTGGTGGCGGCATCTGGCGCACAACCAATCATGGTGCAAGTTGGGAGCCACTTTACGACGGTGGCGTTTCTCTCAGCATGGGTGCACTTGCTATTGATCCGAACAATCCTAGCGTTCTCTACGCAGGCACTGGCGAAATAACACCAGCCTCGAATATGCAGGATGCCTGGGGAACGGGAATGTACAAATCCACTGATGGCGGGCGGAGCTGGCAGCGAATCGGGCTTTCGACCGTCGGAGCATTTTCGAAGGTGATTGTTCATCCACAAAACTCGCAGCGTATCTATGCTGGCGGAGTTCGCTCTGCACCAGGGCTGTACACGTCAACCGATGCGGGCGCTCACTGGCAGCGGCTCAATCGCATGGCAATCAGCGACATCACCATTGACCCACGCGATGAAAACGTGCTCTGGATCGGCGTCTGGGGAAATGGTGTGTGGCGGTCGTCCGATGGAGGCGTTACCTTCACGCGCACATCCAGCGGTATGCCACCGGCGGATCAAATCGGGCGTGTCTCGGTCCAGTGTGCACCGTCGAATCCATCGGTCCTCTACGCGCTTATCGAAGGTCCTGATCCCACCGGACAGAGCACCGCAAATAACATTGGCGCTATCTACAAGAGCACAAACGGAGGCGATAGCTGGCAGCGCGTCTATCAAGGCGATGCAACCTTTTTCAACGGGCAAGGCGCATACGACAATTTTGTGATGGTACATCCTACCAATCCAGATATTGCCTTCGCCGGTGGTATTGACCTGTGGCGGACAACAAACGGTGGTAATTCGTGGGTCAATGTCACCGATGGCTACGGCAGCGGCAGCGTCCACGTTGATCAGCATGCGGGTGCCTTCAATCCGCTCGACCCGAATGAGATTTACCTTGCCAACGATGGTGGCATGTACCGAACCACAACCGGCGGAGGCTTTGGTCAGTGGCAAGCTATCAACAATGGCTATGCGGTGACGCAGTTCTATGCAATGGACATTGACCGCAGCGCAGAGAACAAAACATTCGGCGGCACGCAGGATAACGGCACACTCGGGAGCGTGCAGCAGCAAACAGCCTGGCAATCTATTTGGGGTGGCGATGGATTCTACACCGTCGTCAATATCGTCAATCCCGCGGTCATCTACGGTGAAACGTACTACGGCAATCTCTGGTGGCGAAACCTGAGTACCGGACAAGCAGGATCGTTTACCGCAGGGATTGATGCCAACGATCAGGGTGCATGGTCCTCGCCATTGGTGCTCGACCGCACAACCGGTGCACTCTACCACGGACGGAGCAAACTCTACCGCAACTACCTCAATGGAACGCGCTGGGAGCTTGGTTCACCGGATGCATTCGACCCATCAGCGAAGATTAGTGCGATCGGTCCATCGCCCGTGGACGAATTGCTCATCTATGTCGGACTGGAAAATGGGCGTGTTTTCCGCACCGATAATGGCGGCAGCGAATGGACAGAGGTCTCGCTCAATGGACTGCCGCTTCGCTTTGTGCGGGATATTGTCTGCTCCGCGCGCGATCCGAACACTGCCTGGGTCTGCTATTCCGGATATGGCACAGGACATGTTTTCAAAACGACCGATCGAGGCAGAAGCTGGCAGGATGTGAGCACAACGCTGCCGGATGCTCCCGTCAATGCGATTGATGTTCATCCGTACAACGAGGATATCCTGATTGCCGGAACCGATGCGGGCGTCTTCATTACGTTCAACGGTGGTCAATCGTGGACGCCATTGGGACGAGGGTTGCCGCGCTCGCCTGTGCTCGATCTCCAAATTTTTCCGGAGCGAAACGTCGTGCGGGTCGCCACGCACGGTCGCTCGATGTGGGAATGTTCTATTCCGTCCGAGACGATCACCGAGCCAGAAATTACCTCCCCGCTTGGGGGTGAAATTGTTGTCGCAACCAGTTCCGTGGTCTTTTCCTGGCATGGTTTTCAGGAGCCGGTCAAAGTTGAGATTACCTACACCGACGGTGTGTACTGGACCGTACTGGCGCCGAATGCTGTCGGTGGCGCGTTGCGCTGGATAGTCGAAAACCGACCGTCAGAGCGCGTCCGGATTCGCATCACCGAGCTGGGCAATCCGTTGGTGTCGGTTGTTTCCAATCCGTTTACCATTCTTGAATTTCAGCGTGGCTCGGTGCAACGGACCGTTTCGATTCCGCACGTTGCCTATGGAATTGCCTACGATGGCAAGGGTGGTCTGTGGACGACGAGCTTCTATACGCCGTACCTGTACAAGCTCAATGCGACAACGCTGCAGGTTGAAAAAGCACTCAAGCTACCCGCTGGCGATACTGTCAACTGCACCGATTTGACCATTGACCGCCAGCGTGGCATACTCTACGTGCACCGGCTGCTCGGTACAGCAAATAACGCTGCCGCCCGAATTCTTGTGCTCGATACCAACGGCACGCTACTGCAGCGGGCGACCAGTCCTGCAACCTCGTACGGTATCGGGATTGAGCTGGTCAATGGCAAGCTCATTTTGAACGAACGGGACGGCGCCCAGCGCATTCTGGTTTGCGATCCGGAGACATTCCAAGTGGAGCAGACGCTGAGCAATCCATTCCGGGAGTTTTACGGTCCGCGCTGCATTGCCTACGATGGCGGGCAGTACCTCTATCAAGTCGGCACGCAGTTTAGTTCAGGGGGCGGCGGACTTCAAGCGGCATACTTGATTCGACTTCGTCCGGAGGATTTAAGCAGAGAAGCAGACCGCATGGAAATCCTCAACGCAAGCGGTGGAACAATCAACGCACGGGGAGTCGAAATTGACCCACGCGACGGTAACTACTGGGTGACAGACCTTGCCGGCAACATTTACAAGATTGCGAACTTCGATACGCCATCGAATCCGCTCAGCAGCACAGAAAGGGACGCACCCGGCAACATGGCGCTCTTGGTCGCACCCAATCCCGCACGCGAGCGCGTTGCTCTCCGCATTTTCAGCAATACTCGACTCACGCAGCAACACGGCATTGCAACCATTTCCATCCTCGATGCACTGGGGCGAACAGTAGCAGCAGCGACACAGACCATCGGCAATACCGATGAAACGGTCGTCATCGAATGCAGTCACTTACCTGCGGGTGTGTACACGGTCGTCCTTCGATACGAGGGGCACGTTGCTGCCACCGATCGGCTTATCGTTGTGCGATAAACGGAGGCAAAACCCACGCAGCTTCCTGTAAGGTCCTGCACAGAAGAAGAGTAATCCATAGTTGTCTATAGTGAGCTGTTATCTCGACCTTGCCTGCCTGGTCATTGTGGATTCTCCGCATCCTGTCACCCTGAACGTGTTTTTCAGGGTCTCATCCCCTCTCACATTGTCACCCTGAGCTTGTTTCAGGGTCTTTGGATGCCGAAACAAGTTCGGCATGACTGCTGGAGAATCGAACAGATGCTGAACCAAGTTCAGCATGACGCTTATGGGCAGGAGAACGCTGTGATACTGTCACCCTGAACGTGTTTCAGGGTCTCATCCCCTCTCACACTGTCACCCTGAACTTGTTTCAGGGTCTCCAGATACCGAAACAAGTTCGGCATGACTGCCCAGACGGAATCAGATGCTGAACCAGATTCAGCATGACTTGGTACGACACAGTATGATAGGGGGGTGACCACCGCGAGAGTATTCAGTGTAACAGGAAAGAGAGATTTATGCACGACAGAGCCACCGCGGGTCAGCTATTGCTCGTCTGTGCGCTTCTGACATTGGTAACACAAGTGCGTATAGGGTGTTGATGTGTGCTTTCACCAGTAGCATCTGAGGGTTATGGGTAGAGCTAAGCAGTTATTCTGTTTCCTCTTGGCACAGTTTATGCCGTTCAAGTTGGCAGTATCCAGGACGATACTTCCAGTGTCGCTCACGTACTCTGATAGCGGCAGGTGTTGCAATACCACACGGATAGTGTATGTCCATGCGTTCAAGATTCGCGATGTGGCAGGTGGCAGCAGTGGGTGTTCTGCTGGCTGCGAGCGGAACGCTGCTAGCCACTCCAGATGAAAATGTTGGCATTGGCACAACGCGCCCAGATTCCTCGGCAGTGCTGGATGTGAGCATTGATGCGCTGTCGCGACCGCGCGGGATGCTTATTCCCCGACTTACCCAGCAGCAACGGGATGCGATTGTATTTCCCGCACATGGTTTGCTCGTGTTCAATACGACGACAAATCGTATTGAAATGAATGTTGGGGATCGCATAGTACCTGTTTGGGCACAGTTTATCACCTACGGAGATCCATCGGGTGGCGACTGGGCGTTAGTGGGCAATGCTGGTACTGACCCGAGCAGACACTTTCTGGGGACCGTTGATGCACGACCGCTCATCTTCAAAACGGATGCGCGCGAGCGTATGCGCTTGACCGAACAAGGCTGGCTTGGTATCGGGACATCATCGCCACTCGGTTGGCTTGCCGTCGGTCCGAATTCGGAGTTTTACGTTGATAGCGCCGGCAATATTCACGGTGTGCGGTTATACCTGGAAGGACCATCTGCTCAACTTATCATCGGTGGTAATGCAGGCTTGCCAGGCGAAGTGCTCGTTAGCAGCGGCAGTGGTGCTCCGCAACGATGGACTAAACAACTCGACTCATTAGATATCGTACGCCTTACCTCGCGTGCAATCACTGCACAAACAGTAACCACTGACACTCTACGAGCGCAATACATTGTCGGTGGTATCCCGTTTGATTCGGTCAGGAGCGGGACGAACCAGAACCAGACGTTGACCGTTGGGGACGGTTCGGTGCTGGAGGCAAGCGGGACGGGTATTGTGCGTGCCAACCGTGTGAACCTGACGGGCGCGAATGCCCCGCTGGAGACCAACGGCAATGCGGGTACCAGCGGTCAGCTTCTCAAGAGCAAGGGAGCTGGGCAGACGCCGGAGTGGACCTGGCGACTCGATTCGCTCGACATTGGACGGTTGACAGCCGAGCACATCTGGAGCGACACGCTGACGGCTGATTCCATTCGTGCGCGCGTGGGTCGGTTTGATTCGGTTCTTGTAGACTTTGTGCGCGGCGACACAGCCTACATCAGCAGCTTGCGGATAGACTCGCTTTACACCAGCGGTGGCGTGTTGCGCGCGGCGATTCCGTTTGATTCGGTCAAGAGCGGTGTGAACCGGAACCAGACGTTGACCGTCGGGGACGGTTCGGTGTTGGAGGCAAGCGGGACGGGTATTGTGCGTGCCAACCGGGTGAACCTGACGGGCGCGAATGCCCCGCTGGAGACCAACGGCAATGCGGGTAGCAGCGGACAGCTTCTCAAGAGCAAGGGAGCTGGGC
>FWPU01003655.1_pt1 | contig 34679 bp, 33 predicted proteins | sample 2228361 | NCBI WGS metagenome assembly FWPU01 (sample SAMEA103939777, study PRJEB20133) | metagenome
ACTACTACTTTATATAGCTAAAGCCAATGAAGGGGAAGAGTAAGCTTATCAAGTTCCCTTTCAGCGAGTGGGGGAGGGTGGAAGCCTCGCAGGGAAAGTAAGCTGAATGGGCCCCGGAGGCGCCAACCGAAACCGAGAGGAAGTAGGCTTGGACGGAACTCTACCGTTAAAAGGGAAGGGTATTAGTTAAACTGTACCTTAGTGAGTGGCCCTTAAAGGCAAAAAGGGTGGCACCGCGGGAGAAAACAAACCTCTCGTCCCTTGACGAGAGGTTTTTTATTTGGAGGAATTTATGAAAGTTAATTTAGGAGAAGAAGAGTTTGAAGAGTTAAAGAGAAAGCACAGCGTAGTTCCACTGATGGTGGAAACACTAGCGGATATGGAGACTCCTGTTTCCGCCTTTTTGAAATTGGTTGAGGAAAGCCCCGCCTTTCTTTTAGAAAGTGTGGAAAAAGATGCTTCTATGGGAAGATTTTCTCTCCTCGGATTTTCCCCTGAATCTTTAATTTCGGTAAAAGACGGAGTTCTTTCTGTTGTGGGGAAAGAGAACTTGGTCATGAAAGTAAGCGATCCATTTAAAGAGGTGGAGAACATTCTTCCTTCAGGAAGTACTGCCAAGACTGTGCCCTTTCCTTTTATGGGAGGCATCGTGGGTTATATCTCATATGACCTAATTCGTTACTATGAGCCATTACCCAGCTTTTCCCATGATGACCTTTCACTTCCCGATATTTTATTCATGAAGGTAAACACCTTTCTCATTTTTGACCACTTTACCCGTCGCGTGGCAGCAGTAAAAGCAGTAGAAAGCTCTGAAGACGCAGACTACAATGAAGAAAAGAAAAATCTTGAGTCTCTTCTTATTTCCCTAAATAAATGCCGTTTAAGGGAGTGTAATTTCCAAAAAGGAAGTGGGAAGGCTGTATCTAATTTTTCCCGCCAGGATTTTCTTAAAGGGGTGAAGAAAATTATGGAATATATCTTTTCTGGCCACTGCTTTCAAGTTGTTCTTTCCCAGAGATTTGAATGTGGCTTTGAAGGGGACCCTTTTGGTGTGTACAGAGTGTTGAGGTCTATAAACCCTTCTCCCTACATGTTTTACCTGAAGTTTCCAGAGGTAACGCTGGTGGGTTCCTCTCCAGAGCCACTTTTAAGAGTGAGAGGAAATGAAGCTTTAACTCGCCCTATTGCCGGAACAAGAAAGCGGGGAAAGAGTGAAAGGGAAGATAAGGTTTTAGTTGAGGAACTTAAAAAAGATGAGAAAGAAAGAGCTGAGCACCTTATGCTTCTTGACCTTGGAAGGAACGATTTAGGAAGAGTTTGTGAACCTGGAACCGTGAGGGTAAATCGCTTCAGTGAGGTGGAAAAATATTCTCACGTCATGCACTTGGTTTCGGAAGTAAGAGGTAAGTTGAGGAGCGATAGAACATCTTTCGATGCTCTCAAAGCAGTTTTTCCTGCTGGAACAGTCTCTGGAGCTCCCAAGGTGAGAGCAATGCAAATCATAGAGGAGCTTGAGCCTACCAGACGAGGTCCTTATGCAGGAGCAGTCGGCTACCTTTCTTACTCTAAAGACCTGGATACCTGCATCACCATTCGCACGCTTCTCTTTAAAGGAAAAAAAGTTTATCTGCAGGCAGGAGCAGGCATAGTAGCTAATTCTATTCCGGAAAGAGAGCTTCAGGAAACGGAGCATAAGGTAAAAGCACTTCTTTGTGCTTTAGGTTTGTGGGAGGAGGAAGAATATGGTTTTGGTTATTGATAATTATGATTCCTTCGTTTACAACCTGGTCCAGTACCTGGGAGAATTAGGGGAGGAGTGCAGAGTTTTCCGCAACGATGCTTTGGATTTAAAAGATGTGGAGAGCATTTCTCCTGATTTTATTCTCATTTCTCCCGGACCTTGCAGCCCTAATGAAGCAGGTATCTCTCTTTCTCTGGTAAAAAAGTTTTCCGGGAAAATTCCCATACTTGGAGTGTGCTTGGGGCATCAAGTTATAGGTCAGGCGTTTGGAGGGAAGGTGATAAAAGCCCCTTATCCAGTGCACGGGAAAACCTCCCTTATTTATCACTCAGGAAAAGGCGTTCTCTCTGGAATTCCTTCTCCTTTTGAAGCTACTCGCTATCACTCTCTAGTGGTGGAGAGGAAAAGCCTCCCTCAAGAATTGGAAGTTACAGCTTGGAGCAGTGATAACTTGGTAATGGCCCTTTCTCATAAAGAACATTTAACGGTGGGAGTTCAGTTTCATCCGGAATCAATTTTGACTCCTTACGGAAAGAAAATTTTGGCGAACTTTTTAAAGATGGTTAAAGAAGGAGGGAAAAAAGTTGCTGGATAGGGAAGGTTTTACGGAGGAAGGCTACAACTTTCGAGTAGAAATAATTAGCTTAGTTGAAGATTTCTGCCTTTGGCTTGAGGAGAAAGGCTTTGAGTTTGAAGATGACTTGCAGCTTGCTCTTACAAGCTACTTTGCTCTTTTGGAGATAAGAGACGCTCTTCAGGATGTGATTTCGGATTTTGAAAAACTTCCCATTTTTGAAGGGCTTTCTCCTCAAGAAGTATATGAGAAGTGGAGAAAAGAAAGGGGAAATGATCGAGTAATAAAGTTTAAAAAAAGGAGTGAGAACGATGATTAAGGAGGCAATCTCTAAGGTCGTGGAGGGAAGGGATTTATCTTTTGCTGAAGCAGCATCAGTGATGGAAGAAATAATGGAAGGTAAAGCAACTCCTTCTCAGATAGCTTCTTTTATCACTGCCCTTCGGATGAAAGGGGAAACGCTGGAAGAAATAGCAGGTATGGCAAGAAAAATGAGAGAAAAAGCAAGAGCTATAAATCCGGAGAAGAAAGAAGTTTTGGATACCTGCGGAACTGGAGGAGATGGAGTAAAAACTTTCAACATTTCCACCGTGGCTGCTTTTGTAGTGGCTGGAGCTGGAGTTCCAGTAGCAAAGCATGGTAACAGAGCGGTTTCCAGTCAGTGTGGGAGTGCCGATGTGCTGGAAAGTTTGGGGGTAAAGATTGACCTTCCGCCGGAAAGGGCTCAGACTTGTTTAAATAAACTGGGGATAACTTTTCTCTTCGCTCCTCTTTTTCATCCGGCAATGAAACATGCCGTTACTCCTCGGAGAGAAATCGGGATAAGGACGGTCTTTAATATTTTAGGACCTTTAACCAATCCTGCAGGAGCTTACTATCATTTGCTTGGCGTCTTTTCAGAAAACCTCATAATTACCATGGCAAAAGTTCTGGCAAAGCTCGGGGTGAAAAAAGCGTTTGTCGTCCATGGAGCAGATGGTTTGGACGAGCTCTCCACTACCGGTGAAAATAAGATAGCCCATCTTGAAAAAGGAAAGGTGTTGGAATTTTCCTTAACTCCAGAAGAGGTAGGACTATCTCGTTCTTCAGTAGAAGAGTTTAAGGTAGAAACGAAAGAAGAGGCAGCAGAAAAGGCGAGAAAGGTTTTAAAGGGAGAAAAAGGAGCAGAGAGAGACATTGTACTTTTAAACGCAGCGGCTGCTCTCATTGCTTCGGAGAGAGCTTCCTCATGGAAAGAAGGGCTCAATCTTGCCAGAGAGTCGATTGATTCAGGTAAGGCATATGAGAAGCTGGAGAAAATGATTTCTTTCGGCAGGGAGTGCAGTTGATACTGGAAAAAATAGTAAAGCTCAAAAAGGAACAGATTGAACTAAGGAAAAAAAGGGAACCTATCTCCTTTTTAGAAGAGAGAGAGTTCTATCACCTTCCCCCGCGAGAGTTTAAAAGCTCTCTTCTCCTACCTGGAATTTCTCTCATTGCTGAACTGAAGAAAGCCTCTCCAAGTTCCGGGGTGATAAGAAAAGACTTCTTTTTAGAAGAGCTTGCAGAAAAGCTGGAAAGAGGAGGTGCACGAGCACTTTCTGTTCTTACAGAAGAATACTTTTTCATGGGAAAGCTTGATTACTTGGAGAAAGTGAAGAGAAGTTCAAGCTTGCCTTTGTTGAGAAAGGATTTCATCATTGATCCCTATCAGGTTTTCGAGACGAAAGCTTATGGAGGAGATGCTCTGCTTTTAATCACTGGTCTTTTAGAGAAGGAGAAGCTTAAAGAGCTCATATCCCTCTCTAAAGAACTTTCACTTTCTCCTCTTGTCGAGGTGCATTCAGAAGAGGAGGTTGAGATGGCTTGTGAAGTGGGAGCGGAAATAATCGGAGTGAACCAGAGGAATTTACACACTTTAAAGGTGGAGAAAAGTTTGGCAAAAAAACTTATCTCTCTAATACCAAGAGGAAAGGTGGTGGTGGCAGAGAGCGGAATCACATCTTTAGAGGAGGTGGTCTCGTTGGAGAGGGCAGGTTTTGATGCTGTTTTGGTGGGTGAATATTTAATGAGGGGAGACCCCTTAAAGAAAACGAAGGAACTCATTTCAGAGGAGGGATGAGAATGGAAGAGACCAAAATTATCTTAGGAGAAGAAGAAATTCCAGAAACTTGGTATAACATCATTCCTGATCTTCCCAGAGCCTTAGAACCGCCTCTTCACCCAGCGGAAAAAAGGCCTATAGGTCCGGAAGATCTGGCGCCAATTTTTCCTATGGAACTCATCAAGCAGGAAGTAAGCCAGGAGAGGTGGATTGAAATTCCGGCGGAGGTAAGAGAGATATATAAGCTCTATCGTCCTACTCCTCTATTCAGAGCTCGCAGGTTGGAGAGGGCTTTGCAAACTCCAGCTCACATTTACTACAAGTACGAAGGCTGGAGTCCACCCGGAAGCCATAAGCCCAACACGGCTATAGCTCAAGCCTACTACAATAAAAAAGAGGGGGTGAAAAGGCTAACCACAGAAACAGGAGCCGGTCAGTGGGGAAGCGCTTTGGCATTTGCCTGTAAACTTCTCGGATTAGAGTGTACTGTGTACATGGTGAAGGTGAGCTATCATCAGAAGCCATATCGCCGAGTGTTAATGGAGACCTGGGGAGCGGAAGTTATCCCTAGCCCTAGCGAGCGGACTAATGCAGGTCGCCAGATTTTAGGGAAAGACCCAGACTCTCCTGGAAGTTTGGGCATTGCCATAAGTGAAGCGGTTGAAGACGCAGCCACTCATGATGACACAAAGTACTCTCTAGGAAGCGTGTTAAACCATGTTCTTCTCCATCAAACTGTTATTGGGCTTGAAACTAAGAAACAGATGGAGATGGCAGGAGAATATCCCGATGTGGTTATTGGCTGTATAGGTGGGGGGAGCAATCTAGCAGGGCTTTCCTTTCCCTTCATTCATGATAAGCTGAGTGGAAAAGCTAGCCCAAGAGTAATCGCAGTGGAGCCTACTGCCTGTCCCACCCTTACCAAGGGTGTTTACGCTTATGATTTCGGTGACACGGCAAAGCTTGCTCCGGTAGTGAAGATGTACACTCTGGGCCACGACTTTGTCCCTCCTCCTATTCACGCAGGAGGTTTGCGCTATCACGGAGACGCTCCTCTCGTCTGTCTCCTTTATGATGAGGGATTGATAGAAGCAAAAGCTTATCATCAGAATGCAGTTTTTGAAGGTGCTGTTCTCTTTTCTCACCATGAAGGTATCATTCCTGCTCCTGAAGCTGCACACGCAGTAAAGGCAGCTATAGATGAAGCGATTGCTGCTCGAGAGAGGGGAGAGAAAAAAGTTATCCTCTTTAACTTGAGTGGCCACGGCTATTTTGACCTTTCAGCTTACGAGGCTTATCTGGGAAAGAAGCTTGAAGATTACGAGTATCCGGAGGAAAAAATCAAAGAATCCATAGCCCATCTACCTGAAATTTGATGTTTCGAGTGAAAATATGTGGAGTGACAAGGTTAAAAGATGCACTTCTTGCTGTGGAGGCGGGGGCAAAGGCGATTGGGTTTGTTTTCACGGAAAGCCCCCGCTGCCTCACTCCGGAAAAAGCGAGGGAGATAGTGGATTTTCTCCCTCCTTCTTTAATCAAAGTGGGAGTTTTTCGAGATGAAAGTGAAGATGAAATAAGAAAGATAGTTGATTTTGTGGGTCTTAATGTGGTTCAAATTCATGGGGAAAGAGGCTTTTCTCTTGAGGGAAGGGTGAAGCTGATTAAGGCCTTTGAGGTGAAGGATGATTTGTCTCTGGACAAAGTCCTTCGCTTTAAAGCAGACGCCTTTCTTTTTGACTCCGGCGGAGGGAAGGGAGTTACCTTCACATGGGAGAGGATAAAAGGCTGGAAACTACCCTCTCCCTTAATCCTCGCAGGTGGATTAAGAGTAGAGAACGTGAGAAGAGCAATACATGAAGTAAAACCATTTGGAGTAGATGTTTCCTCAGGAGTGGAAAAGGAAATAGGCGTAAAAGATGAAAGGAAATTAAAAGAGTTTATCCATAATGCACTTGAAGCATTTAAGGAGATGGAAAGTGAAAAGAAAAGGTCACTTTGATGTTTTTGGAGGAAGATTTGTTCCTGAAACTTTAATGCCAGTCCTTTTGGAGCTGGAAAAAGCATATTTCTTTTTTAAGAAAGAAAAGTCTTTTAAAAGGGAGCTTTCTTACTACCTTAAAGAGTATGCAGGCAGACCCACTCCTCTTTACTACGCGGAGCGACTTTCCTCATATTTGGGAAGGGGAAAAATCTATTTAAAGAGAGAAGATCTTCTGCATACAGGCGCTCACAAGATAAACAACACCTTGGGTCAAGCTCTTTTAGCCAAGAGGATGGGGAAGAAAAGGATAATAGCTGAGACCGGTGCGGGTCAGCATGGAGTGGCCACCGCCACTGCTGCTTCCATGTTCGGTCTTTCCTGTGAAGTGTATATGGGGGAGGAAGACATTAAAAGGCAGCGTTTGAACGTTTTTAGAATGAAACTCTTGGGTGCTAAGGTTATCTCGGTTTCTTCGGGAAGTAGGACTTTAAAGGACGCCATCAATGAAGCGCTGCGGGATTGGGTTACCCATCCGAGAGACACTTTCTACCTCATTGGTTCTGTGGTGGGACCTCATCCTTACCCCACAATGGTTAGGGACTTTCAATCAGTTATTGGAAGGGAAGTGAAAAAACAAGCTTTAAAGAAGGAGGGGAGATTGCCGGATATAGTTCTCGCTTGCGTGGGGGGAGGAAGCAATGCCATGGGAATTTTTCACCCCTTGGTTGGTAAAAGCAAGCTAATCGGTGTGGAAGCAGCAGGGAAAGGACTTAAAACCGAGAAGCACGCTGCTACCTTAGCCGAGGGGAGGAAAGGGGTTCTACACGGCTTTTATTCCTTCGTTCTTCAAGACGAGAAAGGCCAGATAAGAACCACCCACTCTATCTCTGCTGGCTTGGACTATCCAGGTGTAGGCCCAGAGCACGCTTATTTAAAGGAGAAAGGGTTAGCAGAGTATGTGAGCATCAATGATGAGGAAGCTCTCGAGGCATTTAAGCTCCTTTCAGAGAAGGAAGGCATTATCCCAGCCTTGGAGAGTGCTCATGCTTTAGCCTACCTCTTAAAGATGAGAAGGGAACTAGAAAAAGATACGCTTGTGGTGGTTAATCTCTCAGGTCGAGGAGATAAAGATGTAGAAATAGCGGAGGAGTTTTTAAGTTGAGAGGAGAAAAAGCAATACTTAAGGCATTTGAGAGAGCAAGAAGTGAGAAAAGATTAGCTTTTATTCCCTATTTCACAGCTGGTTTCCCCGATAAAGCGACTTTTTTTGAGGTTTTCGATTACCTTTTAAAAGAAGGAGACATTGTGGAACTCGGTGTTCCCTTTTCAGATCCCATTGCAGATGGACCTACTATTCAGAGGTCTTCCTTTCTTGCTTTAAAAGAAGATGTGGATTTAAAAAAGATTTTTTCATGGGTGAAGAGGGCAAGAAGAAAGCACGAAACACCCCTTATTTTAATGTCTTATTTTAATCCCATTCTTGCCTTTGGCATTGAAAGTTTTTTTAAAGAGGCAAAAGAAGCAGGCGTGGATGGAGTTATCATTCCCGATCTATCTCTTGAGGAAAGCAGAGACTGGTTTAAAAAAAGAAATAATATTGCCGTAATTTTTCTGGCCGCTCCAACCAGCGAAAAAGAAAGGCTTAAGGAGATTTCCAAAAGAAGCAGGGGTTTTTTGTACTGTATTTCGGTGACCGGAGTGACAGGAGCGAGAAATGATTTGCCCTCCTACCTTTTTAAGTTTCTAAAAGAAGCGAGAGAAGTATCGCCACTTCCGGTAGCGGTGGGTTTTGGGATATCAAAAGGAGAGCAGGTCGAAAAGTTAAAAGGTTACGCTCACGGCATAGTCGTCGGCAGTGCTTTGATAAAACCCTTTTTAGAGAAAGACACTTCTCAAGCTCCGGATTCCTTAAAAAACATCGTCAAAGAGCTTAAGTCATCTCTTTTTCTTTCTTAATCAAACCTCTGATAAAATTATGGGCATGCCGGAAGAAAAGAAGGTTAAAGTTCCAGAGGGTCTTTTTATTCGTTGCGGCGTCTGCCGTGAGGTTATCTTTCGAAAAGAGTTCGAGAGGAATTACCGCGTTTGTCCAGTTTGTAGGTATCATTTCCGAATTGGTGCCAGAAAAAGAATTGAGCTTCTTTTAGATGGCGGAAAGATAAAGGAAATGGACGCAGGTCTTAAGCCGAAAGACCCACTGGGATTTGTAGGCAAAAAATCATACTTAGAAAGCGTAAAAGAAGCTTCTTTTAAAACTGGTTTAAATGAAGCAGTGATTACAGGAAAGGGAAGGATAGACGGCATTGAGGTTTTCTTTGGCTGTTTCGATTTTCAATTCATCGGTGGAAGTATGGGTTCTGTTGTGGGAGAGAAGGTGACAAAGCTTTTTGAGAAAGCAACCAAGGAGAGAAAACCTGTGGTGATGGTGGTAGCTTCGGGAGGGGCTCGGATGCAGGAGGGAGTCATTTCTCTCTTCCAGATGGCTAAGACAGTGGCATCTGTTTCCTTCTTTGAAACTGTAAAAAAGCCTTTTATAGTAGTCTTTACCCACCCCACCATGGGAGGAGTAACAGCCAGCTTTTCTTCATTAGCCGATATCATTCTGGCAGAACCCGGGGCTTTAATCGGCTTCACGGGACCGAGAGTGATTGAGCAGACGATAGGGCACCGCTTGCCCAAAGGGTTTCAAACAGCGGAGTTCTTGGTGGAAAGAGGAATGATAGATAAGGTGGTAAATAGATTCGACTTAAAAGAGGAGATCTCGAAAATTCTCAGGCTTTTGGGGGAAGCTTGAAAGGACCAATTTTCGATTTTGAAAAGGAAATACTGGCTAAGGAAAAGCAGCTTGAGAGAATGGTTTCAGCTTCCGGTAAAGAACCACTAGAAGTAAAGAAGCTTTCTCAGGAGATAAAGGAACTTAAAGAAAAGGTTTACAAAAACCTTACTCCCTGGCAGAGGGTTCAAATTGCACGCCACCCAGCTCGACCTAAAACTTTAGACTATCTCCGAAATATCTTTATAGAGTTTGTCGAGCTTAAGGGCGACAAACTCTTTAGAGATGACCCTGCTGTGATTGGTGGTCTCGCTAGAGTAGATGATTTCAGGGTGGTTGTAATAGGTCATCAAAAGGGAAAAGATGCTCGTGAGAATGCCTACCGGAATTTCGGCATGCCTCATCCTGAGGGGTATAGAAAGGCAGTGCGGCTTATGAAGCTGGCAGATAAATTTTCGCTTCCCCTTATCACCTTTATTGACACTCCAGGGGCCTATCCGGGAGTGGAGGCGGAGGAGCGAGGTCAAGCTTGGGCTATAGCGGAGTCTATAAAGTGTCTTTTTGAGATATCTGTTCCTGTGCTCAGTGTGAATATAGGAGAGGGAGGAAGCGGTGGGGCACTAGCTTTAGGTGTAGCAAATCGACTTTATCTCTTAGAAAATTCTTATTATTCGGTGATAACACCTGAGGGATGTGCCTCGATAATCTGGGGAGATTCAAAAAAAGCACCTCAAGCTGCTGCTACCTTAAAACTTACTTCCAATGACCTTTTATCACTTGGTCTAATTGATGGAGTGATAAAGGAGCCTTTGGGAGGGGCACACAAGAATCCTGAATCTGTCTATTACGAAGTGAGAAAAGTTCTTTTAGAAAATCTACAAAAATTAGTTAAAGTTAAACCGGAAGCACTCAAAAAGGAAAGAAGAGAAAAGTTTCGCCGCATGGGGGAGTTTTCATCTTAAGCTGTTTTCACCAAGCTTTTCCCTTCCTTTTTAGCTTTAAAAAGTGCTTCATCTGCTTTGTTCACTAATTCTCCTATATTTTGAGCATGGGTGGGGAAGGTAGCTACGCCCACACTGGCGGTGAAGAAAAAGCCCGGACTATTTTCAAAAGAGACTTTGTGAAGCTCCCTTTGCAAACGTTGCGCTACTTTGATTGCCTTTTCAAGGTCAGTGTTGGGGCAGATAATAGCAAATTCATCCCCTCCATATCTTGAAGGTATGTCCACTTTTCGAGCTGCTCCTTTTAATGTCATTCCTATCCATCGCAGAGCTTCGTCGCCTTTGAGATGACCGAAATTGTCGTTAAAAAGCTTGAAGTTATCAAGGTCGAGAAGGATTAAACTTAAGGGTTGTCCCGTTCTTTTTGCTCTTTCGATTTCCTCGTAGAGACGCTCCTTGAAAAAGCGGTGGTTGTAAATTCCAGTGAGGTCATCGGTGACGGAAAGCTCCTTTGTTTTAGCGAAGAGATAGGAGTTGTAAATAGCTACAGTTAGCTGGGTTGTGAGGAGAAAAAGAGAATTTCTCTCCTCAACAGTGAAGTTCTCAATTTCTTTTTTCTTTAAGACCAGGAGGATCTGAGCATCCGGTTTTTTAAGCGCTTGAAAGAATGTCCAGTTGTCGAAATCGAAGGTGTCGAGTAAAGACTTCTTCCCTTCTTCTTTAGTTAAAAGCCTTTTTAATTCTTTTTCTACCTTTTCTATCTCTCCCTTTTCAAATCCAAGAGAGAATTCCCATGACTTTCTCCTTGGCTCTGCTTCATAAAGAAGAAAGAGAAATGAGGAGATGCCAAACCCTTTGAGAAATGTTTCTTTGATGAGTATTTTTAAATCTTCAAAGTCAAGGAAAGAAGCGACATTTTTTCCTATTTCAAAGAGCAGTTTTAATGTCTCTATTTTTTGGTTTAATTCAGTGGATAGTTTTTCCAGAAGTTTTTTCTCATACTTTATTTGCTGGGACAAAAGTCCGGAGGAAAAAGCCAAAACCCAGTAAAAACCCCACCTGAAAAGATGAAGACTTACTTTCTCAACCGTCCCACTGAAGTAAACAAGGAAAAAGTCGCAGAGAAAAGTAGCAAATGCTATTAGGACGCCGGGCCAAAGACCATAATAAAAACTTGCCAGGGTAACTAAAAGATAAAAGCCGTAAATAAAAGGGGAGGAGGCTCCACCGGTTAAGAAGATGAGGAGAGTAAGGGACAAAAAGTCAGGAAAAAGAAGAAATGAGTAGATGCGGTGAAAATTGGACCTTCCCTTCCAAAGAAAAAAAATATAAAAAAGAAAGCTGTAGAAGCAGAAGACAAAAAGGGTGATTAAAGTAGTTTTCCTTAATTCTTCTGAGGGGGGAAAGAGAGAAATCCAGAAAAAAGCAGTGATAATGGAGATTACTCTGACGCCTAGGAATACAAGGTCATCTTCATCGAAGCGGAGAGGAGCTTGTAGAATTCCATGGATTTTCTTACTTATACGTGGTTCACTCATTTTAGGTATATTTTATTCTCCCTTTTTTCTCTTATCAAGCTCTTGCAGAAAAAAGAAAAAATGAAATAATGTTTAGTTGTAAAATTAGTTTAAATGGCGAAAAAATTTATTTTATTTTTCTTAGTAGCTTTATTAGTGGCGGTGGGCTGTTGGCTGGTCGTGAAGGGGGAAAGGGGTGAGAAAATGCCAGTTGGAGAAGAGAGAGTAAGGCCGCCTGTGGCTGCTAGGGTTGGTTTTTACTCTACGCAGAGGGAAAGTCTTTTCCGGGAGCTGTATAGCCTCATCTCGTCAGCTACACCTCACTCTATCCAGGGAGAGTTGGTAGCCTTAATCGTTCCCCATGCAGGATATCAATATTCTGGTTTCACAGCTGCTCATGCTTATTCTCTTCTTGCAGGGAGAAGTTATAAGACCGTTGTCATTGTGGGTCCCTCACACCGTGCATATGTCAAAGGAGCAGCCATAGATGGGGTGGATGCTTACGAAACTCCGCTGGGCAAGGTTTCGGTGGACAAAGAAGCAGCTCGAAAATTAATCGATTGCGGGTCATTTATTTATTTCGATTCTACTGCCCATGCTCAAGAACACTCGATTGAAGTGCAGGTTCCCTTTCTTCAGATGGTGCTCAAAGACTTTAAAATTGTTCCCATTGCTATGGGGGAGGCTTCCTGGACATATGTGCAGGATTTATCTGGAGCGCTGTTGAGGTTAGCGAGGGAGAGAAAGGACGTTTTAATCATCGCTTCTTCTGACCTCTCTCACTATCATTCTTATAGCGAAGCAGTAAAAATGGATAAAAGAGGTTTGGATGAAGTCTTGAAGATGGACACAAAAGGGCTTTATGAAAAACTGCGGGATGGAGAGTGCGAGATGTGCGGGGCAGCTCCTGTCCTTACTATCATTGAGGTAGTAAAAAAGCTGGGAGTGGATCAGGCTAAATTGCTTGACTATCGGAACTCCGGTGATGTTACAGGAGACGAGAGCAGTGTGGTGGGCTACTCTGCAATTGCTTTTTTCAAGCCCCGCTCTTTAAGGTCAGAGAAGTGGTTGAGAGAAGAAGAAGAGAAAGAGCTTCTTGCAATAGCCAGGAAGACGCTCGAGAGCTATTTAAGCGAAGGGAAAGCACCTCATTTCGAGGTGAAAAGCGAGTCTTTAAAGGAAGAAATGGGTGCTTTTGTGACTTTAAAGAAGAAAGGAAGACTCAGAGGATGCATCGGTCACGTTGAAGCAAATAAGCCACTTTACCAGGTAGTTTCAGAGATGGCAATTGCTGCAGCTACTCAAGACCCTCGCTTTTCACCGGTGACCTTAGATGAGCTTTCTAAGATTGATATAGAGATATCTGTCCTTTCACCCCTCAAAAAGGTGAATGATATCGAGGAGATAAAGGTAGGAAGAGATGGGTTGATGGTAAAGAAAGGCTTTACTTCAGGCCTTCTTCTTCCTCAAGTCCCAGTGGAGTGGGGATGGGATAGAGAAGAGTTTTTACGGCAGGTTTCCTTAAAAGCAGGACTTCCACCAGATGCTTGGAAGGAAGCTGACCTCTACCGATTTACTGCTCAAGTATTTGGAGAAAAAGAGTAGAGAAAAGTATTAAGGAGGCGGCGAGAAAGGAGGAGTTTTCAAGTCCCAGAAGGGGAAGGAGTATTGCTCCTCCCAAAAAAGAGCCCAAGGCTCCTCCTATAAGGTCAAAGGAGTAAACAAGTCCGCTTTTTTCCACCCCCAGCCTTCCCACAGCGAGGGGAAAAATTGCACCTACTAGAAAGCCAGAAAAGGATATTAAAGAAAGGTAAAATGAAAGAAAGGGAAAGCTGGCGAGAAAACTTGCGAGGAAGGGAAGGACAAAGAGAAAAAGAGCAAGAAAATAACTTAAAGCTTTCAAACCTCGTTTGCTTTTTCTAAAAGTAAAACTACCCACTGAAAGTCCGAGCATAAAGAAGGCGAGTAGGATACCTATATGAGAGTAGACATATCCCCGGTGAAGCTGATAGAAAAAGATGATTATAAGCTCGGCTATCATCCCCCCCATACTGGTAGAAAGCATTACTAGAAGCTCTCCTTTTCTTTTGAAAAAGAAAGGAAGAGGAAGAAGGAGCAGAAGCAGGAAAAAGTAGGAGTTTTTTAAAAGGAATGACTGAATCTCTTTAAATCTGGAGCGAAATTTGGCTTGCCAGATAAGTGACTCTAGGAATATGGAGATGGGCTTCTCGTCCGTGTTTAAAAAGAACTTTCCAGAAAAGGCACTTTGAACAAGATTTGCTCTTTCCACTTTGTACTCTATGTAGGAGGGATTTAAAAGCGAATTTACACCTCTTTTCCCTAACGTATTCAGGATTTTGGATGAAGAAAGATTCAGCTCCTTTTTAGAAGCTAAAATTTGAGCTTCTTCACCTGGAAGGAAAAGAACATGAGGGAAAGCTTTCCTTGCCGTTTCAAGAAGAGCTCCATTGTAATTCAGTATTTCTCTGGAAAGATACTCTTCTGAGGAAGAGAAGGAAAAGGCGAAAACGCCTTTTACTTTTTCTTTCGCCATTTCCATAAACTCTTTGGTATAGAGCCGGGCTAGGAGAGCGTTTTTCGGGTCCGGTGTGTCTAGGAGGATGACGTCATATTTTTCTTTTTTATTTTTGAGATAGCTCCGAGCGTCTGAAAAAACAACTTTAAGCCTTTCATCTTTTAGAAATTCCTTGTCTTCTGGAGGGAAATTTTGGGTGAAAAGTGCAAAAACTTTTGAATCTATCTCCAGGGCGGTTAACCTTTTCACTGGATGCTTGAGAACTTCTCTCACCAGCCCGTCTTCAATACCTCCAATAATAAGAACATCTTCCACATTTTCCATTAAAGCTAGGGGGAAGTGGGCTTTTTCCTGGATGGAGAGGTGCTCTCCGCTACTTGCTGCAATCTCTCCATTTTCAAACAAGTTTATTTGCCCAGCTTTTTTGGTCAGAGTGGCGTTTTGGAAAGGAGTATCCACACTTAAAATCAGGTTTTTGAATCTGTAACTCCTGGTTATTTTCTCAATTGTTGGGGCGAAGAAAAAGCTAGCTAGAAGAATCCCTGCTAGAAGAAGGAGAAGAATTTTCCCCCAAGGGCTGTAGATTGAAAGTGCAGAGAGAAGGAGAAAAATAGTGAGAAAAAACACAATCTGCCAAGAGTGCCAGTTCTGAGAGAGAAAAAAGGTGAAAAGAACTGCACCTATAAAACTTCCCATTGCTTCTAGGAAATAGGAGAAACCTGGTGCCTCCCTCTTTTCCGAGAGAAGGTGCAGTGAGAGCAAAAATTCACAGTCTAAAATAAGGTTAGTGAAAAAGAGAGAAGCGAAAGAAAGGAGAAGTAGAGAAATAAAGCTGGCACTTTCACCAGGAGGGTTGAGGATGGGACCCAGCTTTCTTACTGTGAAAAGTGAAAGAGGAAGAGAAAGAATTAAAATTGGATGAATAGCTCTTAAGAAAACTTCCTTTTTCTGCACTTTTCCCGAAAGGTAGCTTCCAAAAGCTCCTCCCAAGAGCCAAGCAGAGATGATTGCGCCGAGGGCAAGCTCATTGCCGTGGGCAAAGATAAGTGTCTCGCGGAAGATGATGATTTGGATAATTAAGCCAGTAAAGCCTAAAAGGAGGCAGTTTCTTTTTAAGAAGTTTGCTTGTAAGTTCAGCTTCAATTCAGACATCCTCTTTATTTTCTAAAAGAGGGAAAAAAAAGGCAAAAAATTCTGAACTCCCTGTGTAGGGGCACCACAGGGAGTTCAGGGAAGGAACATGGGGGTGACTCCCACACTATTTCCTTCGGCACCTTTTTAAAAAACTTTAGATGGTTTAAAGAGGTGGTTTTTAAGAAGGATTATTGAGGAGCTCTAAGGCTCTGGTGGGACAGCCTTTGAGGCAAAGCCCGCACTTTCTCCACTTATACCTTCTCGTTTCAGCGTTATAAGCCACGCACTTTTTTCCCTCTATTTGAGGGTAGCCTTCCTCATCCAGCGAAATGGCGTCAAAAGGGCAGCGGGAGAGACAGTAGTAGTCTCGTGGGCAACTATTTTTAAAGGTTTTTGCTTGCAAGAAGGAAAGGCTTCCTGCTCCCGAAAAGACAAGAACTGCATAGAGAAAAACTTTTAACAACTTTTCATTAAATTCTCTTCTGGTCACTCTCCCTCCAGATGCCTGGTATTTCTCTATTGCAATAAACACAGGCTCCTTTTTTAAGGCGGTATTCCTCAACGGTGAAGCCAAATCGTTTGATGAGGACATTTCCGCAGCGGGGACAGTAGGTGGACTCTCCTGGGTGACCTGGAACATTTCCAATATAGGCAAAGAGAAGTCCTGTGTCTAAAGCAATCTTACGTGCTCTTTCGAGAGTTTCTATAGGGGTGGGAGGGATGTTTTTAAGCCGATACATGGGGTAGAAGCGAGAAAAGTGAACGGGAGTTTCTTCACCCAGATTTCTTTTTATCCATTCACAGAGCTTCTTACTCTCTTCTGGAGAATCGTTTAAATCAGGGATGATGAGGTTTGTTACTTCGATATGAACTCCTTCTTCTTTTAATACTTCAAGTGACCTTAAAACAGGCTTTAATTCCCCGTCGCAGATTTCATCATAGAAAGGCGAAGACATCGATTTCAAATCGACATTAGCAGCTTGAAGGTATGAGCAGAGCTTTCTTAATGGCTTTTCTTTGATGTAAGCGTTGGTGTGCATGCTGTTTACAATTCCTTTTTTACTGGCTAATTCTGCTGTTTCTAGCATGTATTCGTAAAACACCACTGGTTCTGTATAAGTATAAGCGATGACTTCGCACTTCATGGCGAGTGCTCCCTCTACCACTTTCTGGGGGGAATAAGAGAGGTTGTTTGTTTTTTCCGGTGGATGCTGGGAAATCTCCCAGTTCTGGCAGTTTTTGCAGTGGAAGTTGCAGCCGGCAGTAGCGATGGAGAAAGCTTTGGAGGCAGGTAAAACGTGGAAAAGAGGCTTTTTTTCTACGGGGTCAATGTGGACAGCGCAGGGGTTACCGAAGACAAGCGTGTAGAGCTTTCCTTCTCTATTTTCTCGCACTAGACAAGGACTCCTTTCTCCTTCTGCGATAACGCACTCATTGGGACAGAGGAAGCACTGCACCAGGTTTCCTTTAATTTTTTTGTAGTAGGAAGCTATTTTTCCAGGAATGGAATACGCCTTTTCGCTGCGGCATCCAGGAAGGAAGGATGAGATGAAGAGAAGAGCAAAGCTCTCAAACAAAATTTTATTAAACTCTCTTCTCGTAAGCATCTTTATAAAATTTTATCACGGAAACTTTAAATTATTATTGGGGCAAGCTTCCACACACTTAAAACACATGATGCAGTCTAAAGAAGTGAGTTCATCGTGTTTAAATTGCTTTTCCACTTCAATCTGGACAGGACAGGCAAAAAAGCATTCTTTGCAGTTGGTACATTTACCCTCTCTTCTTATCTTAAAAACCTGTCCCAAGCTTGCTATAGAAAGCATCCCTCCTAAAGGGCAGAGATATTCACACCAGGCTTTCATGCCCAAGAAGAAAGCGAGAACTAAGATTATGGCAAGAGATGAGAGGGCAAGAAGGGAGAGGAAACCAACCATACCTCTAAAAATCCCTCCTGCGGGGCAGATTTCGCAGAAGAGTGTTTCTCCAAAAAAATAGGCTAAAAAAAGAATGAGAAAAAAAGTGAGGTATTTTCCCTTTTTTAAAACTGGGTGAGGCCTGGAAAACCTCTTTTTTGAAGGAGAGACATTTCCTTCCAGTTCCAAAAGAAATCCGAAAGGGCAAATCCAGCCGCAGAAAACTCTTCCCAGAACAAGTGTGGAAAAAATGAGCAAAGCAATTAGCCATATTCCATTTATGCCTGGTGGCCTCCATGAAATTCCAAAGAAAAGGTAGTTAGCATTTTTAGCGGCTAGAGTCTGAATGTGCCAGAAGGGGCAGAGCCAGCCAATAGCTGCCGGGGAGGGAAGGTATAAATAGGTGAGGGAGATGAGGGAAATGACTGTTCCAATTTGTGCTAACCTTCGCCAGAGCGAAAAATGCATGCTCTTATTTTATCTTTTTACCTGCCTTGGAGAAAAAATCTGAAAGATCTTTTATCATTCCTAGAAATCACTTTCCTTTTTATTTCTTCTCCCTAATCTGTTTACCCGCTTTGTACTATGCATTTGGTGCTTGGAATTTGTTAATTTCAGCTATTATATAATTTTGCTCTATGGAGGATATAAAGTTCCGCTTTAGAGGAGCAGTTTTAGGCTTAGCAATAGGGGATGCTTTGGGGATGCCTTATGAAGGCTGGGATTCTGAATCTATTAAAAGTTCTTTAGGAGAGTTAGAGTTTAAGCCCGCTCCATTTCGCGGATTAGCTTCCGGTCAATTTACAGACGATACGAAAATGGCTTTATGTCATCTGGAGAGCTTAATAGAGAAAAGAAAGCTGGATTCTGAAGATACAGCGCAGAAGTTTCTTGCTTGGTTCAAGTCAGGGGATTGGCGAGGCATAGGAGGGACAACTCTGCGGGCGATGAGAAAACTAGAAAAGGGAGCTTCTTGGAGGGAAAGCGGAATTAGTGGCAAGTATGCAGCCGGAAATGGAGGAGCGATGCGCATTGCTCCTGTAGGACTTTTTTATACTAAAGATACAGAGAACTTGAGGGAAGGTGTGGAAAAAGCCGTTATAATTACTCACAACAATGAAGAAGCGGTGGAGGGAGCTGTGGCTATCGCTTATCTTGTAGCCAGAGGGGCAGAAAGAGGCACTCTTAAGGAGAAAGAAGACCTTTTTTCAGAATTGTTGGAGTTTCTGAAGCTTAGTGAAGTTAAGAAGAATCTCACCAAAGCCTTCGATTTATTGGAGGAAAACCTTCCTCCTTCAGAGGCAGCAAGAATTTTGGGCAACTCTGGATATGTGGTGGAAAGCGTAGCTTCAGCTATATACTTTTTCTTTTACTTTCCTCGTGACTTTAGAAAAGCAGCTCATGAAGCGCTTCTTTGCGGAGGCGATACAGACACTATTTGTGCTATGACAGGGGCAATTTCCGGAGCCTTTCTGGGAGAAGAATCTATTCCCTTTGAGCTTCGTCACGGTGTGGAAGCTCATAATGAACTTATTGAAAAAGCCGATGAGCTGTATGAAGTATGGAAGGAGAAGTTCTCTTGAGGAAAGTAAAAGGGGGAGATAAGAAGAAAAATCTGGTGAAAGTGACCTTTTTAAATTGCTGGGGGTTTCAGGGCTATTTGAGCTTGGGAAGATACCACTCCCGAAACTTAAGAAATTATTTGGAAAGATTAATTGCCAAAGGTCACTTTCTCTGCCTTACTGAAGTTACCATACTCCTTTACTTTTGGCTTAAAAAAAGGACTTTCACTTTCTACAGACCCAGTTCAATTGTTGGAAATGCCATCGTGGCTCCCACTCACTCTATCTTAGAAAAAAGAGCGAGCTATTTTAAAGTTCACTCCTGGGAGCGGAGAAATTATTTGGAAGTAAGGGTTTCTTCAGAAAAAGGTAACTTTACCATCATGACCACTCACTTAGAAGCGGGCAGGAGAGGTAAAAAAGCGAGGATTAGGATGGAGCAGTTTGAAGAACTTCTTTTGAGGATATCCGATATCAGGGAGCCATTAATCTTGGGAGCGGATTTAAACAATCGTCCTTCGGCTTTCGGAGATCCCACTTCGGAAAGGAATTTCAAAGCAGACTTGGAAGATTTGGGATTTATGGTTTTCGGTAAAGGCTGCGATGTGATGGCAGTAAGAGGATTTGAAGTGGAAGAATCAAAATCACTCCACTGTCGTTACAAGAAAAAAAGAAGGGGTGTTTGGGAGGATGTGGGGAGAGGAGCTCCCACCGACCACTCCACAGGCGGAATTTACCTTAAGCTAACTTTTCCTCTTACTTGAGACGGGAAGATTATTCTGAGGTTTACAGAAAAAGAGGAGATGTTTTACTTAATTGATGCAGTTTATTGATGCAGTTTACTGTGCAAGCTGTGGCAACCTTTTGAAAGAAGCCAAAGCCCCTTCCTTTCGAAAAACTACTACTTTAATGATACTACAGGCTGTTTAGTCTTTTTCTCTTAAGCACGTTCTTCTTAGCTGGGGTGGATTTTATCGAGAGTATGATCTGGGCTGAATAAGCGTCCTTCTCTTTAAAATCAATTCTTGTAAAATTCTTCGCTGGAAAGCTTAAGAGAAAAGAAGTAAAATTTTTTTAAGGGCCCGTAGCTCAATTGGCAGAGCAGCGGACTCATAATCCGTTGGTTCGAGGTTCGAGTCCTCGCGGGCCCACCAAAGAAGGTTACGGGTAGAAAGCCTGTTTTTGTATTTTATTTCCCTTTTCAAGTTGCTAAAAGTTGTCTCTGCTAACATTTTGCTAATAAAATATTATTACCCCTTCGAATTGTAAGCTCTTTCATAGAATCCTGCAGTACCTATTTGAGACATACTTCCAAAGACAGTTTCATCAATTCACTCTCTTTGAAGAGCAAACCTTGAAGAGGGGATAATTCAATGCTAACTTATGTTTTTGAAAATTTTGGAAAAACAAAAAAACTGGAAGGACAAAATCTTTTAAAGGAAAAGTATGTTTGAAGTTTTATTGCAACCTGAAAGCTGGATAGCTATTGCTACCCTGACATTACTGGAAATTGTTCTCGGTATTGACAACATTGTTTTCATTGCCATTGTCAGCAGCCGGGTAGCCCAAAATAGGCAAAATATCGTGCGGAAAGTGGGTCTTTCAATGGCTTTGATTTTGCGAGTACTTTTGCTTCTGGCTCTGTCCTGGATTATTAAGCTGGAAAAGCCTTTGTTAGCCTTTGGGAGCCACGAGTTTAGTGCCAAGGCTTTAATTCTTCTGGCTGGAGGTCTCTTTTTGATTACTAAAGCCACCATTGAAATTTACCGCAAAACTGAACTTACTGAAGCAGAGCACTTGCCAACGGTAAAAAAAGCTGCCTTCTGGTCTACTGTATTTCAAATTATTTTGCTCGACGCTATCTTTTCTCTGGAATCAATAATAACCGCCGTCGGAATGGTAAAAGAAGTCATTCTGATGATAATTGCGGTTGTTTTTGCAATGATAACAATGCTGACTTTTGCTGATTTTGTAAGCAAAGCTATCAACCAGCACGCCTCACTTAAAATCCTAGCACTATCGTTCCTTCTTTTAATTGGTGTTTTACTGGTAGCCGAGGGCACCGGTTATCATCTGCCTCGCGGTTATGTTTACTTTGCGATGGCTTTTTCGCTTTTTGTTCAGCTTCTCAATATTCGCTACGAAACCCGGATTAAAGCTTTAAGAACACAAAACTAACTTTTGCTTTAGCTGGTTTGCGGCCACACTGGTATCTTAAAAGAGATGTTAAGATAGCTGATACTTTAATCCGCCCCTCAATACAATTAATTGCTATCGCAAAAGACTGGTTCATTTTTCAATTGCTCTTCTTACAAGCTTTTCAATTTCTACAACTACAAAAACCAACGAAGAAAGGCAAATGGCAAACAATAACTCTTTTAGGCTCAAAGGTTGCGTTTTAAACACTGGGTTCAAAAATGGCAAGTAAATAGTAGCCATCTGCAAAGCAAAAGTAAGAATAACCGCTCCTAAAAGGGGCATGTTTGAAAACAATCCCTGATGAAAAAGCGACTCTTTTTCTGATCTGATTGCCAGAACATGTCCCATCTGGCTTAAACATAAAACAGTAAAGACCATTGTTTGCCAGTGAGTATGGCCGGTTTTTAACGACCAAGCCTGGGTAAAAATTGACACGAAACCCATTAACAGCCCAACCCAGATGATATGATAGCTTAACCCATGAGCAAAAATGCTCTCCCGGGGATGCCTTGGTGGCCGCTGCATGATATATTTTTCCGCTGGCTCAGCCGCCAGGGCAAGCCCGGGCAGGCCATCAGTTACCAGGTTTATCCAGAGAATATGGATGGGCAAAAGTGGAATGGGCAAACCAAGGAAGGGAGCAATAAAGATTGTCCATATCTCCCCTGAATTGCTCGTCATAGTGTACTTAATAAACTTTCTAATGTTATCAAAAATTTGCCGTCCTTTCTTAACTGCCTGAACGATGGTAGCAAAGTTGTCGTCCAAAAGAATCATATGAGCTGCTTCTTTTGAAACATCAGTCCCAGTAATACCCATGGCTACACCGATGTCAGCCCTTTTCAGCGCCGGTGCGTCGTTTACACCATCCCCTGTCATCGCCACAAACTGCCCTCTTGCCTGCAATGCTTTAACAATTTTTAGTTTTTGTTCCGGAGCCACTCTGGCGTAAACTCTTATCTTTTCAACTTTTGCTTCAAATTCTTCAAGAGAGAGGCTATCAAGTTCTCTTCCCGTAACAACCGCCTCCGCGTCATCTTCCAGAATCCCAAGTCTTCTAGCTATTGCCCGCGCCGTTAATGGATGGTCGCCGGTAATCATTACTGGCTTAATACCTGCTCTCACACACTCCTCAACGGCTGCCTTAGCTTCAGGGCGCGGCGGGTCAAGCATTCCCACCAGTCCAATTAAAACGAGGTCCTTCTCGACTTCATCAGCTTTCACAAACTCTGGCACCTTCTCTATCTGGCGAATTGCCAAAGCTAAAACCCTTAAGCCATTAGCTGCCATTTCCTCTGCTGCCTGACTAACGGTCCTACAGATATCAGGGTTTATTTCAGTCAATCCATTCCAAGTCTTCATCCATCTGGTTTTTTCCAGCAAAATCTCAACCGCACCTTTAGTAAATACAAGGTAGCCAGCAAAGTCTGTTATTTGACCTGCTCTTTTTTGCTGTTCAAACCGATGAATGGTGGTCATACACTTTCTTTCACTGTCAAAAGGTATTTCCGCCACCCGTGGATAATCCTTTTCAAGTTCAAAACGCTCAAACCCATTAGCCCGCGCCAGGAGGTAAAGAGCTGTTTCCGTGGGGTCTCCAAGAACCTCGCCTTCAGCGTCAGGCCGAGCATCGTTGCTCAAAGCTAATGCTGTCATCAGTTCCGATGAGAGATTATCAGCAACTCGAAAATCCCTGGCGTTAAACAACTTTTCCGCTACCCAGATTTTTTCTACTGTCATCCTGTTTAAAGTGAGAGTTCCTGTTTTATCAGAGCATATATAAGTTACTGAACCAAGGGTTTCCACTGCGGGAAGCTTTCTGATAAGAGCGTTCCGCTCAACCATCTTTTTAGCACCAAGAGCAAGTGAAATGGTAACAACAGCGGGAAGCGCCTCAGGAATTGCGGCTACGGCCAGAGAAATAGCCACCAGCAACATTGAAATCGGTTTTTCTCCCCTCATGAGGCCGAAAAAAAAGACAATCGCACATATCACAATTACTGCCAGAGCCAGCTTCTGGCCAAAATTCGCCAGTCTTTTCTGCAGAGGGGTTTTAACTTCTTCCTCTTCCTGAAACAGACGGGCAATTTTTCCAAACTCTGTGTTCATTCCGGTCTCTACCACCACACCCATTCCCCGCCCGTAAGTCACCACTGTCCCTTTGTAAGCCAGGTTTTTCCGATCCCCCAGCGACAAGTGTTCGTCAGCCAGGCTTTCGATTGACTTCTCAACTGGCACCGACTCTCCTGTCAGTGCAGATTCGTCGATTTTAAGATGAAATGACTCAACAAGTCTTATATCAGCCGGAACGATATTGCCTGCTTCCAACATAACAATGTCTCCTGGAACCAGTTCCTTTGTCAGAATCTGTTGTGGCTGACCATCCCTTAATACCACTGCATTCAAAGCAGCCATTTCTTTAAGCGCCTCCATTGCCCTTTCAGCACGATACTCCTGAACAAAACCAATAACTGCGTTTAAAATTACAATGACCACTATGGCAGTTGTATCAATCCATTCTCCGACAAAACCGGAGATTAGAGCGGCCGCCACTAAAACCAGAATCATAAAATCTTTGAACTGATCAAGAAGCATCTGAAGAGAGGTCTTTTTCTTCTTTTCAACCAGCTCATTCAGACCAAACTTCTGAAGGCGTCGCCGGACTTCCTTGGAAGAAAGACCCTGAAGTGAAGTTTCAAGCTCTTTTAAAACTTGATCAATTTCTTTTTGATGCCATTTCATTGATAATCTTCAAACTTAAAAACCATTTCTTATCTTTCTTAATTCACAAAACAATAGCTTATCATAAGAAACAGAAGATAGTAACATCTAACTCTGGTTTAAAAAGGCGCGCTTGGGTAGATTGTAGATTAGTCGGGACTCCACATATCCCCAAACGTTAGGCAGGTCAAGTCTATTTTTTATCCTGTAAAAACGAAAACTCGGCTTTAGACTAAAATTCCTCGCAGCTCCTTGCGGATTTTTCTTGATGGTGGTATCTTTTCCACAGGCTTTGGTTTCCTTTTTTCTTTTTGGTTTGGGTTAATGGGAACCGAAGCTTTTTTGCAGGAATTTTAGGACGCAACCCGTTAGGCGAAAGATAAAGGCTGAGAGTTTATTTATGAAATCAGAGAGAGAAAGTAAACAAAGTGAGAGCCGAAGGCCCGTCTATCTAGATCCCAACCTTCAGATAGTTTTTGGGGTTACATTAATGGCTGTTCTGGGAGTTTCCAGTATAACACCGGCTTTTCCAAAGATCATACAGGAATTGAAAATCTCACCCGAGTCCATTGGGTTGCTGATCACAGTATTCACATTTCCTGGGGTTTTATTAACACCTGTTCTTGGAGTCCTGGCTGACCGATTTGGCAGAAAGAGGATACTCATTCCTTCACTGATGCTGTTTGGTATTGCTGGAGGAGTATGCGCGTTTACGCGTGATTTTAACCTTTTATTGATATTCCGTTTCTTCCAGGGGATAGGTGCAGCCTCTTTGGGCTCCATTAATGTTACGATTATTGGCGATCTTTATTCAGGTGACGAGTGCACCGCAGCTATGGGTTACAATGCCAGTGTTCTTAATATAGGTACGGCAAGTTACCCAGCTATTGGCGGGGCACTGGCGATGCTGGGATGGTATTATCCTTTCTTTCTTCCCTTTGCAGCCATCCCCTTGGGCCTTCTTGTTTTGTTTTCATTAAAAAATCCTGAACCACAGAAGGAGCAGAACTTCAAAGAATATTTGAGTAATGCCTGGCAGAGCCTAAAAAATCGTCAGGTTGGTGTGCTTTTCACAGCTAGTCTTGTTACCTTTATTGTTCTCTATGGACCATATTTGACATATTTTCCTATTTTAATTGGACATTCATTCGGTGCACCTCCTTTTAGTATTGGGCTAATTATGTCAACTATGTCTCTTATCACTGCGCTCACATCTTCACAGTTGGGGAAATTAGCAAGAGCTTATTCTAAGAGAACTCTTCTCAAAACGGCTTTTTTTCTCTATGCTTTATCTTTGGTCGTTATTCCTTTTATTCCAAACCTTTGGTTATTACTCATTCCCACCGTAATCTTTGGGATTGCACATGGTCTAAATATTCCCAGTATTCAAACACTCCTGGCAGAGTTAGCACCCATACAATACCGTGCTGCATTTATGTCAATTAACGGGATGGTCTTGCGTCTCGGACAGACTCTGGGACCAGTTTTTATGGGAGCAATTTTTGCTATATGGGGAATAGGTGGTCCTTTTTATGTCGGTGCTTGTTTTTCAATTGCTATGTTCATATTAATTGTTATTATGGGGTAGGTTTATAGATATGTGGCCGTGCAATTTTATCTCTTCGCCTAACAGGGGGTATGCGGTTCGGAGCTCTGCTCACCCTCATCCAAATTGCTCCTTTAGGTCGCAACTTCACATACCTGCTGAACGTTAGCTGCCATTGACAAAGATAGAAAGGGGGGAAGGCTATGAAAGCAACGGAACAACTAAAAGAGGAACACAAAATAATAAAAGTGATGCTTGAAATCCTGGAAGCTATTTGCAGAAAACTTGAGAAGGGGGAAGATGTTCCTAAAGAACACCTTGAAGGAGTAGTAGAATTTATAAAAGTTTTCGCTGACAAATGTCATCACGGAAAAGAAGAAGATTTACTTTTCCCGGCAATGGAAGAAGCGGGGATACCCAAAGAAGGTGGGCCAATAGGCGTTATGCTTGAAGAACATAACATGGGAAGAGATTATGTGAAAGGTATGAGCAAATCTTTCTCAAGCCAGGATTTTAAGAAATTTATAGAAAATGCCAGAGGTTATATTGAGCTTCTTGAACAGCACATTGATAAGGAGGATAACATCCTCTATAAAATGGCAGATATGCATCTTTCAGAGAAGAAACAGAAAGAACTTCTTCCACAATTTGAAAAGGTAGAGATAGAAAGAATTGGTGCTGGAAAACATGAAGAGTTTCACAAACTTGTCCATCATCTAAAAAAGGTTTATTTAGGATGATAGCAACGTTGCTTAACACGGTGTTTGCAGTTCGCCCTTCGGGCTCATCCAAATTCACTCGTTTTGTTGGGGGACTTCGCAAACTCTGAAAATGTTGTCCGAGATGGCATAAAGAACAAAGGAGGAAATAAAAGAATGAAAAAAAATAATGTATTGGAAATAGCTAGAGATGTATATTGGGTGGGTGCGAAGGATTGGAACCGCAGACTCTTTGACTCTTTGATTCCTCTTCCTCAAGGAACGAGCTACAACGCATATCTTCTCAAAGGTGAGGAAAAGGTCGCTCTTATAGACACTGTGAACCCTGGTTTTGAAAATGAGCTTGAGAAAAAGATAAACAAGATCAGCAGTATTGAAGAAATTGACTATGTAGTGATGAACCATGCTGAACCTGACCACGCGGGGGCTATTCCATACATATTGAAGAGGAATGAAAAAGCACTAATAACAACAACCGAAAAAGGTGCTAACATGGCCTCGGTCCAGTACGGAGCGCCAGCAGAAAGGATAAAGATAGTAAAAGACGGAACAACTATCGACTTAGGCAGAAAGACGCTTCAATTTATTGAGGCACCTTGGTTGCACTGGCCTGAGACTATGTTCACATATATCAAGGAAGATAAGATCTTATTCCCGTGTGATTTCTTTGGTCAACATACAGCCTTTGGATTCTGGGACGATGATGCTGAAGAATTAATTCCATTTGCACAAAGATATTTTGGCGAAATAATGATGCCTTTCAGGAACAGGGGAAAGAAAGCACTTGAAAAAATAAAAGAACTTGAGATAGAAATCATTGCACCAAGTCACGGGATTATCTACAGAAATCCTAAAAAGATACTTGATGCCTATTCTAAGTGGACTGCTGGCGAAACCAAAGAGAAAGTCATAGTCGGATATGTTACAATGTGGAATTCGACTGAAGCAATGATAAAGGCAATAGTTGAAACTTTACTCTCTGAAGGTATCGACGTTAGAGTGTACAATCTTTCCAACGCAGACATAGGAGACGTAGCCAAGGATCTCGTCGATTCGCGGGGCATAGTCCTTGGGACGCCCACTGTTCTGGGAGGGATGCACCCTGTTGCTTTATATGCTACATATCTAGTTAAGGCGTTGCGTCCTCCACTGAAATATGGTGTGGTTCTGAGTTCATATGGTTGGGGTGGTGGGGCTGTCAGACAGGCTTTGGAGGTTCTTACTTCCACAAAGATTGAAGTATTAGAGGCAATAGAAGTAAATGGTCCACCATCTGTTGAGGATCTAAAAAAGATAATTGACCTAGGTAAACAATTGGCTAAAAAGGTAAAGACATGATGAAGAATTATACAAAGTCGCCTCCTATCTTTCTTTTTGACCCTAATCTTTGTCTGTTTTGATAAAATTTTAAGAAATGATTGAATTTTACGACTTCGGGAAAATCATTATTGATGGAAAAGAGTATTCAAATGATGTGATTATTTATCCACATCGGGTAGAGTCAAGCTGGTGGCGCAGGGTTGGACATGAACTTTGCTTAGATGATATAAGAAATGTTTTTGCTGAGGACCCGGATGTTTTAGTTGTGGGGACAGGCTACTCGGGGCTTATGCGTGTTCTCCCAGAAGTAGAGGAAGCTTTAAAAGAGAAGGGAATTGAACTTAGGGTGGAGCGGACTAAAAGAGCCTGCGATGTATATAATGAACTTTCCAAAAAATTTAAAAAAGTAATTGCTGCTCTTCACCTCACTTGTTAGGAAATCTCGTTAGGAAGTAAAAGTGGCAATCCTTAAAGTTGGAGAGATTCCCTCATCCTACTTTGTTAAAATAGCTTTGCTATGGAAAAGAAAAGAGAATTGATTTCCCTTGATGCGGCATTAAAGGCAAGCATAGATAAGGTGAGAGAATGGCATAAAGAGTATGTAAATACTTCTTTAGTTTCCCTTCTTTCTCTCCTTGATTTTGACAGAAGGTATGTAAAAGCAGAAGGAGCAAAGGTCTGGGATATTCAAGGCAGAGAATACCTCGATTTTTTGGGAGGATACGGCTCTCTTAATATTGGTCATAATCATCCCAAAGTCTGGGAAGCAATTGAAAAGGTAAAAGGTCATCCAGGAATTTTGCAAGCTACTTTAAGCCCTCTGGTGGGAGCTCTTGCTAAGAATTTAGCAGAGATAACACCGGGCGAGTTGAAGCACAGTTTTTTCTGCAACAGCGGAGCAGAAGCAGTCGAAGGCGCCTTAAAGATTTCTCGCATTTACACAGGAAAAAAAAGGATTATTTACGCTGAAAACTCCTTTCACGGTAAGACCTTTGGGGCTCTCTCGGTTACCGGCCGTTCAAAATATCAGCATCCTTTTAAGCCTCTCATTCCAGGCTGTCGAGCCGTTCCTTATGGAGATTTAGAAGCTTTGGAAAGGGAACTCAAGGAAGGAGATGTGGCTGCTTTTATTGTGGAACCAATTCAGGGCGAAGGGGGGATTATCATACCTCCAAGTGGATACCTTAAAGGAGCAGAGAAGCTGTGCCGCAGGTATAAAGCTCTTCTAATCGTGGATGAAATCCAAACTGGTTTTGGGCGAACGGGGAAAATGTTTGCTTGCGAGTGGGAAGATGTAGAGCCTGATGTTATGTGTTTGGCAAAGTCGCTGGGAGGAGGTCTTTTACCTATTGGTGCTTTTATTACTACCGAGAAAGTGTGGAAGAAAGCTTATGGCAGTATGAGTACCTGTCTCTTGCACACCTCTACTTTTGGCGGCAATTTGCTTTCCTGCACCGCAGCTTTAGCTGCAATTGAAGTTATAGTGGAGGAAAAGCTTTGGGAAGAAGCGGAGAAGAAAGGCAGAAGATTTTTAAACGGTTTAAAAAATTTAGCGGAAAAATACCGAATGATTAAAAAAGTGAGGGGCAAGGGTTTAATGGTCGGGCTGGAGTTTTATGAGCCCACAAAGGGTTGGTTTACTAAGCTTTCCGGAGGAATAATCAACAAGCTTTCTAAAGAATATTTTGCTTCGCTCATCGCCTCTGAACTTTTAAATGAACACAAAATTATTACTGCCTACACCTTAAATAATCCAAATGTAATTAGACTCCAGCCGCCACTTGTGGTTACTGAAGACGAGCTTGATAAGGTGGTAAAAGCTTTGGAGGAGATTTGTGAGAAGTACAAGGGGTTTATGGGAGTTGCCGTTAAAACGGGCAAGGAGATTATAAGCAGCGCTTTATTTTCAAGAAGAAGGAAAAGTTAGCATTTCCTTTTTGTGAAAGTAGCACTTGCTCTTCTCTTTTTTTAGAATTAGAAGGGGTGATTTGTGATGAAAAGTGTGGAAATTGGGAAGTCAAAGCTCAATTTAAAAAAAGGAGATATCACCAAGGAAAATGTGGCTGCTATTGTCAATGCAGCAAACCCCAGCCTTATGGGGGGAGGAGGAGTGGATGGAGCTATTCATAGAGCCGGTGGGCCAACTATTTTGGAGGAGTGCAGAAAGATTGCTGCAGAAATTGGAGGAAGACTCCCGCGAGGTGATGCCGTCATCACAACAGGTGGAAAATTGCCTGCTAAGTACGTGATCCATACAGCAGGTCCTATTTGGGGTGGAGGAAGCAAGGGAGAACCAGAGACTCTGCGTCGTTGTTACTTTAACAGTTTGAAACTAGCTCTTGGAAAAAATTTAAAGACTATTTCCTTTCCTTCAATCAGCACAGGTGTATATGGTTATCCAGTGGACGAAGCAGCTAAAGTGGCGCTTGAAGCTGTCATCAATTTTTTGAAAGAGAATGAAGGTATTGAAGAAGTCAACTTTGTCCTTTTTGACGAGCGCACTTACCAAGCGTACGAGAAAGCATTGATCGATTTAGGTTATTAAGTGGTTTAAATCGGAGAGGTATTTTACTAGCACTTATTTTACAATTTAAGTGGTTTAGAGGGAAAAAGAAGTGGAATTTGATTTTAATTTTTTGAAAAAACTACCTTACTTTTCCTCTCTTGATGAAAGTAAAATCAGGGAACTTGCTTCACTTTTTAAGGAGAAAAGGTTTATGAAAAGAGAGATAATTTTTCGGGAAGGAGACACCCCTTCCTGCCTTTACCTTTTAAAAGAAGGGAAAGTTAAAATTTATAAAGTTTCTGAGGAAGGGAAAGTAACAACTTTGGAGGTAATACCTCCAGGAAGAACTTTCGGTGAAGTTGCCGTTTTTGATGGAAATCCCTATCCTGCTACCGCAGAAGCAGCGACTGAGGTAAGAGTCCTTTGCATTCCTCGGGATTATTTCTTGGATTTTCTGCAGAGAAACCCGGCTGTGGCCATTTCTATTATTTCTGATTTAGGAGAAAGGTTGAGGCTAGCAAAGGCGCTTATGCAAATGCTTGCTGCTGAGCCTGCAGAGAAAAGATTAGCTTTAACCATATTGAAGTTAGCAGAAAAGCTGGGGAAGCCCCTTTCCAGCGGAATTTTAGTTGACATTCCTCTTACCAGGCAGGATTTGGCAGATATGAGCGGTTTGGCTCAAGAAACGGTGGTTAGAATAATTGGAAGATGGCAAAGGGAAGGAGTTTTGAGTTTTAAGAAAAAACACATTTTAATCAGGGATAAAGATTCTCTGAACTCTCTGACTCAGTTGTAATTTCTTTGCTTGCTCAAATCCTCTGCAAGGTTATCAGAAATTTTTTTATCATCTGTTACTATCTCACCAAGAACTAAGTTACTAATTATGATTTAAATCATTTTTTCTTTTCGCATTTCCTTTATTTTCAAAGAGTAGAAAAAAACAAAGGGAAAAAGTAATTTTGACTTGATATTATTTTGGACTTATAATAAAGAAGTGAGGAGCCATGAAGAAAGTTTGTGAAGGAAGGTCATTAAGGGATTTAAAGGCTTATTATTATAAGTGTCCGAAATGTGGGTACGAGGTTGAGATATTTTCTGATGAAGTGAAAAGGCGTTGTCCAGCTTGTAAAACATGGGTTTTTGCAGAAGAAGCAGCATCTTGCCTTGAATGGTGTCCTGCTGCTGAAAAGTGCAAGGCACTTCTGGCAGACCATAGGAACAAGTAAATTTAAGGGCTGAATCCAAATAGCGTGAAAACAAAATTGTAAAACCTCAGAGCTTAGGGCTTCAGATTTTTAAATTAATTTGCTTTTTTAGTAGGCAGGTGATAACCTTTTTTATTGTTTTTTAAAATTTTTATTTTTAGAAGGAAGGGGTGATGGAAATGGACACCATAGGAAATCATTACATTGTGGAGGCATCTGGCTGTAGACCAGAAGTTATTAAAAGTGTGGAGAAAGTTGAGCAAATACTTGTGCGAGCGGCAGAAACTGCTAATGTACAAGTTTGGTCCATTTCCTTTCATCGCTTCCAACCTCATGGTGTAAGTGGGGTAGTAGTTATATCGGAATCTCATCTCTCTGTCCATACTTGGCCTGAATTTGGATATGTTGCTTTAGATATTTATACGTGCGGGAAAAATGCAAGGCCTGATGAGGCAGTGGATTATGCGTTGGAGCAGTTTGGGGCGACCAGTGTCCATGTTACTGAAATAACCAGAGGGCTTGAGGAAGGAGATAAGGTTTTTTTCCACAGCTTTGTGACGTGGGAAGAAGAAATGCCCCGCAAAGCAATAAGAGGGAACATAAAAGCAATAAATGGAAAAAAGGTAAACAAAAAAGGTTAGTTTTATTTATAAATTAAAATACCTGACTTAACAAGCTTTTTTTGAAAATTTTTATCTTTGAAGAATTCTTTTACTTTTTCTATCTTCTTTTCGTTTCCCCCGATATATATTTCATAGGAAAGCGGATACTGTAATTGTTGAACATTATTCTTGGTAGGAAAATTGCCGTTATAACCGATTAACTTAGCGCTTTTTGGAAGCTGAGAGTAAGGAAGGATGAAAAGATCATTTTCTTCTATTTTTTCTCCACTCCATCTGGAAAAGTTTTTAATTTTCTTAGCTCCTATATTCTCCTTGATAAATACATCTAAGTCAGGTGGGGGTAGAAAGAGGTTAATTTTAGCTTTCTTTTCACCCAATTCCTTCCAGTTATTTATTTTGCCTGAAAGAATTTTCAATAAAGTTTCCCTCTCCAAGTTAGTAAGCTTTTTGCTTGGGTGGACAGCGATTACTATGGCATCGATCGCAATAGGTTCTACATTTTCTGTTTCCAAGTTATCTTTGGGATAGAGAACAAAACCTTTCTTAGATATTTTTTGGGGAAGCCTTTCCATAATGGTGAAGTCAATATTCAACTCCTTTTCCAAGAGGGAAGCAAGCTTCTTTGTAGAAGGGGTAGCGATAAAAGGTGAGATTTTAGTTTTTTTGAGAACATAAGAAACACTTAAGAGAAAAGCAGCAATAATTCCCATTAAAATGAGGAAAGCAGCCACGTATTTAATATATTTTCTGCTCATGTAGGGGAATTTTAACATTTTTTGATTGGAAATTTTAAGTTGAAAAATTTTTTAAAAGTTATATACTTACCAGTAAGTAAAAATGGAAGTAAAAAAGAGAATTGAGAAAAGCGCTCTAAAACTTTTTTCAGAAAAAGGATATAGAGGAACTTCTATGAGAGAAATTGCCAAAATGGCAGAAGTGACGAAACCCACTATTTACTATTATTTCAAAGACAAAGAGAACCTTTTTGAAGCAATTATTAAAGATGAATTAAGTGAGCTTTTAAGAAGTGTGGAAGAGAAAATCTCCATTGGGAAGAATGTGGAAGAGAAAATTTTAGGTTTCGCTCAAGGGTATTTAGGATATTTTAAAAGTCGGCGAGAAATAGCCAGCGTGATTTTAGCGGAGCTTTTAGGTTTTGTGGAAGGAAAGAAAGTTATAGCTCGTGATTATCTGCGTCTAATTATGGAAAAAGCAAAAAATATCTTTGCGGAGACAAAATGGAGTTTAAGTGAAGTTGAGGTGGAGAATCTAACTCTTTCTTGGGTAGGTTACTTAAATATGGTGATACTGAACTCATTGATGCTTAAGAAGGACTGGTCAGTGGAGGAAGTAACTGGAACTTTAAAAACTTTCCTTAACTTTCTCATTCAGCACCGTCTCATTTAAAAATTTTCGAGAAAATTTAATCACTGGGGGGTGATTGAATGGTTCAAAAATTTTCAGAAAAGAAAACGTCTATCAAAAAGAATACCCTTACCTTCGATGGGGTTGAAATTTTTGGCATTCTTTCCTGGTTTCTCACCAGAGGTGAAAAAGGTACGAAGATAGCTTCGACTTTTTTAGATCGATATCTTTCTGTGAGTGAAAGCAGGCTCTTCCAACGGTTGGGGATGAGCAAATATAAAGAGCACCCAGCCTTAAAGATTGCTCACAGGATTTTAAAAGAGCTCAATCCTAGATGTCGTCGAGCTTTCATCAATAATTTTTTGGTAAACGCGGTGCTTGAGGGCAGCAAGAAAAGATATAAAGTGGTTAATGGAAAGAGAGAAGTCTTAGCTCCATTTACTGTCCTCATAAGCCCCACTATGAGATGCAACCTTAAGTGTGAAGGTTGTTACGCTGGTGAATACTCCAGGGAAGACGATTTAGAGATTGAAGTGATTGACAGGATTGTCAGTGAAGGTAAGGAGATGGGAGTTTATCTTTATACAATTCTGGGTGGAGAACCGTTTCTCCGTTCGGAACTATTTGAAGTGTATGAAAAGCATTCTGACGTTGTTTTCCAAGTATTCACGAATGGCTACCTTTTGGATGAAGTGGTATGCCAGCACATTTCAAATTTGGGCAATGTTGCTCCGATGATATCTATTGAAGGTTTTGAAGAAGAAACTGACAGGAGAAGGGGAGAAGGGACATTTAAAAAGGCATTAAGAGTAATGCAACTTCTAAAGGAGAGAGGAGTTTTCTTCGGTATTTCTGTTGTGCCTACAAGATTGAATACAGAATTAGTAACTTCAGATGAATTTATAGATTTCATTTTGAGAGAAGGAGCATTTGCTTTGTGGTACTTCCTTTATATGCCAGTGGGGAGAGAGCCTGACCTTTCCCTCATGCCTACACCAGAGCAGAGAAACTTGGTAAGAGTTGCAACGGAAAGAATAAGAGCGGAAAAGCCCATTTTACTCGTTGATTTTTGGGGAGATGCTACTTTGGTGGGAGGATGTATTGCGGGTCGAGAGTATATTCACATCAATTCTAAAGGCGAGGTAGAACCCTGCATTTTCTGCCATTTTGCAGTGGATAATATAAAGGAAAAAAGCCTAAAGGAAGTATTCCATTCCCAGTTTATGAAAAATATTCGAAAGCGCATTCCTTACTCACCAAATCTCTTAAAACCCTGTATGATTATCGACCATCCTCATGTGCTACAGGAGATTTGCCGTGAAAACAATCCTCGACCGACGCATCCTGGCATGGAAAAACTTTTACACGAGTTTGCACCATCTCTTAAAGACTATTCTGAAGAGGTAAGCCGTCTTTACGATTCAATTTGGGAAAGTGAGTTTGAAGATAAAAAGTTTACTGAGGTTTCATAAATTGAGTTTTTAACTCTCTCTAATAGGCGTAATAACAGCGAAGATCTCTCTTCAAAATTAATTGCTTTTAGTATCTTAAGCTTCTAAATTATTATGTTAAAATTAATACCCAAAAGGGCGCTTAGCTCAGTGGGAGAGCACTTGCTTGACGCGCAAGGGGTCAGAGGTTCAAATCCTCTAGCGCCCACCATTCTTCGTTAGGTGTGACTTTCAAACATGTAGCTCAAACATTTAGGTTTGTT
>FWPU01004104.1_pt1 | contig 34674 bp, 25 predicted proteins | sample 2228361 | NCBI WGS metagenome assembly FWPU01 (sample SAMEA103939777, study PRJEB20133) | metagenome
CAGTCATCACACAGGAAATTGCACTCTTCAATCCACCATCATGAATTTCCACCGAACAAGATACTCTACCCACAGATGCACACAGATTTTGCCGGATTCCCCTCTGGAAATCAGCCGGCGCCCGTTCCCACGCCTGGCGCATCCAGGGTCCGACCGCGCAGCCGGAGGGCGCCGGGCAGGAAGTGCTCGATCACCCAGGCGTTGGTGGTGATGTGGCCGCTGGCCTCTGGGAAGGTGTAGGTGCCGCCGAAAAGCGCGGCCCAGAGCATGAGGTTATCCGCGGTGTGGACGTCGACCGTGGCATCTGACTCCACGGCCGCCCGGAGGCGACGGGCGGCTTCCCGCCCCACTTCCTCTGCCGGTTTACCCCGTTCGCCCAGCGCATCCGCGCCCAGGCGGGTTGCGCCGTAGAGGGCCACGGCGGTAAGGGAGGAGCCGGGGGAGCGGGTGTCGTCGTACCGCGCCTGGGGCTGCACAGGCTGGCCGGACCAGCCCGCCGCAAAGGCCTCCAGCTGGCGTTCGGCCACCCGCCGCGCGCGGAGGCGGTTGCTGGCCCGGGAGATCACCTGGATGCCCGTCAGCGGCCCCCGGCTTGGTATGTCCAGACGCAGATCCCGGGGCAGGGCCAGGCCATCGCCTCGGCCGGGCTGCCGAAAGCGGGGCTCCACCCGCAGGGTCACCCGTCCACCGCCGGCCGGGTAAAAGCCAGGCCGCTCCACGTCCAGGGAAAGCGCCCGGGCATAGGGTTGGAGGAACGGCAACAACACCATCCGCCAGAAGTCCAGGGTCATGGCACCCCGCACGTCCGTCCCTCCCGTCAGGATCCAGGTGACCGACCCGGGGCTGAACATGGCCACGGGCAGCAGCGTCTGAAGCATGAGGGGAATGGCGCCGGCGGTGCCCACGTCCAGGTGAAAATGGCCCGCCCGCAGGCGTCCCGGCCAGAAGGAGAGGCGCTGCGCGCCTGGCGCCAGGCCGTCCACCCGGGCGTCGCTCATCTGCAGCAGGGCCCGGACGATGTGGAGATGTTGGGGCTTGAGGCCGGGCTGGGGCCGTCCCTGGCGGATGTTTTCCACCCGGAAGGGCTGGTCGGTCAACAGGCTGAGGGCCAGGGCCGTACGCAAGATCTGGCCGCCGCCTTCTCCATAGGCACCGTCGATCAACAACATGGCACCCTCCAATACAACAGGATGGCGATGGAATAGGCTCCATCCCGGCCAGACGTGGGCCGGCAGGGACCTGTCTATTGTAACATGGCCGGTCCCGTACCCCGTTTGGCGAGTCCTGTGGGCCTGTGTTACACTGGCCCATTGCCGATCCCGCGTGGGCCGCCAGGGCCCATCCACCGTGAGCAGGAGGAAACTTCGACCATGCGACCCCTGTGGTGCACCCGGCATTGCCTCGCCCTTGTAGCCGTGTTGAGCCTGCTCCTGGCCGGCTGCGGCCGCAGCCGAGGGGCGGAAACGCCCACCCGTCAGGCAACATCCACCCGCCCACCCACGGCCACGGCGACCGCCCCTGGGCCGGTCCAGCCCACCCCTACGCCGGCGGCGCTCCTCCAGGCCACTGCCCCGCCCCCGACGCCCACACCATCCGAGCCCACAGCCATTCCCACCGGCACCACGGCAGCCCCCGCCACAGAGGCCGTGGTGCTCCTGCCCACGCCCACGCCAACCCCCGCGCCGGCCGGCTCGACCCAGCCCCAGGCAGAGACAGGGCCTGGGGTCCAGCTGCCGGACACCTTCCGGGCCCGGGGAACCTTCCGCACCCGCTCCACCTTTGCCGACGGCAGTGCCACCGTCCAGCAGGGCGAGTTCCAGATGGCCTTCGTGCGCACCGATAGCGCCTACGGCTCCGACGAATCCTACGTCCTCACCACCCGCCACGAGGATGGCAGCGAAGAGACGGTAGCCGTCTACCAGGTGGGCGATCGGCTGGCGGTCCACTACGGCGAGGGAGATTGGCTGGTGGTGCAGCGGGATCAGGGATCTGCCTTTGCAGCGGGCATCCAGGCCTTTGTGGACCTCTCCCAGGCCATCGCCCGCAACCTGACGGACGCGGAGCAGGTCGGCGTGGAGGAGGTCAACGGGGTGCCGGCCATCCACTACCGCATTGACGACCCGGGCCGCTTTGCCACCCTCTTCCCGGCAGAGACGACCGCCAACATGGGCCAGATCCTGTCCATGCAGTATGACGGCTGGGTGGCCCAGGAAGGGGGCTTCGTGGTGAAGTACGACTTCGTGGCCGAAGTTCGGGGCGCACGCACCCTGGGGCCGGACTTCCAACCCGCAGAAGCGGATCAATCCCTCTCCTGGTCGTATGAGATGTTCGACATTGGGACCGATGTGGTGGTGAACTGGCCGGCGGACGCGCCAGAACCGGGGGTGATCCACGTGCCCGGTTTCACACCGGGGGAATTCCCCCTGCCGCCGGAGACAGAGCTGGTCAACTACTACGGTGGGATTCCAGAGCTGGTCAGCCGTTTGAGCGAGGAAGAGGTGGTCCAGTTCTATCAGGATACGCTGGCGGCCCTGGGATGGAACGTGGAAGGATCCTTTGGCTTCTACACCTGCCGCAAAGGGGACGACAGCTTTTCCCTGGTCATCACCCGGGATGAGGCCAGCGATGAAACCCGGGTGACCATCCTGATAGAACAACCGTAGGTGATCTGGGCTCAGTGCCCCAGGACCCGGGCGCTGTGCTCCCGGCCGTGGTGGCTGAGGCGCCAGTGGCCGAAGCGGCCCAGCAGGGCCAGGACCCGATCCCGCCGCACCCGCAGGCGATCCTCGTTGCAGGCCCATTGGCCGTTGACCTGATTGACCACCAGCTGGGAGTCGCCGTAGATTTCCAGCCGGGCAGTGGCCGGATCGGCGCCGCTGTCCTCCAGGCGCTTCAAGGTGGCCTCCAGCGCCGAGATGAGGGTGTCGTATTCGGCCTCGTTGTTGGTGACTCGGTCGCCGAAGCGGAGCTGGACCACCTGCTGGGGCTGCCCGGGCCAGCGCAGGGCATAGCTGCCATAGCCCAGCCCCGGGTTGCCCTTGCTGCCCCCGTCGAAGATGATGACAATGGGCTGTTCCGGCGCCCGGCCGGGCAGGGGAGGCATGGCGTAGGGATCAAGAGCACCGTCCACCTCCGGGGGGGCGCCCCGCACCACCTTGCCGCTGACCGGTGACTGGTACTTGGCGCCGGAGGTGACAGGGGCAGTAGAAGGCGGACGGCTAGGCCGAGCGGGCTCTGAACGCCTGGCCAGGGCCGGCGCCACAGCCAGGCGATTGCGGTCGGTGAGCAGTTCCTCCGACTCCCACAGGCCGCTCAGGCGCAGGCGCCGCTGCAGACGCCGCCGTTGGCCGGGGGTCAATCCGGCGATGGCCTCCACCAGGGCCTCCAACGTCTGGTCTGTCTCTGCCATGGTCACCCTCCGGCTCCCTTGCCTCTGCCCAACACCCGGCCCATGTCCCATGTCCCCGGCGGTTGCTCCGGCCTAATTCAGGCCTGGCCGCATGGCCTGGCGGGAAGCCCGCTGGCGCTGGCGGGCCTTCTCCCAAAGGAACAGCAGGTTCGAGGCGTGGAATTGCTGGACGACGCCGCCCAGGGGAATGCGGCTGCGGCCGAACTGCTCGATATCGTGCTGTAGCAGGTCATGCTTGGTGGCGCCCGAGGCCATCAACTCGTCCACGACCCGCTGGATATCGTTGAGATATTTGATGCTGGCGTTGATGCTGCTGGTCACTTCGCCCCGCAACAGGATGTCGCCGTGCCCCTGGACAATGCTCTCCAGGTTGTAATCATGGAGGTTGGCCAGAGACCGTTTGTACTGTTCGATGTCGCTGAAGGGGCCGGCAATCAGGGGGACCGGCATCATCAGGTCGCTGGCAAAGAGGACCTTGTCCTCCCGCACGTGCACAGCACAGACATCTGGGCTGGGTCCGGGCGTGTTGAAAATGTGCACCGTCTTGCCGCCCAGGCGGATGAGCATCCCTTCGTTGAAGACCACCTTGGGCAGGCGCAACTCCACCTCCCGCAGCTCCGGCGTGTGTTCTTTGGCCTCTTCCAATGCCTGATAGGCGTACTGGATCAGCATCTCCCGACAGCGCTCATGGGCAATGAGCTCGGCCTCAGGGAACAGGTAAGAGCCGTAGACGTGGTCGGCGTGGCTCACCGTGTTAATCACGTACTTGATCCCGGCCGGGCAGATGCGCTCGGCGAACTCGATGATCTGGCGAGTCTCCGACGGAAAGGGAAGGGTATCGATCAGAATGCCGCCTTCCGGTGTCACCACCAGGCCGGCGTTGACTTCCAGGTAGAGCTCGCTGGTAAAGACCCAGGTGTCATCGGCGACACGCGTTCGAATGATGGACACGGCTTTCTCCTCTTTGCCCCCAATCTTCTGGCATCGATTTGGCAGCTGCACGACAAGGCCACCACGGGCGCCTTCAAACGGGTGCGTACCCCATACTGGCCCCCCAGGAGGTAGAGAGCGACGCCTGACAAGCTTCCCCACCGTGGGACGCACTCCTTCAAACAGGGAATAGTCCAAGCATAAAAGCATAGCACAAGGGTCTGGCCCTCGTCAAAAGAGTAGACATAATTCCAAAAAGCCGTTCTTGGGAGAGGGCGCCCCCCGCCGTTGGCCCCGGGGTGCCGTCCGCCCGATGGTCCCCAAACCGTTTCCAAGTCGTCCCAATAAGAAACCGCCCGATCAGAGATCGGGCGGCATGGACTCCGCAGAACCGTGTGGACAGTGGGTACGAACCTGCGTAAGCAGGTGGGTGCTGATTGGGCGCTTCCGTCTTGCCCCGGCCGAAACCAGGGCTAACACTTCCACGCCACTTCATCATGCTCCCTTTTGTGAAGTGTTGGCTCGCCCCGGCATTCTATCCGAATCACGAGTTCCGCAGAGTCACTGATACTATAGCACAACTGGCGCTATAGATCAAAGTCCGCCCAATTTCTGCCCAAAGGCCATTCCCCGATGGCCCACTCAGCGGCCACGTCGGCGCTGCTCCAGGCGCTCCACGACTGCTGCCACCCTGGGGTGGGTGGAGATCAGGGCCAGCGCCTGAAGCTGTTGCATGGTCTCATCCCTGGGTTGTGCCAGGGTCGTCTCTCTCGCCCCTCTCCCTCAGTAGAGGCCCAGGGGAGGGCGCGGCGGCAACACCAGGTATCCCTCCTGCAGGGCGAAATAGTGGGGAAAGCGCTGCCGCTCTTTCGGGCAGGCGGCGGGCATGTACTGCCGCTGGTTGCATTCCAGGTAGTCCACCGAGAGGGCCAGGCGGACACACAGGTTGGCGCTGTGCACCAGGGCCAGGCCGGGGTTGGTCAGATCCTGGCAGGTGACGTAGAGGCCATGGCGCTTCGCCCAACAGTAGGCCAGCAGACAGTGGGTCTGTCCCTTGCAGGTTTTGAGCGCCAACCCGCTCCAGCCCAGCCCCTCCAGCAGGCGCAGCACCTCCAGGTCATCTAGACTTTCGTCCACAATCACCGGCTTGCGGGCGGCCACCCGGTGAAGGGTGAAGGTGTAGGCGGCCAGGTCCCGGGGGGTGGGCTGCTCGATGTAATCCAGCGCGCCATAGGCGTCCGGCGCATGCAGGGCCAGGCAGTGCAACATCTCCACCAGGAAGGCGTCGTCCGGGCAGCCTTCATTGGGGTCGATGGAGAGGCGCACGAGGGCCGGCGGCAGGCCGGCCTGGACGGCCACCCGATAGACCGATGCAATCCGCCGCGCGTCCTCCTCGGGGTCGGCGCCCCGGGTCTTGATCTTGAAATTGGCCACCCCATCCCGGCGGATCCAGCCCACCAGGTGGGCCGGCAACCCGGACGCACAGGGGCTCGACCCTCCTTCCCGGGGCAGCAACGGGTCGGCCAGCCCCACCACATGCTGGACCCCCAGCCGCTGCCGACGGCGGACGAGGAAGTCGGCGGGGAAGAGGCCCTGGAAGGCCGGCCCCAGGTAGCTGGCCAGATCCCGGTTTAACCAGGGAGCGTCGTAGAAGGCGTAGACCTCGCCTCCCAGGCCACGTCCCCAGGCGTCGTGGATGGCGGCATCCAGGGGCGCCAGGCAGTTCATGGCGGCCAGCCGGGGGATAGAACCCGCCGGAAAATCGGGCAACGCCTCTTCCACTCGCCGGGTCAGGGTGGGCAATGTCTGGGCCAGGGCCAGCCCCTTCTCCAACGGGTCGGCATACTCGCCATCGTGGGAGAGGGCCTCGGCCAGCGCCTGGCAGAGGAGGCGCATGGCCTGGTCCTTCTGGTCGTGGCACAGGGCCGGCTGCGGAAAGGCCCACAGGTCGGATAACAGGATGGCGCCGGTTCCCTGAACGGGGCGTCCCTCCCGGGTGAGGCCCTGGAGGGTGGCCTGGGCGTAGGTAATTTCGTCGATCACCCCTTTGCTCAGGTGCAGGGGCACGGCCAACCGCTGGTGGCTGAAGGCCATTGCCGCGTGGGTCACGCGCACGTCCGAAGGTTTGCCCATCTGGCTCCTCCTCGCCAGGTCCGGGGTGTAGCTATCCACGGTGGCACCAGGCGCGCTGGGCCTGGAGATCCCGACCCAGCCGCCAGCGCCGGCCGAAAGCCGTCACCATCACCTCCACCTGATCCTGGCCCACGGCCAGGTCCCCAGGCAGGGAGAAGTCGGCCGTGGGCACGGCACTGCCCCGGTAGGGCACCAGGAGGGTCAGGAAGGCCACAGGGCCGCTCCCGCCGGCCGGTCGCTGCGTGGCCAGCCGGATGGCGTTGCGGGGCTCCCGGGCGCCGTAAGCCCAGGCGTGCCAGCCCTTCTCCACCTCCAGGGAGAGGGGAGCGGTGGCAGCCGTCTGCAGGAGCAGGTTGGCGTCGTCGAAGAGGGTGCGCACCCGTCCTGTGGTGGCATCCACCGCCAGCTCGCCCGGTGCAAACTGGAAGTGGAGGGCCAGTTGCCCCGGCGCGTCGCCGATGGCCTCATCCAGCAGCACAAAGAAAGATTGGCCGGGGTTCGCTTTGTCCACGAACCAGAGGGTGCGGCGATGGGTCAGCCCGGGGTAAGAGTGGTTTTGCACGGCGACCACGTCCAGGTCGGCGCCACTCTGCCAGAGGAGCTGCTCCGGGTCCACGGCGCTGTCCTGGCCGTCCAGGGTGAGGACAGGGTGCACCCGGGTCTGGCGGTGCCAGGCCCGGGCTTCCAGGTCGTGGCCGTAGGTGTAGAAACCGGTGTCGGGCATCAGCCAGCGGCCGTAGGCAAAGAGTTCGAAGGTGCCGTTGTCCGGCGCGTCATGGGAGCTGATGGCAGGGGGCGAGCAGTGGAGGGCCAGGTAGACCTGCTCCGGCCCCCAGTCGTTGCGCAGGGCATACATGCCTGCCTCCCGAAAGGCGAAGCTTTGGGGCGGCGGCAACTGGGTGCGGTCTAGCCGGGCCAGGGCAGCGTACTTGGGGTCACCCAGCACCTCGCTGGCCTGCAGGAGCGCGCTGTACAGGGGCCAGCTACTCCGGTCGGACCAGTCCACCCGGGGGCGGGCGGTGTCGCCGAACATAGGGAAGCCCAGCTCTGGGGTGGCCATGCCGAAGAGGTAGTCGTAATTCTTGCGCATCATCTCCTGGTAGTCCTGGGGCACAGGGATACCCATGGCATCCAGGCGCCCGGCGATCTCTACCGCGTCCTGGAGGACGGCCAGGTGATAGCCGCCGCACCACTCCCGCTGGACGCCATCGCCGGTGCACTGGGCCAGGTAGACGGCGCGGGTCCGCTCCAGCCCCAGTGCCAGCCACTGGCGCGCTTCCTTGAACTCCGGGAAGGTGTAGGCCACGTTGATGAAGCCCCGCTGCTCGAAGACTGCCTTGTTGTGGACCTTGCCCATGGGCACCCGGGCGGTCTTCACCTGATGGTCGTAGAGGGAGGCGAGAAAGATGGCCAGGAATTCGGGGGTGAAGGCCTGGGCGTGGACCAGGGTACGAAAGGCGTTGCAGAGTTGGGTAGCCCGAATCCCGGTCTGGAGGTCCAGCCAGGCGAAGCCCTCCCAGTAGGTATAGACGGGGTGGGTACGGCGGTGCTCCTCCAGGGGGTGTTTGGCGATCCAGTCCGTGGTGAGCTCCACGAAGGTGCGGGCGTAGCGTTCGTCGCCCGTGGCTGCGTAGGCAGTGGCCAGGGGCTGGGCCCAGTAGAATCGATAGACCGCAGCCACCCACTCGATGTCGCCGGCAGGATCCCAGGCCCAATTGATCTCCGGGCCGTAGTCCGCCGGCGGGTAGGGTCCCCACTGGAAGACGTGGTTCACCAGATTGTCGGCAGTGGCGATGGCCTTGTCCACATCCTGTTGAGGGGCGGGACGGGTCCATCTGGAGTTCTGGCCGGGCGTGGCAAAAGGCGCGTCGGGCGCCGTTTCCTGCCGGGGATAGCGACGCCGGTAGTAGTCCAGCAGCGCGGCCAGGGCAGCGTCCTGGCCCTGGGCCACTGCGGCCCGGACGGCCTCTAATCCGGGGCGCTCCAGGTCCAGTTTGTCCAGCACCGCCTGGGGCGGCAGGGAGTGGAGATCGATCTCCCAGCCCTGGGCGGGTCGAAAGGAGAGGGTCGGGTGGGTACGCTGGCCGCGCGCCGGCTGGGAAGTCTGTGGCATCTGGGGATTCCTCCTCATAGCGCGCCCTGGAGCTCCAGCTCCTCGGCGAAGTGACATGCGGCCCAGTGGCCGGGCTCCACCTCCCGCAGGGCCGGCTCTTCCTCCCGACAGCGGGCCTCGGCGTAGCGACAGCGGGGGTGGAAGTAGCAGCCGCTGGGCGGGTGGGCCGGGTCGGGCACATCCCCCTCCAGCACGATGCGTTCCCGGCGCAGGGTGGGGTCTGGCTGGCGCACGGAAGCCAGCAGCGCCTCGGTGTAGGGATGCTTGGGCGAAAAGAAGAGGGCCTCGTTGTCGGCCATCTCTACCAACTTGCCCACATACATCACCACCACCTTGTCGCTCAGGTGTTGGACCACGCTGAGATCGTGGGCGATGAAGATGTAGGAAAGGTGGAACTCCTCCTGGAGATCCTGGAGCAGGTTGAGGGTCTGGGCCTGGATGGAGACGTCCAACGCGGAGACGGGCTCGTCGGCCACGATGAGCTGGGGGTTCAGGGCCAGGGCCCGGGCAATACCGATGCGCTGGCGCTGGCCGCCGCTGAAGGCATGGGGATAGCGTCGCATGTACTCGGGCCGCAGGCCGACCCGGCGCAGGAGCTCGGCCACCCGCTCTTCCACCTCCTTGCCCCGGGCCACCCGGTTCACCACCAGGGGCTCCCCCACGATCTCCAGCAGGGTCATGCGGGGGTTGAGGGAGGAAAAGGGATCCTGAAAGATCATCTGCATGTTGAGGCGGACGTGGCGCAGCTCCTCCTTGGTGGCTTTGGCCACGTCGATGGGGCCCAGCTCCTTGTCGTGGAAGATGATCTCACCGGCGGTGGGCTGGATGGCCCGGAGGATACAACGGCTGGCCGTGGTCTTGCCGCAGCCGCTCTCCCCCACCAGGCCCACCGTCTTTCCCTCGGGCACGGTGAAGCTGACGTCGTCCACTGCCTTCACCTGGCCCACCACCCGACGCAGGAAGCCCTTGGTGATGGGGAAATATTTTTTCAGGTGCCGTACTTCCAGGATGGGTTTCTCATTCAACGCTTGTGGCTCGCTCATGGTGTGCAATCGTTTCGTCGTAGAGGACACAGTTGACCAGGTGGCCGTCGCCCACATCCACCGTCCTGGGCGTCACCCGGTTGCAGATGCCGGGGATCGCCTGGGGGCAGCGGGTGTGGAAGGGACAGCCGGGTGGGACGTTGAAGGGCGAAGGGACCATGCCCCGGATGGCGTTCAGACGCTTCTTGCGGTTCCGGTCGATGCGGGGGATGGACTGGAGCAGCGCCTGGGTGTAGGGATGTTTGGGCCGCTGGAAGAGATCCAGCACGCTGGCCCGCTCCACCACCTGGCCCAGGTACATGACGATCACCTCCTGGGCCATCTCGGCGATGACGCCCAGGTCGTGGGTGATGAACATGATGGCCATGCCCAGCTCTTCCTGGATATCCTGCATCAACTGCAGGATCTGGGTCTCGGTGGTGACGTCCAGCGCGGTGGTGGGCTCATCGGCGATGAGGAGGCTGGGCCGGCAGACCAGGGCCCGGGCGATCATGGCCCGCTGGCGCATGCCGCCGGAGAGCTCCCAGGGATAGCTGTCGATGACCTGGTGGGGGCGGGGCAGGCCGCAACGTTGCAGCATGTCGATGGCAATCTCCCGGGCTTCCTTCTTGTCCACAGGCAGGTGGATCAGGATACCCTCCATGATCTGGTTGCCGATGGTCAGCACCGGCGAGAAGGAGGTCATGGGCTCCTGGAAAACCATGGAGATGTCTCCCCCGCGGATGGCCCGCATGGTGGAGCCATTTTCGTCCAACTGCACCAGGTCGAGTACCTCCTCCTGCTGGCTGGCATCGCCCGGTTCCGGCCGGCGATGGAAGAGGATCTCCCCCTCCACAATCCGGCCCGGCCGGTCCACGATGCGCAGGATGGAACGGCCAGTGATGCTCTTGCCGCAGCCGCTCTCCCCCACCACGCCCAGGGTCTGGCCTGGGCGAATGGTGAAACTTACCCCGTCCACCGCCCGGACGATGCCTTCATCCAGGAAGAAGTAGGTCTTGAGGTTCTTGACTTCCAGCAACCGACGGTCCAGTGCCATGGGAAATCCTTGGTATCCAGATTCACGCGTACGGGTCGGCGGCATCCCGCAGGCCGTCGCCCACAAAGTTGAAGGCCAGCACCGCGATCACCACGAAGAGCCCGGGCAGGAGCAGCCAGGAAGCGTTGGCCACCGTCTGGAAGTTCTGGGCCTCCTGGAGCAGCACGCCCCAACTGATCACCGGCGGCTGCAGGCCCAGCCCCAGGAAGCTGAGGCTGGTCTCGCCCAGGATCATGCCGGGGATGGAGAGGGTGAGGGAGGCGATCAGGTGGCTGGCGAAGGACGGGACCAGGTGGCGCACGATGATGCGCATTTCACTGGCGTTGATGAGCCGGGCCGCCACCACGAACTCCTCTTCCCGCAGGGCGATGAACTTGCCCCGCACCACTCGGGCCAGGCCGCTCCAGCCGATGATGGAAAGTATGATGGTGATGCCGAAGTAGGTCTTCACCGGCGACCAGTCGGCTGGCAGCGCGGCGCTGAAGCCCATCCACAGGGGGATGGAAGGGATGGAGATGAGGAGTTCGATGACCCGCTGGACGATGACGTCGATGGTGCCGCCGTAGTAGCCGGAAATGCCGCCGATCAGGGTGCCCAGAATCATGCTCAGGAAGACCCCCACCAGCCCCACGGTCAGGGAAATGCGGGATCCGTAGATGATGCGGGAGAAGAGGTCCCGGCCCAGGCGGTCGCCCCCCAAGAGGTAGAGGGGCTCGTCCGCGTCCTTCAGGCCGAAGAGATGGATGTTGCCCGGAAACAGCCCGAAGAGCTTGTATTCATCGCCCTCCACCAAGAAGTGAAGGTAATATTTCCGTTCCCGATCTTCTTCGTAGACCAGCTTAAAGGTCTCCATGTCCCGGGTGGCTTTGTAACCATACACAAAGGGGCGCCAGGAAAAACCGTTCTCGTCCACAAAGTGGATCTTGCGAGGGGGCGCATAGGTCAGGTTTTGGTACACCTGTCGTGGGTCATTGGTGGCCACAAATTCACAGAAGGCGGCGCCGAAATAGAGCAGGCCCAACACCACGAGGCTGAGGACCGCCATCCGATGTTTGCGGAAGCGCCACCACATGAGTCGCCACTGGGAAGCCACATAGATCTCCTCGCCTTCCTCCTTGAAGCCAGGCAGGAGAATTTCGCCGGTCTCTTCCACCGGCGGGGCCAAGGTCTGGTCCACGTCCTGGGCATGTTCAACGGTCATGCGATCTCTTCTCTCCCATTCCCTCAGTACGGTCTGGCGTAAATACCACGGCAGAAATTCGGCGGCACGACCTCTGGTGGATACCATCGGCGAATTTCTGCCGGGATTGACTCAGGCGTTTTCCCGTTCAAAGCGGATGCGCGGGTCCACCACGGCCAGCAACAGATCCGAAAGCAGGGTGCCGATCACCGTCAGCACGCTGAGCATCATGATGAAGCTGCCGGCCAGGTACATGTCCTGGTTGAGCAGGGCGTTGAGGAGCAGCGGGCCGGTGGTGGGCAGACTCAGCACCACCGAAACGATGGTGGCGCCGGAGACCAGCTGGGGCAGGATCCAGCCGATGGTGCTGATGAAGGGGTTAATGGCGATGCGCACGGGATATTTAAAAAGCAGCTTCAGCTCCGAGACGCCGTTGGCCCGGGCAGCGACCACGTAGGGTTTGCGCAGTTCGTCCAGCAAATTGGCCCGCATGGTGCGCACCAGCCCTGCCGTGCCACCGGTCCCCAGGACGATGACGGGCACCCACATGTGCTTCAGCATGTCCACAAATTTGGCCCAGCTCCAGGGGGCATCCACGAATTCCCGGGAAAACAGGCCCGTCAGGGCCACGCCCCAATGGTCGAAGGCCAGCCAGAGTAACACCAGGGCAATCATGAAGTTGGGGATGCCCAGGCCGATGAAGGAGATGGCTGTAAAAATGTAGTCGCCCGGTGAATACTGCTTCACCGCCGAGTAGATGCCAATGGGCAGGGCCGTGACCCAGATGAAGAGCACGGTGAACAGGGAGACGGCAAAGGTCAGGGCCAGGCGCTCCCAGATCAGGTCCGAAACAGGCCGGTTCCACTCGAAGGAGATGCCCATGTCGCCCTGGAGCAGGCGCCAAAGCCACTTCACATAGCGGATGTAGATGGGCTGATCCAACCCGTAGAGCTGACGCATGGCTGCGATCTGGTCCTGGCTGGCCTCAGTCCCCTGGGCCGACAGGTTCGCCATGTACGCCGTCAGGTAGTCTCCCGGCGGCAGCTCGATGATGGCGAAGCTGATCATGGAGATGATCAGCAGGGTTGGGATGATGTACAGGATTCGCCGAATAGTGTACGCTATCATGGACGGTCCTCGTTCAAGAGGTTCTAAAACCGGGCACCCCGGAGCACCCGGCCCACAGCCCGCTTCAGGCCAGCACGCCGATCCAGGGTTCCCAGGGGCCGAGCACCGGCGTCACAGGGACAGGTTCCTTTGCGCCCCCTGCCACGCTCCAGGTGGGAGAGGCAAGCTCTCCCTCGCCCACGGGAAAAGAAAGGGGCAGCCGCAGGCGCTGGTCGCTGAAGTTGGCCGCGCACAGATAGCCGTCCACCGTGGCGGCGAAGGCGCCTTCCCCAACGGCATGGCGCTCCAGCGTCTGGGCCGCGGTCTCTGCCGCGGTCTGGGCCGGACACCAGAGGGCGACCAGTTCGGCGATGGTGGCGCCGGCCGGGTAATCGGTCGGGTGATCCTGGAGGCTGAGGATCAGGTCATCCTTGACCGCGTGCCACACCGGGAAATGGTGGCGGTGATGGTAGATGGGCCGGCCGCTGCCCTGAAAGACCAGGCCAAAGCGGTCGTCCACGTTGACCCAGCCGGTAGCGCCCAGTTCCAGCCAGCGGTCATCGTCCGGGTGGGGCGCGGGGTAGCCCACGAAGGTCTCCTGGTGGCCGGCCCAGGCCACCCGACGCCGCCCCCGGCGGTCGGGATGGTCGCCGAAGTAGCCGTCGTTGATGATGCTCAGGAAGCCCTGTTGCACCCGCTCCACGGTGACCGCCTGGCTAGCAACCAGGCGCTCGTAGGTCAGACATTTGCCATTGGGTAGGGAGGCGAAGTAGACAAGACGACACACGGCATCCTGGGCCAGGTCCTGGACCAGGGTAACGGCCACCTGATCGGCCCCCTCTCGGATCTTCAGCACGCGCTCCTGGGTGCCCTCGGCCCGATCCCGCACGTGGATAGTGGCCAACATGGACCCCTCGGTGGGGCCGATGTCCCGCAGGCCGGCTCGGGTGGCAGGGAGCACCATGGTGCGGTTGCGCCAGGCCAGGCTGGTCCGTCCGTGGGGGTGGCGGTGTAGCAGCGCGCCGCCGTGGGGGTAGACGGCCACGCCGGCCATGCGCCGCTCGAAATCCGCCCGGCGGGTGGGTGGCATGTCCGGTCCCGTCAGCCGGTGGGCCAGATAGGCACAGGCCAGGGAGACGGCCATCCGCTCCCGCATCAGGGCGGGATCCTGCTGGCCGTGGCAATACTGGACCGTCTCTTCCGGCACCATGCGCCCGCCGTGGGCGACGGAAGCTTTTTCCACCGTGGCCAGGGCCAGGCGCTCCAGGTAGGCCCCATCCGGATCCCGCAGGTAGCAGTTGGCCACCGCGTGGGTGTGGCAGGCGGCCTGGTAGGCGAAGTAAGGCCAGTCCATCCCCTGGACGCAGTGGAAGGCGCCGGTTTCGTCGCACCAGCGCTTGAGCAGATCGTAGGTGTCCTGGCGGTGCCAGTATATGTGGAATGGGCTGCCCGGTGAGGGTCAACAAGTTCATGGCCGTGCCGGAGAGGTTGAGGGCGCTGGCCATGTAGCTGGGATGGACGAAGCCGTGGTTTTCCGCGGTGCCGTCGGGCAGGGTGGTGTAGGTGCGGCCGCAGAGTTCCCGCACAGTTTGGCCGTCGGCAAAGGGCGCGTGGTTGATGGCATCCTGGGGGCGGCTGGTGGTGTGGAACATCCACCGTTTCGCCTGTTCCCACCAGGCGGGCTGCTGGGGATGGCCGGGCAAGAGGGCCATGCTGGCCACCAGCCCCAGGGCCGTCCAGCCGTTCTCCTCCGTCTGGGTGTCGTAGTAGACACCGGAGCGGGGCGCCATGGCGCCAAAACGGGCCAGGTAGTCCAGCGCGATGTGGGCCAGCATGGTACGCTCTTCCTCGCCCACCAGGTCCTGGATCAGGGCAGCGGTCAAAGCCAGGTAGGCGATGGTGATGCCACACTGGCTCTCCCGGAAGAAGCCCTGGCCCCGCTCGCCCCATTTGGTTCCCGCGGGTTCCGGCCGCCCCCAACTTTCCTGGGGACGCACGCAGTCCTCGGGGCCGGTGTCGTGGGTGAAGCAGAGGTAGCGCAGACCCTTGCGCGCGATCTGACGCAGATCCTGGGCGGAGATGCCAGCGGCCTGGGCGTCGAATTCGGGCGAAGAGGCGGCCAGGGCCAGGGTGGCGATGGGCTGGCAGGTGTCCTGGCCATACCAGAGCACGCCGCCGAAGAAGTGGCCGCAGTCGGGCCGGCCTGGCCAGTCGTTGTAGTAGCGCAGTGCCATCGGAATCCAACGGGTGATCACGGCCAGGTAGCGCCGACTCATCTCTGTCTCGGTGGCCGGGAGCTTCATCTGACTGAAGTCGGGCAGGGGTAGGCTGCCTGGGATGGGGGCTGTCATGGTTCCCAATCTGCTGTAGAACGTCTCATATGAACGGGAGGGCGAACGAGGAGCGACGATCCGGCCGGTAGGCGTGCCGCCAGCGTGTCGGCGTCGCCCCTCGTCGCCCGGCCATTATCCCGGGCTCAGCTCTGCTTGAAGAACCAGGTCCAGGGGTTGGCGTTGTTGGGCGAGCCGTTGATGGTACCGGCAAGGTGCTGTTCCGGGACGTTGCGGAAATTATTCTTGACGATGGCGGGCACCAGGGTGGCCGTGACACAGCCCACGGTCCAGAGGTTCTCCATGTTGATTTCATAGATCTGCATGGCCAGCTCGAACCGCTCCTCATCGGTGGGTGCGGCCTTGGCCTGCTCATAGAGGTCGATGACCTTACGCAGGTCGCCCTGGGGTTCCTTGCCCTGGGCGCCACCGCTCTGATACCAGAGGCCGGAGGCCGGGCCGATGCGGGCTGCGGTGCCATAGGGCATCACCCACCAGGGGTAGACCAGGAAGAGGGGATAGACATCCTCCGAGGTCTGGTAAGCCACCACGGCCAGCTCGTTGGCGGCCAGCTTTTCGTAGTGGACCGAGCGCTCCTGGTTGTCGATAACCATCTTCAGGCCCACGTTGGCCAGGTAGTTCTTGACCATCTCGCTGGGCTCCACGATATCGCCGAACTGGGAGACGGTGATGGTGATGGGGCCGGTGCCGTCTGGGCGCAGGCGGAAGCCGTCGCCGTCTCGCTCGGCCAGGCCCAGCTCGTCCAGCATCTGGTTGGCCAGGTCCGGGTCGTACTGGGCATAGTAGTCGGCCCACTCCTGGCGATAGCCCCGGCTTTGGGGCAAAAGCGTCCACTGCCGCGGGATGCCCGTCCCCAGCCAGACCACCTGGTTCATCTCCTCCCGATTGATGGCCACGGAGATGGCCTTGCGGAAGTCGGGATTCTGGATCAGGCTGGCCAGGACCTCGTCTCCTTCCCAGTTCTGGTTGAACATGAGGCAATAGGCCGTGCCCGCGGTGCTGGACCACTGGAGGACCCGGTAGTCGCCCTTCTCCCGGTTTTCCATGTAGAGGGGCATATCCTTGACCGCCAGGTGGCGGGACTGCATGTCGATTTCGCCGGCCACCGCCTTGAGGTTGATCAGCTCCCGATCCTGGAGCAGCTCGTGGGTGACGGTGTCGATATAGGGAAGCTGGTTGCCGGCTTCGTCGATCTTCCAGTAGTAGGGGTTGCGCTCCATCTTGAAGAGGGCAGCGGTGGGCTCGGACTTAACCACCCACGGGCTGAGCACGGGCAGCTCCGGATTGTTCAGCCACTCGTTGCGGGCCTGGAAGAGCTGGAACCAGGTCTCGTAGCCGGCCTCCTCCACCTTGGCCTGGAGCTCGTCGGGATCCGCGTAGTCGACGAAGAATTGTTCCATGTAATGTTTGGGGATGAAGGGCTCGAACTCGCTGGCCAGCTGCAGCTCGAAGAGGCCATAGGGCCGGGAGAAGGAGATCTTGATGGTGTAGTCGTCCACCTTCTCCATCTGGCCGAACTCGTCCCCCAACATCATACGGGTGTGCTTGACCGGGGTGAGCTCCTCGTTGAGCTGGGCCTCATACCAGAACATCATGTCGTCGGCGGTGAAGGGTTCCCCATCGGACCAGCGGATGCCTTCCCGCAGGTGGATGGTGAACTCGGTGGCGTCGTCGTTGATCTCCCAGGACTCGGCCACATTGGCGATCACGTGGCTGCTGTCCGGGCTCCAGGAAAGCAACTTCTCGTGGCGTAGCCGCCAGATGCCGTAGGCGTCCGACGGCCCCAGCCAGACCCGACGCCAGTCGCCGCCGTACTGTCCCACCTCTTCCACCACGGGTACCACCAGGGGGGAGACCGGCAGGCGCTCTTCCACCGGTGGCAGCTGGCCGGCGTTGACCAGCTCCTGCAGCATGGGAGCTTCCTGATACCGGGAGGAACCCTCGCCAGGGGCGGCGCTGCCCAAAGCCGCCGGCGCCTCTGGGGCGGCGGCCGGCGCCTCCGCGGCCGGGGCCGTTTCACCACCGGCTGCCCCACACGCGGCCAAAGCCAGGCTGCCCGCGGTGAGGGCCGAAAGGTGGAGGAACTGGCGTCGGCTGACCTGTCGTTTCTCGTTCATGGGGTTTCACTCCTTTGCGAAATGATAGAGATACCTATCCCTGCAACTCGTCCCACAGGCCCTCCGGTATGTCCGCCATGTAGATTTGGGCCAGGCCGGTGCGGTCGGAGTTAAAGAAAACGCGGCGGCGATCTGGGCTGAAGAAAGGGTGGGGGTGGGTGTACTGGGGCCGCCCGAAGGATGCACCAGACCGACAGAGAAGGCGATAGCGCCCCGTCTCCAGGGAGCCCACCACGATCTCACCCTCAGGCCGCACGTCGCTCACAAACCAGCGGCCATCCCGGGAGGCGGCGGGGTGGCAGAAGTCGACGCCCCGGGCCACCACCGTGGGCGCCTGGTCTCCCTCGCCGATGGTGACCAGGTTGCCGGCCTCTACGTCCCCGGAGAGGGTGCTGAGGATGCGGCCAGTGGTGCCGATCCAGCACTGGTGTCCCTGGACAGGCGCGCTGTAGGGCTTGCCGATGGCCAGGCGGCGAACGTTTTGGCCATCCACGTCCACCAGATAGAAGGTGGCCCCCTCTGGCCCCACCAGCCGGACGATGTTGCCGGCCTCATCCAGTTGGCCTCCCCGATTGTGCTGCACCAGCAAATCGCCACCCCCGCGGGGATCGAACTGCATGTGGGGGTTCAAGATCTCCAGATCCCGGTGGATGACCCGGGCTTCCCGCAGGAGCAGGTCCACCCGTAGCAGGCCGAAATCCCCTTCGGGCAGCCAGACGCCGGTGACGTACCAGCGGCCATCCGGGCTGATGGTGGCCAGGGGGTAGGGTCGTCGGTATCCGCGGATTTGCAGGACCGGTTCCCGCTCAAAGGTGGCGAGATCCACCCGCTCCAGGGTCCAGTCGGTGGGCGCCTGCACGGACAGATAACAGAGCCAGCCGCCGTCGGGCGCCATGACCGGCGCAGTCACGGGTATGTCGCCCGAGGTCAGCCGGATCAACTGCAGGCTCTCCACATCCCCCAGCCAGAACTGGTTGGGCCGGTCCAGGCCGACAAAACGATTGAAAATAAAATAGCGGGAGTCGGGGGAGAAGATGGGCGCCTCTGGATAGATGTGGGTGCTGATGCAGGCCGCGCTGGTGAGCTGGACGATTTTGGCTCCCGACGCCGGATCGTACCAGGGGCGCAAGCTCTCGGCATACAAAATTGGCCGGACCATGAATGGCACCCTTCCTTTGACGTGAATGGGCCTGGTAGGTTGTAGAGACGCACGGCCGTGCGTCTCTACAACCCCGTTACGCCTGGCGGAAGAACCAGGTCCAAGGGCGGGCGTTGCCCGGCGCGCCGTTGACGGTGCCGAAGAGGTGCTTCTCCGGCACGTTGCGGAAGTTGTTCTTCACCACCACCGGCGTCTCGCTCACGGCCACGCAGCCCACCGTCCACAGGTTTTCGGCGTTGAGGCGCATGATCTCCATGGCCGCCTGGAAGCGCTCATCTTCATCGGGGGTGGCCTTGGCCTGCTCGTACAATTCGATCACTCGGCGCAGGTCGCCCTCCGGCTCCACCCCCTGCTGGCCGTTGGTCTGGTACCAGAGACCGGAGAGGGGTGCAATGCGGGAGGAAGTGCCGTAGGGCATCACCCACCAGGGGTAGACCAGGAAAAGGGGGTAGATCATCTCCTCGTTGCCCCAGGGCGCTACCTGCAGCTCATTGGCGTGCATCTTTTCGTCGTGGACGGAACGCTCCTGGGTGTCGATGACCGTCTTGACCCCCACCGCCTCCCAGTAGGACTTGACCAGCTCGGTGGGATCGCTGCCGATGTTGTTGGGATGGGCGATGACGATGGTGAGGGGGCCACTGCCGTCGGGCAGGAGGCGGAAGCCTTCACTGTCCCGCTCCGTCAGGCCCAGCTCATCCAGCATCTGGTTGGCCCGCTCCGGATCGTATTCGGTGTAGGCGGTGGCCCACTCCTCGTTGAAGCCGGGGCTCTGGGGAAGCAGGGTGGACTGGCGCGGGGTGCCCAGGCCCAGGTAGGCCACCTGGTTCATCTCCTCCCGGTTGATGGCCAGGGAGAGGGCCCGCCGGAAGTCCACGTTGCGCAGAAATTCGGCCACCTTGGGATCGGCGTCGTAGTTCTGGTTGAACATGAGACAGTAGCTGCTACCCTGGGTGGTGGGCCACATGAGCACCCGATAGTCGCCCTTCTCGCGGTTTTCCATGTAGAGGGGGAGGTCATTGACGCCCAGGTGGCGGGACTGCATGTCCACCTCCCCGGCCACCACCTTCAGGGTCACCAGCTCCCGTTCCTGTAGCAGCTCGTGCACAATGGTATCGATGTAGGGCAACTGATTGCCGGCCTCGTCCACCTTCCAGTAGTATGGGTTGCGCTCGGCCGGCCAGAGGGTCACCGTGGGCTCCGCCTTGACCACCCAGGGACTGAGCACCGGCAGATCTGGGTTCTGGGACCAGGAGCTGCGCAGGGAGAAGAGCTGTTGAGGCTGGTCCAGGCCTGCTTCCTGGAGCTTGGCGTCCAGCTCGGCCGGCTCCGCGTGGGCCGGGTCGAACTGCTGCATGTAGTGTTTGGGCAGGTAAGGTTCGAACTCGCTGGCCATCTGCAGCTCGAAGAGGCCGTAGGATCTGGAGAAGGAGATCTTGACCGTGTAATCGTCCACCTTCTCCATCTTGCCGAACTCATCGCCCAGGCTCATGCGCACGTTTTTGACCGGCGTCAGATCCGGGTTGAGCTGGACCTCGTACCAGTAGAGCATGTCGTCGGCGGTGAAGGGCTCGCCATCAGACCAGCGCATCCCCTCCCGCAGGTGGATGGTGAACTCGGTGCCATCTTCGTTGACCTCCCAGGACTCGGCCACGTTAGGCGTGACGTGGGTGCTGTCGGCGCTCCAGCGCAGCAACGTCTCGTGGCGCAGGCGCCACATGCCGTAGGCATCCGACGGCCCCAGCCAAACCCGGCGCCAGGTGCCGCCGTACTGGCCGATCTCCTCCTCCACTTCGGAGACCAGGGGATTGAGGGGCATGCGCTCGTCCACCGGCGGCAACTGCCCCTGGTTGACCAACTCCCGCAACATGGGCGCTTCGTTGAAGCGGCCGCCTGTCCCGGCCTCCACAGCGGCCGGCGCTGAGGTCGCCGCTGCCGGCGCGGCAGCCGGTTCCGCCGGGGCCGGACTGGCCGGCGAGCCGCATGCTGCCGCCATGACCCCAACGACTGAGGCGCCGGACACCCACAAAAATTGACGACGGCTGATGGTTGACCGTGTGGCCATCTGTTCCTCCTTCTGAACTTTTTTCGACTACAGCCTGGCGTAAATACCACGGCAGAAATTCCGGGTGCCCTCTGGGCGGCACTGCCTCTGGTGGATACCATCGGCGAATTTCTGCCGGGATTTACGACCTTGTCTATCATCAGAAATCGACAGCAACACATGCTGGCTGCGCTACCCCGGCCGAAACCTGGCGACATCTGATCGCAGGACAGGGATCGACAAAGTGCTGCCGGGGTTCACCGGCGTTGGAACAAAATCACCTGGCCCGATGGCCGGGGTGGCCGCGGGCAAGATCCTAACCAGCAGAGGGGCAAAAGAGATGATACAGACTGCTACAGTCCGGCGTAAATCCCTCGGCAGAAATTCGGCAGCATGACCTCTGGTGACCCCCACCGGCGAATTTCTGCCGGGATTGACTAGGCGAACAGACTCACCCGATCGGCGGGCAACATGCCGGCAGAGGTGCGCACGGGGGAGAAGAGCTCGTGCAAGACCAGGCTGGCCGCGCCCACGGCGGGTGCATCTTCCTTGAGCATGGAGGCGACCAGCGACATCTGGGCCAGGTGCGTGGGCAGGGCCCGCTGATGGAGTTCCTGCCGGAGGGGCTGCAGCAGGTAGTCGCCCGCCAACGCCATGGGGCCGCCGATGACCACCATGTCCAGGTTCAACAGGTTGACGGTGGAGCCCAGGGCAATGCCCAGCCACCGCCCCACCTCTGCAAAGGCCTGCAGGGCAGCAGGAGCCCCGGCCTTGGCAGCCGCCACCACATCCTCCAGCTTCAGGTGGTCGAAGTTTTCCTGCATGACCCGGGACATGGCCGCGTCGGGCATCTCCCGCAGGAGCTGCCGCACCCGGCTCAAGAGCACGCCGGTGGTAGCCACCGTGGCCAGACAGCCCCGGTTGCCACAGCGACAGAGGGCGCCGTCCGGCTGGACGGTAAAGTGCCCCAGTTCACCGGCGCCAAAATTCCGGCCCAGGTAGGGCTGGCCGTTAATGACCAGCCCGGCCACGATCCCGCTGCCCACCCGCACGTAGAGGAGGTTGGAAACATCCTTTCCCACGCCGTACCAGCGTTCCCCCCAGGTGGCGGCAGTCCCCCGTGAGAAGACAGCCACCGGGAAGGGGAAGCGGCTGTTCAACTCCACCCCCAGGGGAACATCCCGCCACGGCAACATCACAGAGAGGGTCACCGTTCCGGACGACGGGTCCACAATGCCCGGCACACAGACACCCAGGGCCAGGATACAGGCCGGGTCCACCCCCTGGATGGCTTCGGCGACACAGGCCTCCAGGACCGGTATCAATCGATCCGGGGAGAGATCGTTGCTGCCCACCGCGCGGTAGACCCGCCGGATGGGCTCAGCGTGGAGGTTGGTCAACACCACCCGGCACTCTTCATCGGTCAGTTCGGCCCCCAGGGTAAAGTTGGCATTGGCCACCAACGAGAGGAGGATGCGCGGTCGCCCTACCGGTGGGTTCTGGTTGCCCACCTCTTCCACCAGCCCGGCTTCCATCAGCTCCGCCACAATGGAAGAGACCGTTGCCTTGCTCAGGCCGGTCAAGCGGACCAGATCACTGCGGGAGATCTGGGCGTTGCGTCGGATCTGATCCAGGATGAGACGTCGGTTGAGTTCTTTGCCGCTTTCCGGTCGGGCCACCCATGTGGTCATGCACTCTCCCAGTTTGTTTCCAGTCAAAACTAAATGGCAGGGCTATTGTAGCATAGCCTGTTTTCAACGTCAACCGGAAATTTTCACGTCTTGATAACTGTTGGTAGCTCCGCATGAGACCGTGGCCGGCCTTGGACCGATGATTAAAATCATCGGCTGGCACACCCCAAGTGCGTTGAAACGCACTTCACAGGGCGGATGGTACCCGGCTTGAATCCATTGAAAACGGATTTCCTGCCCCAGCGAGACATTTCAATACCTCATCATCGGACGGATGGAGATACCACGGTTGAATGTGGTGCTACTTAACTGTGACAAGTCGGCTAAGGCGCGGGGCCATGTCAGAATCCACGATGACGGGGGAGGAATCTGAAACGGCCTCCCGGGCGCCGCCATGGCCGTGGCTCACCCAGCACCCCCTACGACCGCGCCCCATGGCCGGGCGCCAACGATCTTGAACGATACCCCTTCGCCCCCAACACGGTTGACAATTTTTCATGGGGATGATACCATACGCGCATTAATTCACAGAACAAACTATATGGCTCGAGCTCGACAACCGACAAAATCTGCCCGGAAAGCTCAAACAACCAGAAGACAATGGCCCAGTGCAACGTCCTACCCACCCAACCGCTCCACACAGAACCCATTCGCAGCGAAGAAGAGCTGGAAGACCGTCTCTCCGATCCCCCTCCCCTGGTCCTGGAGGCCCTGCGCAGCCTGGACAGCAACCTGCTGATCCTGGGCGTGGGCGGCAAGATGGGTCCCACCCTGGCCCGCATGGCCGCCCGGGCTCTGGCGACCATTGGCTCACCCCATCGGGTCATCGGCGTAGCCCGCTTCTCCCAGCCCGGCCTACGGGAAAAGTTGGAGGCGTGGGGCATCCACACCATTCCCTGCAATCTGTTGGATCGGGAAGCGGTCAGCCGGTTGCCGGAGAGCCGCAACCTGATCTTCATGGCCGGCCAGAAGTTCGGCACCAGTGGCAACCCGGACCTGACCTGGGCCATGAATGTGGGTGTGCCCCTGCACGTCTGCGAGCGCTATGAGACGGGTCGGGTGGTGGTCTTTTCCACCGGCAACGTCTACCCCCTCACCCGGGTGGTGGAGGGCGGCGCGGTGGAGACTGATCCACCGGAGCCGGTGGGCGAATACGCCAGCTCCTGCCTGGGGCGAGAACGAATTTTCGAGTACTTCGCCCGGACCCGTGGCCTGCAGGTGGCCATCATGCGCCTCAACTATGCCATCGATCTGCGCTATGGGGTCCTCCTGGACATTGCCCTCCGGGTCTGGAGAGGCCAGCCTGTGGATGTGAGCATGGGGGCAGCGAACGTGATCTGGCAGGGGGACGCCAACGCCTGGGCCCTGGCCCTGTTGACCCACTGCAGCGCGCCACCCTTCGTCCTCAACGTCACCGGGCCGGAAACGGTTTCGATCCGTCGCCTGGCCGAACGCTTCGGCGCCCTGTTTGGCGTACAACCCAGCTTCGTTGGCCAGGAGGCCGAGACGGCCCTGTTGAGCAACGCCGCCAGGGCACACCAGCTCTTCGGCTACCCACGGGTCTCTCTGCAGCAGATGGTGGAATGGACCGCCGCATGGGTCGCGGAAAATGGTGTGACCTGGAACAAACCCACCCACTTTGAAACCCGTGACGGGAGATTTTGATGACGTCCATGCCATCGGAGCTGGCCTACCATCTGCGCGAGGGCCAGGTGATCCCCGCCCATCCCCTGGCCATTCACCCGGATCGCACCCTGGATGAACGCCATCAGGCAGCGCTGACCCGCTATTACTGCGACGCCGGCGTCGGTGGGCTGGCTGTGGGCGTTCACACCACCCAGTTCGAAATCCACGACCCCAAGACGGGGCTGCTGAAGCCGGTGCTGAGCCTGGCCAGCCAGGTCATCGACGAATCCCTGGCTGCTTCCCCCCGGCCCTTCGTCAAAGTGGCCGGCGTCATCGGCCCCACGGAACAGGCCCTGCGGGAGGCAGCCCTGGCCGCGGACCTGGGCTACCATGCTGCGCTGGTGAGTCTGGCCGCGCTCCAGGAAGCCTCGGACGAAGAACTCCTGCACCACTGCCGGCTGGTAGCCGAGATTCTGCCCATCTTCGGTTTCTACCTCCAGCCTGCGGTGGGTGGACGGCACCTGGGCTACCGCTTCTGGCGCCAGTTCGTGGAGATCCCCAACGTGGTGGCTATCAAGGTGGCCCCCTTCGACCGCTACCGAACCTTGGACGTGGCCCGGGCCGTGGCCGACGCCAGCCGTGCCGACGAAATCGCCCTTTACACCGGCAACGACGACAACCTGGTGGCCGATCTGTTAACCGAATACTGCTTCGGGGAAGGCAAGCCCTGGGTGCGCATCGTGGGGGGCCTGTTGGGCCACTGGGCGGTCTGGACCCGGACGGCCGTCCAGATGCTGAGCCGCATGAAAGAGGAACGCCGCCAGGGTACCCTGGACTATCGGCGATGGCTCACCTACGGCGCCCAGGTCACCGACGTCAACGCGGCCTTCTTCGACGCGGCCAACCACTTCCGGGGCTGCATTGCGGGCATCCACGAGGTGTTGCGGCGCCAGGGGCTGATGCAGGGCAACTGGTGCCTGAACCCCGCCGAGCGTCTCTCGCCCGGTCAGGCCGAGGAGATCGACCGGGTCTACCGGGCCTATCCCCACCTCAACGACGACGACTTCGTCCGGGCGAACCTGGACCGCTGGCTGGCCTGAGCCCCGGTCAGGTCAGCTGTCCCCTGCCAGGGCCTGTCCAACTGGTGTCCTGGGCTTCCCATGCCTGACTTCGCAGCCACCCAGGAATTGAATCGCCCAGGCATGTGCCCGCCGCTGGAGGCCAGCCGATGAATTCATTTATCGGCTGGCATAGCAAGCTGCGTTGAAGCGCGCTGGCCAGCCTGGTTTCCACACCCCGGTAACCGGTTTCAACCGGGTTTCCTATGCCAGGCGCTGAATCCATTCGGTGCTATCATGAGCGACGTCGATCGAATTTCACAGCAGGCGTCAGATAGAATAGAACAGGCCCATAGAACCGGGCCGAAGAAAATCGGTGTCCATCTGTGAAACCTGCGATTCAATCCAATCTCCCAGATAGAGCCTAAGCGAAGGTTCAGGAGGCAATCATGACTCTTACTTTTAACGGCCTGGGCATGAGCCTGGGCAACCTGTCGCGTCTCTCCAATGCAGAGACCCGCTCCATCAGTCCGGAGAACTTCACCGGTGAGAAAGGCAAGGGGGGCATGGCCACTGAAGGGACCGGCGCGGTGGCGGCCCGAGAGCTGGGTCAGGGCTGGAAGGTCTCGCCCAGCATCCACATCGCCGGCCAGAGCACGGCCACCCTGGCCGAGATCCAGGGGCCGGGGGCCATCCAGCAGATCTGGCTGACCGTGCACCCGGAGCACTGGCGGCGACTGGTCTTTCGCTGTTACTGGGACGGTGAGGAGAGCCCATCGGTGGAGGTGCCCATCGGCGATTTCTTCTGCAACGGCTGGTGTGAACGGTGCAACGTCACCTCCCTGGCCGTCTGTGTGAACCCCGCGGGTGGCTTCAACAGCTACTGGGAGATGCCCTTCCGCCGCCATGCCCGCATCACGGTGGAGAATCTGAGCCCCGATGAAGCCCGGGGCTTCTACTATCAGGTCAACTACACCCTGACCGAGGTTCCGGAGGACCGGGCCTATTTCCACGCCCAGTGGCGGCGCAGCAACCCTCTCCCCTACCAGACGGTGCACACCATCCTGGACGGCGTGCGCGGCCAGGGCCACTACGTGGGCACCTACCTGGCGTGGGGCGTCCACAACAACGGCTGGTGGGGTGAAGGGGAAATCAAATTCTACCTGGACGGCGACACCGACTGGCCCACCATCTGCGGTACGGGCACCGAAGACTACTTTGGCGGCGCGTGGAACTTTGAGCATCCCCGGGGAGAGTACGGGGTCTTCTCCTCGCCCTACAGCGGCCTGCCCCAGGTGATCAAGCCCGATGGCCTCTACCGCTCCCAGCAACGGTTTGGCATGTACCGCTGGCACATCATGGATCCGGTGCGCTTCAAGCAGGATCTGCGGGTCACCATCCAGGCCCTGGGGTGGCGGTCGGCCCTGGGTGGCCAGCGGCGCTACCTGCCCCTCCAGGACGACATCGCCTCGACGGCCTTCTGGTACCAGACAGAACCCCACGCCCCCTTCCCGTCCCTGCCGGGTCTCAACGAACTGGAGGTGATCTAGAAATAAGTCGCCAACGCCGTCAGCAGATGCTCCACATGCTGGGGCCCATTGTAGGCCTGGATGGAGACCCGGATCATGGGTTGACCGTTCCAGGTGAAGACCGGCACTTCAATGCGGTGTTCCTCCCACAGCCGCTGGCTCAGGCCCTCGATCTCCCGGTTCGGCAGGCGGGCGGTGAACATCTGGGCGAACCAGGCGGGGCTGTCCGGACAGATGGCCGGCAGCCCCGTCAGGGCCTGGATTTGGGCCCGGGCCTGGCTGGCCAGGGCATGGCAGGCCGCGCGCACCGCGGGCCAGTGGTGTTCCTGCTGAAAACGAATCGCTGCCGGCACGCTCAGGTAGGCGGAAGGATCCATGGTGCCGGTCCAGGAGAAGTAATCCAGCAAGCGCGAGCCTGAACGGCCGTTGGACCAGCCGTGGCTGACCACCAACGGTTCCAGGATGGAGTGGTAGGCCGGATCGGCGTACAGAAAGGCGGCCCCTTTAGGCGCGCACAGCCACTTGTGGGCATTGCCGGTATAGAAGGTGGCGCCGATCTGGGCCATGTCCAGCTCCACCTGACCCAATGCGTGGGCGCCGTCGATGACCGTGATGATGCCTGCTTCCCGGGCGCGACGGCAGACCGCCTCCACCGGGAAGATCAGGGCGGTGGGGGAGGTGATGTGGCTGATGGCGATCACCCGGGTGCGAGGTGTCACTCCCTGCCAGAGGGCTTCCACAAAGCTCTCCGCATCCGTCACGGGCAAGGGAATGGGCTGGTTGACGTAGCGCGCGCCCGCCCTTTCACACAGGTAACGCCAGGTGTTGTTGACAGCCCCATACTCGTGGTCGGTGGCCAGCACTTCATCGCCGGGCTGCAGGCCCACGGAGCGGGCCACCACATTCACGCCATAGGTGGCGTTGGGAACGAAAACCAGGTTGTCGGCCTGGGTGCCGACGAAGGCAGCCAACGCTTCCCGGGCCTGGGTGAGGAGCGTCGGCGCGCGCCGCCCCAGAAAATCCACCGGGTCCCGCTCCAGCTCCCGCTGCCAGTGCTGGTACTCCTCGAAGACGGGTCGAGGGCAGGCGCCAAAGCTGCCATGGTTCAAAAAAGTGATGGTGGGATCCAGCAGGAATTGATCGGCCAGCGCCGGCAGGGGTAAAGCCTGGACGCGGATTGCCTGGCTATGGGACATGGGAACCATCCTTCAGGTTGGTGATGGCACAGATTCGGTGGTAGAACGGTAAAAACGGATTCGATGCCGGCAGTGGGGCCAGGCAGATAAACAATAAAAACGGACATCCTGGTGCCATTATTCTAGCCGTCCACCGAAAAGTCAAACGTCACAGGGCCTTAAATTTGCCGAAGGCGTTCCCCTTCTCCTCTCAGCCTGTTTGCGTTCATGACCGTTCTTGATTAGAATGAAGAGCGCCTCGTGATGGCAGGCCAGGGCACGCTGACCTGTTCATCGGTTTCGCTGGACTTCGCTGGAACGGACGTGGGTCCCGTGGCCGGTCTCACCCGGCATCCCTGGACGTCCCATCGCCCGGCGCCCCCCGAGACGCCGTCGCGTATGAAACACCGGCTGTCGATGATGTCTTCCCCCTCTGGAATTCAACGCCGGGAACACGTCTGCGCCCGGTTGCGGGCCATGGCCTGCAGGCCGAACCGTTCCTGGCACCGGTCATCCCTGGCGAAACCGCTCGCTTTTGGGCGACATTTCGTTCACAACCAATCATCACTCACAAGCCATCAAACCCAAAATATCTGGAGCGTCAACCATCTCATGTCAACCATCCACGTATGCCTGAAACCATCCACAAGGAGGAGCATGTGAACACAATACGCCTCAACAGGTGCCTAATCAACCGTCGGGCTGTGTGGACCCTCCTGGCGTTGCTCATCCTGGTCCTGGTGGCCTGCCAGGCACCGCCGCCCCAACAGGCGGCAGAGGTCCCGGCTGAGCCAGCGGCCCAGGAGACCGCGGAAGCCGCGCCCAAAGACGCGTACATCACCATCTTCGGGGAACGGCTGCCGGACGACGCAATGCCCTATGACCAGCAGGTCTACCGGGAGCCGTGCGATATCACCGCCAACCAGACCACCTTTGACTTCATGGTGGCCGTCTACCAGCGCTTCTGCGCGGGGGATAGCTCCTTTTCCCTGGCCCTGGTGGATCTGGACAAGGACTTCAACGTCATTCCCATGGCCGCGGAGAGCTGGGAGGTTTCGGAAGATGGCCTGACCTGGACCTTCCACATCCGCCCCGGGATGATCTGGTCGGACGACACGCCCGTCACCGCCCACGACTGGGTGGCCACCTACCGCTACGCCGCTGATCCGGAACATGCCTGGGACTTCGCCTGGTTCTACTCGGGCGTGATCAAGAACTGGGACGAGGTGATCGCGGGCGAGCTGCCGGTGGAGGAGCTGGGCGTCCAGGCGGTGGATGACCTGACCCTGCAGATCACCACCTACAGCCCCTTCCCGCCGCTGCCGGGCATGATGCACTTCGCCTGGCCGCTGCAGGCCAAGGCCCTGAAAGAGCACGGCCCTTACTACAACAACGACCCGGCCACCTCGGTCAGCATGGGACGCTTCAAGCTGGTCTCCATGGAGCCGGGCAAGCGCATCGTCCTGGAGGCGAACGAGAAGTACAAGGGCCCCAACCCGCCCTACCTCAAGCGCCGGGAGATCATCTACATGGATCCCAGCACCTACTTCGCCGCCTTCCAGAACGGTGAGATCGACGCGGTGGGCTACGAGCAGCTCACCCCGGCCGACTTCGACCTGATCCTGAGCGACCCGGTGCTGAGCGCCAATTACCTGCGCCACTACGGCGACTTCCGCACCGACTACCTGCTCTTCGACACCTTCACGCCGCCCTTCAACGATCTCAACGTGCGCAAGGCCTTCGCCCACGCGGTGGATCGGGAGAGCATCGTGAAGAATGTCTACGGCGAGATCAAGGCCATGCCCGCCTACTCCATGCTGATGCCCGGCTTCCCCTCCTCCGACACCGAAGGGAAGCTGAAGGAGTATCAGATGTATGACTGCGATCTGGCCCAGCAGTATCTGGCCGACGCCGGCTACCCCAACGGCGAAGGCTTCCCCAAGCTGGAAATGTGGCTGCGCAACGAGAGCCCCGCGCTCCAGGCCGTCTTCCAGGCGGTGGCCGCCTCCATCTCCGACTGCCTGAACGTCCAGATCGAAGTGTCCAACAAGGACTACAAGGTCTACATGGACGCCCTGAACGCCAAGCCCACCCAGCTCCAGTTCGGCGCCGTCTCCTACGGCATGGACTACCTGGATCCCTCCAACTTGCTGGGCATCTGGGTCTCCACCGGCCGCCACTCGTGGAAGAATGACGAGTTCGACCGCCTGATCCGCGAAGCCACGCCGCTGGTGGGCGATCCGGAGAAGCGGGACCAGATGTTCCGGGAGGCGGAGCGCATCCTGGTGGACGACGTGGGCGGCATCTTCATCGCCCATCGCTGGCAGGGGACCCTCTACCAGCCCTACGTCCAGGGTGAAGGGTTGCGGACGCCCGACTCCAACGGCATCGCCGCCTGGCACTGGGGCAACGACTGGGTCTGGGGCGACCTCTACATCGCTGAACATCGATGAAAGCTTTCGCCACCAAGGCGGCGAGGGGACAAGAAAACTAAGGAGATGAGGGGATTGGGTGAGACGGTCATCGTGTCATCCAATCCCCCTGTCACCACTTCTTACCCCCTAGCCACCCACTCCCTCCGCCGCCTTCGTGGTGGGGCGTTCCCAACGGAACGAAGGTACAGGTCTATGACCCGATACATCCTGGGCCGCCTGTTGTCTCTGCTGTTTGTGGTGATCATGGTCTCCATGATCACCTTCAGCCTGATGCACGCCGTGCCCGGCGGCCCCTTTGACGAAGGCAAACAACCTTTGCCGCCTGCCGCCAAGGCCAACATCATGCGCAAATATGGCCTGGACAAGCCCGTCTGGCAGCAATACCTCAACTACATGAAAAACGCCCTGCGCTTTGATTTCGGCATCCCCTATCAACAGCCTACCACTACCGTGGCCGAACTGATCGCCAAAACCTGGAAGATCACCGCGCAGGTGGGCGCGTTGACCGTGTTCCTGGCTTTCACCCTGGGCTTCACGTTGGGCATTATTGCCGCCTACCACCAAAATTCCTGGATCGATAACGCGGTGACCTTTATGGCAACCCTGGGCATTGTCATGCCCAATTTTGTCATCGGAACCCTGGCCATCCTGCTCTTCGCGGTCTACCTGGACTGGCTGCCCATGGGCGGCTGGGGCGATTCGGCCTGCCTGGTGGGGCGCTACTTTTGCACCGATTGGATCATGCCGGTGGTGGCCTACGCCCTGGCGCCCATGGCCATCATCGCCCGCTACACCCGGGCCAGCGTGGTGGAGTACCTCCACGCCGACTTCGTGCGCACCGCCCGGGCCAAAGGGCTGGGCGAACGCCGCATCATGCTCCGCCACGTACTGCGCAACGCCATGATCCCCCTGGTCACCGTCGCCGGGCCCATCATCCCGGACCTGATGACCGGCAGCATCTTCATCGAATCCATTTTTCGCATTCCGGGCTTGGGCAAATACTTCGTGACCAGCACCTTCAACCGGGACTATCCCATGATCATGGCCACCATCCTGCTCATCGCCGTGCTCTGGGGCCTGGTCTACCTGCTGACTGACATTGTCTATACCTGGATCGACCCACGGGTGCGCCTGGGCGCGCAGGAGGGACAGTAAATGGCCGAAGCCAAAAGCGGGGAGCTCTCCGTCGCCCTCAAGCCCAACCGGGAACTGTCCCGAGAAATGGGCCGACACCGGACCCTGTGGCAGGATGCCGTGCGCCGTTTCATGCGCAACCGCCTGGCCGTCTTCGGCCTGGTGATCGTGGTTTTCCTGCTCTTTTTGGCCATCTTCGCCGACCTGATCGCGCCCTTCCCCTACGACAAGGCCGACTTCTCCAAGGTGCGGCTGCTGCCCATGCGGGATCCGGCTCACCCCCTAGGTACCGACGAGGTGGGGCGGGATTATCTCAGCCGACTCATCTACGGGGCGCGCACCTCCATGACCGTGGGCATCTCCATCCAGCTCATCGCCCTGCTCATCGGCGTTCCCCTGGGCGGCCTGGCCGGCTACCTGGGCGGCAAGGTGGACTTCGTGGTTACCCGCATCATCGAAATCATGACTGCGTTCCCCGGGCTGCTCTTTTCCATCCTGGTGATCACCCTGTTGGGCGGTGGCCTGTGGAAGGTCATCTTCGCCCTCAGCATCACCAGTTGGATCGGCATCGCACGGCTCACCCGGGGGCAGCTCCTCTCCCTGCGGGAGAAGGAGTACGTGGAGGCGGCCCGGGCCCTGGGCGTCCCCCAGCGGGATATCATCTTCCGCCACCTGATGCCCAACGCCCTCTCGCCGCTGCTCATCGCCGTCAGCTTTGGCATCCCCACCGCCATCTTCGGCGAGGCGGGCCTGAGCTTCCTGGGCATCGGCGTCAACGACCCCATCCCCAGCTGGGGCAAAATGGTGGGGGTGGCCGGCGCCTACGTGCGGGTCTCCTGGCACATGGCCCTCTTCCCCACCCTGGCCATCGCGCTGACCATGCTGGGCTTTTCCTTCGTGGGCGATGGGTTGAGGGACGCACTAGACCCGAACCAGAGTCTGTGAGTCCGGTGGCCAAAGGAGCGTCGGGTGCTGGATGTTCGATGTGACCTGATGTGAAATTGGTGTCCATGTCTATTGGGCTTGAAGGGAGATTGGAAGCATGAGCAGGAGAAAGAGCGCGAGCACCCAGCCCTATTTAACAGGCTCAAAGCGCCCGGCCGACTCCGACAGACGCCCAGGCTCCAGCCTTCCATCTCCCATTGGCCTGTGGGGACAGGCGGCCGACCTAGCTCCATGGCTCCTGCTCATCGGCCTGCTGTGGCTGTTGGCCGCCTGTGGAGGTGGCACATCCGCCCCCTCTGCCGGAGCGGAGACGCCTACAGAGAGCGGTGCTCCGGCGGTGCCCACCATGCCGGCCGCGCGCTTCACCGCCGTGGCCCAGACGGCCTTCACCAGTACCGTACCCATCACCGCCACGGTGACCGCCACCGAGACGGTGGCCTCGGCCGACCTGGAACGGGGTGCCCGTATCTACGCCAACCGCCAGTGCGGCGACTGCCACGGCGCCCAGGGCGAGGGTGTGCCGGGCAAAGGCTCGCCCCTGGCTGGCCTCACCCTCAGCGAAGGGGAATTCACCGACGTCCTGCGCACAGGCGGCAACGGCAGCCTGGGGCCGGATCACCTCTACGGCCCCAACGCCATCAGCCCCAGCGGCATGCAGGCCCTCTACCAGTGGCTCCGCTCCCTGCCGGCGGAATAGCGGCCATCAGCCACGCCCATCGACCACAGCAAAGACATCATGGACCGGCTCCGGCGCTTCCGGGCCGGTCCGGTCTGTCTGCAGGGTGATCCGGTAGCTGCCGGCAGCCAGGCTCTCCAGGGTGGCACCCCATCCATCCTCCTGGCGGACCAGGGGCAGGCGCATCGGTGCACCGCCGTCGATGGCCACAATTTCCGCCACCAGCCCCACCGGTTCCTCCACATTGAACGCCTGGGCCTGGATGGTGACCGGCTCCTGGGTCAGGTAGAGGTCTTCCACCTCCAGGGCCAGGGCGGGCATCTGCTCCACCGGTGGCCGGGCCGGCGGCACATCCCGGATGGCGCCCAGCTCCGGTGCCTGCATCAGCTTCACCCGCTCCAGCAATTGCTCCAACATGGCGCCGTTGTTCTGCAGGGAAGAATGCTTCTCGGCCACGAAGGTGTCGAAGAACTCGTTGGAGAGCTCGATGGGGATGGCCGACACCCGGGGCACTGTGCCATCGCCATCGGCCAGAAAGGTGGGCACCCCTTCCGGCGCGGCATGGCCGATGGTGAGGCGGTCGCCGGCCAGGGTGGCCGACTGGAAGGTCTTCTGGCGGGTGCCCACCACGGGCAGGATGCGGTAGCCCTGGGTGAAGTAGTCGGCTTCCTTGCGGTTGGCGGCCACGGCCTCCTCGATCTCCCGGTGGAAGCCCAGGGCCTCCGCGGCCCGGGCCCGGTCGATCCCCGGGATGCCGTCGATCTCGGCCACCCGGGCGAAGCCGGTGTCGGTTTTCACCGACCGGTAGATGGGCAACAGCTGGTAGACGGACGTGAAGCTGCGCATCACCTCGGTCAGATCCAGGAACAGCTGCTTGTAGCCGTTGGCCAGATAGCCCAGCGCGTTGATAGAGCCCCGATAGGGCGTGCCGAAAGTGATAAGGGCCCGGCAGTCTCGCCACCCCTGGAGCACCTCCAGGTAATAGCGGCTGAGGAGTCCACCCATGCTGTGGGCCACCAGGATCACCCGGGCGTCCTGGGCGCCGCTGAACTCCCGCCATTGGGGCAGCTTGCGGTTGACCAGTGCCTGGAGCTTGCGGGCCGCGTAACGGTTGTCCCGCCGCCAGTCGTAGGCAAACTCGAAATAGTTGGCGGGCCTGTCGTCTTCCGGCGAGCCGGGCACCACCTCGAACTCCTGGGTGAAGAGGCGACGCAGGCCGCTGTAGCCGTCGATCTTGACCAGGCCGGGCACCATATGGAGATCCTGGATGACGCCGGTGGCCCGGATGCCGTCGCCCACCTCATCCACGGCCGGGTCGTCCCCCACCAGCCGCAGATCCTGGAGGGCATCGCCCAGGGAGGCCAGGATCCGCCAGATCGCCTGGCCGGAGATGGCCCACAGATCCCGGCCGTCCTTTTGCAGCACGCTGCCGGTAATGCCCGGCAGGACCACCACCATATCCCGAATTTTCACCCTGGCCATCGGTATGCCTCCTTTGAATTTATTTCCCCTGGTGTCCAGCGAAAACGTCGGGCGGGCACGAGGGCCCGCCCCTACTGGAACCGGCCGCCCCTTCATCCGCCCGCGGCCGGCGACAACGGGCGGAGCAAGCCCCGCCCCTACGGGAACCGGCACCCCGTCGTGGGCGCAGCTCGTAGCCGCGCATCCGTCGCCTTCCCTTCATCCGCCCGCGGCCGGCGACAACGGGCAGGGCAAGCCCCGCCCCTACGGAAACCGGCACCCCGTCGTGGGCACAGCTCGTAGCCGCGCATCCGTCGCCTTCCCT
>FWPU01004108.1_pt1 | contig 34635 bp, 30 predicted proteins | sample 2228361 | NCBI WGS metagenome assembly FWPU01 (sample SAMEA103939777, study PRJEB20133) | metagenome
GATATGAATTCAGGTGTTCCCCCTTGTGGAGAAGAGGATGATATACCATACATTCTTACTGCATGACCTGCATCAAGAACAACAGGGTATCCAAAAGATTTTAATATTTTTATTGAACGCATATCAACAATTAGGTTATTATACCCGAAAAAGTTCCCCCTTTCTGTTATGATAATATTTTTATTCCCCTGTCTTTCTATTTTACCTATGATATTTTTTACATTATAGGGAGATAAAAATTGACCTTTTTTTATATTTATAGGTTTACCTGTTTTTGCAATAGCCAATGTTAAGGATGTCTGCATTGATAAAAAGGCAGGAAGCTGAAGAATGTCAAGAACTTCTTTTGCTCTGTCAATTTCATTTATAGAATGAACATCTGATAATATAGGAAGACCTGTTTTATCTTTTACCTTCTTTAATATTTCAAGACCCTTTTCAAGTCCCGGTCCCTGATAAGTTTCTTCAGATGAACGGTTATCTTTCAAATAAGAGGATTTGAAAATGCAGTTTATTTTAAGTTCATCACATATTTCTTTAATGCCCTGCGATGTTTCAAGGGTTATTTCTTCACTTTCTATTACACAGGGTCCTCCAATAAAGAAAAAATTTCTGTCTCCAATTTTAAACTTATCAAGGGTTATCTCCTTTGTTTTCATTTAATTACAAGTTGAGCAGGTTCCCCCACTACATGTGGAACAGGAACTCTTCTTTGATTTTTCCGTTGCTTTTTCACTCTTTTTGTTCCTGTAATCTGTTGCGTAAAAACCCGAACCTTTGAATATAAATCCAATACCACCAGAAATCAATCTTCTCACAGAACCCTTGCACACAGGGCATTTATCAGGTTCTTTTTCCCTGTTCATCTTAAAAAATTCAAACTTGTGACCACATTTTTTACATTCATATTCATATATTGGCATTTTTATCTCCTTGAAAAAGCCCCCTCTTTAAAGAGGGGGCTCCTGAATTTCTTTTTAATAATCTTCTAATCCTGCGGGAGCACCTGGTATTGCTTTTTCTTTTTCCTTGATTTCGGTTACTAAAGCTTCTGTCATTAAAAGCAATGCAGCAACTGATGCAGCATTCTGGAGTGCTATTCTTTCAACCTTTGTTGGGTCAATTATGCCTGCTTCAAACATATCAATATATTCACCAGTGTTTGCATTAAATCCCTTGTTTATTTCCTGAGATTTTTTAAGTTCTTCAACAACCAGTCCTCCTTCATATCCTGCATTCTCAGCAATCCATCTTGTTGGCTGTTCAAGTGCTTTTTTGATAATGTCAACACCCAGCTTCTGGTCTCCTTTAACTTTTTTCCTCAAATCTTCAAGAGCAGGTATTGCTCTTATGTAAGAGATACCGCCACCGGGAACTATGCCTTCCTCAACAGCGGCTTTTGTTGCGTGAAGAGCATCTTCAATTCTTGCTTTCCTTTCTTTCATCTCTGATTCTGTGGCAGCACCAGCATAGATTATTGCAACTCCGCCTGCAAGTTTTGCGAGTCTTTCCTGAAGTTTCTCTCTGTCATAATCGGATTTTGTTTCTTCTATCTGAACCTTAATTTGAGTCATTCTTGCTTGAATATCTTCTTTTTTACCATAACCCTCTATAATTGTGGTGTTATCCTTATCAATAACAACTTTTTTGGCTCTTCCAAGGTCAGAAATCTGGGCATTTTCAAGTTTGAGTCCCTTTTCTTCTGAAATTACCTGTCCACCTGTTAAAATTGATATGTCCTCAAGCATTGCCTTTCTTCTCTCTCCGTAACCGGGTGCTTTAACAGCACAGGAAAGTAATGTCCCTCTTATTTTGTTAACAACAAGGGTTGCAAGAGCCTCGCCTTCAACATCCTCTGCTATCACAAGGAGAGGTTTCCCGGTCTGGGCAACTTTTTCAAGGATAGGAATGACTTCCCTTATGTTTGACAATTTTTTGTCAGTCAAAAAGATATAGGGTTCTTCGAGGACAACCTCCATTTTCTCTGCATTTGTGACAAAATAAGGAGATATATATCCCCTATCAAACTGCATTCCCTCAACAATTTCCACATAGGTTTCTATTCCCTTTGCTTCCTCGACAGTTATAACTCCATCCTTACCCACTTTTTCCATTGCATCTGCAACCTTTTTTCCAATTTCCTCGTCATTGTTTGCAGAGATTGTAGCAACCTGTTCTATTTCTTTTCTACCTTTGACCTCTTTTGAAATCTTTTTGATTTCGTTTACAACAGTGTCAACAGATTTTTCTATTCCCTTTCTTACTTCCATCGGATTTGCACCTGTGACCATCATTTTATAGCCCTCTTTCAGTATATATTCTGCAAGGACAGTTGCGGTTGTTGTTCCGTCACCTGCAACATCCGATGTCTTTGATGCAACTTCTCTTACAAGCTGAGCCCCGATATTCTCAAATGGATCCTTGAGTTCAATTTCCTTTGCAACAGTAACACCATCTTTTGTTACTGTTGGTGAGCCGAATTTTTTCTCAAGTACAACATTTCTCCCTTTTGGACCCAGTGTGACTCTTACAGCTTTTGCAAGAATGTCCACACCTTTTAGAATTGCTCTTTTTGCTTCATCATTGTATTTAATGTCTTTCGCTGCCATTTCTTCTACCTCCTTTTACCCCTGAATTATTCCAAGAATATCGTCTTCTCTCATTATGAGATATTCTTCATCCTCTATTTTAACCTCTGTGCCCGCGTACTTAGAGAAGAGGATTTTATCTCCTTCTTTAACTTCCATAGGAATTCTTTTTCCGTTTTCATCAACTCTTCCAGGGCCTACAGCAATAATTTCACCTTTCTGGGGTTTTTCCTTTGCAGTGTCGGGAATGATTATTCCACCCTTTTTGACTTCCTCTTCTTCTATCCTTTTGACAAGAACCCTGTCACTGAGAGGTTTTATACCTATTTTTTTCGTTTTAGCCATACTTTCTACCTCCTTTTAAGTTCGATTGACTTTGAAGAATATAAATAATAACATTTTTATCAGATTTTGTCAAGAGGTATGAAAAGATGAGAGATACTAATGGATTCAATATTATCTTATTTCTTTTTCTGGTAATACTTTGAGTAATACTTATAATACCTGTAATAGTAGTAACTGCCCTTTTTCAGGGGTATCCCATTGAATATTATTCCGATTATATTAGTTCTTGAAGATTTTAAAGTATTTATTGTTTCTTCAAGAACATCAAAATAAGTGTATGCATATTTTGCTACAACAAATACACCATCTGTTTGAGAAGAAATATAGGAAACATCAGCAAATAAGAGAACAGGGACACCATCTATCAATATATAGTCAAATTTATCCTTTAAATCTGATAACATTTTCTGGAATTTTTTTGATTCAAGATAGGTTGCAGGGTCGGGTGGTATTTCCCCTATTCCTGTTATGTATAGATTTTCATTTAATCCTTTATTAATTATATCATTGAGTTTTACAGAGCCTCTTAAATAGTCAAACAATCCTTTTCCTTCTTTTAGCTTAAATATTTCTGTTAAATGTCCTTTCTTTTTCCTAAAATCAGTATCAAGCATAAGAACCTTTTTGCCTGATGAAGAAAACACAATCCCCAGATTTGAGGTTATAAATGTTTTTCCTTCTTCAGGACCCGGTGAAGTGATATAGATTACATTGTATTTTTTCTCTGGATGAGCAAACTTTATGTTTACATATAATTTCCTAAAGGACTCAAACTCATGGGAAGATTTATCACTGAGTATTTTTTTAACAGGCTGTTTTTCAGGCTTTTTTAAAAACCTAAAGAGCAAATTGCTTTTTTGATTTAATTCAGGAATTATTCCGAATACAGGGATTCCTGTTCTTGCTTTTATCAACCCTGGGTCTTTTACCCTTGTATCAAAATACTCTATTGTAAATGCGATTATAATGGATATAATTAAGGATATGAGGAGGTAAAAGGAAAGGATTAAGAAAAAACTCCTTTTATTCACAGGATTATAGGATACAAAAGGAGGATTTATTATTTTTAAATCCGATGTGATACCGGCTTCTTGAACTCTTGTTTCCTCAAGTTTTTCTGCAAAGAAAGAATACAGTTTTTCTGTTCTTTCTTTTTCTCTTTCAAGTTTTGCCAGAATAAGTTCATTTTCAGGTATGTTTTCAAGTTTTGATTGCAGAAGAAGAATCTGATTCTGAACACTTTGCTTTTCACTTTTCATTGACTTTATTTTTTTGGAGATTTCATTATTTAGCTGTTTCTGAAGAGCTAAAAGTTTTGCAAGAATTTCTCGAACTTTTGGATGTTCTGGTGAATATTCTTTTATATAAGCGTTGTATTCCGCTTCAACTTCAAGAAGATTCGAATAAAGACTTTGAAGAACAGGGTCGTTTAAAAGCACAGTTGCAAAACTGGAAAGAGTATCTCCGAGAATTTCTCCTGCTGATAATTTTTCCTTTAAACTGGAAAGCATTTTCTGGTTTATTTCTATTTTGTCCTTTCTTGATTCTAAGTCAGAGACTCTTGATATAAGTGCCTGTGTCCAGGAACTGAGATTCGCGATTTTTTTGTTCTCTTTAAATTTTTTGATTGCATTTTCAATTGAATCAAGCCTTGAGGAGTAGAGAGAAAGCTGGGATTCTATAAATTTTCTTGATTGAATATATTGTTTACTTTTTTCATATATGTCCTGTTTAATCATTAAATTAGAAAGAAGTTTTGCTATTTTTAAAGCATCCATAGGGTTCCCCCAGTAAAGATTTATCCTCATTATTCCGAGAAGATTTATTGAAGGATAGAGTTCTCCTGATGTTACTAAATTCTTCGAGATTGCCTCACCGGAATAGGGGATTCCCGAAGAAAAGCCTTTTTCTATGCTGTTTGCTTCAAGAACTTTTATATTCACTGAATTTCTTAAGGCAAGAGCAACCCTGTAGGGTGAATAAAAAGTTATTTTTAAGGGCTGAATTTTTTTACCATTGTGTATGATTTTAAACTTAACATAGTCTAAATCGAAATATTCATCTGTTTTCCCTTTTCCCAGAGGCTTGCCTTCCTGTGTTCTGACTTCAAATTCCCTATTATTTAAAAAGTTTATTATGAAAGGACCCAGCATTCCATCAAAATCATTTTTGACTTTTGATTCAACCTTTATATCAGAACTTCCATTTTCTATTTTTATATAAAGATGAAGAGAATCTGCTACTTTTCTTGTTATTTCAAGATTCATCAGGCTGGCTATTACTTTCTGGATAACACCACCCATCTGATAGAAAGATGAGTAAGGAGATGTTCTTTCTGTAAAAAAAGTTTCTGATGGTCTTTCTCTGGAAACACCTATTTCAAATACCGCTTTGTAAACCGGGGTATAAGGTTTTCTGAAATTATAGATTAAAAGGAACACAAAAATCAGACAGAATAATATGAATATTAAATTTAATCTTCTGAGAACAAGATTCCACAAATATCTTAATGTAAAAATACTTTCTTTTTCCATTTTAAGATTTTCAAAATTCCCAATAAAAATTATTTTCTCAGAAGTTTAAGTCTTCTTTCTGTTTTATCAAGATATTCTTTTGCCTTTGCATTTCCCGGGTCTACTGCAAGAATTTCTTTGAGTAATTCTTTCGCTTTTCCATAATTTGCCTTACTGTATTCTGAAATTGCCTGATTTAGCATTTTTTGGATTTGAGCTTTTGTGTATTCTGGTTTCGAAGGTTTTTCAGTTGGTTTTTTGGGAGTTACCTTCTCTCCTGTAAGTTTTTCTGAAAGGTCTTTTATTTTTGCACTGGCTTCTTGGTTTTCAGGGTCAAGTTTTAAAACTTCCTGCCATGCACTTATTGCACTCTGAATCTGGTTCCTTGCTTCATAGTCAATTGCCCTTGCTTTCTGAGATTCAATCTTGCCTTTCCATTCATTTAAAAATGTCTGATATTCTTTTTTTAATCCAGGATATTCAGGATAGGTGTTAAGAGCAAGTTCATAATTCTTTTTTGCTTCAAAGTAATTTTCTCTTTCTGTTTCTGCTCTTGCGGTTTTCAAATATTTGCTTACAATATCTTTTCTTAAAATAAGAGGTGTTAAGTAAACTCTTAAATTTAATGTCCTCTTTTCCCTGCCCACATTTATTTTAGCCTTTATGTTTTTGTAAGCTTCTTTCTCTATTTCACAGAGATATATGCCAGACATAACCTCTGAAATTGCTTTCCCTTGCTCATTTGTATACATAGGAGGTAACTGGGTTCCTGAAAATCTAATTTTAACGCCCTTTATAGGTCTTTTTATCTCTTTGTCATAAATTTCAAATACAACCTGAACAGGCACAGGCCTTTCTGGTATTACTTCAGAATTCATACTGAGATTAGCTGTCAATCTTGGAGAAAGCGGATAATCCTTTCCACCCCACAGGATGTGTTCTAATTTGTTTGTCATAAGGGTAAATTGAAAAAATTCCCTTTCAAATCTCATCCCGAAGTTGAAATCTCTTCCGTCTGCTTCTAATACTGCTGAAAGGTAATCAGTAATGAGGAATTTAAGACCTCCAAAAATCCCGAATGTAAAGTCATGGTAGTTATCTGAGAAATAATCAAAGTTTAAATATTGACTTCTTGGACCATATCCTATGAATTCACCCCTTCCTATTCCTGCATTTATTATGAATCTTTCTGCCAGATTTTTAGTTGCAACCATATAAAAAGAAAGAATTTCGGGGTTCCTGTGTTCATAATTTTCATCCTTAAAACCACCTTCAGGTGGCTCTCCACCTGCAGGATTTATATATTTTTTATAGGTTATATTTCTTAAACCTATTGCAATTGCAGGGATATTGCCTATTTCATTTATTATCTGATAGGAAAAGTCAAGTCCAATCTCTCTTAGTGTGTATAATTTAAGCCCTAAAAGGTATTTACCTGCAAAACTGCCCTGTATAAAAAGGTCAAAGTCAAAAGGATGGGGTTCAAATTTTTCTTCAACATTTCTTAATGCTAATGAAGTGGTAAAACCACCTTCCCAGAAGGTCAAAGATTTTGGAAAATAAGCAGTAGGAGTTTCCAGAAGGGTATTTGTGCTTATAATCTGAGAGAATAATGAAGATATAAAACCTATTATTACTAAATATTTTTTCATTTTACCCTCCCATTTTTAAAATTTAATATTTTAATTTTAAAGAAAATTAAAAGCTATGTCAAGTTATTAGTATAATTGTAATTGTTCAAAAATTACTGGATGATTTTTTAAAAAAGAAGTTAAAAATGAGGAATTTGCTATGTTTCCAGTTCTAATTTTAGACCTCTTGCTCCAAAGATGTTGCCTCAGCCACATAGTCACAAATTATTACCATGGACAATTTAAATTTTATAACTTTAAATTTTTTCTTTCTTTCTTGACTTATACTTTTAAACAAACTTATAATTAAATTTATGATTTTGACCTTTCTGATATTGTTTCAAGTATCAACCCATGGAGTGCCATTTTTTTCTCCTGAAAATGAGGAGATAAAGAAAGGAGAACACTCTTCAATATTTGTAAAATGGGATTCCCTTAATTTTTACTTGAAATATGAAGGTGTATATGATGAGGCTATTCTTTTTGTAGGTAATGGAACAGGCATGAAAAATTTGAAACTTGGAGAAGAATATGTATTTATAAAACCTATGAACATGGTTCTATTTTCTGATGGTAAAAAATTTTCTGTTAAAGATTCAATGCTTGTTCCTTTTATAAACGATTCAGTGATAATTGAAAATGGTTTTTTTAAAATCCCAAAGATATTTTTCCCTGAAACTACTTTTTACATTTATTTTGCTATTAAGGTTAAGAAAAAAGACAGTGTATATTATTTTCCTGAAAAGAGAAAATACCAATTTATACTTCCGGCTTATAAGGTTCTTGTGGATGCAAATGGTGATTTAGAGTGGGATACTGATATAATTCCAAAAGCCATATGTGAAGAAATTTATCCTCTAGAAGAGTTTTACACGCTTAAAGTAAAGATAAGTAGAACCATTGTTAGGAAAGGTGAAGTTTCTTATTTTATAATTTCACCACAGGAAGATGGTTATGTGTCAGTTAGCCTTTTTAATGAGATGGGTCAGAAGATAAAAGAGGTGGAGCCTCCCAAGTGGTTTGTAAAGGATAGAGATTATCTTATTGAACTGAGGCCAGATTTCCAAAATTTAAACGCAGGAAGGTATTTTTGCATTTTCTATTTTAACGGATATCCTGTTTTAAAAGTTCCAATTTTTCTTGTAAAATAGAAAATGGACATTTATAAAAGATTTTATATTTTAAAAGATATAGGTAAGGATAATTTTGAAAAGTTAAGGGAGAAAAAAGTGTTAATTGTAGGGGCAGGCGCATTGGGTTCAAATATTGCCATTGCTCTTGCAAGACTGGGTTTTAAAAACATAGGGATTGTGGATTACGATGTTGTGGAAGAAGAAAATCTTTCGGTTCAGGATTATGATAGTGCAGATGCAGGGTCGGGTAAGCCAAAAGTTTTTGCATTAAAGGAAAAAATTGATAAAATAAATAGTGAAATAGATTTAAATGCAGTGCATGAGGAATTCAATCCTGACAATGCTCTCAAATTTACAAAAGGTAAAGATATTGTGATAGATGCGACAGACAATTTTGATACGAGATTTCTGATCAATGAAGTTGCCTATAAACATGGAATACCATGGGTTCATGGTGCTGTTATAGAAGAGAGAGGAGAGGCGAGTATATTTGTTCCGGGAAAAACAGGATGTTATAGATGTTTTATGCCAAAAGCACCAAAAGGTTATATTGAAACATGTGAGGTGATGGGTGTGCATCCATCTATAATAAAATTTGTTACAGGTTTTCAGATAAGCCTGACAATAAAATATCTACTCGAAAAAAATATCCCTGAAAATAAAATTTATTATTTTGACCTTTCAAATTTAAGGTTTGAATCATTTAAGTTTGAAAAGAGAAAAGATTGTCCTGTATGCTCAAAAGAAGATTTTCCCTTTTTAAAAGGCAAAGAGGGCTTTAATGCATGGGGTCTATGTGGTGGGGGTACTGTTCAGGTAAGACTTGAAAAGAGCATAGATATTGAAAATCTTGAAAAGATACTGAAAGATTTTGGGGAATGTATATTAAAACCTTATTTTTTAAGATTTAAAAGAAATTCTTTTGAAATAATGTTTTTTAAAGATGGAAAGATATATTTAAAGGGTAAAGATATGACAAAGGAAAGGGCAAAGGGAATTTTGAAAAAATATCTAGGTATATGAAAAAGAGGAAATACATATTCGTAACAGGTGGTGTTGTTTCGTCCCTGGGAAAAGGGGTTGCAACAGCATCAATGGGACTACTTTTGAAAAAAAGAGGACTAAAAATAACCCTTCAAAAACTTGACCCCTATATAAATGTTGACCCGGGAACAATGAATCCTTTTCAGCATGGTGAAGTTTTTGTTACAGATGATGGTGCTGAAACAGACCTTGACCTGGGACATTATGAGAGATTTACTGATATAAATCTTTCTCAAATAAGCAATGTTACAACAGGTCAAATATATGGTAGTGTAATAGAAAAGGAACGAAGAGGAGATTATCTTGGAGCCACTGTTCAGGTTGTGCCTCATATTACCAATGAAATCAAGGCAAAGATAAGGGAAGTGGGTGATGCTTACGATGCTGAAATAATAATAGTTGAAGTTGGTGGCACTGTCGGTGATATAGAATCACTACCTTTTCTTGAAGCAATAAGACAGTTAAGGCTTGAAGAGAATGTTGAAAATACCTGTGCGATTCATCTTACCCTTGTTCCTTTTATAAAGACTGCAGGGGAGCTAAAGACAAAACCCACGCAGCATTCTGTTCAGAAATTGAGGGAAATAGGAATACAGCCGGATTTCCTTCTTTGCAGAACAGATAGACCTCTTTCAAGAGAGGCAAGATATAAGATAGGACTTTTTGCAAATCTTCCCTATGAAAGGGTGATTGAAGCGAGAGATGTGGAAGCAAGTGTTTATGAAGTTCCTGTTGTATTTCATGAACAGGAGCTTGATTCAAAGATACTTTCTCATTTAAAAGTTTATGCTCCTTTACCTGACCTTTTGGACTGGAAAAAATTTATTGAGGGTATTAAAAGGCCTTCTGAAAATGTGAATATTGCAATATGTGGTAAATATACAAATTTAAAGGATTCCTATAAAAGCATAATTGAGGCTTTTACCCATGCGGGATATGAAAATAATACAAAGGTAAACCTTAAATTTATTGAAACAGAGGCTTTTGAACAAAAAAATACACCAGAAGAGTTTTTAAAGGATATTCACGGAATACTCGTGCCAGGTGGATTTGGAAAAAGGGGGATAGAGGGTAAAGTAAAGGGTATAACCTATGCCAGGGAAAAGAAAATACCTTATTTCGGAATATGTCTCGGTATGCAACTTGCAGTAATTGAATTTGCGAGGAATGTGTGTAATTTAAACAGAGCAAACTCAACAGAATTTGATCCAAAAACCGAACATCCTGTCATAACAATACTACCTGAAAAAAAGGATATAAAATACTATGGAGGCACTTTGAGAAAAGGAAGTTATCCCTGCGTTATTAAAAAAGGGACTCTTGCATATGAAATTTATAAAAAAGATTTAATTCACGAAAGACACAGACACAGGTACGAATTCAATCCCGATTATAAAGAGTTGCTTGAAAAACATGGTTTTGTTGTAAGCGGTGCATCACCTGATGGATACCTGGTTGAAATAGTTGAGTTAAAAGTCCATCCCTTTTTCATAGGGGTTCAGTTCCACCCGGAATTTCTGTCAAGACCCTTAAAAGCGCATCCTATTTTCAGGGAATTTGTTAAAAAATCATTAGAGTATAAAAAAAGCAGAAATGTATCCTGAATTAATAAGAATAGGCAATTTTGTTATATCTTCCTATGGAGTTATGGTCGCAATAGCCTTTTTAACAGCAGTAGCAATTGCTGAAAGAGAATGGAAGAAAAATGAACTTGATGCAAGAGATTTTAACAATATATTTATAATAGTTTTAGTTTCAGCAGTTGTGGGTTCAAAGATTCTTTTTATTTTTGAAAATTATTCTATTAGAGAAATTTTAAGAAACCCATTTGCTGTTTTACTTTCAAGAGGTGGATTTACATATTACGGTGGGTTTTTAGGTGCTATTTTTGCAGTAATTATTTATATAATAGTGAAGAAACTTGATTTATGGAAGATAGGAGATATACTCTCTCCCTCCCTTGCAATAGGATACTCTCTCGGAAGAATAGGTTGTTTTCTCGTAGGAGACGATTATGGAAGACCAACTACTTCTTTCCTTGGTATTGCCTTTCCAAATGGTTCTCCTCCGACTTATGCAGGTTCTTTAAAAGAGAATTTCGGGAATGTAATTAAAATTCCTGAAAATATACCTGATTCTGCCCTTCTAAAAGTATGGCCTACCCAGATTTTTGAAACAATAACTATGTTCATAATATTTTTAATCCTCTGGAAATTGAGAAAAAAAATGACAGGTGGTAAGATTTTCGGGCTTTATCTTCTACTTTCGGGGTTAGAAAGATTTTTAATAGAGTTTTTAAGAATGACAACAAGAAGCTTTATTAAACCTTTAAGTGTTGCTCAGGTTATAGCAGTATGCATAATAATTGCAGGAGGTATAATACTTTGGAAGAAATCAAAAAAGCACTGAAAGAAAATAAACTTTTTAAAGACCTTCCTGAGGATGCGCTTGATTATATTGCTCCCTATGTAAATTTAAGGGAATTTAAAAAGGGAAGAATAATATTTTTTGAAGGTGATAGAGGGAAAATGCTTTATCTTATAAAAAAAGGCAGGATAGTGGTTTTTAAAAAGGATGATAAAGGAAATGATAAAACTCTTGCATACCTTGAAAGAGATGATTTTATAGGAGAGATGGCTTTAATTGAGGAGAGTTTAAGGTCAGCAAGTTGCAGAGCAGAAGAAGACACCGAACTTTTGCTTTTTACAAAAAGGGCATTTGATGAAATTGTTGAGAAAAGTCCCAGGGTTGCATGTCTGATTTTAAAGGAAGTTGCGAAGACTCTTTCTGAAAGATTGCGAAAAACGAGTACAAAGATTCTTTAATGAGAAGAATAATACTTTTTACAGGTAAAGGAGGTGTCGGGAAAACAACTGTAGCAGCGGCAAGTGCCAGCCTGCTGGCTGAAAGAGGTGTTAAAACTCTTGTAATATCCATAGATCCTGCACACTCTCTTGGTGATGTCTTTGAAAAAGAGCTCTCTCCTGAGCCCCTAAAAATTCAGAAAAACCTTTATGCTCAGGAAATAGATGTTTATTATTCGGTTGAAAAATACTGGGGGGCATTAAAAAATTATTTAAAGGCACTTTTTGAATGGAGAGGCATAGAAGAAATAATGGCAGAGGAGCTTTCCATTCTGCCCGGGATGGAGGAAATAGCAGGATTTTTATGGGTTGACTACCATTTTAAAAAGGGTGAATATGATGCAATAATTCTTGATTCAGCACCAACCGGTGAAACTTTAAGATTCCTTTCTCTGCCAGAAATTGCTGAATGGTGGTTCAGGAAAATATTTCCTGTTCAGAAAAAAATTGTTCAGGTTGTTCGCCCAGCCATTAAAAGGGTTACAAGTTTCCCGCTTCCTGAAAATGACACTTATGATGCTGCTGAAAAACTTTTTGAATCTCTTTATTCTCTTCACAAGCTCATGCAAAACCAGGAAATATCAACAGTAAGGATAGTCACAAATCCAGAAAAAATGGTTCTAAAAGAGACTCAGAGAGCATTCACATATCTTCATCTTTTTGGATATCCCATTGATGCTGTTGTTGTAAATCGTATTATAAAAGAAAAAGTATTTAAAGGTCTGAGCAAAATTCAAAAGGAATATCTTTCAAAAATTGAAGATTTTTTTTCACCAATACCAATTCTAAGAGTTCCTTTTTACGGAGAAGAAATTACAGGGATAAGAAAACTTCTAAGACTCGGGAAAGAATTGTATGGAGATAGAAATCCCATTGAAATCTTGTACAAAGATATTCCCCTTGAGTTTAAAAAGAATAAAAAAGGTTACAGAATAATTATAAAATTAAAAGAAGTAGAAAGGAAAAAGGTAAATATAATCCAGAAGGGAGATGAAATAATAGTGACTGTTGGCAACTTTAGAAAGTACATATACTTACCAAGAAACTTGCTTACATATAAGGCGAGGGAAGCAAAGATTCAGCAAAATTCCCTTGTTATTTTTCTCGAGAAATAATTCTTATCTTGTAATTATTAGATTTTTGGTTATTTTACTCATCTTGGTTTCAAAAGTGCAGAAATAGATACCATTTCTTATCCTTTGTTTTTTTAAATCCCACATCCCTCTGAATCCTGTATGAACTCTTCCCATACAGCATAAAGAGTTCCTGTTTCCCTCACCTGACCTATCTGACTTCTTCCTAAAAGTAGTGTGTTTACTCCAATAGGATAATAAATCCATTCAGAGTTCTTATGAAACTTATATTTATTGTGTCAGCATTTAAATCCCAGAAAAAATGGTAAATTTCAGTTGGTGCATAAGATTGTCCATCCCATGTAAATTTTATGAGATGAATGTTTCCCTCTCTATCAATAAAAGGAAGACAGTCTCCAACAAACCTTGTATTATAAGGAATTTCTGTTTGTGCATATACAGCAGAATCAACATCTACCCTTAAAGGCATACCTGCGTAAAACATATCCCCTGCAGTGGTATCAACAAGCATTATAATATGATTATCTAAAGATGCTCTGCAATAGGTTAAAACAAGTGTATTTGAAAATGGATCAACATAAAAGCTGTACCAGGGTGAATCACCTGTAGAGATTACTGTTAGATAACCATCCTAGAATAAGAGGTCTTGGCTTCTGTTGTACATTGCCTCATAATTTGCACCATAATCACAGAATATCTGGTGAAGGTATCCATTCTGGTAATTCCTATGCAGGACCAGGTTTGATTTATATCCTGTCCTTTAAGAATTGTGTAATTCGGACTGGGATTTGAAGGGTTAAAAGGTTCGATTGGCCATTGAACATCTGCCTGATAGTCATAATTATTAGAATGAAAAGTTGAAAAAAAATGGTACTGATGTCCGTTAGCATTGGAATAATTCACAGTCCATGCTCCATATCCACCGTGTCTTAAATCGGTAGTATCATATCCATCTGTATCACCCACCTATGTTTTTGTAGCCAAGTTAAAAAAGTTTGTTATTTCTCTTCTTCCATCCGGAAATTGATAGAGCATATGAACATATATACCATTTATTTCTTTAATAGCCCATATTCTCAATGGGGTTACCCTGCATATCTGAAAATCCCTATTACTTGGATTAATCACGAATACTTCTGTGAGTGTATCCCTGTCAAAAGTTACCACAGGTTAGTTTGGACAGGGCACGGTAAATAAGTTTTTTGTGCTTATATTGTCCTTAAAATACGGGATTAAGGGTTTTAGTGCGAATAAATTTCCGATTATAACTATACTTGATTATAAATCAAGAATACTGGTGATTAAAATGAACCCAGTTTATAAACCTTTTTAGATTTTATGTTTTTAAAAAGATTCCTTGCATCAAATATTAATTTTGAGTTTTTTAAAATAAACCCCGGGTTAAAAACAGAGTGATTTGTAAGAATTATAGAAATATCGTATTTTTTAATATTTGAGGATGTCATTTCTAATGACTCTAATTTTACACCATTTATTTCAATTTCCGGGATATAGGGGTCTGTGTAAGAAATTTTTTTGACTTTATTCATGAGTATTTCCATCACTTTTAAAGCAGGTGAATTTCTCGGGTCTCCCACATCTTTTTTAAATGCGACACCAAATACAAGAACCATTGCTTTCTTTACTAAGATTTTGTTTTCATTTAAAGTCTCTAAAATTCTGTTCACGGTGTAATAGGGCATTGATTCATTAATTCTTGCTGCAAGGTTTATAAAGTCAAGTTCAACATCGTATTCCCACGCTTTATAAGAAAGGTAATAAGGGTCAACAGGTATGCAATGACCTCCAACTCCGGGACCAGGATAAAAAGGCATGAACCCAAAGGGTTTTGTTTTTGCGGCATGTATTACTTCCCATATATCTATTCCCATTCTTTCGCACAAAAGAGCAAGTTCATTGACAAGGGCAATGTTGACATTTCTAAAAATGTTCTCAAGAAGTTTTGTCATTTCAGCAACTTTTGGAGAGGATACAGGCACAACTTTATTTGTTATATAGGAGTATATTTCTTTTATTAAATTTAAAGACTGTATGCTAACTCCTGAGACAACAGCGGGTGTATTTTCAATAGTATGTTTTTTGTCACCTGGATTGACTCTTTCAGGAGAGAAGCCCAAATAGAAGTCTTTTCCTTCTTTAAAATTTTTATCTTCTAATATTGATAACAAAACCTTTTCAGTTGTTTCCGGAAATGTTGTGCTTTTGAGAATTATTATATGTCCCTTTTTTGAATTCTTTTTAATTGTTCTGGTAGCAGAAATTACATATTCAAGATTTGGCACTCTGTTTTTATCTACAGGAGTTGGAACACATATAAATATTATATCAGATTTTTTAATAATTCTTTCATCATATGATGCTCTGAATATTCCTTTTTTCAAAGAATTTTTTATGATTTCATCAGCAACATCCTCAACATAGCTTTTTCCTCTGTTAAGCATTCTCACCCTTTGTTTTGATATATCAAATCCAAGAACCTTAAATCCCTTCTTTAAAAGCACTTCTGCCAGAGGAAGTCCCACATATCCAAGACCCATAACACAGAAGATAATTTCCTGATTTTTAAGTTTTCTTTTTAACATTTTTGTATCCATAGGGGTTAATTATAAAGGAAGGATATATTGATTTTAAAGTTTCTCATCCTTATAATTAAAAACTCTTTTCAGGAGGTTTTTATGATAGATAAGGAAAAAATTCGGAGAATACTTGCAACAGATTGCGGTTCTACTACTACAAAGGCGATTCTGATAGAAAAAAAAGAAGAAGGCTATAGGCTTATTGCAAGGGGTGAAGCACCTACAACTGTTGAAAAACCTTTTGAGGATGTGACAAGAGGTGTTCTTAATTCTGTTAGGGAACTTGAAGAACTTACAGGAGTTGAAATACTTGAAGGTGAAAAAATAATCAAGAATTCTCGAGGAAATAAAGCTGTTGATTTTTATGTTTCCACCTCCTCTGCGGGTGGTGGGCTTCAGATGATGGTTGCAGGTGTTGTTAAATCAATGACTGCAGAGTCTGCAGCAAGAGCGGCACTTGGGGCAGGAGCAATAGTTATGGAAACTATTGCATCAAATGATGGCAGGATGCCTTACCAGAGGGTTGAACTTATAAGGAGATTAAGACCTGATATGATTTTGCTTTCAGGCGGAGTTGATGGCGGAACAGTAAAGCATGTTGTTGAGATTGCAGAGCTGATAAAAGCTGCTGACCCCAAACCCAGGTTTGGAGTGGGGTACGAGCTACCTGTAATATATGCGGGAAATAAAGATGCAAGAGAAGAGATTGAAAAGATACTTAAGCAAAAAGTTTCTCTTTCACTTGTTGATAATTTGAGACCCGTTCTTGAAAGGGAAAATCTTATGCCTGCAAGGCATAAGATACACGACCTTTTTATGGAGCATGTGATGGCTCATGCTCCTGGATACAAAAAACTCATGACATGGACAGATGTTCCCATAATGCCTACACCAGGGGCTGTTGGGCTCTTAATGGAAATGACTTCTAAAATGGAGAATCTGGAGGTGCTCGGGGTTGATATAGGTGGTGCAACAACCGATATTTTTTCTGTATTTCAGGGTATATTCAACAGAACAGTGAGTGCCAATCTCGGAATGAGTTATTCAATTTCAAATGTCCTTGTTGAAGCAGGTATAGATAACATATTGCGATGGGTTCCCTTTGAAATGAACGAGTATGAGGTTAAAAATAGAATAAGGAATAAGATGATAAGACCCACTACAATTCCCCAGACCCTTGAAGATTTAATAGTTGAGCAGGCAATCGCAAGGGAGGCTCTAAGGCTTGCTTTAGAACAGCATAAACTTATGGCAGTTGGTTTGAAAGGGGTTCAACAGGAAAGAACTATATCCGATGCTTTTGCTCAAACAATGACAGGAGAAACCCTTGTGAATATGATGACTCTTGGCCTTGTTATAGGTTCGGGCGGGGTTCTCTCGCATGCTCCAAGAAGAAATCAATCTGCCCTTATGATGATAGATGCATTCCAACCTGAAGGAGTTACTTATCTTGCGGTTGATTCCATCTTTATGATGCCACATCTTGGAGTGCTAACAACCGTTCATCCTGAGGCGGGAATGGAGGTTTTTAAGAGGGATTGCCTTATATGGCTTGGTACATGTATAGCACCTAAGGGAAAAGGTAAAGAGGGCAAACCCGTTATGAAAGTCAGGATTATATTTGACGATGGAAAGGAAATTGAAAAGGATGTGATGTTTGGAAAACTGGGAAGAATACCTCTTGAAGTTAGAAAAACTGCTAAGGCTATAATAGAGCCTGCTAAGGGATTTGATGCAGGAGAAGGAAATGGTAAAAGGGTGGAGAGAGAATTGAAAGGTGGTGTTGTAGGCATAATACTTGATGGTAGAGGAAGACCCTTTGATATGCCTCATGAACCTAAGAAGAGAGTGAAACTTTTATTAGATTGGATTCTATCCATGGATGTTTACCCTGAAAAACCATTTCTTGAACTGGTTAAAAAATTTACCTGACTTGAAAAATTAATTAGTTTGATTTATAATAAAAAAAATTTTTAAGGTGAAATTATGATAGAAGGTTTACCACCTGAAGTTAAAAGGTTGTATGATAAATGGGAAAAGGATAAATCTTCAAAAATATTTGCTGCTCTTGCAAATGGTTTAAGAAAAATGGGTTTTTATGATGATGCTCTGAATATTGTTAAAGAAGGTCTTTTAAGAAATCCTGATTATCCTGAAGGATATCTTGTCCTGGGTAGGGTAAATCTTGAAAAGGGTGACACTCAGGGAGCAATTGAAGCTTTTGAAAAAACTGTAGAACTCGATCCTTATAACGCAGTAGCGGTCAGATTTCTTGCTGAATGTTTTGAATCACAAGGAGACATAGGGAAGTCTCTTGAATATTATAAGAAATTAAAGGATCTTGACCCTTTCTTTGAGGATATAGATAAAAAGATTAAGAGTATGGAGAGAAGAGTGAGTGTTCCTGAGACTCATGTTGAAGAAATATCAAATTTAAAAGAGGCACCGACTAAAGAACCTTTTCTTGTACCTGAAGAGGAGAGAATATTTGAATTTGAAGAATCAGCCAGGGAAGAAAAAAAGGAAGAAGAAATAGAGGAGAAGCCTCTACTTCTTGATGAATTTAAAACAGAAGAGATCCCACCTTTTCTTGCAGAGGAAGGTGAAAAGGTATCTATCCTTGATGAGCTTGAAAAGGAAACTTCAGAAAAGGAGGCTGTTACAGTGGAAAAGAAAAAGGAAGAGGAAAAAGAGGAAATGCCCGAACTTGAAAGTGCAAAAATTTTTGAAGAACAGGGTTTTCTTAAAAAAGCACTTGAAATCTATAAAAAGTTACTGGAAAGATACCCTGAAAACGAGGAACTGCGTGCAAAGTTGTATGAATTAGAACATAAATTGGAACGGGTAGAAAAACCTGAAGAAAAAAGGATAGAAGAAGAACCGGAAATGGAAGAGGAGATTGTTCCTCCTGAAATACCCGAGGAAGCAATTAAAGTGTTTGAAGAAATAGAAGAATTGCCTCCTGTTGAGGAAATCTTCGGTGAAGAAAAATTAGAACCTGAAGAATCTCCTGCTGTGGAGGAAATGGTTGAGGATAAAGAGATTAAATATTCTCCACATCCCTTTAAAATAGAAGAACAGAAGAAAAAAGAAGCAGAAGAGAAAATTGAAGAAGTGCCTGATGTTTTAGAAGAAAAAGAGGAAGATATATTTCTTCCCTTAGAAGAGGAGGTTTCAGAAGATATAATCAAGATATTTACAGAAGAAGAAACCATAACACCTGTTTTACCAGAAGAAGAAAAAACATTAGAAATTGAAGAGACGATAAAAGAGGAAGTAAAGAAGGAAGAAAGAGAGGAACCTGCACAGGCTACTACAATCAGCATGGGAGAAGAACTTATGGCAGAAAAGACTTTTGAGCCAGTTCCCGATGAAATCGCTTTATATAAACCTTTTTACGAAATTGAAACTGAAATTGAGGAATCTGAAAAAACAAAAGGAGAGATGATTCCTGCCGAGGAAGTTTCTTCAAGAAAGGATGATCTTGAAACTTTACTTGAGAAAATGCATGAAGAAAAGAGAAAAGAGGAAAAGGTAAAAAAAGAAATGGAAGAAAAAATCAAAGAGGAGGCAAAAATAAAGGATGAAGAGAACTACAGAACTTTCCTTGATTGGATTGAAAAACTCAAAAAATAGAATTAAATTTGTTCAAAAAGAGTTAAAAAAACTAAGAATTGACGCTTACTTTGTTTACTACCTTCCCAATGTTTCATATTTAACCGGATTCAGAGGTTCTTCAGGTTATGTTTTGATTACCAAAAAAAAGGCATTTTTTATAACTGACTTTAGATACAAAGAGGTGTCTCAAAAAGAGATTGATAAAAATTTTGAAATAATAATACATTCAGGTCTTGCCAGAAAACTTAAAGAGTTCAGATTCATAAGATATATAAAGAGGATTGGATTTGAGAAAGCATGGGTGCCCTATGGGACTTACAGAAGTTTGCAAAAGGAGCTGGGTAAAAAATTTGTTCCTTGCCCAGACCTTGTTAGAAAAATAAGGATTTGTAAGAATGAAGAAGAGATAAAGAATATAATAAAAGCTCAGAGACTAAATGAGAAGATATTTGAAGAGATAATAAGTTTTATAAAGCCAGGGAAAACAAAAGAACTTGATCTCGCAGCGGAGATAGAGTACAGGATGAAAAAAATTGGTGGGGAAAGTGCATTTTCTCCTATAGTTGCTGTGGGAACTAATTCTGCGTTACCTCATGCAAAACCATGTAATAGAGTTATAAAGAAAGGGAAACCATTGAAAATAGACATGGGGGTTAAGTATAAAGGCTGGTGTTCTGATATGACCAGAACAGTATGGATTGGAAGCAAACCTGATGAGAGATTTAAAAAAATATACCAGGTTGTTCTTGATGCCAACAAAAAGGCAATTGATGCTGTGAGGGCTGGAGTGAGTGGGAAAGATGTAGATGCTGTTGCAAGAAAGCACATAGAAGAAGCTGGTTATGGAAAGTATTTTGGGCATGGTGTTGGTCATGGAATAGGAGTGGAGGTTCACGAATTGCCTTCACTTTCGCCCCTTTCAAAAGATAAACTTGAAAAAGGTATGGTATTTACAATAGAACCAGGTATATATATTCCAGGTTATGGTGGAGTAAGAATAGAAGACCTTGTTTGTATAAGAAATGGAGATAAATTTGTGATTACAAAAACACCAAAGAATCTGGTTATATTATGATAGGAAGGTTGTATGCCTGAATTCAGGAGAGGAATGGTTATAGAATATGAAGGAGAATATTACATGGTTATAGATTTTCAACATGTAATGTTGGGAAGAGGGTCTGCTCATGTAAAAGCAAAATTGAAGAATATTCAAACTGGAAATGTTATAGAGAGAACAATAAGAGAAAGTGACTCTTTTGAAGAGGTAAGACTGTTTAAGAAGCCAGCGATTTTTTCATATTCTGATTCAGATGTATTTCATTTTTATGATAAAGAAACCTATGAAGAAGTTATGATGGATAAAGTCATTATAGGAGATGCCATTGAATATTTGAAAGAAAATATGGAGGTGAGTTTACTCTACATAGAAGATAAACCTGTGGCAATAGAACTGCCCTATTTTGTAGAACTGGAAATTATTGAGACAGAACCCGGTGTAAAAGGAGATACAGTCTCCGGCGGTTCAAAGCCAGCAAAACTTGAAACGGGTAAAATGATTCAAGTTCCCCTTTTTATAAATACAGGAGACGTTGTTAAAATTGACACCAGAACCGGTAAATATATAGAAAGAGCATGAGAAAAAAAGATCTTGAGATGATAAAAAAGATTATAGAGATCATGAAACAGGAGAATCTTTCAGAAATAGAGATAAAAAAACCCTTTTTAAAAATAAAATTGACAAAAGAGAATATTATTAAAACCACAGGCTCTGTGCCTGAAATAAAAGTGATAGAAAAAAAGGAGATTGAAGAAGGTTCATCTGTAAAAGAGGAAAAGGAAATAAAGACTGAAAAAAAGGTAATTCATGAAGATAACCTGTATGTTTTAAAATCTCCCCTTGTTGGGACTTTTTATAGAGCACCATCTCCTGAATCCCCTCCTTATGTTGAGGTTGGAGATGATGTTAAAAAGGGACAAGTTCTTTGTATAATAGAAGCAATGAAAATAATGAATGAGATAGAGAGTGAAGTGCAGGGGAAAATAGTGGAGATAATGGTAAAGAATGCCGAACCCGTTGAGTTCGGACAACCTTTGTTTAAAATAGAGGTGAGAAAATGACCGATGTTAAAGGCTATATAAAAACTCTTTTAAAGAGAATGACGGAGGAAGAAGCTTCAGACCTTCATCTGAAGGCAGGTAATCCGCCAATTTTCAGAATCCATGGAAGACTTATGAGAACAAATCTTGAACCTCTTTCACCTAAGGACTTAAAGGATATAGCGGCTGAAATAATGACACAACAACAACAAAGAATATTTGTTGCAAGGAAAGAGCTTGATTTTGCAATAGGTGTTCCCGGACTTGGGAGATTTAGAGTTAACTCCTATATTCAGAGAGGGAGTGTGTCAATAGTTATGCGTGCAATTCCTTCAAAAATAAGGAATTTTGATGAACTTAATTTACCTCCTATTATGAATGAACTTTCCTTAAAACCCAGAGGTTTAATTCTTGTTACAGGAACAACAGGTAGTGGAAAATCCACAACCCTTGCATCGATGATAAATCGTATAAATAAGGAACAGGCAAAAAATATAATAACAATAGAAGATCCAATAGAATACCTTTTCAGGGATGAAAAATCAATAATTTCTCAAAGAGAAGTTGGTGGAGATACTTCATCTTTTTCAAGTGCTTTAAAGCATGTTTTGAGACAAGACCCAGATGTTATAATGATCGGAGAAATAAGAGATAAAGCAACCATAGATGTTGCCTTAAAGGCAGCTGATACGGGTCATCTTGTTCTATCCACCCTCCATACTCTTAATGCTACAGAAACTGTGAACAGAATAATATCCTTTTATCCTCCTCATCAGCACGAACATGTGAGAGTGCTGCTTGCCAGCACCCTTGTAGGATCAATTTCTCAGAGGTTGATACCTACTGCGGATGGCAAAGGTAGAGTTCCTGCAGTTGAAATTCTTATAAATACTGCAAGAGTTAGAGAACTGATACTTGATGCCAGAAGAACGATGTTGATCCAGCAGGCAATGGAGGAGGGATATTATGAATACGGAATGCAGACATTTGACCAAAGCATACTCAGACTCTATAAACAAGGACTTATAACCCTTGAGGACGCCCTTGCCAATGTTTCCAATCCTGACGAATTTATGTTAAGACTTAAAGGTATTAAAACTACATCTGAAAGGTGGGAAGAAGAGGATGTAATCAAAAAGGAACCTGGAAAAACCAAAAAAGATTGGATAGATAGACTTGACAAATAGGTATTAAATTCTGTATAATTAAAAAACTATTATTATATTATTTGATTAATATTCCCACTTCCCCCTCCTCGGTCCTCCCCGTTCTGGGGAGGGCCGTGTTTTATATAAAAAAGGTTTTCCAGAATTTATTCTTCAATCAATATTTATTATAGAATGGTCTCCGAGCACAAATTTTTTGACTATTCTTTTAGAATCGGTTCTTTTGATTAAAACTTCTTTACCTATTATGCTTTCTTCCATTAATGTCTAATATCCTGCTACCTTCCATTATTATGCAATCTTCTAATTCTGTCTTTATTATCTCGCATTCATCATTTATTGATGTAAAAGGACCTATATAGCTTTCCTTTATAATACAGTTTTTACCTATTACAGCAGGTCCTCTAATCTGGGAATTTTCAATAATTGAATTTTCCTCTATAACAACTCTACCCTTTACACCAGAGTTGACAACTTTACCTTTTATTTCCCTTGTGATATCCTCAAGTAAGATTCTATTTACTTCTAAAAGGTCTTCGGGCCTTCCTGTATCTTTCCACCAGCCTTTCACTTTTAAATAATTTACTTTATATCCTTTATTTAAAAGCCAGTTTATAGCATCTGTTATTTCATATTCTCCTCTCCATGATGGTTTTAAAGTTTTGATTGCCTCAAATATTTGACTGGTGAATATATAAATCCCTACAAGAGCAAGATTGGAAGGTGGTTTTTTGGGTTTTTCAATTAATTTTGTTATTTTATCATCCTTAATAATCACAACTCCAAAATCCTGAGGGTTAGTAACTTCTACAACAAATATCTGGGCATCAGGTAGATCCCTTTCAAATTCGTTTACAAATCTTTTTATGCCTTCTTTAAGAATGTTATCGCCCAAATACATTACAAAAGGTTCTTTTCCGAGAAAATCCTGAGAGATCATCACAGCATGAGCAAGTCCCAATGGGGCTTCCTGATGTATATAGGTTATATTCAATTCCCATCTATTGCCATCACCAACGCTTTCCTTTATTTCTTTCCATGTGTCTCCAACCACTATACCCACCTCTTTAATACCCGCCTCCTGCATTGCTTCAAGGCTATAAAATAAAATAGGTTTGTTTGCAACGGGTATCAGTTGTTTTGCAGATGTATGAGTTATAGGTCTTAACCTGGTCCCTTTACCACCTGAAAGAATTAACCCTTTCATTTTATAAAAATCCTTTTTATATCCAGAAAGGTTACAAAGATTGCTATTGCAATTATTATTCCAAATCCTATTGCCTGGATTACCATCTGAACAGTCTTTGAAAGTCTTTTTCTTATTACTTTTTCAATTGTAAAGACTGTCAATTGACCTCCATCAAGAGCAGGAATTGGTAACAGATTTATAATAGCAAGTTCCGTTGATATAAATGCGACAAAAGAGATAAGAGCATCAAGTCCCATTCTGGCACTTTCACCTATCATTTTACCTATCAGAATTGGTCCTCCGAGACTTGAAAGAGGATATTTTCTTACAAAAAGTCCCCCTATTACAAGAAATGTTTTGTAAATTATTTCCCATATTTTTAAAAGGGCGAGTAACATCGATTTAAAAAAGGAGTGTTTTTCAACGGTGAATGGAGGATATATTCCCAGTTTACCCACTTCTTTATCTTCTATTTTATGTGCTTCTGGAATAGCCTCTATGTTAATAATTTTATTTCCCCTTTTTACCTCGAGAACAATCTTTTTATTAGGCAGAGTTTCCACAATACTTACCATATCGTTCCATTTTACAATTTTTTCTCCGTTTATGCTTAAAAATGTATCACCCTCCATTATACCCGCTTTAAAAGCAGGAGAATTTTTGATAATTTCTCCGGCTACAGGGGGTACCAATGGATAAAGTCCTGTCTCATATATTCCCTTTTTCTCATCAAAATAGGGATTTATTTCAAATAAAAGCGTGTCTTTTTGCCTTTTAACCCAAATTTTTAATTTTTCTCCTTTCTGAGTATATGCGAGAAATTTTTCCCAGGATTCAAATTTCTCACCATTATAAGAAATAATTCTATACCCTTCTTTTATTCCTGCTTTTTGTGCGGGAGAGTTATCATGAGGTGATGCGATCAGGTTGGTTTTTATACTTTTTGTTCCTATGAATGTATAAAAGAGAGTATAAAGACACCATGCAAAGATAAAGTTAAAAAGTGCTCCCCCAATGATTACCAAAACCTTTGTTATATAGGGTTTCATAAAAAAACTATCTTCTTTTTCTCTGTCCTCTTCACTCTCTCCAAATAATTTAACATATCCCCCAAAAGGGACAAGAGAGAGACTGAATTCGGTTTCTCCAAATCGCTTTTTTATAAGCTTTGGTCCAAAACCTATACTAAACACAAGAACTCTGCATCCTTTAAATTTCGCAATTATAAAATGTCCAAACTCATGAACAATTATGAGTATTCCGAATACGATTATTGCAATTATAATTGTCATTTTACAAACTCCCTGATTTTATTTTTTGCCCATTTCTCAATTTCGCATATATCCTCAAAAGTTTTTATTCTGAATGGCCTGTAACTATTCATTGTTTTTTCGACCAATGAAATAATCTGATTAAATTTTATTTTACCTTTTAAGAAAAAATTTACCGCTTCTTCATTTGCAAAGTTTAAAACTGCAGGATAACCTTTCTTGTTCTCAATAGAAAAGTAACCCATGTCTATTGCTCTGCTGTCTTTTTTCTTTAAAATGTGAAAATTCATTTTCAAATTTTTAAAATCTATTCTTTTAAAATTGTTTGGTTTTCTATCTGGAAATCCCAGCGCATAAAGTATCGGATATTTCATATCAGGATAAAACATATTGGCGAATACGACTCCATCATTTGTAAAAACAAGAGAATGCACAATGCTTTGAGGATGAACTATTATATCTATTTTAGAAGGAGGAATTTTAAAAAGGTAATGAGCCTCAATTATTTCTAAACTCTTATTCATCATTGTGGCAGAGTCAATTGTTATCTTCTTACCCATTCTCCATACAGGATGTTTCAAAGCTTCTTTTATAGTTATTCTTTTTAAACTTTTTCTTCTGAAAAAAGGTCCCCCTGATGCTGTTATTACCACCTTTCTTATCTCAGAAAACTTGAATTTATTCAAAAGTTGAAAAAGAGACGAATGCTCTGAGTCAATGGGCAGGATTTTCTTAATATGTTTTTGAGGCATGATTTCACCGAATGAAACAATAATTTCTTTGTTGGATAAAAGTATTTTTTTGTTTTTCTCAAAAGCGTAAAATAGATATTTTGCAAGAGATGTACCCGCGCAGGCAAATATAACAACATCCGCTTCTTCAATTAACCCTGGTATTTTTTCTGTCCCATAAAATAAATTTTTGTATTTACCTCTTTTTTTCCCTGTGATAATCCCATATTTTACCTTCCATTTTTCCAGAATTTTCAATAACTTATCTTCTCTTTTATTTGCGGTTACAGCAAAGACCTGGTATTCAGAAGGCACCCTCTCCAAAACTTCAAGAACCTGTTTCCCTATCCATCCTGTTGCACCAAAAAGAAATAACTTCATTCTGTTTCTATCTTTAAAAATTTTCTTTTCCCGACTTTTAAAATACCTTTTCTTGAAATTGTATAATTTATGTCCTTAACTGTTTCATTTTCAAACTTAACAGCTGATTGTGTTATCAGTCTTCTTGCCTCTGATTTTGATGGGACAAGACCTGCCTCAAACATAATCTCAACAAGGAATCTGCCCGATACAGTTTTGTATACTGACACATGATCAGGTATGCTTTTTTCTTTGAAAATTTTTACAAAATTATCCCTTGCATTTATAGCAACTTTCAAACCGTAAAAAATTTTGGTAATTTCTATTGCAAGATTCTCTTTTGCATCTCTTGGATTTTCTTTTACAAATTTTTCGAGTTTTTTATTCCATTTTCTCAAGATAACCTTGTAATATTTTGATATTAGTTCATCGGGTATTGACATTATTTTACCAAACATTTCATCAGCACTTTCTGTAAGTCCTATTGCATTATCATAGGATTTTGACATTTTTAGTTTACCGTCTATACCTTCAATAAGAGGCATTGTTATGAAGACTTGGGGTTCCTGTCCAAAACTCCTTTGAACTTCTCTGGTTAATGCAAAATTAAAGTGCTGATCAGAACCACCAATTTCCACATCTATTTTAAGATAAAGAGAATCATAAGCTTGAAAAATGGGATATAGAAGTTCGTGGACTGATATCGGAATCCGAGAGTTGAATCTTACCTTGAAATCGTCTCTTTCAAGCATTCTGGCAACTGTATATCTGGCTGAAAGCTCTATTACATCCTTTGAAGAGAGTTTAGAAAGCCATTGGCTGTTAAATACAATTTCTGTTCTTTCGGGGTCAAGAACCTTAAATACCTGGTCCATGTAAGTTTTTGAGTTTTCTTTTACTTCTTCTTCTGTAAGTCTTGGTCTTGTTTTATTTTGTCCAGAAGGGTCTCCTATAATTGCGGTAAAGTCTCCTATTATAAATATAATCCTGTGTCCCTGTTCCTGAAAGTCTTTCAATTTTCTCAAACATACATAATGACCGAGATGCAAATCCGGTCTTGAAGGGTCTGCTCCATATTTTACCTTTAAAATTTTCTTTGTTTTTAATTTTTGTTCAAGTTCTTCCGGATTAATACAGGTTTCTGCGCCTTCAATAAGCTTTTCTATCATTTTTCTTCTTTAAGATAATTTTTAGGACTGTATTTTTCCTTTAACTCCTTTATAAAGTTCTGCCATATTTCTCTTTTTTTGATGGTTGCGAGTCTATTCTTTATGATACTTTCAATCTCTTCAAGGGGTCTTAACTTTTCTGGTATTTTTTCTGTGAATTTTATAATTCCATAAGTTTTAGCAGACTTTATAAAAACAGGGCCTCTTACTTCACCGGGTTTCATCTTCACAAGATATTCGTAGTATTCCTGGGGAAAGCTTCCCTTTGTGTAAGATTGTACAATCCCTCCTTTTTTGGCATCCGGCGCAGTAGAATACTTAAAAGCAAGAGATTCAGCGGGTTCTCCCTTCTTAATTCTTGAAAGGATTTCTTCTGCCAATTTTTTGTCTTTAACCTCTATTCTCACAAATTCAAACTTCGCAGGAATTTTATACTCCTCAATGTGTTCCTTATAATAGATGTTAATCTCTTCAGGAGTTATTTCTACCTGATTTGTTATTTCTTCAGAAAGGGTATTTATTAAGAGATTTTCCTTTGAATCAGAAAGTCTTTCTAAATAGGTGTTTTTAAGATACATTTTTCTTTCTTTTGCTTCCAGTGCAAGCATCTTTCTTTCAAGAACCCTGTCAACAAAATCAGCTTTGTCTTTAACAGTTTTTGGTCTTGCAAAAGCCGGAACATTTTCCAGTATTTTTTCAAATTCGGGTACAGTTATATAGATATTTCCCACTTTTCCCACATACTCAGGCACATTCTTCCTGAAAACTCTTTCAACCGCTTCAAAAGCATCCTTCCAGTATTTGCTCTTCCTGTATTTTGTAACAATTGTCTGATAAAACTCTGCTGCTCTTTTATGGTTTCCCATTTTCTCATAGAGAATACCCAGCCTATAAAACACCTCTGCTTGAAAAGGGGCATTTTCGCTAAAAAGGCTCTTTGCGTAAAGCAGGTTTTTGAGTGCTTCGTCATACATATCCAGATACTCTATTTCTATATCCACGAGTTCCATTATGGTTCTGTATTCTTCCAGTGGATGAAGTTTTTGGGTGTTTAGGGCTTTTTCATACATTTCCCGGGCAATTTCATATTTTCCTTCTTTCACAAGATTCCTTGCATCCTGTATAAGACTTTGCGGATTCTGCATTAAGAAAAAAATCATCATTGTTTTTATCATCGCATACCTCCTTTCAGGTTAAAATCTCCAGCATCCCCCCAGTCACAAGAGGGATTAAAAGGTTGTCATCCATTGGCAAAGGTATTATTTCAATCAAAGTTCCTAAAAAACTTGCGAATATCTTTAAATAAAAATTCAGATTAAAAAACATAGTTATGAAAAAAGATATGATAAAAAAACAGATGCTACCTTCAATTGTCTTATTAAATATTTTATGTTTTCCAAAAAAATATCCCGCACAAGATGCTATGGTGTCGGATACGCTCATAAAAAGTAAACAGATAATTGCAATTTCTTTTTTAAAAAAGACTATACACAGGAAAGATGAAATAATTATCCATGTTGCCCCTGTAATTTTTTTCTCTTCGTTTTTTTTAAGCATCCCCCCAAAAATTTTATTAAATATTTGTTTAAAATTTCTGGATTTAAATCTCATTATTTCCACAAGTATAGAAATTATTAAAGCTAATGATATTGCCTGTAACATAACTCTTTTGTCAAACACTATGTAACTTAAGGGTATTAATGAGGATAAAAGGTGGATTAGTTTTCTTGATAGAAAAAACATCATCTGCTATAGGACAAGGTAATTATATGGGAGTCTCCCAAATCAAGAGAATACCTCAAAGCGTAATTAATTTCAAAATTCTTGAAATTAAGTCCTAACCCAAAAGTAGGCAGGGACTCCTCCATTCCCCCTCTTAAATTTATTAAAGATTTAAATAAATTCCATTCAAATCCTATTCTTGGATGAAGAGACAAGAAGGATAGCGAGAAAAACGAGGAACTTCTTATGTTTTCAGTTTTTATTGAAATATCAAAATTAGTGTTGAGATTCTTCAAAGGCAAAAAGGAAAGCCCTATGTTCAGAAATGGATTAAAAGCCTCTTTTCTTCCTGTTGTCCATATCATATAGGTTCCGAAGACATTCTGAAGGGAAAGTCCCATTCTTGCTTTCTGATTCAATTTTTTTATCACACCTATATCAAAACCAATTCCTTTGCCATTTTCGTTAAGTATATCTTCATATAACATTTTTACATTTACTCCAAAGGTAAAATTTTTTATGTTCTTTGAAAAGGACAGGTTGAATATATAGGTGTAGGATGAGAAATATCCCTTGAGTATTATATCATCATAATTGTTTACAGAATCAGGGTCTATTACTTCAGTATGGGGAATATCAGGAACCTGGAGAAAAAATACTGAGACACCAATGTTGTAATTTTTTTGTGGTAAACATAGATTTACAGAACCCGATGAAAAAAGGTTTCCATAATAGATTGAATAGGAGCCTTCTGCTTTGGGCGAATTTATTGAGGAGAGTATAGCAGGATTTAGGAAAACACTTGTTAAATCCCTTTCACCTGCTGAAAATGCAGAACCCATTGCCTGAACCCTGGCACTGTATCCAAACTCAAATCTTTCGCTTCCATACTTACCTGTATCAGCAAATATATAAAATATGCTAATTCCTATTATTAAAATTTTCCTCATAAGATATTTATATTAATATAAACCTAATGGATAAGTCAAAAAAATGCTATTTCAGAATAATTATTTTTTTACCTTTTCTCTGTTCATTCAATCTTATAAAATAGGTTCCGCTCCTGATTTTATCTAATCTGATATAATTATAACCCTTTTTGCCCTTTACAGAAAAAGATTTGATTTTTCTACCTGTAAAGTCATAGATTTGAAAAAATATTTTTTGTTCTTTTTTAGTATATAACTTAATCTCTGGACTAATTAGAATTGGTTGTGAGCATATCTCAATATTTGTATTTAGATAGTTCCTGAGGTTTTTGTCTTTTGCATAAACAGGTGAGGGTAGTATAGGTATAATTATGTGTGAAGGCATTGAAGTTGTCCTGTATATTTTCTGAGTTGCACTAACAAAAACAGAATCATCCCTTTTAAAAGGATTTCCAGTATTTGGATTTTTTTCAAATCTGGGGTAATTTGATGAGGATATTATTATTCTCAATCTATGACCCGCATTAAATACATAGGCTGTACTCCAGACATCAATTAAAAATGTATCAGGAACTTCAGGAATTAGCGAATCTTCTCTATCAAAACCATGCCTGTGTCTCGCCATTAGAATATGGTCTGTTATAAGAATTGACCTTCCATCAGGATAAACATCTGTGACTCTTACTGTCCAGTCTGTATCATATCTATCAGATGCAGCGTATAACACCATGCTCAATTTACCTATAACAGTTAAAGGTGAAGAAAGGGGAGGAGTTGAATAAATCAATACATCAGGCCTCGTTTCTATAGGTCTCTGGTCAATTGGTCCATATCCATTTTCAAGCCCTATATATTCTCTTCCACCATAAGTGGTGCAGGGGTTAGCAGGGTCGTAGATAAATGTATCTATTGCATCAAAGGTCGGAGGAAATGTATCAAGAATCCCGTTTTCTCTTAAATAAAATGATTTATAGGTTATCTCTGGTAATGGCCATGTGTCTGCAGTTACCCAGTGATTCCAATATGTTGTATCTTGAGTATCACAATCACCCATTATATAAAATTTTACTTTTGGTTCTGGAACCGGTCCACCGCCCTCTTTAATCCAGTGGTCATACCATTCAAGAAGCATGTTCATCATATCAAGTTCATTTAATTCCGCATTGGGAGGAAATATAAGGTCTCCCTGTTCTCTGCCTCCAAAATTATAATGTCCCCAGGGTCCTATAAATAACTTCTGATTGTGGAATCTTTTTTGAAGTTCTGAAAATGCTTCAATCTGCCCATCAGTGTAGAGATCAAACCATCCGGATATATGAAACATTGGATAATTTGCAACATCGTATTTCTCTCTTAAATTTACAACAGACCATATTGAATCGTAATTTGGATACTTGCATATGGTGTCAATTAACCAGGGTGTTCCCACACCTCCAAGCCAGGTTTCAACAAGTGCTTTTCTGAATTCTCCACCATTAAAGGCACATTGATGATAAAGGGAAGGTGCTGCAACCATTGGAGCACAACAAACAAGATTGGGAGGCTGAGTTCCCGCTGCATAATACTGGGTCATTCCATGGGCAGATGCACCTATCATACCAATTTTACCATCTGACCAAAGTCTGTCTGCAATCCATTCTATTGCGTCGTAACCATCCTGTAACTCTCCCCACCCATCTGTTAGAAATACCATTGGCTCACCTTCAGAATCTCCGTATCCTCTTAAATTCTGGACAGCAAGGACATATCCAAAAACATCGGTAATAAGAAAGATATAAAGGCTATCCCATCCTCTATCGTAAGGCGTCCTTTGCAGAAGTGTTGGCCAGGGAGGGAGTGAAGTTACCGGATAATACAGGTCTGTTCCAAGATGAATTCCGTCTCTCATAGGAACACCAACACTGTCCCTTATATATGCATAACCTGTGGATAGGATAAATACCACTGTTATTGTTCTTAATAATTTCATAAACATCACCCCCTTTTATTTTTTTATAATTTCTGGATAAATTTTTTTTAAATTCTCAAATCCTTCTGAAAAACTTTTTGCCTTTAAACCGAGTTCTTTCATTTTTCTTGCAATTTCCTGTGACCTTAAACCGAACTCACATATTATAAGGTAAGTCTCATCTTTATTCAAATTATCCATCTCTGTAAATAAGTCAAAAAAATCCATTTCAATTGCATCCTTTATTTTTTCTTCTTTTTTCTCTCTTATATCTATTAAAATATCCGCATCTTTTATCTGTTCTGTCTCTATTATAAAATCGTCTATTTCTTTTTTGAGTTCAAGCTCTGTGATATACGATAAAACATACTCCAGTAATCCCGAAGGAATTTTCTTTTCCTGCTGAACAGTCTCTTCCAGGATAGCTTTTGTTATCGGTTTTTCAGGAACAAGCACACAGTATTCTTTTAATTTTTTTGATATTTCATAGGTTCCTATTTTTTTTGAAAGTTCAACTATTTCCATTTTATCAAAACCTAAAAGAGGATGAAAAACACTTACTGAAATTCCTTCCTGTGAGATTGATAAATTTCTCAAGGTCTGGGAAGATACCTGTCCAATAGAAGAGCCTGTTATAAAACCTTCATAATTTTGTTTATTTACAATCTTTTCTGCAATTTTAAACATAAATCTTTTTAAAAGAACATTCCAGTATCTTTCAGAAGTTTTGTTTTTCAATTCCATAACAAGGGGTCTTAAATCAATCATAAAAAATTTTTGTTTCATTCCGTACCCCCATTTTCCCCAGAGAATTTTTGCAACATTGAAGGCTGCTTTTAAATGACCGAACCCACCCAGATTAAAGAATAGAAAGTCAACATGGACGCCTCTTCTCATCATAAACCACGAGGCAACAGCGGAATCATATCCCCCTGATAAAAGGGATAGTGCTTTTCCCTCACATCCCGAAGGAAGACCTCCCGCTCCCTTTATAATTTCTGTAAAAAAGTAGACATTATTGTTTCTGACCTCAACATAGCATGTAATTTCAGGGTTTTCCAGGTCAACACCCTTTGATAAGTCATAAAGTAAAGAACCCAGCTCCTTTTCAATATTTCTTGAACTTAAATCATTTAAACTCACTCTTGCCCTCACTGCAAACTTTTTATCTTTAACATAACTTGAGAAAAAACTCTTTGCCCTCTCAAACAGTTCTTCATGAGATTTAAATTCAAGTCGTAGAACAGGTGAAAAGGAAACTATACCGAATATTCGTTTTAAAACATCCTCACACTTTTTATCATCTGAGTCAAAAAATATTCTTGACCATTCATGATGAAGATTCTCATATTTTATATTTTCCTTTTCAAAAGCATCTTTTAAATTTTCAAGTAATATTTTTAAAAAATTCAATCTTGTTTTTTTACCCTTAATTGTAATTTCTCCAAGTCTTAAAAGATATGTCTTCATATATGGAACTCCACGATATCTCTGTCCTTTAAAACATAGTCTCTTGGGACTCTTTGACCTTCAAACTTTGCAGAGCCCCAGATTCTTGCGTATTTCAGATTTTTTGCAAAATCCTTATGAAGTCTTTCGCCAGCCTCTATAACTCGGGAACCCAAAGGTAAAATTAAAGGGTCTTTTAAATCGGGCAGTTTTCCTGGTTCTTTTGTATAAACCCTTATAATTTCAAGACCTTTAAAAATTAATTCTTTCAAAGAATCAATGTTTATGTTTTCCCTAACTGAAATGCCTGTTATATCAAATTTATGATTTAAAAATTCTTTTAGAATTTTAAATCTTTCTGACGCATTTTTCATATCAATTTTATTTCCAACAACAATGGTTTTTTTTCTTGCAGGACCTCCGAATTCTTCTTCCTTTTTTTCTTCCTTTCCGATCAGGAATATATTCTTTCCCTCAAGGTAATTTTTAATACTCTCAAAATCTTCAAGAATGCTATCCTTTGACAGATCAAGCAGGAATAAAACAATGTCCCCCATCCTGACGATTTCCCTCTGCCACCAAATTACCTCATCGCCTGTAAAAGGAGGTAAATCTATTATCTGAATCTGTATGTCCTCATAAGGCATCATTCCTACTCCTGGTATCTGGGTTGTAAAAGGATAATCCGCAATCTGAGGCTTTGCATTTGTTAAACAACTTAAAAGGCTTGATTTGCCGGAATTTGGCGGACCAACAAATATTACCTGACCTGCCCCTTCTCTTTCAGGAAGAGCAAAACCTGTTCCCTTCCTTTTCCTTTTTTGTATCTCGAGTTCTTCTTTAAGCTGTGCTATTTTCCTTTTTATTTCAGCCTGAAGTTTGTCTGTTCCCTTGTGTTTTGGCATAACAGCCCACATTTCCTTTAAAGCTGAAATCTTTTCCTCTATGGTTTTTGCAATTCTATATTTCTGATAAGCAGTATGATATTGAGGCGGTAAATTCGCAGGCATATTTAAATTATAAATGGAAACAGGTTTTATATGCAAGAGATTAAGTTATCTCACGAAAAATCCTACTAAATTTTTCCTGAGCCTTATTTTTTAATAAAATCAAATTTTCATATAGCCGAGAGGGTGCAACATATATATAATATATTTACAAAAATTTTTTAAATACC
>FWPU01002456.1_pt1 | contig 34634 bp, 27 predicted proteins | sample 2228361 | NCBI WGS metagenome assembly FWPU01 (sample SAMEA103939777, study PRJEB20133) | metagenome
TCGATTGCTCAATTGTAAAGGTGCTGTCTCAACTCAACACTCGTTGAGGCACTTGCTCATTGTCAAAAGTCGAAAGTCGTAAATCCCGGCAGAAATTCGTCGATAGGTTCCACCAGAAGGAGCGCGCCCAGAGGGCACCCGGAATTTCTGCCATGGTATTTACGCCAGAGTGTAGTAGCCGCTGACAGGCAACGCCAGGGGCCATCCGATGCAACCGGATGGCCCCTGGCATTTTTCTGTGATGGAATCGCCCGATGGGGAGGGGCCATCAGGCGGCTTTGGGGGTGGCGGGCTGCCTTTCGGCGTGCAGGGTGGGGTTGGCGCCCGCGGGGAGGGTCGTCTCCACCACGCTGGCGATGGCATGGGGACTGTCCCCTTGGAAGCCGTCTGCGGCGTGGTCGATGATCCATTGGCCGTTAATCCAATAGCGGAACCGATAGCGTCGGTTGGCCGGCAGATCCAGGTAGGCACGCCAGTATCCATCCCGATCCTGGCGCATGGGGGTGGCGGTCACATCCCAGCCGTTGAAGTCACCGACCAGGTAAACCCGGTCGGCCCAGATGATGGCCGGCATCTCGAAGCTCACACGGACGTGTTCAGGTTTTGGGGAAGGCTGTTTGCGGATCATGGTACATTCTCACATGAACGGAGAAACAGACGGATGGCCTGAAGTTTGGATTGTAGAGGCGGTGCTGATGCCAGTATAGCGGCTTCTCCAATGGTCGTCTATGTTCATGTTGCACAATTGCGTGTGGGTGAAATGCTACGTGGTTCCCGGTTGAGAGGGGTAAAGCCCGGCATGGTGTCCGGGTTTTTGTGCGAGATGTCTAGTGGATTCCGGCAGAAATTCGCCGATAGGTTCCACCAGAGGGAGCGCGCCCAGAGGGCACCCGGAATTTCTGCCGTGGTATTTACGCCAGACTGCACTGGGAGGCATCCGGGACCCATGATTTTGACTCCCCTGCAAAAAGGGCATTTTTGAACGCAAGGGCGCAAAGGCGCAAAGAAACGCAGGAGAGAGTAACCCGAATCTGCGTTCATCTGTGAAACCTGTGGTTTCTTGTGTTAAGATAGCCCTCAGTCTGTCGGCAGTCTGTTTCCCCAAACTTATCATGGATACCCGATTTGGAGCGCCATGGATGCTTCTGTTCGTCAAGGCCCCTGCAGAGGGCCCGTGCCAAGACCCGTCCTCCTGAGCTGCCTGTTTCTGTGGGGTGTCCTGCTTCTGGCCGGCTGCCGGCCGATTCAGGCACCTGCCCCGGGCCCGATCGAGCCGCTGGTGCCCACGCCTGTGCCCGATGTTGCCCCTGCTTCGCCCTCTCCCGACGAGGTGGCCGGCCTGGAGATCCCCGCGGCGCCCCCACCCCCGCTGCCTGCGCCCTATACGCTGCGCTGGCGGGTAGGCGTGGGCGTGCCCGATGGGGAGACGCCCCTACTCTACCGGTGGCCGGCCAGCCGTCCCGGCTGGTACCTGAACTGGTCCATCGGCTTCACGGAAACGCAGCCCCTGGTCGGGTCGGTGGTGCCGGAGATCCGCTTTCGCGTTCCGCCCGATGATGTGGTGGGCATGGAGTTTGTGCCCATGGTGCGGACGCCGGAGGGCCAGCTCTGGCCCGATGAACCCTGGATTCAGGCTGTGGCCGGTCGGCTGCCCGGTCGCACCTGGCTCATCGGCAACGAACCCGATGTCCGCTGGCAGGACAACGCCACACCCGAAGCCTATGCCCGGGCTTACCACCGGGCCTACACCGCCATCAAGGCGGCGGATCCCACGGCCCAGGTGGCCATCGGTGGGATCAGTCAGGTGACGCCCCTGCGCCTGGCCTATCTGGAGCGGATCTGGGAGGTCTACCAGGCCTTCTATGGCGAAGAGATGCCGGCGGACGTCTGGACCATGCATGGGTTTGTGTTGCAGGAGAAGGCCGGCGACTGGGGGGTGGACATTCCACCCGGCTTCGACCATGTGACGGCCGGTGTGGCCTGGGGCATCGAGGAGCACGATGACCTCTCCCTGGTGGAGGAGCAGGTACTGGCCATGCGTCGCTGGATGCGGGAGCACGGCCAGCAGCAGAAGCCCCTGTGGATCACCGAGTACGGCATCCTGATGCCGGCTGAATATGGCTTCTCGTCAGAGGTGGTGCGGCGCTTCCTCTTGGGGAGTTTTGACCTGTTCCGTCGACTTCAGGATCCGGAACTGGGCTATGCTGCAGACGAAGGCCGGCTGGTCCAGCGGTGGGTGTGGTTCAGCACCGGTTACGATCTCTACCCCACCGGGGATCTCTTCACCCGGGCCGGACAGCCCACCGGCCTGATGCTGGCCCTGGCGGCCTATCTGGAGGAATTTGCCGAGCCGTGAGGGGACGAACGGTCGGTGGCCCCGGTTCGTCCATGGAAGGAGGCGGCTTATGCTGCCAGCTTCAGATGCCAGCGACAGCCTGCGCCACAATCTCATTGTCCTGCGGGCAGAGGCACTGACCATCATCAATCTCTTCGTGGGGATCGCCGGCTATCTCTGGCTGGCTTTGACCATCTGGCCGGTCACGGGCCTGGATACGCCGTGGAGCGTGTGGCTGGGGGTATTCCTTCTGCTGGCCAGCACCACGGTTAGCTTCCTCGCCCGAGACGAGCGACCTGTCCTGGCCACCCATTGCCTGGTCTGGGGGCTGTGGGGCGCCATCCTGGGGGCGGTGGCTGGCTATTCTGCGCCCGCGGTGGCGTACCTGCTCATCCTGCCGGTGACCCTGGCCAGCGTCCTGGTGGATCACGGACAGGTGTTTGTTATGGCGATCCTCTCCTGTCTGGCTCTAGTGGGTACCGTCATGGCCCGGGATGGCCTCACCCTGTGGCTTGCCCTGGTGCGGCAGGAAGTGGTATTTCCCCTGGCCATCATCGCCATGGTGACGGTGGCCTCGTGGCTGTCGGCCCGCAACCTCTACATTGCCCTGACCTGGGCCTGGAACGGCTACCGACAGGCCCGGCACAACGAGGAGCTGGCCCGGGAGCATCAGGCCGAACTGCGTCGGGTCTTGAAGGCCCTGGACGAGACCAACTACCGCCTGGAGCGGGCCATCTACATGGCCACCCTGGCCCGGGACCAGGCTGTGGAGGCTCGTCGGCTGAAGCAGCGCTTTGCCCAGAACATCAGCCACGAACTGCGCACGCCCCTCAACTTGATCGTCGGTTTTACCGAGCTCATGGTCCAGTCCCCTGAATACTACGGAAGCCAGTTGCCGCCGGCCTACCTGCGGGATCTCAGCATTATTCACCGCAACGCCACCCATCTGCAGAACCTGATTAACGACGTGTTGGATCTGGCCCGCATTGAGGGTGCCCAGGTCAGCCTGGTGCCGGCTCTGGTCCATCCCGGCGAGCTGGTGAAGGAGGCGGTCCATACTGCTCGGAGCCTCATTGAAACCCGGGTCCTGTGGCTGCGCGTGGACATTGCCTCGGATCTGCCGCCCCTTTGGCTGGATCCGACTCGGATTCGGCAGGTGCTGTTCAACCTGCTCAATAATGCCGCCCGCTACACCCCGGAGGGCGGGGTGGTCGTTCGGGTCTACCGGGAAAAAAATGAGGTAATCTTTGCCGTGGCCGACACCGGCGTGGGCATCGCCGCGGCGGATCTGCCCAACATCTTCAAGGAGTTTTATCAGATCGACGGGGTGGCACGGGGGCAGGGTGGAGCGGGCCTGGGGCTGGCCATCAGCCAGCGCTTTGTCAAGCTTCATGGCGGACGTATTTGGGTGGAAAGCGAGCCGGGCGTGGGCAGCACCTTCTACTTCAGCCTGCCGGTCCAGAATTTTGAGCTGGAGGCGGCGGCTGCCCGGCCGGGGCGGCATGAAGAGCCCATCGCCTATTTCCAACATGACGAAGAGCCGGTGCTGTTGGTGGTTACGCCCAGTGCCTCGGCGGCGGCGCTTCTGGCCCGCCACATCCGCGGCTACCGGACGGTGGTGGCCAACAGCCTGGAGCAGGCCCGGCATCAGGCCGGCCGGCTGATGCCCCAGGCCTTGCTCATCGATCGGGCGTTGGGCGTAGGCGACGAGGCCGGCCTGCTCCAGCTGGCCCGAGAGTGGCGCCTGAGTCCCGGCCTCCTCTTCTCCTGCCCCCTGCCTGGAGAAGAGCCCATCCGGCAGCATCTGGCCGTGGACGGCTACCTGATCAAGCCCGTCACCCGGGCCGGCGTGTGGGACGTGTTGCGGGAGTTTGGAGAAGGGGTGGAAACCATCCTGATCGTCGATGACAACCGGGACTTTGTGCGGCTCATGCGTCGACTGCTGGACAGCCCGGTGCGGCGCTATCAGGTGCAGGCGGCCTACACAGGCCTGGAAGCGCTGGCGTTGTTGCGCCATCGGCCGCCGGACCTGATCTTCCTGGACCTGGGGTTGCCCGACGTGGATGGTCGCCAGCTCATCGGCCAGATCCGTTCTGAGGCAGCCCTTGCTCCCATTCCCATTGTGGTGGTGTCGGCCCAGGATGAGATGGACAGCCTGGATATCCTGCAAGGCGGCCTGCTGGTGACCCGGCCCGACGGGTTGATGCCCACCGAATTGGTGCAGTGGATCCAGCAGGTTCTACACGCCAATGCGCGCCGGCGTGGCCGTCTGGAGAATGATCTGGATGCGGCCGTAGCGCCCCAGGAGCAGACAACGCTTCACTCGGTCGACGAAGAGGGGTGAACCGGCTGGAACGAGGCGCCAGCAGCCACCTGTTCCAGCGCGGCCAGCAATCTTTCTTCGGTGATGGGCTTCTCCAGAAAGGCAGCTGCCCCCAGGGACAGGGCCAGCTCGCGGGCGCTGAGGACGGTGCAAATGATGACGGGGATCTGATGGGTTTCGGGGCGGTTGGTCAGGGTTTGCAACAGATCCCACCCGTCGATGTCCGGTAGCATCAGGTCCAGGATGATGGCAAAGGGCTGCAGCCTGGCTGCCATCTCGACCGCCGTGCGGCTGTCCTGGACGGCGATGGCCCGGTAGGGATGGCCGTGTAAATAGCGGCGGAAGAGTTGCTGGATATCTTCGTTATCATCCACAATGAGCAGGGTCCTGGCTTCCGTGGTAGGCAGTTGGAGCACAAAGCCGGGCAAGCCTTCTGGCGTCACTGCGGCTTCCAGACGGGCCTGCTGTAATCGGGCCAGCTCGCTGACCATGGAAAATCGGAGGTCGGTCTGCATGGGGGAAATAAAGTCGTCTTCCTGGCTCACTTTATCCCCGTACAGGTGAATAGTTACCCCGGGATGTTTGACCTGCACCTTGACGGTCACCTGTTTGACACTCCACTTTTCCACCAGGTAACTGGCCAGATCCAGTAAGATCTGGCGCAGGATAGGAGGGCTGATGCTGATCAAATCCTCCCGCTCGGCCCCGGTATCTACCAGCATCTGGATCCCCTTTTGACGGGCCATCTCTTTCACCAACTGGATTGCCCCTTCCAGCACATCGTTGAGGCGGCTATGGCGTCCCCGCTGTTCCAGGCGGGCTACCTCGTGGCGGAGTAGGGTCAGCCGGTCAGCTTCTGGCTCGTTGGCAGGGTCAGGGCGGGACGGCTCCACATAGCGGTTCCAGAGAATGCTGGCCACCGCCTCTATGGCGGCGTCTTGTTCTCGATAGAAATGGCGTCGGCTGATGGCCAGCTCATCGGCCACGGCCTGGGGATCCAGGCCGTCCACGTAGCGCAACACCATCAGGCGATGGCGGCGCCATTCCCGGGAGAAGACCGGCACCTGCTCGCCAGGATCCAGCTCGTCGATTACGTCCAGCAGAATGCGATGGATGCGCCAGGCCTTTTCTTTGCGCCGGATCTGAGGATCCGGCATCAGCCGGTCGGCCAGGGGGTGGGTGCGCAAGTAGACCACATCGTAGAGGTGTTGGTAGGCGTCGTGGACTTCTGCCACAAATTGGGCTTGAGTCGGCATGGACGACATGCAGGACTCCTCTCTGTCACAGGATGACACAACCATGTCACAGGATACATTGAACGAGAGGGGGGAGATCCTGTATACCAACAATAGCACCATTTCTCTACCGCACAAACGATTATAACACGGTCCAGGCATCTGGCGACGGCTCCAAAATGCGTACAGATAGCCGGTTGTGCCGTCGCTTCCAGACCTGCCCCAAAAACCCGGCACACATCGGCCCAATCCCACGGCGCTGGTTATGAGATCCTGTCGTATCGATAGAAACTGCGTTCCGGTTCTTATTTGCGATGCAATTTTGTAGGTTGTGCCATCTCCGGCCGATCGATCTTCACCATCAGGAGGAATCCCATGGACCGACGTCTCTCACTGCGCATTGGGCTACATGTGGTTGGGTTGTTTTTTTGCACTCTGGTCTTGACGGCCTGTTCAGTAGTGGCAGGGCCACCACCGGTATATCAAGCCCCAGGCACCGTGGCTGCATCTGCGGCAGCGCCGACTGTGCCCAAGGATGCCACACCGAAAGCCGAGCTGGTCTTCACCCCGTCGCTGACCGGTGTCAGTGGCTTCACCAGCGGGCGGGAAGCTGCAGAGCAGTTCGCCGCCCATCTGGCCGAAGCCAGCGGCCTGACCATCAGCGCCTTTGTGCCTACCGATTATGGGAACACGCTGCTTGGGCTGGAGCAGGGCAGCTATGATGTGGTCTATTTGCCGGCCGGATTTTACGTGAAAGCCCGGGCTACCCTGGGGGCTGTGCCGGGCTATCAGGTTCAGGTCAATGACAGTACCACCCAGAAGGGAGTCATCCTGGTCGCCGCTGACAGTTCGGTACAGAGGCTGGAGGACCTGGCAGGTCGGCGCATTGCCGCCGGTGATCTGGACAGCGCAGCCAGCTGGATTGTGCCGGCAGCGGCCTTAAAGCAGGCTGGCGTTGATCCTTTCGGGGAGGTGGAAACCCTCTTCGAGGCGAACGACGTCAACGCTGTTCAGCGCCTCCTAGATGGAGATGTGGATGCCGCGCTGGTGGCGGCCCGTGCCCTGGAGGATGCCAAACTTCTGGAGGCCAATCCTGATCTGACCGAACGGGTACGCATACTGGCCGAATATGATAACGTGCCCATCGGCGTGATTGCCTATCGTGGCGGATTGCACGACGACCAGATCGCTGCGCTCAATCAAGGATTGGCCACCCTGGCTGCCTCGCCGCCCACGGTGACGGATGCAGATGGCAACGAACGCTCCCTTCTATCGCTGATGGGATGGGATGGCCTGTTGCCGGCCCAGGAGGACGCGTTCACCCCGGTGTACGACGCTGCCCGCCTCCTGGGCATGATCCAGTGAAGCTGGTGTGCAAGGCCGATTGTGGAGTTAAAGGAGAGACTGCCATGTTGCAAGCGACGAATCCGAGTGACAAGGAACGTAGTGGTGAAAGCCGGACGCCTGCCGGGGCTACCTCCCTTTCCCGGCGCAGTCTGCTGAAGTCCTTGGGAGTAGGGGGCGCGACCCTCTGGTTGGGAAATCTGTTGGCAGCCTGTTCACCGCCTGCCTCCCGGGGTAGCGCCTCGGCAGCCGGTGAGGCTGCTGCCCAACCGGTGGAAGAGGAACGGGTGATCGAGTTTATGAACTGGGGGGCGGTGGAAGGGACTCCCCTGCAGGCCGCCATCGATGCTTTCTCGGAGGCAACAGGTATTCCGGTCAAGGTCTGGCCCGTACCGGCCCGCTACGAAGACAAGATGCGTACTCTGCTGGCGGCCGGGACCACGCCCGATGTCATGCGGGTCAACGATGATTACGTCCGCGGTTACACCGTCAAAAAGCAACTGACCGACCTGCAGCCTTACATCGAAGCCTCGGGCCTGAACGAGGACGATTTCTTCTCCTTCATCTACCAATTTCCCATGTATGAAGGGGGATATTGGGCCTGGTGCCTCGGCAACCAGCCCCGCGTGATTTTCTATAACGTGGACCTCTTCAAGGAGGCGGGGGTGGAGCTGCCGCCCACCGAGTGGAATCCCAACGAGGGGTGGACCTGGGATGACTTCCTGGAAACGGCGCAGAAGTTGACCAAAGGGGAAGAACAGTTCGGTGCGCTGGTCTATCATGACACCGGCTACGAGCAGACCTTCTCCATCAATAACGGCAGCCCCAGCGGCATCTACAGCGAGGACGGTCTGCGGTTTACCCTGGCGGATCCGGAGGGGGTGGAGGCTGTGCAATGGTGTACCGACCTGACCTGTGTACACAACGTTCAGCCCACCCGGGGACTTCTGGCCCAGCTGAACGCCTCCCAACTCTTTATCGGTGGCAAAGTGGCCATGGTTTTCACCGGGTCCACCACGGCCATCGATTTCCGCAACAACATCACTGACTTTGAGTGGGACATTGCACCGGTACCCATGCGCAAGAAGCGCTTCACCGAGGGCAGTCTGATCGTTTTCTGCATTCCCCGTTCGGCCAAACATCCGGACCTGGGGTGGCAGCTCCTGGAATGGATGACCAACCAGGAAATGGGCGAGCTGTTTGCCAGTACCCGCTACTTCATTCCCATCCGGAGGTCGGCTGCCGCCACCTTGGAACCCGATGGCTCTCCGCCCAACAATGTGAAATTACTGGCCGTGGCCAACGAGTACCAGACGACGGTCAACTTTACCGAGAACACCGAACGTGCTCGCCAGATCTATCGCCCTCAGCTGGATCTGGTGTACACGTGCAAGGAATCGGCGGAGACGGTCCTCAACCAGGTGCGCCCTGAAGTGGAGGCCGCGTTGGCCGGCAAGTTCTAGGATAGAGCGGCCTGAATCCGCCAGAGCAGGTGCGCGGTACGTGGTGCGTGGAGCGGAGTGGGTGAACTAACCCATCTGCGCACCACGCACCACCTATCACTTCGTCCTATCCCAAGCAGGAGTGGTCCATGACTTACACGGTTGCCAGACAGATCCTCCGGATCAGCCGCCTCAAAATTTCCCAGCAGCGGTTGATCGACAACATCGACGGCTGGCTCTTTATCCTGCCGGCGGTGCTGGGCGTACTGGCCTTCAATTTCTTCCCCATTTTGCTCTCCCTGGTGGCCAGCTTCACCCGGTGGGATGCCATCACCCGCCCCGAATTCATCGGGCTGGAAAACTATGCCACCATGTTTACCCGGGATACGTTTTTTCGGATCACCTTTCGTAACACCCTTTTCTACGTCCTGGGGAAGATTCCCTTTGCCGTGGTTCTAGGCCTGATGCTGGCCCTGTTGACCAATCGGCGGGTTCTGGGCATTAACTTCTTCCGCACCGCCTATTACACGCCGGTGGTCACCTCTACCATTGCCATTGGCATCGTCTGGACCTGGATCCTGTCCGGACAATTTGGGGTGCTGAACCACTTCCTGGCGCGGATTGGAATCGACGGGCCGGACTGGCTGGCCGATCCGGCCTGGGCCATGATCGGCGTGATCATCGTCAGCATCTGGCATGATGTGGGCTATCCCATGGTCATCTACCTGGCCGCGTTGCAGGGCATTCCGGAAGTCCTGTACGAAGCGGCCGAGATCGATGGCGCGACCTACCGGCAGAAGACCATCCATCTGACTGTCCCCCTGATCTCGCCGGCGACCTTTTTCATCGTGATCCTGCAGTTCATCAGCTCCTTCCAGATTTTCGGCCTGATCTACATCATGACCAACGGTGGTCCGGCCAATTCCACCAACGTATACATCTACTACCTTTACCAGAACGCCTTCGCCTGGTGGAAGATGGGCTATGCCTCTGCCCTGGCATGGTTCCTGTTCCTGGTGATTGGCGCCATCACGCTGCTCCAGTGGAAGATGCAGGACCGTTGGGTTTTCTACTCTTGAGGCGGCCCAGCTCCGCGATCCGGAGAAAACGAGGATAGAACCCATGCGTGAGACTGGCTATTGGGTCCAGCGATCGGCGGTGGCTGCCGCCCGACGCACCCGAATCGTCGTCGAGGTGCGGCGCTGGCTGTTGGAAGGAATCTATTATGCCATTTTGCTGGCCTTGACGGTGGTCTTCGCCCTGCCTCTGGTCTGGATGCTCAGCACAAGCTTGAAGACGGAAGCCCAGGTGGTGGAGTTGCCGCCTCGATGGATCCCGAATCCCATCGTCTGGCAAAATTACCCCCGCATGTGGACCTCGGCCCCATTCGACGCCTTTTACTGGAACAGCGTTAAGGTGGCAGCCCTGAACGTGGGCGGTACGCTGTTCTTTGCCTCTTTGGCCGGCTATGCTTTCGCCCGCATCCGCTTCTGGGGCCGCGATTTCATGTTTTCCGTGCTGCTCTCCACCCTGATGATCCCGGGAGTCGTGACCCTCATCCCCCTTTACGTCATCTTCCGGGATATCGGCTGGATCGATACCCACTACCCGCTGTGGGTGCCGGGTATTCTGTCCAATGTCTCGTCCATTTTCTTGTTGAGGCAGTTCTTCAAAACGATTCCCCAGGACCTGGAAGATGCCGCCCGGATCGATGGTTGCAGCAACTTCGGCATCTATGCCCGCATCATGATCCCCCAGGTCAAGCCGGCCCTGGCCACCGTGGGTATCTTCACCTACCTGGGCTCGTGGAATGCTTTCCTCGCCCCCCTGATTTTCATCAACACCCTGGAGAAACAGACCCTGCCCATGGGCCTGGCCCTCTTCCAGACCGAGTTCTACACCAGTGTCGCCCTCACCATGGCCGCTTCCACCATTGTGACCGCGCCGGTGCTGCTGCTCTATTTCTTTGCCCAGCGTTACTTTATCCGGGGAATTACCCTGACCGGCCTGAAGGGATAGACCTGGGCAGCAGGACCCTGCGGGAACCAGGGACAGCCGCGCGGCGGATCTACGCCCCTGCAATGACCAAGCCATTTCGGCCGACTCGGAGCAATGCGGCCTGACCCATCTGTTTTACCATCATCGCATCAACAAGGGAGGTTGTCATGTCCGACAAGCTTGTGGGAATCCAGATCGGCGCTGTCTCTTTCGTGGATGAAGGCGTTGAACCTGTCCTGGACATTCTGCAGGAGCGCGGGGCTATCAACGCCCTGATGCTGGCTTCCTTCACCTTCACCCGGGGAACGGGCGGACGTCAGATCCCCGGCCAGCCTCTGCCCGACCACGGGGTTCAGGAATATGACCTGGACTTTCGTGGTGGAAATTACGCCACCATTCATCCCCGCTATTACGCCACCACCGTCATCGGCGAAGATGCCCGCGCACCGGATCACGGTGACTGGGATTTTCTGGCCGAGGTGATCCCGGCTGCGCGGCAGCGGGGCATGGCCTGCTACGCCTGGATCGAGGAGAGCTCCTATTCGGCGCTGGCCCAGAAAATGGCCAATTTCATCCACCTGCTGGAACAGGACGTCCATGGCCGCCCCACTGCCCAGCCCTGTTTCAACAACCCCCTCTACCGCAACTGGCACTTTTCCCTGTTGGAGGATTACCTCAAATCCTACGACCTGGATGGGGTACAGTGGTGTTCCGAGCGCTGGGGCCCCCTGAACAACCTGATCCAGGGGCCGGCCAAGGCTCGGCGGGCCGTCTGCTTCTGTCCCCACTGCCGCCAGCTGGCCCGGGAACGGGGGATCGACGTGGAGCGGGCGCGTGCCGGCTATCTGGCTTTGGCCGCCTGGAATCAGGCCGTCAGCCAGGGCGAGCCCCCGATCGACGGCGCGTTCGTTACTTTCTGGCGCCTCCTGCTCCAGTATCCAGAAATTCTGGCCTGGGCCAAACTGTGGGCCGACAGCCAACATCAATTTTTCCGGGAAATCTACGGCGTGGTGAAGGCCATCGACCCGGAGAGACAGGTGGGCTGGCACATCTGGCACCCCAATTCCTTCAACCCGTTCTTCCGGGCCGAACAGGACTTCTCCATCTATCGCCACTTCTCTGACTTTATCAAGCCGGTCCTGTACAATAACTGTGCCGGCCCCCGCTATCATCGTTTTCACTACAACCTGCACAAGACCTTGTTTGCCGACGCACAGCCAGAAGAAACCTACGCATTCATGCAGCGAGTTCTCAACTTGGAGGAGGCGCCCTTGGCCGAACTGCCCACAACTGGCTTCTCCCCGGACTATGTCTACCGGGAAACCCGGCGCACCATCGCCACAGCCGGCCCAGAGGTGCGCATCTATCCCGGTATCGATGTGGACATCCCTACCGGGCCGGATGAGACCAAGTGTACCCGGGCCGGTGTGCGGGATGCCGTGCTGGCCGCCTTCCGGGCTGGCGCCCATGGTGTGATCATCTCCCGCAAGTATTCGGAGATGCGCCTGGACAGCCTGAGCGGCGTCGGTGACGCCATCCGGGAACTGGATTGAGCTGATGGACAAGATGCCCTTTTTTCCGTCAAACCGGATCAGGAGAGGGCGTGGTCCCATCGACCCCATGGACAGGAGGTTCACATGACTCAAACCCCACAGCCCTGGTACCGTCGAACCGTACGCTGGGGCCAGACCAACATCACCGAGCTGGATCCCCAACGTTACGACATCAATTGGTGGCGTGCTTACTGGCGGCGGACCCAGGTCCAGGGCGTCATCATCAACGCCGGAGGCATCGTCGCCTACTACCCCAGCCAATATCCCCTCCACTACCGGGCCCGGTTTTTGGACGATCGGGACCTGTTCGGGGAGCTGTGCGAAGCCGCCCGGGCCGAGGGGTTGGTGGTGCTGGCTCGTATGGATTCCAATCGCACCACTGAGGATTTCTACAACGCCCATCCCGGCTGGTTTGCCCGGGATCGGGAGGGCAACCCCTATCGGGCCGGCGACCGCTTCATCACCTGCATCTTCAGCGACTACTACAACGAATACCTGCCCGATGTCCTGCGGGAGATCGCAGAACGCTACCGGCCGGACGGCTTTACCGACAACAGCTGGAGCGGCCTGGCGCGCAACCAGATTTGCTACTGTGACAACTGCGCCGCTGCGTTCCGGGCCGCCACTGGCCATGGACTGCCCACCGAGGCTGATTGGACCAGCCCGGTCTACCGGGCCTGGATCCGCTGGAACTACGACCGCCGCCTGGCGGTCTGGGACCTGAACAACCGCACCACCCAGGCGGCCGGCGGGCCCGACTGCCTCTGGCTGGGGATGAGTTCGGGCAACCTTCACCACCAGAGCCTGCGCTTTCGGGATCTCAAAGCCATCTGCGAGCGCTCTCCCATTTTGATGCTGGATCATCAGCGCCGTAGCGCCGAGACCGGTTTCCAGGAGAACAGCCATGCGGGCAAACTGCTCCACGGACTCATGGGCTGGGACAAGCTGATTCCCGAAAGCATGGCCCAGTACCAGGCAGGCACGCCCACCTTCCGGGTGGCCAGCAAGCCGGTGGCCGAAACCCATCTCTGGATGGTGGAGGGTTTTGCAGGGGGAATTCAGCCCTGGTGGCACTTCATTGGGGCCTACCATGAGGATCGGCGCCAGTACCGTACCCCGGAAAGGCTGATGCGCTGGCACGCCGAAAACGAGGCCTATCTCCTCAACCGGGAACCCGTCGCCACGGTGGGCGTGGTCTGGTCCCAGGAAAACCTGGATTTCTACGGCCAGGAGCACGGCCATACCCGGGTGATGCAACCCTACTTCGGTATCATTCAGGCCCTGGTACGCGCCCGGATCCCTTATCTCCCGGTGCATGCGGATCACATCACCCGGGACGCGAGTCGCCTGACCACCCTCGTGCTGCCCCATCTGGCTGCCATGAGTGACAGCCAGATGGAAGCAGTACGGGCCTTTGTGGCAGCCGGTGGCAACCTGGTGGTCACCGGCGAGACCAGCCGCTATACCGGGTGGGGAGATCCCCGGCCGGACTTTGGCCTGGCCGACCTCCTGGGTGTCCATGCCACCGGGGAACATGTGGGCACGGAGGAAACTGCGCCATCCACATGGGAGGCGTACAGCAGCCACTCCTACCTGCGGCTCCATCCTGAGCTGCGCGGCCAGGTGGATGGCCCCAAAACCGGCGGCGAACCGTTGCCCCAAGGGGAGCGGCATCCGGTGTTGCAGGGCTTTGAGGAGACGGACATCCTGCCGTTTGGCGGCCGTATGGAGGTCGTCCAGGCTGATACGGATCGGGAGACCTTGTTGACCTTTGTGCCCCCATTTCCCATCTACCCGCCGGAGACGGCCTGGATGCAAACGGCGACCACGGGGCAGCCGGCCCTGGTGTTGAATCGGGCCACGGAAGGCGGCCGGGTAGCCTACCTGGCCGCCGACCTGGATCGTTGCTTTGCCCGGTATCGTCTGCCAGATCATGGGGATCTGCTGGCCAATCTGGTGCGCTGGGCAGATGGAGATGCCTGCCCCCTGGCCGTGGAGGGGAGCGGCCTGCTGGATTGCCACTTGTACCGGCAGCCGGGACGTCTGATTTTGCATCTGGTGAACCTCACGGCTGCTGGCTATGTTCCCGTGGATCAACTGGTGGAGACCGGCCCATATCGGGTTCGCCTGCGATTACCGGACGGCACAGACCAGGTCACCGTACAGGCTCTGGTTCGGGATGAACCGCTGGAAACTGCTGTTATGGACGGTTGGGTATGGTGTATGGTTCCTGCCATCTGCGACCATGAAGTATTGGTGGTCGAAGGCAAACTGTAACAGGCTGGTCGGGTCGGTTACCAACGCGGCCTGCCTGTTCTGAAACGGTCCTGAAAGCATACCGCTTTTTCAGGACCGTTTTGTTTTTTGTTTGGTCTGCCCCCTGTTGTCCCCCAAAATGGGTCAGCAGGGGATGAGACCCATTTTGGGGGACAACAGGGGGCGACGTACATGTTGGGGCTGCCCTGGCCTCCAGAAGGGGGGCCCACCCATCGGTGGTGTAACAGGTGCCCCGGACACCGCTGTGTCCTTTACAGGGGCTGGAAAGGGGGGTGGGACTTACGGTCGAGCTGGGTGGATGGGTTGTTTGCGTCGGCCCTGGACCGAGGTTGAACAGGCGCTGCCGATTCCAGCCAGCGCTGTCGGAGCTCGTCTCGGCCGTTGGTGATCTGGGTGGATTGGGAGGGGTGCATTCGTTTGGATTTGTGTAGCCCTTCCAGTCCGGGAAAGGCCCTCTGGCCCTCGTGGCCATTCCAAATGACAGCCATGTGCTTCTCCGGGGGATGGTGACGTTGGATGGATTGCCTCAACGGCGAATATGGCTCTCCACAGGGTTTGCGCGTAAATAGCGTTTCCTTTCCCAAATGTACATCAATAGAGCACACTTGTCAACTCCTCGGCGGGTAAATGGCGGATACGGCGCGAAGATTTACGCTAGAATAAATGGCGTGACTATTACAGGGGAACGCTTGCGTCAAGTTAGAAAAAAACGGGGGTTGACCATTCGTGCCGTAGCCAAGTACGAACAGATCAGCCCATCCTATCTTTCCGGATTGGAGCGAGGTGAGAATGCGCCAAACGCATGGCCCCTGTTGGCTCGGCTGGCACGCCGGTATCGCACATCGACCGACTATCTGCTTGGCCTGACCGACGATCCACGGCCGGCGAGCGCAGTGAATGTTGACGGCCTTGTACGGGAAGAGCAGGCCGCCTACCGCACCCTGAGCGACGAAGAAGAGACGCTCCTGGAGCACTTTCGAAGCCTCCCCGAGGAGGCCAGAACATCCCTGTTGCGTTTTCTGGTCGCTCTTGGGCTGGGAGGGGCAACATTTCTGGAGGGAGAGGAGGACCAGTCCGGTGGCGGGGCGTCGGGATGAGTTCCGGTGTGGGGATCATGGGAACAAGCGCTTGTTTCGTTTTCGTACAATCCGTTGGTCCGTTGGCTGGAACGCCGCCCATGGCGGCGCGTTCCCGGTGGCGAAGGATGCAGTGATAGAACCAGGCAGCATAGTAAGGCGGTCTCATGAAATATATTGCTGTGGTTACTACAGTGGGCAACCTGGATGAAGCGCGGACGATGGCTCGTGCATTGGTCGAGCGCAAGCTGGCAGCCTGTGCCCATATCCATAAGCTGGAGAGCTTCTACCATTGGCAGGGTGAGTTGCAGAACGAAGTTGAATACAGTGTCCTGTTCAAGACTGTGGCAGAGCGCTACCCGTCTGTGGAAGCCGCGATTCGGGAGTTACATTCTTATCAATTGCCAGCGATCTACGTCTATGCATTTGAGCAGCTCTATGCGCCATACGGGGTTTGGATTGAGAGCAACTCTGTAGGTGAGCAGTGAATCCCGGCAGAAATTAGGTCAATCGTTTCAACCAGCAGTAAGGTACCCAAAGAATATACCCAAAGAATATTGCCATCTACCTTGAATAGGTTCAACATCTGTGATTGTTGGTGTCCCCAACCCTGGTTGACAACCCTCCCCATTCGATGTATTCTGGTATCGATACCCCAAGGGTAAACGCCAACCTACACACCGGAGATAGCTGGAACCCGACCAGTCTCCTGTCCTTGTCGATCCTTTCGGACAATTTCATCGTTGCTACATCTCTAGGGAGGCAAACATATGCGCACGAGATGGTTACTACCCCTGCTCCTCGTGGTGTCCCTGGTGTTCGCGGCCTGTGTCCCCCCTGCCGCCACGCCGGCCCAACCAGAGACGGCCCAGACCGAGGGTGCCCAGGCAGAAGCGGGCGGTCTGCCCTTTGAAGGGGTCCAGGTGAACCTGCTCACCTTCACCGGGCCCCAGATCGCCGAGCCCCTCCAACGCCGGGCGCCGGACTTCCAGGCCCTGACCGGTGCCAGGGTCAATGTGACCGTGGTCCCCTTCAGTGACCTCTATCAGAAGATCCTCACGGACCTGGCCACCGGCACCAATGCCTTCGACGCCTTCGTCTTCGCCCCCCAGTGGATGGTGGACTATATCGCGCCGGGCTACCTGGAAGATCTCACCGACCGGGTGAACGCGGATCCCGATATCCAGTGGGATGACGTGGCGCCCTTCTTCCGGGAATTCAGTGCCACCTACAACGGCCGCATCTACACCATCCCCCTGGACGGGGACTTCCAGATGGCCTACTACCGCATCGATGTATTGGAGGAGGCCGGTCTAGAACCGCCCCAGACCTGGGACGACTACCTGCGCATCGCCGAGGCCGTCCATGGCACCGATATGAACGGTGACGGCGAGGGTGACTACGGCTCCTGCATCTCCAAGAAGCGCAACGCCCAGGCCTACTGGTTCATCTACTCCATCGGCGGCGGCATGCTCCAGAGCCAGGGCACGGCCCAGGGTGCCTTTTTCGACCTGGAGACCTTCGAGCCCCTGGTCAATAACCCCGCCTTCGCCCGGGCCCTGGAGATCTACAAGGCCACCACCCAGTTCGGCCCCCCCGATGAGCTGAACCTGGATGTGGGCGACACCCGGGGCCTCTTCACCAGTGGCCGCTGTGCCCTTTCGGTGGACTGGGGCGACATCGGCACCCTGGCCATCGACCCGGAGACTTCGGTGGTGCAGGATAAGGTGGGCTCCATCATCCTGCCCGGCTACACCCAGGTGCTGGACCGGGAGACCATGGAGCTGGTGGATTGTGACGAGAATACCTGCCCCTATGCCATCGACGGCGTCAACCACGCCCCCTTCGCGGCCTTCGGCGGCTGGTCCGGCGGCATCAGTGCCGCGGCCGACGCCCGGGTGAAGGACGCAGCCTACGCCTTCTTCTCCTACATGAGCCAGCCGGCCCAGTCCAATGTGGATGTGACTATCGGCCGCACGGGCTTCAACCCGTACCGTATCTCCCAGTTCGAGAATATCGAGCTGTGGGTGGAGGCAGGCATGAGCGAGGAGGCGGCCCGCAATTACCTGGGCGCCATCAAGGCTAGCCTGGACAGCCCCAACATGATCCTGGACCTGCGCATCCCGGGCAATCAGCGCTATCAGCAGGTGGTGCTGGATCTGGCCCTGAGTCAGTATCTGGCCGGCGAGATCACCCTGGAGCAGGCCATGCAAAACATCTATGACGGCTGGGAAGAGATCACCAATGAGCTGGGTCGCGAGTTACAGTTGGCGGCCTACAAGGCCACATTGGGGATCACCGCTGGCGAGTAGCGATGCAAGAGCGACAATCACTGCAGGGCTCGGCGGTCCCGTCGAGCCCTGCCCGGATCTCGACGGCACAACCTTCTATCTGGATACGGGTACAACGCTGGCTCGAACGGTTTTCCACGTCGATCTTTATCTGGCCCGCTGTGCTCGTTCTGCTGTTCTTCTCGATCTTCCCCCTGATCGTCTCGCTCTACCTCTCCTTTGCCCGGATCCGATTTGCGCGGGGCGGTGTCGAAGTTCAATTTGTGGGCCTGGCCAACTACCATAAGCTGCTGTTGGGCAGCGAACAGGCCCACCTGCTGGGGGTAATGGCCACCCCATCGCCGCTGGGCTGGCTGGTTTTCCTGGCCCTGCTGGCCGGGACGTTGTTCCTGCTGTGGAATTACGGCCGCAGCCCTGGCCGCACGGCCCTGGGGCTGAGCCTGCGGACGGCCTTTGCCGTGCTCTTTCTGGCCCTGGCTTGGCTGGCCGTCGCTACGTTGAACCGGGAGGGGAGGCCGGGGACCCTGATGGTCACCCTGGTCTACGTCTACGTGGGGATCTGTTTCCAATATCTCATCGGGCTGGGGCTGGCCCTGCTGACGGCCCAGGACTTGCCTGGACGACGGTTTTTTCGGGTGGCCTTCATGCTGCCCATGATGATCACCCCGGTAGGCGTGGCCTACATGTTCCGTATGCTGGCCGATACGGGCCGAGGACCTTTCGCCCCCCTCTGGCAGGCCATGGGCTTGGGGGATTTTTCCTGGGTGAATGATCCCTGGGGCGCGCGGGCGGCCGTCCTCATCGGCGACATCTGGCAGTGGACACCCTTCATGTTCATCGTGCTCCTGGCGGCCATTGAGGGGCAGGCCCAGGAACCCATCGAGGCAGCCGTGGTGGACGGCGCCAACCGCTGGCAGATCTTCCGGCACATCACCCTGCCCCAGATCCTGCCTGTGAGCACGGCTCTCATCCTGATCCGGATGATCGAGGCATATAAAATCATCGACCTGCCCAACGTGCTGACCAATGGCGGCCCGGGGACGGCCACCGAGTCCCTAACCCTGCATGCCTTTATCGCCTGGCGCACCCTGGACATCGGCGGCTCCGCGGCCATCGCCTACCTGCTCATGGTGCTGGTCACCATCATGAGCGTGGCCTTCGTACAGTTCGTCCGCCGGCGTGCCACGGAGATCGTCTAGGAATCGTCTAGGATACGACGGCGTAATGAGCGATTTCAGTTCATCGATCCTGACCATGGTCAAGCGATTGTTCCACCGCACAAGCGCATTTCGCCCTTCACCCTTCGAACGTGCCTTGTCGTACCTGGTGTTAGGCTTCTGGTCGCTGGTGGTCCTCTTCCCCCTCTACTGGCTGCTGGTGACTTCCTTCAAGCTGCCCATTGACGTCAACACAGGGCCGAAGTACATTCCCTTTGTGGACTTCCAGCCGTCCCTCCATGCCTGGCGGTATATTTTTGTGGATGTCTGGCATGATACCGCCCGCCCGTACATGAACACCCTGATCGTCGGCCTGACCAGCTCGGTACTGGCCCTGGCGCTGGGCGCTTCCGCTTCCTATGCCCTGGTCCGCTTTCAGTACCGGCCGCGGCTGGGGATCATCGGCCTTTTCCTCGCCTGTCTGATCCTGGCCATCGTCTTCGTGCGTGTGGGGGTACCCTGGCCCCTGGCCACTGGGGCGGCCATTGCCCTCTTCCTGTTGCTGGCCCAGACCATCGGCCGCCGCTTCCGCCGGGCCCTGGCCAACAACGACATCGCCTTCTGGATGATCTCCCAGCGCATCCTGCCGCCGGTGGCTGTGGTGATCCCGGTCTATATTCTCTTCCAACAGCTGCGCCTGTTGGATACCCGCACAGCCCTCATCGTGACCTATCTGGCCGTCAACCTGCCCATTGTGGTCTGGCTGCTGCGGGACTACTTCCAGTCCATCCCCATCGAGCTGGAAGAGTGCGCCGCCATCGACGGCGCTTCCCGACTCCGCATCTTCTGGGCCATCGTCCTGCCCTTGTCGGTGCCAGGGCTGGTGGCAACCTTCCTGTTCGTTCTGGTCTTCGCCTGGAACGAGTATCTGCTGGCTCTGTTCCTCTCCAGCGCCAACGCCCAGACCATGCCCCTGACCGTGGCCGCCCAGAACGCCACCCGCGGCCCCCAATGGTGGTACATGTCCGTCCTGATCCTGATCATGATCCTGCCGGTGATCGTGGCGGCCATCGTGCTGGAGCGCTTCATCGCCCGGGGACTGCTGGTGGGCGCCATCAAGGGGTGAAGCGCAGGAAGACATCCTTGCATTGCTGCCCCCTCTTCAACCATCACTGCAACCATACCACGGATTGAGCCCCATGACGACGATCATCCATTTGACCCCAGAACTGTTCGCACGGCAGGAGCACCTGCTGGTGGAACACGGTTCTCTTTCGGCGACCGCCTTTCGCTTTGAAAGCGGCGTCAACGCCGTCCGCCTGCGAAGCGATACAGGCGAGCTGGTGATGCTCCCCTTCCAGGGACAGCAGATCTGGTCCGCCGTCGTCGCCGGCCGCAATCTGACCATGAAGTCCATGTTCGATCAGCCCCGGCCCACCCGTCAGTACCTGGAGACATACGGTGGCTTCCTCCTTCATTGTGGCGTCACGGCCATGGGGGTGCCCGGTGAAAAGGACACCCATCCCCTCCACGGCGAGCTGCCCAACGCGCCATATCAGAAAGCCCATGTGGTGTTGGGGGAAGATGCGGGGGGACGCTACATCGGGCTGGGCGGCGAGTACCAGCACACCGTGGCCTTCAGCACCAACTACGTGGCCCGTCCGCTGGTCAAGCTCTATGCAGACCGGCCCCGCTTCACCATGGGCCTCCAGGTCACCAACCTCAAGCGCACGCCCATGGAGTACATGTACCTGGCCCACGTCAACTTCCGGCCGGTGGACCACGGGCGACTGGTCTACAGCGCCCATGCCACGCCGGAACATGTCCGGGTGCGACGGAGCATCCCCTCCCACGTGCGGCCCGGCCCCGGCTATGTGGAGTTCCTGCAGGAGCTGGCGGAATGCCCGGAGAAGCACCATATCTTGGCACCGGAGCTGGCCTTCGATCCGGAAGTGGTCTTCATCATCGACTACCTGGCCGACGCCGACGGTTGGGCCCACAGCATGCAGATCCACCCGGATGGCAGCGCCGACTACCTTCGCCATCGGCCGTCGGAGCTGGACAAGGGCGTGCGCTGGATCTGTCGCACGCCGGACCAGGACGCGCTGGGGCTGGTATTGCCAGCCACGGCCGAGCCAGAGGGCTACATGGCCGAGAAGGCCAAAGGGAATATCCGCACCTTGGCCCCCGGTGAAAGCTTCCGGTGCGAGATGGAGGCGGGTGTTCTTTCCCCTCAGGAGGCCTCGGCCATGGCCGCCCACATTCAGCAGATCCTGGAGCAGTCCGTCTGAGCAATGAACAATGGAGAATGAAAGACTGAAAATCCATAATGCCCATTCTCGATGAACAATTTACTCTGCCGTTCTCATCAGGCTCGCCATCGTCACTTTCGTCATAATTAATTTCAAGGAGAGCGTTCACATGGCCAACATCCAAAACATGGTGGTCAACCCGCCCCAAAATCGGCTCATCGGCGAGATGCCCAAGATCGGCATCCGCCCCACCATCGATGGCCGCCTGGGCGGTGTCCGTGAATCCCTGGAAGAACAGACCATGACCATGGCTCGGGCCGTGGCCAACCTGCTCAGTGAAAACCTGCGCCACTACAATGGCCTGCCCGTAGAATGCGTCATTGCCGATACCACCATCGGTGGCGTGGCCGAAGCTGCCCGGGTGGCCGAGAAGTTCCGCCGGGAAGGCGTGGGGGTCTCCATCACCGTGACCCCCTGCTGGTGTTACGGCTCCGAGACCATGGACATGGATCCCCTGATCCCCAAGGCCGTCTGGGGTTTCAACGGCACCGAGCGCCCTGGCGCGGTCTACCTGGCGGCGGTCTCGGCTGCCCACAACCAAAAGGGCCTGCCCGTCTTCAACATCTACGGCCGGGATGTCCAGGACGCAGGCGACACCTCGATTCCCGAAGATGTGAAGGAGAAGCTGTTGCGCTTTGCCCGGGCCGGGCTGGCTGTGGCCAATATGCGGGGCAAGTCCTACCTGGCCATGGGCGGCGTCTCCATGGGCATCGCCGGTTCCATCGTGGACCACGCCTTCTTCGAGCGCTACCTGGGCATGCGGGTAGAAACGGTGGACATGGTGGAGTTCGTGCGGCGCATGGAGCGAGGCATCTACGATCCGGAGGAATTCCAGCGGGCCCTGGCCTGGGTGAAGGAGAACTGCCGGGAAGGAAAGGACTACAACCCGCCGGAGAAACAGCAGAGCCGGGCCGAAAAGGATGAAGCCTGGGCTACCTCGGTCAAGATGGCCCTGATTGCCCGGGATCTGATGGTGGGGAACCCCCGACTGGCCGAGCTGGGCTACGGGGAGGAAGCCCAGGGCCACAACGCGCTGGCCGCCGGCTTCCAGGGCCAGCGCCAATGGACCGACCACCTGCCCAACGGTGACTTCCTGGAGGCGATCCTCAACTCCTCCTTCGACTGGAACGGCATCCGGCCGCCCTATATCGTGGCCACGGAAAATGACGCCCTCAACGGTGTTTCCATGCTCTTTGGCCACCTGCTCACCAACGCGGCCCAGATCTTCGCCGACGTGCGCACCTACTGGAGCCCCGCGTCGGTCAAGCGGGTCACCGGCTACGAGCTCACCGGCCGGGCCGCGGGTGGCATCCTCCACCTCATCAACTCCGGGCCGGCCGCGCTGGATGGCACCGGCGAGCAGAGCATCGACGGCAAGCCGGCCATGAAACCCTACTGGGAAATTACACCCGAAGAGGCCGGCCAATGCCTGGACGCCACCACCTGGCACGCGGGTATGCTGGAATACTTCCGGGGCGGCGGCTGGTCCACCCGCTTCCGCACCCGCGGGGAGATGCCCGTGACCATGTGCCGTCTCAACCTGATCCAGGGGCTGGGGCCGGCCATGCAGATCGCCGAGGGGTGGACGGTGGAGCTACCCGACGAGGTGCATACCATCCTGGACGAGCGCACCAATCCCACCTGGCCCACCACCTGGTTTGTCCCCAACATCACCGGCAGCGGCCCCTTCCGGGATGTTTACACGGTGATGAACAACTGGGGTGCCAACCATGGGGCCATCAGCTACGGCCACATCGGCGCCGATCTCATCTCCCTATGTTCCATGTTGCGCATTCCGGTGTACATGCACAACGTGCCGGAGGAGCGCATCTTCCGGCCCAGCGCCTGGACGGCCTTCGGCGCCAACGAGCCCATGGGCGCCGACTTCCGGGCCTGTGCCAATTTCGGGCCCCTCTACGGTTGAACCAGGCCTGGCCTTCTGCCAGGAATAGCCTGTCTCTGAATCGAATCGGCCCCGGCCCAACTGGGCACAACGCCCTGGGACCGGGGCCGATCGCGTGCGACGCCTGGGCTTGTCGGCAGGCCGGCTTGCCCGTACAATGGCCATCTGGATCTGGGTTGGCTCCACAGGTTCCACAGATGAACACAGATTTTTATGTGTTGTCTGGGTAATCTGTGGAGCAAAAAATACAGATGTTTCAGGATGCGCAGAAAGCCATCGCGAGGACAGAAAACTGTGAGCGCCGTACTGTGGGATCTGGACGGCACCATTGCCGACACGGAGATGTTGCATTTTCGGGCCTGGCGCGATGTCATGGCGCGTCACGGCGTGGATTACGACTTTGCCACCTTTCAGGCCGGCTTCGGCCGGCCCAACAGTGAAATCCTGCCGGAGTTGCTGGGAGAGAAAGCGACGCCCCAACGGGTGGCCCAGATCAGCGCCGAGAAAGAACGCCTGTTCCGGCGTCTGCTCCAGGAGGAGGGGGTGGAGCTGTTGCCGGGCGTCCAGGAATGGCTGGCGCGTTTTCAGGCGGCCGGGGTGGCCCAGGTGATCAGTTCGTCGGGCCCCATGGCCAACATTGTGGCCACGGTGGCCTGCCTGGACATCGGGGACTTTTTCCGGGCCCTGTTGACCGGCGCCGTGCTGCCCCGGGGCAAACCGGACCCGGCCCTCTTTTTGCTTTCCGCCGCGGCGGTGGGGGCCAAACCCCAGGAGTGCCTGGTGCTGGAGGACAGCATCCACGGCATCCAGGCAGCGCGCCAGGCCGGCATGGCCAGCGTCGCCGTGGGAAAGCTGGCCACTGCGCCTGAGCTGTTCACCCTGGTGCAAGACGACGGGCCACCTTCCCTTGCTGTAACCAGCCTGGCCGATCTGACATGGGAGCAGTGCCAGAAACTATGGATAGAGGTCGGTGCCGGGCGGGGTGCAGGGCGTCATGATGGCGGATAACAGGGCCCATCACCCAGTTACCCACTCACCTATCACGTGTTCCGATACGCGTACGTCCGCCGGTAGCCATAATCGGTGCTGAAGCTGCCGAAGGCTTTCTTCCCCGCCTGGCTGAGGGGATAGCGCCACAGGGAGCGCAGTCCCCGACGGGCAATCTGCCAGGGGCTGTAGGTCTTGCGGCAGAGCCAGTCGTAGGCTTCCCGGAGCTCTTCCACGGTGAAGTTCTTGGGTACAAAGGTCACATGGGCGGTGTCGTAGTAGCGCCAGGGCATGTCCAGGAGCCGGTTTTCCTGTTCCAACTGCTTGCGGAAGGGCGTTTCTGGGAAGGGGGTCAGGATGGTAATGCTGACGCTGTCCAGCTCGCTGGTGCGGATGAAGTCCCACATGGCCTGGAAGGTGGCCGGCGTGTCCTCGTCAAAGCCCATGACAAAGAGGCCCACCACGCCCACGCCGGTCCCCCGGATGATGCGGATGGCCTCCTCCGCGCCGCTGGCCAGCCCCTTGGACTTGCCGCCCAGTTCCCGGCGGTTGTCCGGGTTGACGCTCTCGAAGCCGATGAAGTGCTTGTCCAGGTGGGCGGCCCGGCTCATTTCCAGCAGCTCGGGATGCTTGGCGATGCTCATCTCCGACTGGCAGGTCCAACCCTGGAGGTCGAGCTTGCTCAGGGCCTCGAAGAGCTCGGCGCAGTAGTCTGGTGCGGTGGTGAAGTTCAGGCCGAAGTTGTCGTCGGTGAGGAAGAAGCGTTTGATCCCGCGGCGCTGGATCTCGTCCACCACCTCCTCCACCGGGCGCAGGCGCATTCGTCGGCCGCTGACCCGGATGGCCGTGCAGAAGGAGCAGTTGCGGGGGCACCCCCGGGTAATCTCCAGGTAGGGCGTCCAGTAGTTTTTGTTTTCGTCCACCATCTGGATCACCCGGTCGGTGATGGTGGCGATGCCGTCCAGGTTGGCCCACTCCTCGTCCCGGTAGACGGGCTTCATCCCTTTGATGCCCTCGGCGGCGAAATCCTGGATGAGCTGTTGCCAGGTGAAGTAGCCTTCACCCACCATGGTGCTGTGGGCAAAGGTCTGGACATGTTCCGGCAGCAGCGTGGCGTGGACGCCGCCGATGGCGACGCCGGCTCCCTGTTGCATGGCCCGCCGGGCGATGACCTCGGCCCGGTCGATGTCGGTGGTCATGGCGGAGATGCCCACCAGGTCGCCCTCCCGCAGGGTGTCCAGCGGAAGGTCGTAGAGGTTTTCATCCCAGATTTCCACGGGGATTTCCTCGGGCACCAGCGAGGCCAGGCGCATCAAGGTGTATGGGGAGCCAGGGGCCTTGCCGAAGATACGGCCATCACGTTTGGGTCGAATTAAGACAACGCGTCGCATAATTCCTCCACTGTCGCTACGATTGCGCAATTGACCACGAACGGTGATATGCCCGACGAGCACAATACTCACCGCGACAGGTATGCCCACCAACTTTCGCTGGTGCCCATCCTTTATAAAAAATAAAAAAAGATCTTCCCTTCCGCGCAACAATCAGGTGCCCATCATACCATAGGGAGCGTTGCTGGCCAAGGATTAATCTGAATTGTTTGATAAAAATTCCCGGCCGTCACCTGCCCCCGGTGAAGTAGGGAAGGACCAACAGGGTGTAGGCAAAGCCCAGGAGGGCCCCCACGATGACCTCGGTGGGGGTGTGCCCCAAAAGTTCCTTGAGCTCCTGTTCGCTGATGGGCTGGCCGCTGAACAGCTCCCGCACGATCTGGTTGACCACCCGGGCCTGTTTGCCACTCTCCTGGCGGACCCCGCGGGCGTCGTACATCACGATCAGGGCGAAGACCGTGGAGACGGCGAAGAGCGCGCTGTCCAGCCCCTCCCGCAGGCCCACGGCGGTGGCCAGGCTGGTCACCATGGCCGAGTGGCTGCTGGGCATCCCCCCGGTCCGCACCAGCACGTGGAGGTCAAAGTCCCCTTCCCGGATCCACTCGTAGATAAATTTGAACAGTTGGACCCCGGCCATGGCGCTGATGGGAATCCACAACATGGGATTGGCCCAGAGCGCATCGACCACGGTATTCAGCTCTCTTGCCATTCTTCCAACGGGACTGTTTCGTCGTTCGGCTGCCACTGGCGAACCCGCAGCTCCGCTTCGTCCAGTTTGCGGGTGCAGTACGCGGCCAGGGTCGCGCCCAGTTCGTAGAGGGAGAGGGTCTCTTCCAGAGGCAGATCGCCGTTTTCCAGCGCCGCCAAAATCTCTTCCAGGCGGGCAAACGCCTCTTCGTAGGTGGGTTCAGATTGTGTCTGGCTCATTTCTGCTCGCAATTCTCCCAGGCGGCCCTCGCAATTCTCCCAGGCGGCCGTGGATACCTCAGACTTTTTCAGTGTGGCCACTGCTCAATATACCAATCCAGTATACCAAAAGAACGCACAAAGCCGGGAACGATCACCGTCTGGCATAATGGGGAAAGTTGTGTATCGGCCTCGCTTTGTGTTACGGTATATCTGTCGCTACACTATAAATTAAATTATATATTACGCTGTGTTCATTGCGTTGTGTGACTCAATTGTGTTGTGTGATCCGATCTTGTCGTTGCCGGGAGAAATGCCCATGTCCCCACCCCAGCCACCCCATGAACGAGATGCCACCAGAGATGCCGACCCGTCCGGCCAGGATGAGATTGCATCCACTCCGGCGCCGAATCCCCCGCCGGCTGTGGTCTGTCTGGAGCCAGATCTCTTCTTTGCCGCCCGGCTGGAGGATGTGATCCGGGCGGCGGGGGGAAAGCCGGTGACGGTGGAAACGCCCGAGGCCTTCGTGGCTGCCGTGGACCGGACCTTTCCTGTCCTGGCCCTGGTGGACTTGAACACGCCCGGCGACTGGTACCGGGCCATCGAACGCTGCAAGATCCGCCCCCACACCCGCCAGGTGCCCATCTACGCCTTCGGCAGCCATGTGGATGTGGAGACCCTGAAGGCCGCCCGGCGGGCCGGCGCCGACCATGCCTGGGCCCGTAGCCGCATGATGGCGCAACTGGTGGACGTGGTCACCCGCCACGTGCAGCCGCCGGTGCGCTACCCCGAAGGCTGGGACGACGTGCTCCGCGAGGAAGCCCGGGTCGGGGTGGAAGCGTTCAACCAGGGCCACTTCTTCGAGCAGCACGAGCACTTTGAGGAGGCCTGGCTGGCCGAATCCCGGCCAATTCGGGAGATGTATCAGGGGATCCTCCAGGTGGGGGTAGCCTTTCTCCTAATCCAGCGGGGCAAGTGGAATGGCGCCCTCAAGATGTTCCGTCGGGGATTGCCCCACCTGCGAGGCCTGCCCGACGTCTGTCAGGGCATCCACATCGGCAAGCTGCGGGCCCAGGCGGAGGCCATCCACCGGGAGATTGCGGCCCTGGGGCCGAAGCGCCTGGCCGAGTTCGACCCGGCCCGCTTCCCGAAGATCGAGCTGGTGGAGCGGGGCGATCCGGAGTCCATGCCGGACCAGGAACGGTAGTAAATTCCGGCAGAAATTCGCTGAGAGTATCCACCAGAGGTAGCGCGCCCAGAGAGGGCACCCGGAATTTCTGCCGGGGTATTTACGCCAGACTGTCGTAACCTTCCTCAGGCAGCCTCCGCCCTCACCCCTGGGCCAGCAGGCCGTAGCCCCCGTCGATCTCGATGATCTGCCCCACGATCATGGCGGCCTGGTCACTGCACAGCCAGGCCACTACCTGCCCCACGTCTTCCGGCGTCACCAGGCGGCCCGCCGGCGTAGCCCGGACAGCCCTTTCCAGCATTTCATCCCTGTTGGGAAAAAAATCCAGGGCGTCGGTCTCCACGAAGCCAGGACTGACCCCGTTGACGGTAATACCGTCCGGCGCCAGCTCCACGGCCAGGTAACGGGTCAGGGCCTCCAGCGCGGCCTTGCTGATGCCCACCACGCCGTAGTGGGGGATCACCCGCCGGCTGCCGGCGCTGGTCACGGTGATAATCCGGCCCCAGCCGCGCTGGCGCATGGCGGGCACCGCACTTTGGACGGCGGCCAGGACGCTGCGCACGTTGATGTTGAACGTCCAGTCCCAGGCCTTGGCCTCCAACTCCAGGGCCGGCCGCAGGGTGCCGCTGGCCGCGTTGGCCACGAAGATGTCCACGCCGCCGAAGTGCTCCACCACCTCAGCCACCAGTTGGCGGGCCGCATCCTCCCGGGCCAGGTTGGCCCGAAAGGCCGCGCTCTGAACGCCGCGGGCCATCACCGCCTGGACCGTCTCCTCCGCCTCCTGACGCCTGCGGGCGAAGTGAACGGCCACATGGCAGCCCTGGGCTGCCAGGGCCAGGGCGATGCCCCGGCCAATGCCCCGGCTGCTACCGGTGACCAGGGCCGTTTTGCCGCGCAGTTGACCCTGGAGGGGCGTTGTCGATGGTGGCATGGCATTTCACTCCATCCGGCCGGTCTACCAGTCCAGGGCCAGCAGGCGCAGGAGCTCCTGGGGCGTGGTAGTGCCTCGCACCCGGACCCGACGCAGCTCGAAGAGGTTGTCACTGCGGTGGGTGGCTCCCTGGATGGTGGTAAGGCCGGCCCAGTAGTTGGCGCTGCGGAAAATGTCGATGGTCCGCTGATCGTAGTCGCCGGCCGGGTAGGAGACAAAGCGGGGCCGGACGCCCAGCTCGTACTGGATGGTCTCCAGGCTCCCCAGGGCCTGCCAGACCAGGTAGTCGTCGTCTTTGCCCTTGAGGCTGACATGGTTGCGGCCGTGGGACTCGATGGACATGCCCGCCGCGTACATGTTCCGAGCCATGTCCCAGGTGAGGTACTCGGGGCGCTGCTCGTCGATGAAGTCGGTGACCACGAAGAAGGTGGCGATCATGCCCCGTTCCCGCAGGCGGGGAAATGCGTTTTCGTAGTTGTCCCGGTAGCCGTCGTCAAAGGTGAGGATGACCGGCTTCTCCGGCAGGGGAGCGCCCTGGGTCAAGTGGGCGATCAGATCGTAGAGGCGGATGGTGGTATAGCCGGCCTCCTGGATGGCGTCTAGGTGAGCGGCGAAGTCATCGGGCTTCACCGAGAGATCCTGTCGGTAGATGTCTGCGCCAGGCGGCGGCACGCTGATGTAGTGGTACATGAGGATGGGCACCCGGACTGTGCGCATCACGCCGTCGGGGGTGGGTTCCATCCCGGGCGTGGGCGATGGTAGGGGCGTGGGCGTGGGCGTGGGCAACAGGACCACAGTTGTCGGCGTGGGGTAGACGGGGGCCGGGCTGGCCAGGGCTGTGGCCACCTGGGGGACCGCTAGTTGGAGCAGTGCGGTCAGCGGCAGGGTAGCGGTGGTGCCGGCTGTGGCCGTGAGGGGGCTGCCGGCGGCGAGGGACGGCGTCAGTAGCGGTGAATCCACGACATGGGTGGGGGTGTCGGTGGGCATCGCTGTTGGCGTGGGCGTTGGTGTCTGGGTCGACCCGGGTGTACGGGTCGGCGTGGCGGAGGGCCAGGACGCCCTGGTGCTGGTTGACGGGGGCGTCACCTGGGCCTGAGCCCACCGGGCCGGCGTAGTCGTCGGCCGGGACATGGCAGCCGCCCGGGAGCCGCAGCCCGCCATCAACAGGGAAATCAGTAGGAGGACTGTGGGCACGAACCCACGCCAGCGCCCACAGTCCAAATTTCCGGATCGGGTGGATCTCCCAGAATGTCCCCGTGCCATGGCTGCAATGGTATCATGGGGAGCAGGCTTGAGCAATTTCAACGGCCAACTTTCGATGGTACCGGTTTTGGAGGGCAACGGTGTGGCGCCCAGGGGAGCCGCGGATGCCCCCGACAATCTATTGTTCATTGGTGACGTGGGTTGACATGGCAGATTGTCTAAACTATACTGGTTGGACAACTCAGTGCACTTCCATGGCAGTTTACCGGCCCCTGGGCGATGCGGTTGACTGCCATGGCTTTTGTATTGCGCACCGTCTACACGACAAATTGCTCGCCCGCCCACCGGCCGTGGATTGGCCAGCATCTAGGGGGTGGGCGCGTCGACCGCCATCGTTCCAAAGCAATTCAAGTCTGACCAGTTGGATTTGGGGGATCCATGTACAGGGAAAAGATCCGCGAGTATTACGATCACCTGAGCCGCAGTTACCGCAAAGTCGCCGATTTCATCTTGAGCCACTACTACGAAGTGTCGTTCATGACTGCGGCCCAGTTGGCATACTCGGTCGGAGTGGATACCACAACCGTCGTGCGCTTTTCGCAGCGGCTGGGCTACAACGGTTACCCGGAGCTGCTGAACGACATTCGCGAACAGGTTAAGGCGGAGATTTACGCCGCCTACGAACCCCGAGCCCTTTCGCCGGAAGATCCGGCCAGCGCTTTTAAGGACCGGGCTGAACAGGAACAACACAACCTGAAACAGATGCTGATCCACAATCCCCCTGACCACGTACGACGGGTGGCTGCCATGCTGGAGCGAGCCCGCCATATTGTGCTCATCGCCGAGGGCTATGCCAACACCGTCGCCGAGATGGCCGCCGAGCAGCTCCGCCATCGGGGCATTTCGGCCGAGGCCGCCGCGGACGATCCGGTGCGGCTGGCCGGGACGTTGCTCAGCCTGATGCCCGACATGCTGGTAGTGGGCATCAGTGCCACGGAATACGGCGAGAATGTGGCCCATGCCCTGGCCTACGCCCGCAGCCGGGGTTGTGCCACCCTGGGCATCGTGGGCTCCCTGGCCAGCCCCGTCAACCGCATGTCCGACCAGGTGATGTACGCGCCCACAGACGTGGCCGGCCCCCTGCCCAGCATCGTGGCCCTGGTGGCCGCCCTCTCCGCCCTGGTCCAGGTGGCCAGCAAGGATAGTCCCCAGTCAGTGGATGCTCGCCTGGAAGAGTTCAACCGGATCTACGAATTTTTGACCCGCCGGGAAGTGGAGCTGGACGCCCTGGAGAGTGAGCAGTAGCGCCCGGTTCACCCCTTGTCGGGCGCACACACGTTGGCCCAGAGCAGTAGGCGCCGGATCCTATGACCCGGCGCCTTTTCTTTAGGGCATTGGGGGAACCCTTTCTGGCGCTGTTTTCCGTGCTGTTGCCAGCGCTGCCCCGGCGGACGTCCAGGACTCTTCCCGGGCCAGGATGCCCACGGCCAGGAAAGCCAGGATGTAGCCCAGGGAAGTCTCGTTGAGGAAGCGGCTGACGTAGAAGAAGCCAAAGAGGAACAGCCCGTAGTGCCAGCACCCCTGGGCCAGGGTGTTGGCCCGCAGCTGCCGATGAACCAACCAAGCCAGCAACGGCACGGCTACCAGCAGCTCTGGAATCCAAAACGGCCAGTATGCAAAGCGATCCGGGACCAGCCCCAGGGCCAGCACAAAGTTGCTGGCCCCCCAACCCCAGATCTGGTAGCCGGTTTCCCCTTGGCCGCTACTCCAGCGCCACACATCGTCGTAGAGGGCAGCGGCGTCCCACGCCAGGTAGGGGACGATGAGCAGCCCGAAGACTGCCAGGGCCGGCGCTGCCCGTCGGAGCAGGATAGGCATGGCCCGCAGTGCCTCCCGCCAACCACCCCCCGCCACCTCAGGCCTCACCAGCAGCAGCCCGTAGAAAGGAGCCATGAACCAGGCCGTGGGCTTGCTGGCGCAGGCCAGTCCAAACAGAATGGCCGATAGGGCCACCAGGCCAGGCGCATGGATGCCGGCCCGCCGCCGCTCCTGCCAGCGATGCCAGGCCACCAGGCTGAAGAGGAGCCAGCTCAGGACAAAGACATCGTTCTGGCCAAAGATGACGTCCAGGGCCATCATGGGGTTGAGGCCGAGGAGCGCCACCAGGGCCAACTGCCGCTGGGGAGCGCGGGCGAGCTGGGGCACCAGCGCCAGGGCCAGCGCCAGTAGCGCCAGATAGACCAGCCGTTGGTCATACAGCCCCACGGCCCACCCCAGGGCCGCAAAGGGCGCGCTGAAGATGAAAGTCCAGGGCAGGTAGGGGTAGTGGTAGAGGGCGGTGCGATACTGGCTGAAGCCCCACTCGGCCATGGGCGTCTCCACGTAGTCCTCTCGGTACGGGTTTTTGCCCTGCCAGAAGTAGGTGATGGCCGCTTCGGTCTGGATGACGCCGCCGTCGTGGGTATAGCTGGCCGGCCCATGGGCCGCGCGCAGGGCCATCAGCTTGCCTGTGGGCAGGAACACAGCCGTGGCCAGGATGGCCACCAGCAGCATCCACTTCAGGCGCACCTGCACCCGCCCCCAGGCTGCCAGATCCACCACCAGATAGCCCAGCAGGAAGCCCAGGGTCAGCGCGTGCAAGAGCAGGCCCACCGGATCGCCCGGTCGCGGCCCGATCTCTCCCATGGCCTGCTTGCCCGCCTCGGGGATCAGGCGCCCCAGCAGGGGGTGCTGCCACACATCCTGGACCCGGTTGGGCAGGGCTGCGGCTTCGGCCAGTCCGGTGATCTGCAGCAGGGCAATGACCAGAAGGGCCAACAGCAGGGCGTCCCAGCCGGGCAGCCCCTGGCGCGCCGGCCCCTTCGTCTCCGTGGGTTGGCTCATCCGTTTCCTCGCAGCGCGTAAAGACCACCGTCCGTGCCCGGGATGAAGATCCACGCGCCGCTGATGGCCGGGGCATTGCTGACCGTGGAGGCCACAATGGCGCTGTGGATGGGGCTGCCGGTGGTCGCGTTGAAGTATTGCACTTCCCCACCCTGGGTCACGGTGATGACCATGTCCTGACCCACCAGGGGGCCGCCCATCACCCCGCCGGCCACGTTGTTGCGCCAGAGCTCGGCCCCATCCAGGCGAGAGAGGGCCACCACATAGCCGTTGCCAGCCGCGTAGACAGCCACCTGGCTGACGGCCAGGCCGGTGATGGGCTGGCCCAGGGCCCGATTCCAGAGCTCGTCGCCCGTGTTGGCGTCCAGCGCCCGGACGACGTTGTTGACGTCGGCCACGTAGAGCTCGGCCAGCCGCCGGATACCCGGCCGGTGATATACCGGCGGCGCGGTGACGCTGGCCACCGCCGGCTGCGTCCAGACGACCTCAAAGTCGCTGATGTCCAGGGCCTGGATGGTGTTGGCCCCCAGGTAGACCAGCTGGTCGCCCACGGTGGGGTATTGGGGTGGGGCACCTGACACTTCGTGGGTGTACGACCGATTCAGGTTACGCAAATCCAGGGCAAAGAGCCGCCAGGAGCTCTCCTGGCCCACCCCGACCAACAGGGTATCGCTGATGATGTTGATACCCGTGACGGGGGGTGCCGGCAGGGGATACTGGTTGATCTCCCGCGCCTGGTTGCCCTGGTCCTCCAACGCCCGCAACTGCCCCAGGCTGTCCGCCACGTAGATTACTCCCTGGTGGATGGCTGGGGCGACGGAGGCCACTGCCTGCCCCAGGTTGAAGCGCCAGCGCTGATTGCCGTTGATCCGGTCGAAGCTGTAGAGGTGATGATCGTTGCTGGCCACCAGCACACTGGGACCAGAGACCAGGACCGGTGAGCTCAAGATCTGGGCCGCCTGGGCCAAAACCGGCCAGGCAAAGCTGACGGGCGGGTTAGGCACCCGGGGCAAGAGGCCGGTGGCGTGGGCGTCGTAGCGCCAGCGGGGAAAGTCGTTTTCAGGGATGGCCGTAGGCGTGGACAAGGGATGGAGGAAGGATGGCGGCGGCTGGACGTTCAGCCAACGTACGTCCTGCACGTCCGCGTCTTCAGGCGCGCCGGGGCCCAGGTCGGCGTCCGCTGGAATGTCTACGTATGCCTGGCGGACCCAGCCAGGTTCGTTGTTGGCGATACAACAGACGTAGACCCACTCACCGCTGGGGTTTCGGCCCAGCAGCCGGATCTCCTGGTTCGCGACCAGGGTACCAGTGACCGTGTAGATATGGCTGGGGCCGATGCGCAGGCTGGTGTCCTGGCTGCGAACCCGGGCCGGCAGGCTGGCCACGGTGAACGGCACCGGCGTGGGCGAGGGGGTGGGGGTGGCCGTGGGTTCCACGATGACAGGTGTCGGCGTGGGCAGCTCTGGTGTCGGGGTGGATGTCGGCGTCCAGGTAGGCTCTTCCGGCGGCGTGGGCGTCTCCACCGGCGAAAGGGGTGGTGTGGGTGTGGCCGTGGTGACGGCGCCCCCCGATTCGTTGGAGATGACGGGCAGGATCACCTGATTGGCCGACGTGGGACCGGTGTCCGGGGCCGGCAGGGTGCCTGATGGCGATGGGGGCGGCGTGGCACCGTCGGAGGAGATGACCGGGATCATGATCTGAACGGCAGTGGGGGTGGCCGTGGTCGCCGGGGACGCGGCCGGCCGGGTCCCCGCCAGGGCCGCCTGGTAGGCCACCTGGGTGAGCAGATCTTGGGCCAGGTTGGTGGCTCGAAAGTCTGGCGTGGGGGTGTCGGGCGGGCGTCGGGTGGCCGTGGGGGTGGGCGTGGGGCCCCACACCAGCCGGGATTCCATCGCCCA
>FWPU01004112.1_pt1 | contig 34605 bp, 27 predicted proteins | sample 2228361 | NCBI WGS metagenome assembly FWPU01 (sample SAMEA103939777, study PRJEB20133) | metagenome
TGCGCGGGACGCCGCCCTACCAGGAACCCAGATCAGGAGGGAGGCAAGCTTGCAGGAGCCCCGGAGTGCTACATTACCACTGGACGAAAACGGGATGCAGGTCAGAATTAAATGTCCCAAAGGCAATCTCAGTTCTCGCAGTTTCGTGTTCCGTAGGAAGGAGCCTGGCAGAGATGGCACCTATGCCTTGCCAGGGAGTATAGTTGTCAAAGTAATTCCTACAAACGGCTCACCAATAGTATGGATTGTAGAACGGGGCGAAGGCGTTGATAACGGCGATGCGGAAGGCGTCCTGGCGGGTAATCAGGTTGCACGTGAGAACGCCCCAGGCGCCCTGCGCGTCGCGGAGGCCCTGCTGATTGGCAAAGGTGTCTATCGCGTCGGCGAGCTCGGCGCCCTCGTCCAAGACGCGCGCGGCCAACGCCTCGGGCAGCAGGATGGCGCCCGACTGGCCGTAGGCGGTGCGGCCCGAAATATCCATCACGCAGGCCCAGTTTTCGAGAAACACCAGGCGACGGCCTCGTTCCTGCACGACGTCGAGTCCGCCTTCAAGGCCGACAAAAAAGCGCCACGAGGATTCGTTCCGTTCGCGGGCGATTTGGGCCACGGCATCGGCCCGGTGCTGCGCGCCGGCCATCAGTTCAGCGCGGCTGAGCGGCGTGTGGCCGACTCCGCTCGCTACTTCGACGCCGACTACGTCGAACAGTGCATTCGACTCAATCGAAGGCCCGACGACAGACAGCGCCTCCCATACCGCGTTCAGCTTCGGCCGGCGCGTCGACCCTACGGCGATGATAATTTTTCCCATGGGTTAATATGAAACCGCCGATGCGGACGGATAAGCACCAGAGTGAGGAGCTCGGGGGTGGGGATTGGCGCCCTGTGCCTTTGAAACTGGGCGTGTCACCGCAGCTCGCTTCTTATCTCCCATCCCTGCTGATTGGTGCTCACCGGTGGTTCCGGTTCTCATTCTTTCCAGAGCGCGGTCTGGCGTTCGCGGCCATAGCGCGTGGCGAGGAATTTCTTTAGCTCTTCGACCGAGCTGAACACCTGGTCAGCACAAGCCAGCATCCAGCCGCTGAGCTGTTCAACGGGCGCCTCGCTGACCAGATAGACGGGGATGCCCTTGCGATAGGCGATGGTCAGCTCGGCCGAGGTGCCGCCGCTCGGCGTAGCGCCTTCGCCCCAGTAGCAGATCACGTAATCGGCGCGGTTCTCGATCTGGTCCAGATCGTACTGAATGATTTTGCGCACGGTGCGGCGGAATCGGTCCGGGTCACTGCGCTTCCATTCCCGGAAATGGGCGATTTCCTCGTCAGAAAGATTTTTCTTTTCATCTTCGGCCGGGTCGTAGACGCGGTGACCGAGCTCGTCGCGGAGGAACGGAGCGAGTTTGCGGCGCCAGAGCCTGCCGCCATCGGACGCGAATTCAATGGGGCCGCACAGATAGGCCAGCATGGAACTCCCCGTGCCGCGCACTGTAGCACGGCCGCGCAGTCAGACCAAGACCCGCAAAAAAAGGGAAAACTGCGGCAGGAAACGGGAAACTGGAGCGGCCGAGGGGACTCGAACCCCCGCCTACAGCTTGGCAAGCTGTCGTACTACCCCTATACTACGGCCGCCCGTTAAACTTCCCATCCTGTTTATAGCACGGCTCCGCAACGGCGACAAGGCCGCGAGAGACACCACTGCGCTCGCCGGGCAAGCTAGCCCGGTGTTCCCTTGTGGGAATTAATTGACCTGCCGGACGCGGGTGGCGCGGACCACCGGCGACTTTTTCTGTCGCTCGGCAAACCGCATGGCCTTTGCGCGGTCAATATAGACACGGGCGAACTTCTCACCATCCTGGTAGAACACGGTGACCTGCCAGTGGCGATGTTTGCGCCGCTTGTCTTTCCCCAGAATGCTTCTGCGCCTCGAGGTTTTTTTCTTCGCCTGCTTCTTTTCGCTCTTCATGCCATCCCGTGTGGAGGGGACGCTACACTATCGCAGCCTGGGCAAACCTTTGCAAGTACACGACTGGTTTCTAGTACAAGATAGATTAATTTTACCTGGCACCGACCGCCCGGCAGGCCGAACATGCCGTCCAAAATGGCTGCCCGCGCCGGCCAAACCTTTTCCGGTCTGCTTCGTCTAATGCTTGAGAGGAGCGGGAGCGCACGCTGCAGAACACCTCGCCCCGCGATGGGGCGGGACGCAGCCAAGGACCCCGGAAGCCACTTTCCGTCACGTCCAGCGGAACTTCTTCCCTGGCTCCTTCGTACTAGAGATTAGGGAGCGCGGTAGAAAGTGAGGGGCCATGGTACTCCGGCTGAATCAGAACGTCACGGTGGAAAATACGCGGCAACATCCGGCAGAGGAAGTTGAAGCCGTGCGCAAGTTGCTGGCCGCCGGAGCTGTCGCCCAGCCGGATCCGCACCGCGCCAATTTCTACGAACTAGAGAACGGCCGCAGGGTGTTTTACATCCACATCTCGCCCGTCACCGGGCACGTGATGCTGCTCGCCAGTTGGAGAAACGACTCGGCGCGGCAGGCGGGCGCTTAGTTCTCCTCTATCCGGGACGTCACCTGGGGTGATCAGTCGGGCCTGCTCTGCGCCGCCTGAACCATTTCTGTAATCTCGAACAGTCGGTAGGGATGCTGGTCGTCCTCGTGGGCGAACACCCGGTCGGGCAACAGCGGCAGGCCGGTTCCGAAGTATTCATTGAGAATCAGGCGGAAGGAGTTGACCGGCGTAATCGAGGGATACAGCGGCGCGCCGTCCGCGCCCGGCAGGAAGTAGGCGTTCAGGATGCCAGTTTTTTCCCACAGCTCTTCGGGGGTGGCGCTGCGCCAGTTGAACCGCATCCCTTCGCGGCGGAACCGGTCCGGGGCGGGCCCTTCGTCGGCCTGGATCACAAGGATGGGCGGCGTTGCCGAATCAGCGAGCAGGTGTTCGATCAGCTCGCGGATTTTTTCGTTCGTGGCAATCAGTTGATTCCGGTAATTTTCTTCCGGCGAGCGCTGCTCCATCACCGCTTCCGGCAGAAACGAGCCGTCGCCGTCGAAGACGAAGGGCTCGTGCGGCAGTATGAAGTGCGCGAAGGTGAAGGTCGGCTCCGGGCGCCGCGAGATTTCCGCGATGCGTTGAAACTTGTAGCTTTCGCGCTGCCACTGCTGCCGGCGAAGGTCCAGCGATTCGATGCCCAGCTCTTTCGCGATAGGCTTCAGCATCGTGAAATCCACCAGCAGGCGCAAGTTGGGCATGGGCAGCGCGGCATTCCGGTTGAGGTTCTCATCGGCGTAACGATTCCGCCGGGTGGCCCACCACCAGGAACCCGCGTGGATAAACGTGTAGCCTTGCCGTTGCAGGAAGCGGCCGAGGACGTGGTCTTCCAGCAGTTCGTACAGCGGACTCCAGTCTTCGTTTTCCGGACCCAGGGCTTCGGCCAAGCCGTCCAGGTAGGTCATGTTCAGCGACGCCGGCAGCGAAAACGAAGTGCGCAGATAGTTGGAATGGCTTTCCGGCGCGACGTAAAAGCCCTTTTCGCGCAGGAACTCGTAGAATCCGGAGTTGTCGAAGCCATAGTTCGCGGCCAGCACGCTCGGGCTGCCGTAGCGGTCAAAAATAAAGTAGTAGACGTCGGGCAGCGGTTCGGGCCGGCGGGTCGCTCGCGGATCGGGCCGGGCCGCAAAAAACCGCTCCACGTCGTCGAACGTGGGAATCCGGGAAAGATGAAAGACGCCGAGCTTGGCGACCGGGTATAGGAGCGCGCCCACGGTGACGACATTCAGCAGCAGCGTCGTTCCTTCCAGGGAATTCCTTGTCCGGCCGATCCACCACGCCACCCAGCCGAACAGCACGAAGCTCGCAAGCAGCAGCACCCGGTGCGATCCCGCCACCGGCCAGCCCTCCACCCAACTGTGCAGTTTCGAGTAAAAGAAGAACAGCACCAGCAACAGAAAGCAGGCCAGCCCCGCCTTGAGCAGGTCGCGATAGAGGACCCAGAGCAGCGCGAAGACGACGGCGGGAATTGCCAGCCCCAGCGTGACAACCACCGCCAGCTCCGACAGGTTTGTCAGCCCCGGACGCACCGTGTAGTCCGACAGCACCCCCATCAGCAATCCCAGCCATGGATACATCGGAAAGCGCTTCACGTTTGCCGTGGTTCTCCTTGTCCGAATATCTCGAAAGCCGGAGTCTATAGAAAAGCAAGCGCACTGAACAGGGCGGGATCACGGTGAGGAGCCCGCCTCGCTACCCGAGGCTGGCGGATTATCCCAGACCTGATGTGAGATCTCAAAGAACGTGAAGGGACGAGTTTCCACTTCAAACATATATACCCGGTCCGGCAGTAGCCCGAGGTTCGTACCGAAGTATTCATCGAAGACAATGCGGAATGTGTTGACAGGCGTGATGCGCTGATGGAACCGCGTGTAAGGCGCGCCAGGCAGGAAAACAGCATACAGAATGCCGCTTTTCTCCCGGTACTCCATTCTGGTTGCCTGGCGCCAGTCGTTCTTGGTGCCCGTGAGCCGGTACTCAGCGGGATAAGGACCTTCATCGGCCTGCAGGATGATAATCGGGGGAATTCTGGATTTGGCCAGCACCGTCCCCACCCACTTCTCAATAAGCCCGTTCAGCCCGAGCAATTGTATCCGATAGTTTTCTTCCCAGGTGCGCCGCTCGGCGCGCTGGTGGACCATTTGGGAACCGTCCTGGCGCAGCACGAACGGCCAGTGCGGAACCAGGAAATGCGCGAAGACAAAGTGCGGCCCGAGTTGGTGTGGAATCCGGGCCAGCTCTTCGAAGTGCAAGTGGATACGCCGCCAGTGCTCGTACTCGAAACTCAGAAAAGAAAGGTGCCCGCTGGAGACGAACGGCTCCAACATGCTGCGCTGCACCAGCTCGTACGCGGCGGCCGGCAGCAGCCACGGTTCGATGTTCCAGTGCGCAAGCTCCGCCACGCGCGTCGGCCACCACCAGGAACCCATGTGGGTGTACCGGTAGCCTTGCGCCACCAAGAACTTTGCGACTCGATTGTTTTCGACGCGGTCGAAAATCGGCTGCCAGTCGCGGTGCTCGCGCCCATAAGCAGCCACCAGGTCATCCAGATATTGCAGGTTCAGCGAGGAAGCCAGCGAAACCGCTGTGTTGGGATAATTCGCCCGGCTGCGAGAAGCGACATAAAAGCCCTTTGACTTCAGGAAATCGTAGAACGGCTGGTTGTCTACCCCGTAGATGCTGGCCAGGATGTCGATTGAGGCGTAGCGGTCGAAGATGAGGTAATAGATGTCCGGTAGCGGATCGGGATGGCGCGTGGCCCCGGGTAGCTCCAACTCAGGCGGATGCGGAGCCAGCAGGTTCCGCCGCAGATTGACTTCCACCAGCTTCCACACCGGCAGGGCCAGCGCCCCCAGCGCCACGACATTCAGGACGATCGTCACGGGCCTCAACTGCCAGCGCGCCCGCCACAGCACAACAGCCAGCCCGGCCAGAACCAGCAGTTCCGCCGCCAGCAAGAAACGGTAGCGCCCCACCACAAATCCACCGATGGTCATATCCTCGAAGTGGACAAACCGCGCGTGAAACGTAAAGAAAGCCAGCAGGAATGCGGAACACCACAGCGCCGCCTTGTGCTGGTCGCGCAGCACCAACCTCACGAGGGGGAACAGCACCAAAATACCGATCAGAAACGGCGCTGTTCCTGCCAGTGTCTCCCCCAGCGGAGCGTAGCCCGGCATCGCCCCGAACGTGGACACAGCCGGGAAGATTGCGAACAGGATCGGATACCAGGCGATGAACTTTTTCATCACCGCACCTGTATTCCGCCGGAGGATTGGTCGCCAGGCGCCTCTGTTTCTGCATCCTCCGATGAAAAAACGACCCGCTCGGTCATTTCGTAGAACCGGTAAGGGTAAAGATCGCTTTCGTGGGCATAGATTTTCTCGGGCAGCAGCGGCAGTTCGGTCCGGAAGTAGTGGTTGAAAACGATACGAAACGTGTTTACCGGCGTCCGCGTGGTCAGCGGAGTCTCGGACTGGCTGCCCGGCAGGTACACTGCATGCAGAATCCCCGCTTTCATCTGCAATTCCAACCGGTCCGCATCTCGCCACTGGAAGCCAGAAACGTTTTTCCGGTAGTCGGTGGGGTAAGGTCCCTCGTCTCCCTGAAGGATGATGACTGGTGGCGCCGGCGAATTGGCCAGCAGGTGTCTGACCAGACCTTCAACCAGACGATTTGTGGCCGTCAGCTGATTCCGATAGTTTTCCTCCTCGCTGCGACGCAGCAAGAGCTCCTCTGGCAGAAACGTTCCGTCGCTGTCGAACACATACGGATCATGGGGCACCAGCATGTGGGCAAACACAAATTTCGGGCCGGGAACACGCGTCAACTGCCGCAGTTGTTCAAATTTAGCCTGCACCCGTTCCCACTGATGCCAGCGAAAATCCAGAGTTTCCAGCTCCAGGCCGTCTGCCAGCGGGCCCAGCAGGGAATGTTTCGCAAGCCCGTACACTGTGTCGGGCACCCAGGTGAAATGATAGTTGCTGTCTGCAAGGGAATTGCTCCGCGTGGGCCACCACCACGAGCCCATGTGCACGTACTGATATCCTTCTCGCTTTAAGAACCGGCCCACGGCATGATCTTCCAGCCAGACAAACAACGGATGCCAGTCGCGTGTATCGCGGCCCACGGTTTCCGCCAAGCGGTCCAGGTAGGTCATGTTCAGCGACGAGGCCAGCGAATGCGGAGTCTTCAGGTAATTGGAGTACGCCTCCCGAGTCACATGAAACCCCAGCTCTCGCAGAGCAGCCAGGAAGGGGCGATTGTCATAGCCTAGCTGTTCGCGCAGGACAGTTTCATTCGCGTAGCGATCCAACACGATGTAATAGATATCGGGTCTGGCCTGCGGCTGAAGACCCCCGCGTGGCAGCGGAATCGAGTAGAGCAACCGGCGGGCGTTACCGACTTTTCCGGCCCGCAGCACACTCGCAGCGGCCAGTTGTGCGACCGGCAAAAGCAGCGCGAAAAACAGCGTTACATTCAGTACAACCGTGACGTCTTGCCATGAGTGGCGCGATCTGCGGATCCTCCAGCCCAGAATCCCGAGCAGCAGCAGTGTCGCACTCACCAGCGTCACGTGCCCGGCGGACGGCCGCAGGCAAGTCCACCCGACTAAGCCGCGGTGCAGCGCCGGGTACGACAGGGACAGGACTAGGAACACGCTACAAAGCACCGACGCCCGGCGGGCATCCCGGAAATATAGCCACGCCGCTGACCACACCGCGCCGAGGAACGCCAGCACCACCACGCTCGCCAGCAGCACCTCGGGAAAAAGCGTCTCGTTCAGGAACCAGGCGTAGGCCGAACACACCACCGCCCCTCCCAAAAAAAACGGGTGCAGCGGTGGCAGCCTTGTCATCCCGCCACCTCCCGCTCCATCAGATAAAGCGTCCGGAGCGAATCGCCAATCCGTTCCGTGCGACGAATAGAAAACCACTGCCCGAATGCGGCTTCGAATTCCGGTTGCGTGTAGTTCGCGAAAATGTCTTCGCGGGCAGCTAGCAGCCGTTGCACCTGCGAATCCTCCTTGGGCACGAATTCGATAATCAAGGCGCGTCCGAGCCGCGCGAAGTATTCGGCGATACTTGGAAGCGGCACATTGTTGCCGATGGCCAGATGGTGCAGCAGCGCCAGCGCCATCAGCGTGTCGGCCGGACCGCGCTCGGCCAGCGACATTCGCTCGCGCTCCGCCCAGCCGATGGCCCCGCTGGGATTGGTCAGGTCGGCGACCAGCGGCAGCAGGCGCGTCTCGCCCCCGGCCACGCAGTCGCGATAGTTCTTCTCCACCGCCGCCGGATCCAAGTCGAAGGCCACGGTGTAGATGCCGCGGTCGCTGGCCAGGCGACTAAACACGCCCACGTTGGCGCCCAGATCCCACACCAGCCGTGGGCGCAGCTGCTGCAGGAATTCGCTCACCAGCTGCTGCTTGTGCTCGAAGGCCGCCGGGGAATAGTTCGTGTCCTGGTAATAGTCGGCCCAGACCGTGCCGCACGGCTCCCAGCGCAGTGCCTCGACGGTGCGCTCGAGGCTGGCCAAGATTCCCAGCAACGCGTTGCGGCTCATCTGCCGTCCGGCGCGGGCCTTCGGCCGGTCTCCGTAGCGCCGCTGCACACGGGCGTGCAGGTGGAGGTGAGCGGCCAGCCGCGGGTTCAATCGCGTGGTCCACGGCAGCAGCCGGCTGGCGATTTCCAGCGGGACGCCGTCTATGAACACGCGCAGCAACTGATTCAGCCGCGCATCGCCGTATGCCATCAGCGCCAGCGGCGCCAGAAAGTGCTGACAGAATTGCCGGTAGGCCACCCAGGGCTCGCCTTCGCGGTAGGCTGCAAACGAGAGCGTGTCAATCCACACTGGTCGCGAGCCACGGAACTGCACGTTGTAGGCGCTGGCATCTTTCAGTGTCATGCCGTGCTCGAGCGCGAGCCGGTGGATGCGCAGGGTCAGCAGCGCCGCATCGCGCAACTGGCTGAAGCACCACTCATACGGGTAGCAGACAAACGGCACGCGCTCCGGCCGGATGACTTTCCAAGCCTGGGATGGTTCGGCGGGTCCGACGGCAGCTTCTTCGTGCGCCACCAGCCAGCCGTTTTCGACCAGCCGGGTGTACAAGCCGGAGCCCATCAGCCGCTCGTAGTCGGGCTGATAGGCACGGTTGATCTGGCGGTAGAGCACGCCATCGCGGAGGTAAAGGAACCCGCTCGGATCTCGGAAAGACCCGGCCAGGATTTCGGCAAGCTGCATCAATCGGCGCCAGAGTCCTTCTTGCTATCGGGCGAGCCGCGGCGGAAATACGATCTCAGCTTCTGCCAGTACAGCTTCAAGGCCACGACGGCACCCAGCAGTGAGCCAATCAGGATTTGAAAAAACATGCTGGCCGAGCCAGGATCCACGTACGCATGCGCCGGCTGCGGCGCCGCCACCAGCAACGCGGCAACCCACAGGAACCCGATGTACCGCTTTCTCCCAGGCTGCCAGCTCATAGGATGATCCTCCGCAATGCGGGCATTATAGGGGGGTTGCCCTCGCGAATTCAAAAAGGTGTTCCTAAAGCGAAAGGGCTACGGCCCGGCCACCAGTTCGGCCGCAGGCAGGTTCAATTGCTGGAACCAGGATTCCGGAAACTGCAGCACCGGCCCGCTATCGCCGGCGCGAGCGTACACCTTGCCGTTGCGCACCGCAGAAACCACGATGCGCACGGCGCCCCCGGAATCCGTCAGCGAGATTTCAATGGCAGGCTTCTCCAGCTGTGAACGGACCGCACTCCCAGGATGGTCGAGGATCGCTTCGGCGCGGGTGAATTCGAGCGCGCTCAGGATTGTGCTCGCGCGCACTTCCTTGTTGTGGTGTTCGGCCGGCTCGCGCGCCAGCCACTTTCCGTCCTCGGCCTTTTCCGCGACCAGCGTCAGGTGTTCGTTGCGCAGTTCGATGCGATTCAGTTGCGCGCGGTCAAAGTGCGCAATGCGCTTCGAGCGCAGGTCAAACAGCGTGCGGTCAAATTCCTTGGCCAGCGATTCGCCGATGGTGAAAACCATGCTGCGCGAGCTGTCTTTGGCATAGTAGCGCGCGCCGTCTTCTTTGCGGGAAGCGGGTGCAACGCGCCGGCCGACCAGCAGCGCGCGGTCGTCGCCTTGCTCGGTGCGAATGCGCAGTTCGTAGGTCGGACGATTCAGGCCATAGCGCGCCAGCTCGCCAGCCGTCTCGGCGACAATCGTGTCTACTTTCGCAAACGAGACGGCGTCGAGCAGGTCGCGGACATTGCTTTCGTCGGCGCGCAGTTCGCGTGGGGCGGTCACGAACCAGTCCTCGCCGCGCCGCTCGAGCCGGAATTGCCCCCGCGGGGTGCGCAGCTCTGCGGCCTTGACCTCCCAGGAATTAAACGCCAGCACGGAGCGGTCGCGCAGGTCGCCCAGCGATTTGTCTGCCGCCGTCAAGACCGACCCGGGCAGCAGTGCCACTCCGCTGCGCTGGTCCACAATGGCATAGACGTTCGTGCCGGCGAAATCGCGCGCGCCCAATTGCAGCGTGTGTTCGGCCCCCGAAGCGAGCCGCAGGCGCACCCGCACCGCAGGGGTTGCCAGGCCGTAGCTCGCGAGCCGCCCCGGCTCTGCGGGCAGCGTGCGCTCGATGCGGGCGCCGGCCAGGCTGCTGGCCAGCGCGGAGGCAGAGTTCTGGTCGGCGCGGGTTTCAATGGGTGAGGTAACCAGCCAGGTGCCGTCGCGCTTTTCGAGCGAAACGGTTCCCTCGCCGCGTTCGAGCGTAATCGCGGCGATATCGTCTGCGGCAAACGTGAAGGCGGGGGTGGATTCGTCTTTCGGAGCGTCACGCCCGCGGCCGTGCGGCAGCTCGTAGAAATAGATGTAGGCCACCAGCCCGAGCGCAATCGCCAGCACAATCAGTGTGGTCTTTTTCATTTCTTCAAGAAGTCAGCCGCGAAGCGGCAGGGTGAATCGTTGCTCTGCATCTCAAATCTCAGGTCTGAAATTTCAGATTTGACAGTTCAGATTTACCTGCGCTTCCACCAGACATACGCCCCGGCCACGATCGCCGCACCGGGCAGCAGCACCACCGTGAACCAGAACAACATGGTCTGCTGTGCTGCGGTCAGGTTCACCCGGCGGTTCGTGGGATTTTTGGGCCGCACGGTAATCATGTCTTCGGCTTCGGCCAGCCAGCCGACGGTGTTGAAGAACAGGTCCGCGTTAGACGCTTGGCGGATGCCGGCGTCAGCGGCAAAGTCGGAATCCCCGATGACCACCAACCGCGCGGACTTCTTTTCTCCGAGCTTTTTCTGCGCCGCCACGCCGATGGAGACCGGCCCCTTCAGGTCTTTGCCCTCGTTGAACTCGACGCGTCCGCCTTGCTTGGTGATGTCGGTCTCGGCCCAACTTTGTTCGGAGGTTTTCAGCAGCTCAACGGCTTCAACGTCGCCGTTGTTCGCTTCTCCCCGCCGGACGCTGCGTGCTTCGGGAAACATCGTTTGCGCTGGCACTTTCTCGGTGATGCGGTGGACGCCGTAGTCTGCCACCAGCGGCACGACAGGCCCAGTTCCTGCCAGCTGCGAAAAAAGATTTCGCTCGATAATCAGGTCGTCGCCCACCTGAATGTTCCAGGACTTGAGCAGGTCGCCCAGGCCGTCCTCGAAAAACGGGTCAAGCAGCAGCAAAAGTTTGCCGCCGCCGTCGAGATAGGTTTTCAGCAGCTCGGCTTCCTGCGGGAAGAACGGCGTCTGCGGCCCAGCGACGATCACGACCGTGCATTCGGCGGGCACACCCTTCTCGACGACCAGGTTGAACGCGCGTACTTGATAGCGTTCCGCGCGCAGGGTATTTTCCACCAGTCGGTAGCCGTCCCGGTTGCTGCTGTTCAGGGACTTTTCACCGTGGCCTTCGGTGAAGCAGACGGTGTTCACCGCCTCGCGCGTGACTTTCAGAATCGTGTTGGTGAGGCCCTGCTCGGTGAACTCGGTCAGCCGTTCGGTACGCTCGCCGGAAACAACGATGACTTCTCCTTCGCGGCGGACCTCGTACTGCCGGGCCAGCTCCGGCCGTTCCTGCGGGTCAATCCGCTCGAAGCGGATGTTGCGGTTCAGCAGGCGGTATTCGGGCAGCAGGGCCTCAAGCGTCGCGTTGGCCTCCTTCGAGAATTCCAGGATGCGGACTTCCTGCGCCAGCCCGCCGACAATCTGCTTGGTCTGCTCGGACAAAGTGTAAAGCTTCTGCTCGGTCAGGTCGAAGCGTTTGTGGTAGCGGTAACCCAAAAAATTCAGGATGCCCAGGATCACCAGCACTGCTGCGGCCAGCACCAGCGTGTTCGTGCCCAGCCGCGTCGGACGTTTGCGGAAATAATCCGCGATGGCGCGGAAGTTCAGCACCACCGCGGCAAGGAACATCACCCCGCCCGCCCCGAGCAACACGATACTGAACCAGCGCAGCTCCCCCTCGAGCTGCCAGCGAATCAGCCCCGCCAGCAGCACTGCACCGCCGAGCCATCCAACGGTCTTCAATAATTCGCGCTTGTTGATTTTCATTTTGATGCTGTCAGCGTTCTAACTTGTACTATCTGAATGCACTTCAGGTCACGCCCTGCGCCAGCGCATGGAATCAATCGAGCGCAACGTCAAGAACAGCCCGAGGGCAATCAGGCTGCCGTAAAAGACCAGGCTCGTCGTATCCACCACTCCCCGGGCGAAGTCTTCGTAGTGCCGCAGGACGGAGAGATACTGGAAAACTTCGCCTCTGGTTGTGCCGGCACCGCCCCCGGCAATATCAATCACCCACAGCACGAGAGCCACGCAGAAGGTCAGTACCGCGGCAATCAACTGGCTTTCCGTCAGCGACGAAATAAAATTTCCGAGCGCCAGAAACGACGCACCCAGCAGCAGCACCCCCAGATAGCCTGCCAGAATGATTCCCAGCGGGGGCCGCGGCTCGCTCTTCCAAAGCAGCACGCCGTGGTAGGCCAGCGTGGGCAGCAGCATGATGATGAACAGGCTGAGCGACGCCAGGTACTTGCCGAGAACAATCTGAATATCGGTGATCGGCGAAGTCATCAGCAGTTCCATCGTGCCGCGGCGGCGCTCTTCCGCGTACACACCCATGGTCAGCATCGGGATCAGGAACAGCACCACCTGTCCGAGCACGCCGAACAGGCTGTTGATAGTCATGCCGGCCACATCCATCTCCGACGGGCCGCCAAACTGCATGGCCTGCATGCTGGCGGCCAGCGCCCGCTCCATGTAGAAGGAAAGAATGGTGTAAAAAAACAGCCCGGCAATCACCAGGAACACACCAATGACGAAGTACGCCACCGGCGAGACAAAATAGTGGCCCAGTTCTTTCCGGTAGATGGCGCCCACACCCCGCAGCAAGTTCATGACAGCTGCGCCTCCGCCGGGCGTGCTGCTTCGCCGGGTTCTTCGGTGGTCAGTTGCAGGAAGATTTCCTCCAGGCTCAGGCTGACGGCACGCAGCTCGTAAAGTTCCCAGCCGCGGCCCACGATGGTTGCGGCGATGCGGCTGCGCAGGTCGCTGCCCGCCTCGGTCTCCACCGCCGCGCGCAGCCGGGCACCGTCAGGAAGGGCCTCGACAGAAATGTTCCGGACGCCGGAAATCTGCCGCAGCGCCTGTTGCAGCGCGTCGCCATCGGCGCGCACCTCGAGCCGCACGAGGTTGCCACCGCGAAGCTGCGCGGTCAGATTTTCCGGCGTATCCACGGCCGCGATGCGGCCCTTGTTGATAATCACTACGCGGTCACAGGTCATGCTGACTTCGGGCAGGATGTGCGTGGACAGAATGATTGTGTGACTGCCGCGCAAACTCTTAATCAGGTGGCGCACTTCGATGATCTGCTTCGGGTCGAGCCCCACGGTCGGCTCGTCCAGAATAATCACGTCGGGATCATGCACCAGCGCCTGCGCCAACCCCACGCGCTGCTTGTAGCCGCGCGAGAGCCGCTTGATCAGCTCACTGCGGTACTCCTCCAGATTCGTCATGGCGATGGCCGCATTCACGCGATTGCGGCGGTCTTCCGGCAGCACGTTTTTGATGCGCGCGACGAAATCCAGATAGCCCTCGACGGTCATGTCGGGATACAGCGGCGGATTCTCCGGCAGGTAGCCGATGTGCCGGCGGACCTGCAGCGACTGCTCAAAAACGTCAAAGCCCGCGACGCGCGCGGTGCCTGAAGTCGCCGGCAGGAAGCCGGTCAGGATCCGCATCGTGGTGGTTTTGCCGGCGCCGTTCGGGCCGAGGAAGCCCAGAATCTCGCCGCGCTCGACGCGGAACGAGATGTCGGCCACCGCGACGGTGCCACTGTAAGCTTTGCTCAGGTGCTCGACTTCAATCAATGCGTTACCCGTTCGCTCCTGCGAGGTCATGCGAAAGCAATTCTTTTACCTCAGTCGCCGCCTCCGGGCAAGTCGTCCGGACTTGTCGCGCCGGGTTTCTTTGCCAGATTCCGCAGGGTTCGGTAGACTGTAAAGGCTCGGCCTGAAGAATCCACACAGAAAGGGGTGTCATGACGGGAAAACCGCAGCAGGCACGGGAAACCCTTGAGGCGGTTCGCTACGACGTGACCCGTCTGACCGACGACGATCTGTATCTGTTCAACGAAGGCAGCCACCTGAAACTATACGACAAACTTGGGGCACATGCCATGGTCGTGGACGGCCAGCCGGGCACCTGCTTCGGTGTGTGGGCGCCGAATGCGCGCGAAGTGACTGTTATCGGAGACTTCAACCAGTGGGACAAGTCCAGCCACCCGTTGCGGCCGCGCGGGAATTCAGGCATCTGGGAGGGATTCATTCCCGGGCTTGGCCCCGGCGCTGTCTATAAGTACCACATCGTTTCGCACCATCTGGGCTACCGGGTGGATAAGGCCGACCCGTACGGTTTCCGCCACGAAGCCCCGCCACACACGGCATCGGTGGTGTGGCCGCTCGACTATGAATGGCACGACCAGGAATGGATGCAGCGGCGCGGTCGGCACAACGCCCACGACCGGCCAATCTCCATCTACGAAGTCCACATCGGCTCGTGGATGCGCGTGCCGGAAGAGGATTACCGGCCGCTGAACTATCGCGAGCTGGCACCGCGGCTGGCCGGCTACGTCAGCCGCATGGGCTACACCCACGTCGAGTTCCTGCCCGTCATGGAGCATCCGTTCTACGGCTCCTGGGGTTATCAAACCACCGGCTACTTCGCGCCCACCGCGCGTTACGGCACGCCGCAGGATTTCATGTCTCTGGTGGACCACCTGCACCAGCACGGTATCGGCGTGATTCTCGACTGGGTGCCCTCGCACTTCCCTTCCGACGAACACGGCCTGGCTTACTTCGACGGCACGCATCTGTACGAGCACGCCGACCCGCGCATGGGCTACCACCCGGACTGGAACAGCTACATCTTTAATTATGGCCGCCACGAAGTGCGCAGCTTCCTGCTGTCAAGCGCGCTGTTCTGGCTCGACCGCTATCACGTAGACGGGCTGCGCGTGGACGCCGTTGCTTCGATGCTCTACCGGAACTATTCGCGCAAAGACGGCGAATGGATTCCCAATGTGTACGGCGGTAACGAAAACCTGGAAGCAATCAGCTTCCTGCGACGGTTCAACGAAGAAGTGTACCGCGCGTATCCCGACGTGCAGACCTACGCCGAAGAATCCACCGCCTGGCCGATGGTGTCGCGCCCGACCTATGTGGGCGGGCTCGGCTTCGGCATGAAGTGGGACATGGGCTGGATGCACGACACGTTGCGCTATATGTCGCAGGACCCCATCTACCGCAAGTACCACCACAACGACCTGACCTTTCGGCTGCTGTACGCCTTTCAGGAAAATTTCGTCCTGCCGCTTTCGCACGATGAAGTGGTGCACGGAAAAGGCTCGCTGCTGCAGAAAATGCCCGGCGACGAATGGCAGCGCTTCGCCAACTTGCGCGCATTGTTCGGCTACATGTTCGCGCAACCGGGCAAGAAGCTGTTGTTTCAGGGCGCCGACGTCGCGCAGGGATGGGAGTGGTATCACGAACGCTCCGTGGATTGGCACCTGCTCGAATATCCCTATCATGCCGGCGTGCAGCAACTGGTGGCGGCGCTGAACCGCACGTACCGCGAACAGCCTGCGCTCCACGAGCTGGACCACCACCCGGACGGCTTCGAGTGGGTGGATTGCAGTGACGCGGATTCTTCAATCGTCAGCCTGCTGCGCAAGGCGCGGTCGAATCAGGACGTCATCCTCGTGGTTGCCAATCTCACTCCGGTGCCGCGCACCGGTTATCGCTTCGGCGTGCCCCGGCCGGGCTGGTGGCGCGAGCTACTGAACACCGACGCGCGGGAATACGGCGGCAGCGGCTGGGGCAACCTCGGCGGCGTTCACGCCGAACTCACACCCTGGCACGGACAGCCGTATTCGGTGGCGGTCACGCTGCCGCCTCTCTCGGTGGTGTTCTTCAAGGCCGAATGAACCACTTCGCAGACGATCTCTCCAAGGCCAGCCTGGGGGCGATCCCGCTCGAGGACGGCCGTTGCCGCTTTCGCGTGTGGGCCTCCAAAGCCAAAACCGTCGAAGTCTGCCTGCCCGCTTTCGCCGGGCAGGCCGAGCACACTGTCCCTCTTCATCGGGCGGGCGAAGCCGGAGAGCGCGGATACTTCGAAGGCATTGTCGAGAAGTGTCTACACGGGACGCGCTACTTCTATCGCCTCGATCGCGGCAGCAAGCGCCCCGACCCTGCTTCACGCTGGCAACCTGATGGCGTCCACAAAGCTTCCGCAGTCTTCGACTGGAGACGTTTCCGGTGGACCGATTCCACTTGGAGGGGCCTGCCCATCGAAGACTACATTATCTATGAAATTCACGTCGGCTGTTTTACCCGGGAAGGGACTTTCGACGCCGTCATCCCACGCCTGGACGAACTGAAAGCGCTTGGCATCACGGCCGTCGAGCTGATGCCCGTGGCGCAGTTCCCCGGCGCGCGCAACTGGGGCTACGACGGTGTGCACCCCTTCGCTGCGCAGAACAGCTACGGTGGCCCGGAAGGCTTTCAGCGGTTGGTGGACGCCTGCCACGCCCGGGGACTGGCCCTGGTGCTCGATGTCGTCTACAACCATGTCGGCCCCGAAGGAAACTATTGGGGCGAATTCGCGCACTACTTCACCGAGCGCTACCGCACGCCGTGGGGCCCGGCCGTGAACTTCGACGCTGAACACAGCGACGAAGTCCGCCGCTTCTTCATTGAAAGCGCGTTGTGGTGGGTGCGCGAGATGCACGTGGACGCGCTGCGGCTCGACGCCGTCCACGCCATTGTGGACAACTCCGCTTACCCGTTTCTCGAAGAGCTGGGCGAAGCTGTCCACGCCGAAGCGGCGCGGCTTGGCCGGCAAATCCACTTGATGCCAGAAAGCGACAAGAACGACCCGCGGCTGGTGCGCGGGCGCGCCCGCGGCGGCTACGGACTCGACGTCCTCTGGAATGATGACTTTCACCATGCCGTCCACGCCCTGCTGACGGGCGAACGCAGCGGCTACTACGCCGACTTCGGCCAGCTCGGACAGCTCGCCAAATCCTGCCGCGATGGCTTCGTCTACGACGGCCAGTATTCCCGCTACCGCGGCCGGCGCCATGGGCGCTCTTCCCGCGATATTCCTGCGCAGCGGTTTCTGGTCTTCTCGCAGAATCACGACCAGGTCGGCAACCGCGCACTCGGAGACCGTCTGACCACCATCCTGGCTGCGAAGGATGGCGACGCGCTGGGCTTCGAAGCACTGAAACTCGCGGCAGCGACGGTGCTGCTATCGCCATTCCTGCCGCTGCTGTTCATGGGCGAAGAGTACGGCGAACCGGCCCCGTTTCAGTACTTTACCAACCACGGCGACCCGCAGCTTATCGAAAATGTCCGCCGTGGCCGCCGCGAAGAGTTCGCCGCTTTCGGATGGAAGGGAGAAATTCCCGACCCGCAGGATGAAAACACGTTCCAACGCTCGAAACTGAACCACGCGCTGCGAAACCAGCGCAAGCACCGCGCGTTACAGAACTATTACGCCGAGCTGATTCGCCTGCGCAAGGAGTTGCCCGCGCTGCGCAAGCTGAGCAAAGACGAGACCGAAGTGATCTGTCGCGAAGAGGAAAATTTCCTGATGCTGCTGCGGGGTCGCGCCGCGACCAAAGGGCCGGGGCAGGCGGCGGCTCTTTTCCATTTCGGCACGCGAGCAGCACAAATTTCCGTGCCGTTGCCGGCCGGTGAATGGCACAAACGTCTGGATTCCACAGACACCCGCTGGGGCGGCAGTGGCAGCGTGCTGCCCGATGCGCTAAACTCCTCGGGTCGGTTCACGCAGGAGTTTGCCGCGCGTTCGGTCACCCTGCTGGAACGCGTGGGCTGAACCCGCAGGCTCCATGGATAAATTCATCTGCATTCATGGTCACTTTTACCAGCCCCCGCGTGAAAACCCCTGGCTCGAAGCCATCGAGCAGCAGGATTCAGCCTATCCCTACCATGACTGGAACGAGCGCATCACTGCCGAATGCTACGCGCCGAACTCTTCCTCACGGATTCTCGATCCCGAGGGCCGCATCGTCCGCATCGTAAACAACTATACGTGGATCAGCTTCAACTTCGGCCCCACGCTGCTTTCCTGGATGGAGCAGAAATCACAGAACACCTATCAGGCCATTCTGGAAGCCGACCGCGAGAGCCGCGAGCGCTTTGGCGGCCATGGTTCCGCGATGGCACAGGCGTACAACCACATCATCATGCCCCTGGCCAACAGCCGCGACAAACGCACACAAGTCCGCTGGGGCATTCGCGACTTCGAGCGCCGCTTCGGCCGCAAGCCTGAAGGCATGTGGCTGCCGGAAACCGCCGTAGATTTGGAAACGCTGGAGCTGCTCGCCGAGCACGGTATCACCTTCACCGTGCTGGAACCGGGTCAGGCGCGCCGCGTGCGGCCCATTGGCGGGCGCAACTGGCGCGACGTGAGCGGCGGACGGATTGACCCCACCACCGCCTACCGCCTGAGGCTGAAATCCGGCGATTCCATCAACCTGTTTTTCTATGACGGGCCGATTTCCCGAGGCGTGGCCTTTGAAGGGCTGCTGGCGCGCGGCGAAATCTTCGCTCAGCGGCTGGCCGGCGCGTTCGACGACGCGCGTACCTGGCCGCAGCTCGTCCACATTGCCACGGACGGTGAAACCTACGGCCACCATCATCTGTACGGTGATATGGCCCTGGCCTACGCGCTGCAGTACATTGAAGAAAACGGCCTGGCGAAGCTGATCAATTATGGCCAGTATCTCGAGCTGCACCCGCCGGCGCACGAAGTCGAAATCCATGAGAACACCTCCTGGAGCTGCGCCCACGGCATCGAACGCTGGCGCAGCGATTGCGGCTGCAATTCCGGCGGCCATCCGGGCTGGAATCAGGCCTGGCGTGCGCCGCTGCGCGAGGCGCTGGACTGGCTGCGCGATACCCTGGCTTCGCAGTACGAAGAACAAGCCCGTGCGCTGCTCCGCGACCCCTGGGAAGCGCGCGACGCCTACGTAGACGTCATGCTCGACCGCAGCCGCGAAAACGTAGAGGCGTTCTTTGAAAAGCAGGCTGGCCGGCCGCTGAACGAGGAAGAGAAAATCACTGCACTGAAGCTGCTCGAGCTCCAGCGCCATGCCATGCTGATGTACACCTCCTGCGGCTGGTTTTTCGACGAGCTTTCCGGCATCGAAACCGTACAGGTGATTCAGTACGCCGCGCGCGCGCTGCAACTGGCCGGCGAGCTGTTCGGCGACAACCTGGAAGCGCAGTTCCTCGACCGGCTCGAGAAGGCCAAAAGCAACATCCCTGAGCACAAAGACGGCCGCGTGATTTACGACAAATTCGTCAGGCCGGCGCTGGTGGACTTGCCCAAGGTGGGCGCGCATTACGCCGTCAGTTCGATGTTCGAAGATCACAACCACGAAGCCCGCACCTACTGCTACCGGGTGAAGCGCGAAGACTTCCGCCTGCTCACCGCCGGCAAGGCGCGCCTGGCACTGGGCCGCGCGCTGGTGACTTCCGAAATCACCTGGGAGGCAAAATCGCTCAGCTTTGGCGTGCTCCACTTGGGGGACCACAACCTGAGCGGCGGCGTTCGCGAATTCCGCGGCCAGGAAGCCTACGACCGGCTGGTGCAGCAGGTGACCGAAGCCTTTCAGCGTGGTGATTTCCCCGAGGTCATCCGCATCGTGGATGAGAATTTCCAGCCCGGCATGTACACGCTGAAGCTGCTGTTCCGCGACGAGCAGCGGCGCATTCTCCGCAAGATTCTGGATTCCGCGCTCACCGAAGCGGAAACCGCCTACCGGCAGCTCTACCAGCACCACGCCGCGATGATGAATTTCGTCACCTCGCTCGGCATGCCGCTGCCCAAGCGGCTGCAGGTTGCCGCCGAAATTATTCTGAACTCCGACCTGCGCCGCGCCTTCGAACAGGAGGAAATCTCGCTGGAACGCGCCAACGCGCTGCTCGACGAGGCCTGGCGCGCCGGCGTGCAGCTTGACGGCCCCACACTGGAATTCGCCCTGCGCCGTACTATCGAGCGGCTGGCACGGCGTCTCCGGGAAACTCCGGAAGACTTCGCGAAACTCTCGCGCCTGGAAACCGCCGTCGGCCTGGCGCGCTCGCTGCCCTTTAATGTCAATCTGTGGACGGCGCAGAACGTCTTCTGGGAGACGCTGCAATCCGTATACCCGAAAATGCAGGAACGCGCCGGCGCGGGTGACGCGGTCGCCGCCAAATGGACGGAGTTGTTCCGCAAACTGGGCGAGAACCTGCTGGTCCGCGTGCCCTGATGAGCATCGTGCGTGTTCCGGTCGCCACTTACCGCATCCAGTTTCACCTCGGGTTTCGGTTCCCCGATGCGCGCGACCTGGTGCCCTATCTCGACGAGTTAGGCATTACCGATCTGTACGCTTCACCGCGCTTCAAGGCTCGCAAGGGCAGCTCACACGGCTACGACGTCGCCGATCCCTGGCGCATCAATTCCGAGCTGGGCACCGTGGAGGAATTTGAGGAACTGGTCGAGCGCCTGCGACACTACCAGATGGGCTTGCTGCTCGATATCGTTCCGAATCACATGGCTGCCAGCAGTGACAACCCCTGGTGGCTCGACCTGCTCGAACACGGACGCGCCTCCGCCTTCGCCCACTTCTTCGACATTGATTGGACCCCGCCCACCAGCAAGGCCGCCTTCCTGCAGGAAAACCGCGTGCTGCTGGCCGTGCTCGGCGATGTGTACGGAAAAGTCCTCGAGAACCAGGAACTGGGGCTGAAATTCGACGACACCGGTTTCTGGGTGTGCTACTACGAGCACAAATGGCCGCTCGACCCGAAAACCTACGCGCTGATTCTCGAACGCTGGCTGGCCGCTCTGCGGGAGGCGCAGGGCGCAAGCGCTGCGTCCGCGGAGCTGGCGGAGCTGCTTGCGGCTGTCGAACGCCTGCCACCACGAACCGCCACCGACCTCGACCACGTCGAAGAACGCCGGCGTGGCACCGCTGAAATCAAGCAGCGCCTCTGGCAGCTCTTTCAGAGCGACCCCGAAGCCCGCCGCACGCTGGAACACACTTTGATGGTTTTCAACGGCACCCGCGGCGATTCCGCCAGCTTCGACCTGCTCGACCGGCTGCTTTCCGAACAGGCTTACCGCGTAGCCTACTGGAAAATCGGCGCCGAAGAAATAAACTACCGCCGGTTCTTCGACATCAACGAGCTGGTCGGGCTGCGCGTGGAAGACCCGGAAGTGTTCGAAGCGCGCCACCGGCAGATTATCCAAGACGCGCAAGAAGGAAAAATCACCGGCGTGCGCGTGGACCACGTTGACGGTCTGTGCGACCCGGCGGGCTACCTGCACCGGCTGCAAACCTATTTGTCGGGGGCGGAAACACGGGCGGGAGGCGCTTCCAGCAAGCCCGGCTTTTACGTGGTGGTGGAAAAAATCCTGGGCGGCGATGAACCGTTGCCCGCCGACTGGCCCGCCTGCGGCACCACCGGCTACGACTTCCTGAACGCGCTGAACGCCATGTATCTGGACGCCCACGGCGTGGCCGCCATGGAGCAAATCTACGGCAAATTCACCCGCTCGGCGGTGCCGTTTCTGGAAGTTGTCCACGCCAAGAATCACCTGGTGATGAATGAGCTTTTCACCGGGGAGGTCAACGCGCTGGGGCACCATCTCGGGCGGCTGGCGGCGCAAGACCGCAAGGCGCGCGACCTGCCGCTCAGCGAGTTAACCGCCGCGCTGGTCGAGGTCACCGCCTGGCTGCCCGTCTATCGAAGCTACATCCGCAGCTTTGAAGTCAGCGAGCGCGACCGGCATTACATCGAACGCGCGCTGGAACTGGCCCGCGCGCACACGCCGGAGGAATACATCAGCACCGCATCGTTCAATTTTCTCCGCCGGGTGCTGCTGTTGGACCCGCCCGCCTACGCCGCCGCGTACAAAGGCGACTGGCTGAGCTTCGTTCTCCGCTGGCAGCAGTTCACCGGGCCGGTGATGGCCAAGGGCTTGGAAGACACCGCGTTCTACGTCCACAACAGCCTGTTGTCCTTGAACGAAGTGGGCGGCGACCCGCAGCGCGACGAGCCGGTTTACGGCGTCGAGGCTTTCCACAAATACCTTGCCCCGCGTGCGGCGCAGTGGCCGTACACGATGAATGCCACTTCCACCCACGATACCAAGCGCAGCGAAGACGTCCGCGCGCGCATCAACGTGCTGGCCGAACGGCCTAAAGAGTGGGCCGCGCACCTGCGCCGCTGGAGCCGCTGGAACAGGCCGCATCGCCGTCCGGTAAACGGCCGGATGGTACCCACACCCGGCGAGGAGGTAATGCTTTATCAGAATCTGCTCGGTGCCTGGCCGCTCGACGAGAAGGAAGTCCCCTCGTTCCGTGAACGCTTCCGCGGCTTCGTGCAGAAAGCGGCACGCGAAGCCAAGTTGTACACAAGCTGGCACCGCGTCAACCCCGAACACGAAGCGGCGCTGGAAGCCTTCGTGGATGCCATCCTGGAACCCGGTGACGGCAACAAATTCCTGCCGGATTTCCTGCGCTTCCAGAAAAAGCTGGCCTTCTACGGCGCAGTCAACTCGCTGGGACAGGTGGTGCTGAAAATCGCTGCTCCTGGCGTGCCGGACTTCTACCAGGGCATGGAACAGTGGGAGTTCAGCCTGGTGGATCCCGACAATCGCCGCCCGGTGGACTTCGCACAAAGAATGCAGCGGCTCGGTGAGCTGAAGCGCCGCTACAACGAAGACTGTGCTGCGCTCCTTGCTGAGCTGGTGGCAAACTGGCCCGACGGGCGCATCAAGCTGTTCACGACCTGGCGTGCGCTCAGCTTCCGGCGCGAGCGCCGCGAACTTTTCCTCGACGGCGAGTACCTGCCCCTCGCCGGCAGGGGCAAAGCCGCCGATCACGTCTGCGCATTTGCCCGCCGCTACGGGGAGCAATATGCTGTCGTCGTCGCGCCGCGTCAGTTGAGCCTGCTGATTTCTCCGGAGCAGCCTCCGCTCGGCTATCCGGTTTGGGGCCGGAGCCTGATTGAATTGCCATCGGGCGCGCCCCGCCGCTGGCGCAACATCCTCACCGGCGAACTGCTCACTGCGGCGACGCGGCGGCGCAAGCGCACCTTGAGGCTGAGCAACGTCTTCGCCACTTTTCCGGTCGCGCTACTCGCCTCGGACGAATGACCGTGGAGCAGGCTTCGTCGGGCAGGCGTCACGAGCCCGAGTTGCGCAGTTTGCTCGCAGTGATCTGATGGCTCCGCCTCCAAACTTTTAATTCGAGCCCGTCTGTCCTCCCCCTGCTTCGTCTGCCTGCGGTGCCTCCCTCACTTCCGGCCCGCTCTCGTTTCTGCGGTGAAGCTCCTGTCGCCTTGTGTCATCGCACGGTGCAACGCATAATCGAACCACGGCGCAAAAGTCGCGGCAGGAGGAGGAATGGCCATCTGGAGATTTCTGGGCGTGGCGAAGAAAGGAGAGCGGTCGGATCTACAGACCGCGCCCTTGCGAGACACCGAGACCGTTCGCAAAATCGTGGCTGCGCTTGAACAGCTCCCGCCCGAACGTGCCCGCCACATCGCCATGTTCGCCTACCTGCTGAGCCGCGTGGCTCACGCCGACCTCGACATCAGCAAGCAGGAAACCCTCGCGATGGAGCGCATCGTTGCCGAACACGGCGGGCTGCCCGAGGAGCAGGCCGTGCTCGTCGTGCAAATGGCCAAGGCACACAATCGCCTGTTCGGCGGCACCGAAAATTTCCTGGTGGCGCGCGAGTTCAACCGCTCGGCCACGCACGAAGACAAGCTGCACCTGCTCGACTGCCTCTATGCCATCTCTTCGGCGGACAAAGACATTTCCAACGTCGAAGACGCCGAAATCCGCAAGATCGCCCGCGAGTTAAGGCTCGAACATCCGGACTTCATCGCCGTCCGCTTGCGCTACCGCAAACACCTCTCGGTGATGAAGGGCCTGCCGAAAAAGCAATCCGAAGAGAAAGGAGATTTTTAGTTCAGTCCGAAACCGAATGGCGCGCCGGGAACGCGGGAAATCTCCCTGTGGCCCGGCCAATGCCGGGCACGGACCAGCCCGCTAAAAAAATCTTGCGGAACGAAACTTTGGGTTGTCGCGCGGGTTAAACCGATGGTGATGCGCCGATGCCGGAATTCTGCCGATGAACACCAAAGCCGCCCGCTAGGCCTGATTGCTGCGGGCGTTGCGTTGTGTCTGCTGACGGCGCTAACCTTTTCAGCCGCACAGGCGCAGAGCGCATGTCCGTATAAGTCGGCAGCAGGGCCCCACCGCGTTGCAGTGGTGCGCTATGACTGGCACGATGCGCGCCGCGACCGCGACGTTCCCGTGAAAATCTACTTCCCTGCCTCCGGCGAAGGCCCTTTTCCCGTCGTTGTGTTCTCCCACGGGTTGGGCGGCACGCGAGAGGGCTACGAGTACTTGGGCCGCCACTGGGCCAGCCACGGCTATGTCTCAGTCCATGTTCAGCACTCTGGAAGTGACGATGCTGTCTGGCGCGGCAGCGCCAACCCGATGGAATCCATGCGCCAGGCGATTCGAGAACCCGCCAACGCCCTCCATCGCCCGCTCGACGTCAGATTTGCGATTGACCAGATGGAACGCCTGCACACAGAAGAATCTCCACTGCGTGGACGGCTCGATCTTGGGCGCATCGGCGCTGCCGGGCATTCGTTCGGCGCTTTCACCACCCTGGCAGTGGCGGGGCAGGTCTTCGTGCTGCCCGGAGGGGAACGCACGCTGCGCGACCCGCGCGTCAAAGCCGCCATCCCCATGAGTGCGCCGGTGCCGGAGCGCCGCGACCAGCTCAACCGGATGTACGGATCCATTTCCATACCCTGCCTGCACATGACCGGGACGCTCGACGAAAGCCCAGTTACTCCGCAAACGAGGGCCGTAGACCGCCAGTTGCCCTTCGAGTATTCCCATGGGCCGGACAAATATCTCGTTGTATTCACCGGCGGCGACCACATGGTATTTTCCGGCATCAACCGCCGGCTGGCTCAGCGCGCCAATCCGGAACTTGATCCTGTCTTTCACGATCTCATCCGGCAGTCCACAACCGCATTCTGGGACGCATTCCTTCGAGGCGACGTTGCCGCCCGCCAATGGCTCACTGAGGGTGGGTTCGATACCGTGCTTGGCGATTACGGCGTGTTCAAGAAGAAGTAGCAGCCCGGCGAAGCCTTTCATGCCCCGCAGCACACACTTCCGCTCCTTTATCGGCAGCTGCTTTTTTCCCGTTAACAAGACGCCGGAGGCAGTTTGAACCCCTCGCAGCCCACAGCGGACCGACTAGCTACTTTCCGTCGCAAAATTCGTCGTTTTGAGTAGCACCGTTCGCCTCGTACAGACCGGCTGAGCCGGTCGGCTCGTGTGATTTCGGCCTGCTCAGCTCGTGAACATCGTGAGCCGAGCGGCGTTGGCTCAGGCGCGTTCCATCGCCAGGCAGCGACCAATCTGAATTACATTGTCGGCGATGATGCCCAGACGCACCCAACGTTCCATCCCCTCGAAGCCGCGATAGCGGCAACGAGCCAGTCCGTGACGCCGCTTCAGCACGCTGATGCGACCTTCGCTGCCCGTCCTCCATTTCTGTGCGGCGCGGAACCAACGCTGCTTTTGCATCTTCCGTCGTTCCGCGCTACGCGTGCTGCGGCTCGGAACGGCCACCCGTTGCACCCCCAGCTCTCGCAGCGCGGTTTCATTCTTCTGCGCATAGAAACCGGCATCGGCGGTCGCCAACTGCGGCACGCGCCCGAAGCGCCGCCGATGCTCGGCCACTGCCGGAACCAGCAACGTGGAATCGGGCGGACGTTCCGCGAACACTTCGTAGTGCGTGACGATCTGGTTCTCGGCCTCCTGAACCTAAACCAGCTTGCCAAACTCGGTGGGCTGGCTCAGCTTCCCCTTGCGGATGATCTCGGTGTGCGGCTCGAACAGGCTCACGATCTTTCCGGGAAAATGCGTGATCCCCTCCAAAATTCTGGCCTTGGTTTGCTCGACTACCTGCCCGACTCGTCCACCCATGGTTTCCAGCTTTTCCGTCACGCTCCGTAAACCGGTGCGACGGCGCGGCGGAAGCTGTTGGACGTCTGCAATCACCGTTTTCGCCTGATGCAGAATCTTGCGCGTGGTTGTGAGCAGTTCGGCGTATTCCTTCTGCTGTCGCTCGACTCGCTGCTGCCCCGGCTGGCGGCTCGCCAGGGCAACGGCCATCACGCGTTTCTTCACCGTGCGCATCCGATCGCGAATCTTCTTTTTCAACCCGCCCGCCTGGCGCTCGATCTTTTTCATGGTGCGGGTCAGCACTCGCGCCCCATCCCCCAACAGGCTGCTGTCGGTGGGATAGTGAATGTTGGTCTCCACCACCGTGGTGTCCACGCGCAGCCGGCGGCCCTGGACCACCCTGTGCTGCCGCGCCAGCTCCACCAGCCGCTCATGCAGCTCCCGGATCACTTCCGGCCCCACCGCTTGCCCCAGCCGCGCCAGCGTCTTGGCATCCGGCACCTTCTGGTCCCCGATGCGCGTGAACGCCCGATACACCAACTTGGCGCGCACCTCGCGCTCCAGGATGTCGTAGCTCCAGTTGCGCACATGCTTCAGGATCAGCAGCCGCAGCACCACCTCGGCCGGCGTCTGCGTGCGCCCGCGCGTCCGGCTGTGCGCATGCCGCTCCCCTTGCGCCTCGTATACCCGCTCGACCAGCGTCTCATCCTCCAGTAGCCGGTCCACCTCGCGCATCCACGGCTCCCACAAATCCTCGATGTCCTTGGCCAGACCGCTGTGCCACAAGCTCGGTTGCTCGTGCCGCAGTTTGATCACGTCCGCGCCTCCGTCGTCCGATTTGGTGAAATCCACTCCGCAGCGACGTTTTAGCACGAACCCGGAAATCTGCATCCCTAAATCACGCGCGTTTCTTCACCTTTTTTGCGACGGAAAGTAGCTAGTCTGACCCTGAGCGGATGGCAACTTCTCTAGTAATGACGGCGCGAGACCTTTCGTCTGTCTTCAGGCATCAGTAGAACTGAACCCCAAGTCCAAATACCCATGCCGATCTTGTGCCACTTTTTGACCGCTGCAGGCAGGCGCTCTTATAATGTGGAACCAGCCGTTTGTGGGCCGCTAGCTCAATCGGTAGAGCAGCTGACTCTTAATCAGCGGGTTCCAGGTTCGAGTCCTGGGCGGCTCACCATTCTCCTTCAATCGTTCCCAACGGTCGCTTCGATCTCCCTGACTGCTTCTGCCGCGGCGGGGCTGACGATTCCCACTCCCGCTCTGCAGTCTCCTGTGCGGGCGCAGCGGAATCACTGGAAAGGGTCAGTCCCGAGGCGCAAAGTGCGTCCTGGCCGCCCCTGTAAAACATGTCTTGGCAGCGAAAATCTGGGTATGCCAGTTCCAAACCAGGCGGTGGGTGCCGTGGGCGCATGAGAGGCGGCCGTTGCAGTCTCCCGTTGCGCGTGTGAGGGTTTTAGGGCGGGACCGGTCGGTCGGTTACCCTGTGGCTACAGCCTCCTCTCCCGAGTGTTCAGCCGCTAGGAAGCCCGTGCCGCCAGAGTTCCACCCTGTACAGACCTTTCCCCTGGCGAAAGTTAGCGTAACTGTCCGAGGATGGGGAAGCGTCAACCGTCCGCTTTCGGGTGGAGACTGGGGCAATCGCGGACTGATTGGCCGCGAGGCCGCGGTTTCACAGACGCCATGGCTCACAGAAATTGAGAATCCACGAGGCAAGGCTGTGAGCAAGATCGCAAAACAAAAACATTGCACACATTCATGGCACGTCAGCAAAACCCTGGCCTGCTCTCTTTCTGCTCCGTAACACCACCAGAAATGCCCGCCGCCATTTAAGCGGACAATGGCAGGCTGCGAATGCTGGAAGCGCCGCGGGCGCAGCCTAGGCAGCGGGAATTTCGCTAGTTAGCAGTCCAGGGAAGGGGCAGGGCGCATTGCGGGTCGCGACTTCACCGGTGACTCAGCGACCGGTTCCGCGACCCAGTCAGAAGTTTCAGCACTTAACAGGCAGACGATGCGGATTACTTGAGCCGCTCGATTTCAGCCGTCTGATCAGTTCCCTTCTTCCTGTATCTGTTCGACCAGGTAGTTTTCAAGGCCGAGCTGTTCGATCAGGCCGAGCTGCGTCTCCAGAAAGTCCACGTGCTCTTCTTCGTCTTCCAGGATTTCGCGGAACAGTTCCGCCGAGGCGTTATCGCTGTGCTTGCGCGCGAGCTCCACAGCGCGGTTATAGTTGGCCACCGCGGCTTCCTCGAGGCTCAAATCGTTCTGCAACTGCTGCGGGACCGATTTGCCGATCTTAAGCTTCATGGTTTCGGCCATCTGCGGCATGCCTTCCAGAAACAGGATGCGCTCGATCAGCTTTTCGGCATGCTTCATTTCGCCGATGGCCTGTTTTTTGGTTTCGTGAGACAGGCGCTTGTAGCCCCAGTTTTCCTGCATCTCGGCGTGCACCATGTACTGGTTGATGGCCGTGAGCTCTTCCTTGAGCATCTCGTTCAGGACTTTGAGTACTTCCGCGTTTCCCTTCATCGTGAGTCCTCTCCTTTGGCGCAGTCCGGCAATATTCTACCGCAGCAGAGCCAAAAACACAGGCTGCACTGTGGAAGTCTGCGGGGGCGGGCCCGGTCAGCAGCAGACGGCATTGTCGGGCACAAGCTTCGGTGCGCGCCTGCTCCAATCGTCAGCTGCCGGGCAGCCACGCTGCACTTTCAGAGCAGTCCGAAGATGAATTTTGTTACACTTCCTGCAGCTGGTCATGCCGCGTGATTTGGCCGCGCGGAAGCAAGCCGATAGAATAACCGGAAAGTCGGCGCCACTGGCGAGGCGGCGATGCGACGACTCAAATCAAACCCCGGACTGCGATTGCGCTGGTGGGTGCTGCTGGCGCTCACAGTCTTCGTGGCCTGGCAAGTATTCGCCTGGGGTCAGCCCGTGGAGTCCGAGTTCAGGCTGGAGCCTGCATCGGCGGCCAACGAGTGGCGCATCACCCGCCGCGGGAGTGCGGAGGAAATGTGGCGCGCGTTCGATGACGATGGCGACGGCGTGCTCGACCGTTTCTCGACGCCGGCGGGCGAATGGACCCGCCCCGGCTTTGCCGCAGGGGCGCCGCCGAAGCGGTGGCTGGTGGTCTGCATTGACGCGGTGCCCTTCGAGGTCATGCAGGAGCTGTGGCACCGGGGCCACTTTCGGGAATTCCACCGCCCCTCGGCGCTGGTCAGCACCTTCCCTTCTGACAGCGAAACCGCTATTGCCGCAGCGCTGCACGCGCCGCCCGGGCCGGGCTATGAGCACCAGTATTTTGACCGCGGCGCCAATGAGTTGCGCGGCGGCGTGTTCGTCACCCTGACCGGCCGAAACATTCCGTATCTCGAGCGCTTTGACTATGTGGCTCCCGGCTGGCACAAGTCTATTCAGTACGTCGTCGTGCGGAAAAGCTGGCACGCGGAGATGGGCCGCCTGCGGCGGCTGTTCCGCGGAACGCAGCAGCCGGTTTTCCACGCACACGTCTCGAGCGGTGACCCGCTGTTTCACATTCTGACGCGGAAGGAAGCTGAGCTGCTGCTGGTCGAGTTCGAGAGCGTGATTCGCGAAGCTTTTTTGGCCGGCCGGGGCGAGGTGGGTATCGTGCTATGGAGTGACCACGGCAACACGCTCGTGCGCAGCCACGAAGTTCCGCTCGACGCACTGCTCGCCGCGCACGGCTGGCGGCGCACGAATTCGCTGCGCGAGCCGCGCGATGTGGTGATTCCCTCCTACGGCCTGGTGGGGTTCTTCGTGGTGTATTGCGCGGAGCAGGCGGTTGCTGAGCTTGCGCGCGACCTCACCATGCTCGACGGCGCTGAATTGGTCATCTATCGCCTTCCAGAAGGCAATGGTGCCAAAATTCTGAGCGCTGACGGCGCTCGCGCCGTGCTGCGCTGGTCAGATGATGGCAGCCGCTTTAGCTACGATGCCGGGCCCGGCGACCCGCTCGAGCTCCTTCCTGTATTCGACGCGCTGCGCGCCGCCGGCAAGCTCGATGCCGCAAGCCGCGCCGCTGATGCTGACCTGTTCGCGGCCACAGCCCGTGCGCGCCTGCCGGATGCGGCGGCGCGCATTCGCACCTGGGCGGTCAACCACGTTCAGAATCCTTCGGAGATTGCGGTCAGCCTGAAGCCGGGCCGCTATCAGGGCAGTGGCATTTTCCAGAAAATTGTCACTATGGAAGGGACGCACGGTGCGCTGGATGCGCCGTCGTCGCTGGGCTTCGCCATGGCCACCGGGCCGCTCCCAACGGGTCCCGGCGGCGAGCTGCTGCCGGAAAATCTCCGTCTCGCCGACCTGCTGCCCGGCAAACTGCTCCCGCGAAAATAAGCGCTGCGCCACGACCGGCTAGGTCTCCCCGGGTTTTAGATACTGCACGCCGTAGCGCAGCAATTCCGTCCCCGGCTGTTCCAGAGCATAGACGATGCGGCCGCGCAGCGGCGGGCTGGGGTTGCGCGAATCATAAGGCGCCGTGGCTTCGATCCGCTGGCCAATGGGATAGCGCTGCGCGCTGAGAAAGCTCAAACCGTCGCGCGAGAGATCCACGCACTTGACCATCTCTTCGCCGAAGCCGGGCCGGCGGATCAGCGCCATCACGTTGATTCGCGCACGCGAACGACGACGGCGCTCGCTCTGACGCGGCTGCGGCCCCGGCGGCTTCTCCAGCTTCTCCGCTGGACTCAGTGGAGCTTCATGCTCGGCTCGCTTCCACAGAGTCACCTCGTTACAGTGCGGGCACATCCGCGTCACGATGCCCGCCGTCTGCAGCACCAGCCCCTCGCTGCGATTCAGGTGGGCGTAACTTTGCGTCAGACACTGTTCGCAGGTCAGCAGAAATCGGACGCTTTCCTGTTCCGGCTCGGCCTGCGGTTCGACGAACGTCAGCTCGTAGAGAAACGAGTCGCCGCGCGGCACGGCGCGCGCCAACTGCACCAGGACCTCGTCCTGGGCGTCCACGCGGCTCAGGCGGAGTTCCTGGTCGGGCAAAAGCTTGCACTTGAGAACCAGCGAGCAGCCCCGGGGGTTGGCAGAGACCAGTTCTGCCTGCTCGCTGAAAAACCGGCCGTCGGCATCGAGCCCGGACAGGCGCACGGCCTGGGCCCGGCTCAGGCGGACCCCGCCCCGCAGAGTATGGATGGCCATGGGAACACTTACGGAAGGGGACACCACACTACCACAGACCCGGCACACGCGTAAAGGTCACGTGCGCGCGGCAGGTTGCGAATCAGCCACCGGCGGGCCGGGCGGGCAGCACACTCGCGTGCTGGCCAGGCGGGGCGGACCTCACTGGCGGAGTGTGGCGGCGATTTCCTGCGCTACCCGGCGCGCGCGGTCGAGGTCCTGCGGCTCAAACGAGATGGCCGCCACGCGCGGATGGCCGCCGCCGCCGTACTTTTCGCACAGGTCGGCCAGGTTCTTCAGGCTGGGGTCTTCACGCCAGGGATTCGACCCCACGGAAACTTTCGCCCGGGTTGGCGAAGCACTCACGCCGACCGAGTAGAGCACGTCGGGGAACAGGTAGTAAGGGATGAACTTGTTGTAGCCCTCGAGATCGTCTTCGCTGACGTCAAAATAGACGACGCCGTCGCGCGATTCGGCGCGTTCGCGCAGCACGCGGATGGAACGCTCGTGGCGCTTCTCCAGTGCCGGCAGATGATCGGCCACCAGCGGCAGCCGAACAATCTCGGCCAGGGATTTCTCCGCAAATTCAGGAATCAGCCGCGCGGGGATGCCCGGCTCCGGCGCGGCTTCGATCACCAGCGCCAGTTGCATGGCCGGTTCGCGGAGCTCAATTGCCGCTTCCGGCGAGGCGAACTGCGCACCATCAATCACGTCGCCCCAATGAATCAGTTCTTCGAGCGGCTGCGGATTGAATCCGAACTTCTGTGCGGTGACGTCAGCCAGGAATTTCGTGCAGGACTTATAGTCCGGGTCGTAGAACTTCCGGCCAGAGCTGTCGCGGCGGAAATGTTCAGCGTCTTCCGGAGAAAGAAAAGCGCTCTGGTGATGGTCGAACCACCAGGTCAGCTTCGGCGAGCTGGAATATTTGAAATCCACGATGGCGTTTTCGTCGCCGTCGAAGACGTCGCCGGCAAACGGCTGGGTGGCCTTGTGCATCATTCCGGTGAAGGCAAAAACGGCGTCGGCGCGCACGCATTCCCGGTAGAAACGCACAAACACGGCCGAAGAAGCGGCGCCATCAAAACAGCGGTCGTGGAAACAGAGACGGACGTTCACCGGGGCCTCGGGCGTTCCTCAGAAGAAAAATCGGCGCGCCACAAAGCCAACTAAGATGGACGCGGGCCAAAAAGTTGTCAAGCAGAAAGCCCGCGGACCGGGCGTGTGTGCGCGGAGTTGCAGAGAAAATCGGAGGACTACTTGGCGATGCTGTCGGCGATGTCGGCGGCCAGCGGCACGCGGAACCGTTCGCCCTGATACGCCTTTACCATGCACACGATCCACAGCACCAGCGCCAACAGGTTCACCAGCATCGTCAGCAGCAGACCAACCGAAAACCCGGCCATGCCACCCATCATCACGCCCACGCCGAAAACCAAGCCCAAAACAATGCTCAGGATGTGCAACGCACCGAAGACCACCATGGATTGCGCGGCGTGAAAGCGCACGTACGGGCGCTTGTCAATCAGGAAGAAGATCAACCCTGTGATCCAGCCGAGCACGTAGCTCAACAGGCCGGCAATGTTTTCCGTCAGGCCCTGCTGCGCGCCGGCTGCCGCCTGTGTGGCCGCGGCGGGCTGCTCGGATCCACAACTCGGACAGAACTGCACATTATCGGCAATCTCGGTTCCGCATTTGGTGCAATGGGGCATCGCATGTCTCCCTTTGCCGCGCCCGTTCGTATCCGCTGTGACCAGCGCAGCGCTTGCGCGGATGCGGAGAAACGGCGGCCGCTACAGGCAGGCGATCCAATCTCCGCGCAGCCTAACAGAGTAGCCCGGCCCGCGCAATAGCGAGACGCCGGCTTCGCTCATTGCCGGTTGGATGCGGCCGCGGGATTCAGTAGAATGACGCGCCTTTCATGTCCCAGCCGCCGCATCCTTCGCCGGGCTCCACCCGCAAGCGGTTCGGCCTCGAATGGCCCGCACGCGTGACCGACGCCGAGCGCCGCTCGCTCATCGCTGGCGGGCTCGGCTGGATGCTCGACGCCATGGACTTCATGCTGCTGGCCATGGTGCTCGACGATGTGATGCGCCACTTCGGAGTCGAGAAAGACATCGGCGGGCTGCTCGGTTCCGTCGGCCTGCTGGCTTCCGCAGTTGGCGGAGTGTTCTTCGGCTTTCTGGCCGACCGCATCGGACGCACCCGCGCGTTGATGCTTTCCATCCTGGTTTACTCACTGGCCAGTGGCGCCTGCGGACTTTCGCAGTCGGTCACGCAACTGGCGCTGTTCCGCACGATTCTCGGGCTGGGGATGGGCGGCGAATGGAACACCGGAGCGGCGCTGATTGCCGAAACGTGGCCCGCCGAACATCGCGGGAAGGCGCTCGGGCTGATGCAGTCCTCCTGGTCCATCGGCGAGATGCTGGCCGCTGCGGTGACGCTGGTGGTGCTGCCATGGTTCGGCTGGCGCGCCGTGTTTTTCGTCGGAGTGTTGCCGGCGCTGCTGGTTTTCTGGATTCGCCGCAAAGTGCCGGAGCCGGAAATCTGGCTCGAGCGCGGCAAGCAGGAGCCAGTGAGGATCAGTCTGCTGTGGCGGCGCCGCGATCTGCGCCGCAACGCTTTGCTGGCCACGGCGATGAACGCCTGCACCATGTTCGGCTACTGGGGTCTGTTCACCTGGATTCCGACATATCTGAAAGCCCCGGTCGAAGAAGGCGGCCGCGGACTGAGCCTGATGACTTCGATGACTTGGCTGATCATCATGGCCGTGGGTAAATGGTTCGGCTACACCATGTTCGGCTTCGCGGCGGACAAGTTCGGCCGCCGCCGCAGTTACTTTTCTTATTTGATCGCTGCCGCGGCACTCGTGCCTGCCTTCGGCATGGTAGCCAGCCCAGGCTGGCTGCTGGTGCTGGGGCCGTGGGTGGCATTCTTCGGGACCGGGTACTTCAGCGGCTTCGGCGCTATCGCCGCGGAGCTTTTTCCCACTGAAATCCGCGCCACGGCCATGGGCCTGACCTATAACATTGGCCGGGGATTCTCCGCGCTGGCTCCCTTCGCCGTGGGCGCGCTGGCGTTGGATGTCGGCCTGGGGGCAGCTTTTTTCCTGCAAGCCGGAGCCTTCCTGGCTGCCGCCCTGCTGGCTCTCGCTTTGCCGGAGACAAAAGGAAAGAAGCTCGAGTGAAGCCGTCTGTGCTCCGACTACTGCGCTGGCTTTTAAGCACCAGCAGATGGCTTCAAAGGTTGGTAAGAATCAGAACGGCACCCGCGAGTGCGTCTTCGCCGCTTCCGCAGCGGGTTCCGTAAACCCTCCTCCCGCCACAGCCGCTGCACCCGCTTCTGGTTGATCACCAGC
>FWPU01004116.1_pt1 | contig 34597 bp, 24 predicted proteins | sample 2228361 | NCBI WGS metagenome assembly FWPU01 (sample SAMEA103939777, study PRJEB20133) | metagenome
ATCCTCGGTATCGTAATCGCATCGCTGAAAACTGTCTGGGGCTGCGCCGAAGCCCGCTCACTTGAAGAAACCGGCGCTACTACCGCGTCGTCCGCTGACCAGATGGTGCCAGAGAACAGCACCACCAGCAGCAGGGTTATGGTGCTTCTCATCGCTTCCTCCTATTGTTTTTTTATATGCGGTTGTAACATATCCCTCTCAATATTATATTCTAAAAAAACAGTTTGTCAAAAACTGAATGCTATTTTCCCATCCCCTGACTATATTTTGCCATTGACATTCATTAGTGAAACATTTAACACCCCAAAATCACACTAACCCCAGAGAAACACCCCCAGAATCAAACCATAAGCAAGAATAAAGACCAACTAAGTTAGCATAAAATACGGAACCCAAGAAGCCCAGCAACGCATGGCATCAGGAGAAAGAGGGATTGTCGCAGTTGTGCAACCCTTTGATATTCATAGCGTTAATTGCCCCAATTTAAAAATTAGAAGATATCCCGACCCGCTCCGAGAATGGCAAAATAAAGCTAACCCGCAGGATTTCAATGTGTTATGCTGATAATCCGTATTAATTAATATATGGCACGAGCATTGTTGTATAAAAGGGCAGGAAGCGGTAAAGGGGATGGTCAACGATGGGGTTGCATCCGAAGGAGCGGTCATAAGATACTGGCCATCCCCTTGCCGGCGGGGTAGTTATAATCAAACATAAAACGAGGGGGTGAAAAATGTTTGCCGAACTACTTACCGTCGAGCGCAGCGAAATTATGCGCGAACTATTCGAGGCGTATGAATTCAAGCCGTATTACTGGGCGCTCGGTAACGATAGAGAGAAACATAATGCAGCCATTGACATTCTTGTTCGGGACATTGCCCGTATCCTGACACAGGGCGGATTTGCCCACGGTTATTATATGGGAAAACGGGTTGTTGGACTGTGCGTGGTAAAATCAGACCCGCTCGCCAGCAACATCCTGCGTGCACCCGCCTATCGGATAGCCCACATTATCGCCCTGGGTAAACCCGAAACCCAGTTAATCATCAAACAACTCCTCATTCAGGAAACCCTGCGGACAATTCCGGATAGCGTCTGCCTTGTTGCCCGCTGTTCCTATGCAGACATTACAACAATTAACGCCCTGGAGAGAAGTGGATTCATTACCACAAACACCGCTCTTGTCTTCGCCCGGGAGTTAAATGAGAGCGACTGGATGCTTACACCTGAAGAAAATTACGAGATTCATACCGCTCAGCCCGATGAAATTGACAACTTTGATACCACGGTTCTGGACATACCAGAAGGAACTCTCGGCTGGGACCTAAATCTACCACCAAGATTTCTCAGTAAGGTTCATAAAGACTGGCTGCGGATCTATGCCGGCAGACAAACTGTTGCCAGCACGGAAACTGTGCCTCAAATTGCACCGGACGCTAACCATGCTCTTCTTGTCGCGCAGGAAAACGGACGCGCGGTTGGCCTCCTTGCGGAAAGGATTCGTCCGGATACCACCAGTCTCCTCGGCTTCAGTGTTGGCTCAATTGACCTGATAACAACCGCACCTGAATACCGTACTAACGGCGTCTCAACCGCATTAATCCAGAAATCGCTCAACTCATTCTCCCGGGTTGGTGCGCGCATCGCCCAGCTGGTAGTTCACAGCAACGAGGGCGCCGGGGTGCAGACTTATCAAAAGATGGGTTTCTCCACCGTCGGCTCCTGGGTAACAATGGCTCTCTGCCGCCAGACACAAAATAGAACAGGAGTAGAGAAAAAATGGCGCAATTAACCTATCGGGGTAATTCATGAATTACCCCTGCCTTGCGACTGGTATAAAAGTACCGGCTAACGCAAGGGAACTACGCAAAAAGGAGGAAGTTAGATGATAAGAAACTTAATCGCGTTTACACTTATCCTGCTCGGTGCGGTAACTAACAGCTATGCGCAAGGACATCAATCCCCCGAACTTCCGGGTTTTGAGGTTCGAGCTGCGGTCTGGGGCGAAGTCAATCGCCCCGGTCAGTACTCATTGTCTGGCTCACCCGACCTGCTTGAACTTATCTCGATGGGTGGTGGTCCCACATCCGCCGCGGACATAAACCGGGTAATAGTTATCCGCGAGCAGGACGGCAGTCGCCATGTAATCAACCTCAACCATCTGGCTCGTTCGGGGAAAAGGTTTTTTATCCTCAGCGGTGATGTGGTCATCATCCCTCAATCCTTCTGGAGCAAATTCCGGCAGGGTTTACCAGTAATTACCGCCGCGGCCGCATTAGCGAATGTTGTTATAACCGTTCTACTGCTAACACCGAAATAACCAGTTATCGTGAATGCCGCTGCCCCCCGAACACCCAGAGTCCTGCTCATCGATGATGAAGTCGACTTTGCCAAAATGCTAGGCACAATGCTGCGAACCCGAGGTTACAACACCACCATTGTCCACTCCGGGTGGGAAGCAAGAGAAGAAATAAAGAACAACCCGCCCGAGGTTGCCCTGGTTGACCTGAAACTACCCGACACCGATGGAATACAACTGTTAGGATTGATCAAAGAGGTCTCACCGGACACCGAAGTTGTCATCCTCACCGGTTATGCAGATTTAGAATCGGCGTTAAAGGCACTGCACCTCGGGGCATTCGGCTATCTGCGCAAACCCTGCTCACCGGACCGACTGTTCTTAAGTATTGAAAACGCCCTCCGGCACCGCCGCCAGAAGTCTTCCGAGAGCGAGCTGTTAGGTAAAGTTTTACAGGCAACGAACCTGCCGGTCGCTGCCTTTCACCCACGAACTGGTACGATCATCGCCTCGACACCGGCGTTTGTCCAGTTAATCCAGAAAAATGAACCAGCCGCCTACGAAAAGATGAACCTGAAGATGCTGTTTAATGGCAATGACACAAAATTCGCAGAGTATCAGGAAACATTAAACAAACTGCATCGGGCAGAGGTGGAAATCGAACTGGACAACGGGTCACCCCCAAAGCACCACTACAAATTGCTTTCACTTCTGTCCCCGGACCCTGACACTGCCCTGGCACTACTCTTTGACATCTCCTCCTACCATCAAGAACTGCATCGTAACCGAAAAACGATTGATTACCTGAAGGCAATCTGGGAAAACATCGCCACCGGTGTAATGATTGTTGATAGCCGGTTTACGATTCAGGATGTTAATCCCTGCTTTGCCCGCTGGTATAACCTGCGGGTGGAAGATTTAGTCGGCAGAAAGTGTCATGAAATCCTCCACCACCTCTCTCATCCCTGTCATCTTTATGGCGAATCCTGTCCGATAATCAAATCAATGGCATCGGGCACGGTCAGCCGGGTTCAATATTATCACATCGTTAGTGCCGGTTCTGCAACACAAAAGGTCGCAGGTACCGGTAATGGCACAACCGGCACCGCTGACGCATCAGGCGATAACCCGCGTTATATGGAAACCGTAGTTGCCCCGCTCTACGACGAAAACGGCACCCAGATTGCCTTCGTTGTTTTAATTACCGACCTGACAGAAATCAAACGTGCCCATGATGATTTAGAAAAAAAATCGGCACAACTTAAGGAGCTGAATGAGGCGCTACTCCAGCAACAGGAACAACTGGAAAAGCAAGCCGAGGAACTAAAGAAAAGCAACCTGGAATTGTTACGCCTGAGTGCCGCCAAGGATGAATTCGTTGCCACCGTCTCTCACGAGTTACGCACACCACTTACCGTAATTGCGGAAAGTATTTCCCTTATCGCTGATTGCGACGACGATACCGCCAAAGGTAAACGACAGAAACTCATCCAGGCTGCTCAGCGCAACTGCCGACGTCTGACCGAACTCATTGAGGATCTCCTTGACCTTGCCAAACTGGAAGCGGGCAGAATGCACACCACACCGGTGGAATTCAATATCCTGAAATTGTCTCAGGAGGTCATTGAAAGCCTTCACCCGGTGTTCAAGGAAAAAGGGTTAATGATGAAAACTGAATTCCCCTCCCAGCCGCTGATGGTCAATGCCGACGAAAGACATATCCGCCGCATCCTGCTCAACCTGCTCAGCAATGCGATAAAATTTACCCCGGCAGGAGAGATTATTGTCAGGGTTGAACAGCAGGGAAACGAAGTGGTGGTAGCGGTAATTGACACCGGTATTGGGATACCGGAAGAAGAACAAAAAAATATCTTTAATAGATTTTATCAGGTTCAGCAAAAGACCGGGGTCCGGGCACCGGGCACAGGACTGGGCCTGGCAATCACCAGGGAACTGGTCACACTCAACAACGGCAGAATCTGGTTCACCAGCACACCGGGCAAGGGTAGCGCATTTTACTTCACCATTCCCTTAAAACCGATAACCAAATCATCAGGAGATTAACAAATATGCCGGAGGAACTCCGTAACGGTAATAAAACGATTCTGGTGGTGGATGACGAACCGGATATCCGGCTGGTTTTACAGGCACGCCTGGAGGCAGCCGGCTACAATGTGGAAACCGCTGCCACCGGACTGGAAGCATTGAATCGCATCCGCACCCAGCCACCCGACCTGGTTATTCTTGACCTGATGCTACCCGGTATGGACGGGTTCGCGGTCTGCGCCCTGCTCAAGCGTGACCAGAGATTCAGCCGGATACCGATTATCATCCTCTCTGCCCGCTCGCAACCCCAGGACAAAAAGACCGGCACCGACCTGGGTGCTGACGCCTATCTGACCAAGCCGTTCCAATCAAAAGAACTGCTTGAAACTATCACCCGACTGCTCGCCGTTAGAACAAACGCTGAAACCGAATCCTCCGGTAAATAGATGAACCCAATCCGTCTAAGACAAATCCTGCGCCAGCACTTCGGTCTGAAAGAAGCAGACCTGACCCAGCTTGCCCTGGAGGAAATCAACACCAATACCCCCTTAGAAGAAATTGTCGTGAAAAAGGGTATCGCCACCCGGGAAAAACTCTACGAAGCCTATGCGGCAGAATTAAACATCCCTTATATTGACCTCAACCATTACACCGTTGACCAGGCAACACTTGAAATAATCCCCGCCCCGCTGGCCCGAAAACTCAGGGTGATTCCGATTTTCCATATCAACAACACCTTAACAATTGCCACCGCCAACCCGGAAGACATCGCGGTAATTGATGAACTCAACCGCGAACTCCATCTGGACATCAACTCCGCAATCGCCCTGCCCGAATCAATCGAAAACGCCCTGAATCAGTATTACCCCCTGAGGAACAATCCGGTAATTGAGAATACCCTGCTCGACCTGAATGCAGAGGAGTTATTGCCGGCACTACGCCCGGTCGAGGAAGAAGCCTGTTCTCTGGAAGAACTGGCAAGTCAGGCACCGGTTGTCCGCTTCGTTGACACAATCATCGAGCAGGCGCTTAACGACAAGGCATCAGATATCCACATTGAACCAGAAGAAAACAACCTGACCATCCGGGTCCGGATTGACGGACTGCTTCAGGAACGGGGCAGGTTCCCCACCAACCTCCACCCCCTGGTCACTTCAAGAATAAAACTCCTCGCCGGTATGGATATCTCCGAGAAGAGAAAGCCACAGGATGGGCAGTTTGAGTTCAAATCAGCCAATCGCCGGGTTGATATCCGGGTATCGTCCTTTCCCACCATCTATGGAGAAAATGTCGTCCTGCGGCTCCTGGACAAATCCCTCGGACCAATGACACTGGAAATGTTGGGGCTGGATGAAAAACTTACCCCGGTTTTTCGCAATCTGATTCATCAACCCCACGGCATTATCCTGATTACCGGACCGACCGGCTCGGGTAAAAGTACCACCCTTTACGCTATACTTAACGAACTCAACACCCCGGAGAAAAACATCATCACCCTGGAGGACCCGGTGGAATATCACCTCCCGGGAATCAGACAGTGCCAGGTTAACCCGCGGGCAGGCTTAACCTTCGCCCCCGGACTCCGTGCCATACTCCGGCAGGACCCGGACATAATTATGGTGGGTGAAATCCGTGACCAGGAAACCGCTGAGATTGCCTTTCAGGCAGCGCTTACCGGCCATCTGGTGCTCGCCACCCTGCACACCAATGACGCACCCAGCGCCTTAACCAGGATGATTGATATGAAGGTGGAACCATTCCTCATCGCCTCCAGTGTCATCGCCATCCTCGCCCAGCGTCTGGTCCGCCGGGTGTGCGAACACTGTGGTGAAAGTTATACCCCGCCACTGGAAATCCTTGAGCGCCTTCAGATTGAACCGGGCCCGACCTTCCGCCGCGGCAGAGGCTGTCCGGCGTGCGGCAATAGAGGGCTACGCGGCAGGATGGGGATATTCGAACTGCTGGTGGTCACCCCGGAAATCCGGCGGCTGGTAATGCAAAACTCCTCCAGCGAGGAAATTCGAGATCACGCCCTGAACAACGGGATGCGAACATTGCGTCAGGACGGTATCGAAAAGGCGCTTGCCGGACTCACCACGCCCGAAGAGGTGCTGCGGGTTACCGCTGACGCCTGAACCACCGGAACCAAAACAGCGGTGGGGAAACCTCCCGCCTCTGCTGTCCTAATCGCTCCTGATTCTGCTTTATTTAACCCAGGGCAGATACGCTGATAACCTCAGCACGAGCCCGAGCACAACAATTGACACCATTGACTGCAACTTTAAAAGGATGTTGAGCGAAGGACCAGCTGCATCCTTCAACGGGTCACCCACCGTATCCCCAACAACCGCCGCCTTGTGCGCATCCGAACCCTTACCACCATAATTCCCCTTCTCAATAAACTTTTTAGCATTGTCCCAGGCACCACCGGTATTCGCCATAAAAACCGCCAGACAGAAACCGCTCGCCAGCCCACCCACCAAAAAACCAGCCACCCCCTCTGGTCCAAACAGCACCCCGGTAATCACTGGTGCGATTATTGCGGTCAAAGCCGGCGGCAGCATCTCTTTCTGTGCCGCCCGGGTGCAGATTGTTACCGCCCGGGCGTAGTCCGGTCTTGCCTTGCCCTCCATCAAACCAGCAATCTCCCGGAACTGCCGGCGCACCTCCTCGGCAATGCGGGAGGCGGTTCTACCGACACCCTTCAAAATCATCGAAGCAACCCCCATCGGAATCACCGCGCCAAGAAACAAACCGGCAATCAGTCTCGGGTTAAGAAGCGACAAGTCCAGCATCCGGGTATACCCCAAAAACCTTTCGCTTACTATCCGCACCTCATCCCGGTAGGCTGCGACCAGCGCCAGTGCGGTAAGTGCCGCGGAACCGATGGCAAACCCCTTGCCGGTTGCTGCGGTGGTGTTACCCAGCGCATCCAGGGCATCGGTTCTTTCCCGGACAATCGGTTCCTGATTGGTCATCTGGGCATTACCACCAGCATTGTCCGCCACCGGACCATAGGCATCGGTTGCCAGGGTTATCCCCAAAGTAGAAAGCATACCGACCGCTGAAATGCCGATGCCGTAAAGCCCCAGCCCGGGATTACCGCCCCCGACAACATAGTAACTGGTGATAATTGCCACCGCCACCACCAGGACAATTGGCAGGGTTGAACGCATCCCCACCGAAAGTCCTTCAATCACCACCGTCGCCGCTGATGTCTTCGCCTCACCGGCAATCATCCGTGTTGGCGCATAGGAGTCCGAAGTGAAAAACTCAGTGAAGAACCCAATCATTATACCGGCAATCAAACCAGAAAGAATCGCCCAGTACACCGACCAGACCTGCGGCAATAGCCATTTAGTAACAAAGAAACCTAAAATTGCCACCAGAATCGCTGAGCCATAAATCCCCCGCCTCAGTGCTGCCAGCAGGACACTCTGCTCCGCCTTTTCACCAGCGCGGACAAAAAAGCTCCCGATTATTGAAGCAACAATCCCCACTCCGGCAAGAACCATCGGCAACAACACGCCATTTACCTCTAAACCACTGCCGGCGAAAGCCACCACCGACAGTGCCATAGAAGCGATAATAGAATCAACATAAGACTCATACAGGTCAGCACCCATTCCGGCAGTATCACCGACATTATCACCGACATTATCCGCAATCACCGCCGGGTTGCGCGGGTCGTCCTCCGGAATCCCCGCCTCAATCTTGCCAACCAGGTCCGCACCGACATCCGCCGCCTTGGTAAAAATACCACCGCCGACCCGCGCAAAGAGCGCCTGGGAACTGGCACCGATACCGAACGCCAGCATCGTGGAGGTAATCAACTCCAGTTTGTGCGCCAGCGGCTCATTCGCATACACCGCATTCAGAATCGCATACCAGATAGAAATATCAATCAAACCCAGTCCCACCACCACCAGCCCCATCACCATTCCCGAGGAAAACGCCACCCGCAATCCAGCATTCAAACTATCCTTAGCCGCCCAGGTGGTCCGGGCAGTACAACGAACCCCAACCGACATCCCGATAAAACCAGCCAGCCCGGAGAAAAACCCGCCGGTCAGAAAGGCAAACGGCACAAAGGGCGACTGCAATTTCAAAAACGCCAGAATCCCCAGGAGCACAAACACTACCGCAAAGAAAATCCCCACGCCCTTGTACTGCTGTTTGAGATAGGCGGTTGCACCCTCCTGCACCGCCCTTGCCACCTCTTTCATCGCCTCAGTCCCTTCGCTCTTTCGCATATTGTTCAGGGCAAGATAGAGGGCAAAGGCAAGCGCCAGCAACGCGCTTCCCGGTGCCACCCAGAATATTGAACTCATAACATTACTCCTTTTTTTGAATTAACCATTTAGTTATCCGCTGAACTTTGAAAGGTGATTTTAATTCTCCAGCATTTTTCTGTCAAGGAAAACCTCTGAGTGCGCCAGGATATCGTTACCAGGTATTGGCGCGGGTGGTGAACTACCCAGCGCAGTGCCGATAGGCATTACCGCACCGGCTGATAACCAGATAACCCGCTATCCAGCATCACCGGGAAGCCGCACCGCCGCTAAACAAAGAATCGGAAACACATCCGTAAGGATGACGTCAGAAACTGCCGCTGACGCTAATTCCACGGCTGCAACCCGCGCTGCCACCGGAACTGCCCCGGGGCTAGCCCCCGGAAAAATTGGGAAATCCAACCAACTATCGCAATATCAGATAATTATAAAAAACAACTCACATTAGAACCTGTTGCCTTTTAATGTAACCTAAGCCATTACCAGCCTGAGCCATCCCGGTTATCGCTCAGCGCCCAAACTACCCCTGCTGGCTGGTCATTATCTATTAGCCACATCTTTTTGTAAATATTGACAACCCCTGTTAATTCTTTTAAGTTTATATACGATGCCGAACCGGATTAACTCTATCTTTGCCTTTGAAAACAGCCTCCTCGCCTACGCCGCTGGCGATACCGGACTGCTCTTTGTCACCCGGGACGGCGGAGCAACGTGGCAAAGAATCAAATCTCCCACCACCCACAACCTGTATAGTATCTGTTTTCCTGAACAGCACGACATCGGCTATGCCTGCGGCGACCGGGGAACGATAATCAAAACCACCGACGGTGGAGCAACCTGGCAAATCCTTGACCCCGGCACCTATGTTGACCTGCGGGCGATAAAGTTCCCGGTAACCGCTCAGGTCGGCTTTGCCGCTGGTGACCGGGGCGTGGTCCTCCGCACCGCGGATGCTGGAAAAACCTGGGAAAAACTTACCACCGCCACCGAAGAAAAAATTATGGACGTCAACTTCCCCGCTGATGAACTGACCGGTTATGCGGTCGGATTAAACGGCACGGTTTTAAAAACCACCACCGGTGGTGCGGTATGGTTCTCTCAGACCGCAAATGTCCAGGGTCTGGTTGCCAGCATCCATTTTACCGCGGTGCACTTCCCGGTTGATGACCTGGTTGGATTTATGACCACAACCTCGGGCAGGGTATTTTTCACCCCGGATGGTGGCGAGGTGTGGCGCCCCCTGCCAATTGAATTCCTCCTGCCCGCCCTCTATTCCCTGGATATGCGCCACGACACCATGGCTGGATTCTGTGTCGGCGCGCAGGGCACGGTCATCCACACCGAAGATGGCGGTGAAACCTGGGAAAGAATAAATGCCGGCACCACCCGCGACCTCTACAGCGTCCGTTTCTTCCCGGATGGCATTGTTGGCATCATCGGTGGTGACGAACTCACCCTGCTTCACTCCCGGGACGGTGGCTATAACTGGGCGCCCGCGGTTATTCAGTAAAAAATTTATTATAGAAATCACCTGGCGCATCAGGACATTACTGTTGACATAACGGTTAATACTCTTTATTATCTCCTGATGGATTATCGGATTTACTCCCTGCTCACCCTCCTTCTCTGGGGAATATGGGGATTTCTGACCAAAATTCTTACCCGGGACACGCCCGCTGAGACAATCGCCCTCTGGTCCACGCTCGCCAGCATCCTGCCGATAATCACCTATACCATCTTTGCCGGTACAATGCGCTGGGTAAAGACATCGCCCCTGGCACTGGTGTCAGGATTTGCTGCTGGACTGGCAACGGTATTTTTCTACCTGGCAATGAAAGGTGGACCGGCATCGGTGGTCATTCCCCTTACCGGTATGTATATCATCATCCCGGTCATCCTTGGTTATATCCTGCTCCGGGAACCGGTGTCCATCAACCACATCCTTGGTCTGGTTTGCGCCCTCCTAGCAATCATCCTGCTCGGTCGCTGACCCCTCCATCCGCGAAATCACCTAACTGGTTTCCGCAGCAACAAGATAAAGCAGGGTGCCGGCAAATGCCAGACCAGCGGCGGTAAACATAATTGTCCGATACCCAAAGGCACCGGTAATCCCTTCAAGCAAAGCGCCCAGAACCGCTGCCAGACTTAGCACCGATTGCAACATCCCGGCAACAGTTGACCTTTCCGGATTTTTGCGTAACAACTGCTTCAGCGAACCAAGATAAAGGCAGGACCAGGAAAGCGCCAGGACAATTTGCACCGGTATCACCTGACGATAGTCGTTTGCCAGCCCGAACGCCACAAACACCAGAATCGACAGAAAGAGCCCGAACTTAATCAATTTATCCTCAGCACTGTTTTCCAGTAAATTCATAAACACAAACTGCCCCACGGGGTTAAGCGCATAGACAAACCCGACCCAGAACCGGCTGGCACCGAGATGGGCAAGGTAAACTGGAAATATCGTCCAGATGCTGAATGCGCCCAGATGCCGGAGCAGAAAGGCGACATAAACCCGCCAGTTTCGCCGGAATACCCTGATATCAAAAAATTTCTCTCCCAGCCGCACCCGCTGACTGCGTAACCCGAACACCGCCACCACCGCGGTAACCCCTAATATCAGGGCGGCGAGCAAAAAAGCCTTGTCCTTGACAGTGACACCAACCAGCACCGCGCCTGCACCCCAGCCCAGCGAACCAAACCCGCTGAATCTCCCCAGCCGTTTATTCTCTTCATAAAAATACGCGACAAGCGCGGCGGGAAACACCCCGGCACAAAACCCAACCAGCATCCGCACCGCTAAAAGTTGTCCAAGATTACCCGCCCGGATATGCAGGACAAACGCCAGCGCAGAAGCGGTTAACCCGGCAACGACAAAACGCTTGCGGTCACCGAAATCTGCCCAGCGCCCGAACACGAGATTGGACAACAACATCATTCCCTGATAACCGCCAACAATCAAACCGATCTGGGACGGATTTGCACCCAGCTGTTTTGCCACAAGCGGTATATAAACCACCCCGACCGTCAAACCGGTATTGGCAAGAACCTGAATAAGATACGCAGTCATTCAGCGGACAGAAATGTGCGTCCAAACCAATCTGCCACCGCCTGCGCCTCCGCTATTCGACCCTGACGCTGAAGTAATTCTATCCGGCGCCGGGCAAATAGCCGGTAGCGGTCCAGGTTAAAACGGCTGCGCTCATCCAGCCGGCGCCGGGGCACGCGCACATTTAAACGCTGGTAGTCAAACCCCGGCACCAGGCTATCCACCCGCACCTGCATAACTATCCCCATCGGCACCAGAGTAAAACCCGCCAGCAACTCCTGCGCATCCCGGTCGCCTTCCCGGACAAATGTTACATAAGCCGGTCGCTCCGGATTGTTCAAAAAGAAACTCCGCAACAGCGTGATGTAACCTGCCTGAATCGCCTGCGGGTCATAGGGACGGCTGTGCTCAAACCTGTCTAGCTGGGCTAAAAACTGTTCGGCTTCAGATTGCGAACGCGCCATCAACCAGGGGTATGCCTTATTAAGATATTTAAAATACCAGGACCGGCGCAAAAGTTCCTTATCAATAATACAAACATCCCGCCTGACCCCCTCCACCCATTGCAGATAAAAAATCGGGGCATAGCAGTCCCACCAGTCAGTGATGACTATCCCGTTACTATCACAGGAGTTCAGCGTATTCATCGCCTGGTCATAGGCAATCCAGTCATCACGATGGTTCTGCGCCGGGTAGTTGAAAAAAAACACGCCCAGGACCAGCAACCAGGAAATATGCCTTAATTTACCCAGCCGGGAAATCAGCCCATCCAAGCCCGCGAGGGCAAAAAGCGCCAGAACCACCATCACCGGAATGTAATACGCCTCAATATCCGGAATACTGTAATTCACCGCATAGAGAAACGCGAGTAACGCACTCACCGTCAAGCCCACGGTCAATACCCGCTGCTGCTTTATCATCCGCCACCAGCCGTAAATTACAAAAGGGGCAAGGATGTAGCCCAAAGACCCCAGAATTAATAAACCTCCCCGCCGGGCATTATTCAGCACCGCCTCCCAGGAGGAAGAAAACATCCACACCTGGTACTGCCTGCCGGTAATGTGCCACCAGAAACGCTCCAGATTAACCGGATTGCCCCAGGCGAGAAGCGATTCGCACCGCGCCCGCAGCGGCAGGAAAATGTAGGGCGATAGCCCCAGAAAAAATAGAAATAGCAAAACCGGCATTAGTGCCGATGCCGGCACCTGCGACCTTGTGTCGCAGCACCGCACCAACCGGTCCTTCTGGGTAATAAATAGCACCACGCCCGCGCCCAGCACCGCACTCATACCGGACATATGATTGGTCAAAACCAATCCTGCCAGATAAACGGAAAATAATATGCCGTTCGTGGTATCAACCCGGCTGACACTCCACCACAAGAGCACAATCAGGAAAAATGTCAGACTGTAAACCTCAACATCGGTGCTTACCGACCAGACCGGCAGAGAAAGACCCAGCACCCCGGCAACGACTCCGGCAAGCGCCAGGTCAAATCTTAATCGTCTCCCCAGTAATATAAAAAACGCCACCCCCGCGGTAGAAAAGATTGCGCTCAAAACTGTCAACCGGTTGACCACCGTTCCGGCTGGAATCACCGTTGCCAGCCTGCCGATAAGCGTGTACAGTGGATATCCAGTGGGATGCAGGATATTGAGCAAATAACAACCTGCAGCCAGTTCGCCGGAGTCAATCAGCCCGACCGCTGGTGTCCGGGTAAATGTGTAAACCAGAAATACACCCGGAACAACCAGCCAGGGTAGATAATCTACCCAACCCCTTCTCACCGGATAGTTCATAAATTGCCACTACCACATTTTTAAACGGTCATTCGCCCAGGTAAGCCGCCTTGACCTTCGGGTTGTCCCGCAACTCCTCTGCCCGACCGGCAAGAACAATCTCGCCTGTTTCCAGCACATAAGCCCGATGCGCAACCTGAAGCGCCATAAACGCATTCTGCTCCACCAGAAGTATCGCGGTGCCCTGCTGGTTGATCTCTTTAATAATAGAAAATATCTCCTCAACCATAATCGGAGAAAGCCCCATCGATGGCTCGTCCAGCATCAAAAGTTTTGGCTTTGCCATTAAACCCCGACCCATCGCCAGCATCTGTAACTCACCACCCGAAAGTGTCCCTGCCCGCTGTTTCAACCGCTCCCGCAATCGGGGAAACGACTTGAACACCCGCTCCATTGCATCGGCTATTTCCGCAGGATTACGGGTAAAGGCACCGAGACGCAGATTTTCCTCTACCGTCAGGTCAACAAACGGCTTTCTCCCCTCGGGCACATGGATAATTCCCATCTGCACCACTCGATGTCCGGGTAAACCATCGATTCTCTTCCCCTGAAAAATCATCTCACCGGCAGCCAGCTTCACCAGCCCGGAAATGGTTTTCAGGGTGGTTGTCTTACCCGCACCATTGGCCCCGATCAGGGTAACAATTTCACCCTCGTTAACTGAAAAAGATATGCCCTTGAGCGCCCGCACCGCACCGTAATCCACGGTCAAACCCTTCACCTCAAGCAACACCGGCACCTCCTGCCCTGCCCAGATATGCCTCAATCACCCGGGGATTGTTCTGAATCTCCGCTGGTGTCCCCTCGGCAATCAACTCACCAAAATCCATTACCGCAACCCGGCGGCAGATACCCATCACCACCTTCATCTGATGCTCAATCAAAAGGATTGTCAGTTTGAACCGCTCCTGAATAAAAAGAATCAAATCCATTAACCTGCCCGCCTCGGCCGGATTCATTCCCGCGGCTGGCTCATCCAGTAAAAGCAGTTTGGGTTCTGCCATCAGTGCCCGGGCGATTTCCAGCCGGCGCTGTTCCCCGTAAGGCAGGTTCTTTGCCAGTTCCCTTTCCCGCAACTCCAGCCCGAGTAGATTGAGTAACTCCTGGGCTCTTTCCGTTACCTCCTTTTCGGTGCGCCGGAACCGCGGCGTGCACATCAGGGCATCAAACAGACCGGCACCGCTCCGATGGTGATAGGCAACCCGGACATTGTCCAGAACCGAAAGCTCCCCGAACAGCCGGATATTCTGAAATGTCCTACTAATTCCCAGGCGGTATATCTCAAACGGCTTCAAGCCAACAATGTCTCGCCCCTGAAATAAAACCGCACCAGATGTCGGCACAATCATCCCGGTGATCATATTGAACACCGTGGTCTTACCCGCGCCGTTAGGACCAATCAGGCCGGTAAGCGCCCCGGGCTCCAGTTGCAGGGAAAAGTCCTTCACCGCCACCAGTCCACCAAACGCCTTGGTCAAACCCCTGATTTCCAGAAGTCCGTTCATCGCTCCCGGTACTCCGCGGGTTTGAGAAAATTAAACTCATTCCTCCCCATTATTCCGCCCGACCGCACCAGCATAATCACAATCAAAACCAGGGGATAAACCACCATCCGCCACTCCTGCACCGCTGAGGGCAGGACTATCCGCAGACCCTCCAGAAGTAATGCCCAGCCCACTCCGGCGATCAGCGTGCCTGAAAGACTGCCCAGCCCACCGATTACCACAATCAACAGGACATCAATCGATTTGAGAAAATCAAAGTTGTCCGGGTTCAAATAGGTATAGAGATGGGCATAAAGTCCGCCCGCAATCCCGGCCAGCATACAGCCGATGACAAACCCCAGCGTCTTGTACCGGGTGGAATTAATTCCCACCGCCTCAGCCGCCAGTTCATCCTCACGAATGGAAACCAGCGCCCTGCCCACCCCGGAAAAGACAAGATTTCTAAGGAGCACTACCGCCAGCAGGGCAATTATCGCCACCCAGGGAAATGTGGTCAACCTCGGTATCCCCCGCATTCCCGCAGCACCGCCCATCACCTTGATTACCTTGTCCGAATTCTTAAACAGGACATTCATTATCATTCCGAACCCGAGGGTTGCAATCCCGAGATAGTCCGATTTCAACCGCAGGATTGGCAGTCCAATCAGGAAGGCAACTACACCCGCCACCAGCGCACCGGCAAGCAAGCCCAGTGGCAGCACCCAGAATCCTGGTGTGGGGAACAAGCGGGTGACCAATGCGGCAGTGTAGGCGCCAATACCATAAAAAGCCGCATGACCCAGCGAAAATTGCCCGGTATAGCCATAAATCAAATTCAACCCCAGCGCCGAAATCACCACCACACCGGCATAACAGAGGATTGTCTGAATATAAGGATTAATCACCCCGGTAACAATCAAACCCTGGAGTAAAAGCAAAACCACGAGCACCACCGCCAGCGCCCACCAGCCCGGGCCAAACCATCTACCTCGTCGCACCCCGCCTCCTCTCTAAACCTTTTCCCCTTGCTTTTTACCCAGTAGCCCGCTCGGCCGCACCAGAAGTACGATAATGAGAATCGCAAATGCACCGGCATCGCGCAGGGTAGAAGATATATAAACTTCGGTAAGTTTCTCCACCACGCCCATAATCACCGCACCCAGCATCGCGCCCGGGATAATCCCGATCCCGCCCAGGACCGCAGCAACAAACGCCTTCAGCCCGGGCATAATCCCCATAAACGGATGAATCTGAGGATAAGCGATACCGTAAAGCACCCCACCAGCACCCGCCAGCGCCGCGCCAATCCCGAAGGTGATGGAAATCACATTGTCAACATTAATTCCCATCAGGGCAGCGGTCTGGTGGTCAAAAGAAACCGCCCGCATCGCCAGTCCGGTCCCGGTCCGGTTGACAAACAAAGTCAACGCCACCATCAAAACCAGCGCCACGCCAAACACAATAATCTGAATGTTGGAAATGGTCACCCCGCCAAGGTCGTAGGTCCGGACCGTAAACGGCCGGGGATAAGCCCGAAAATAAGGACCGAACACAAACTTCAAACTGGTAAAATACTCCAGGAAAAGCGAGACGCCGATGGCGGTAATCAATGAAGAGATGCGCGGTGCCCGGCGCAACGGCTTGTATGCCAGCCGCTCAATCAAAACCCCGAGCAGGGCACAACCAACCATCGCCACCACAATCGCAACCGGAAACGGCAACCGCCAGCTGGCAATGGAGAAAAAACCGAGATAGGCACCCACCATAAACACATCGCCGTGGGCAAAGTTGATCAACCGGACAATGCCATACACCATCGTATAACCCAGGGCAATCAGGGCGTAAACAAAGCCGAGCTGCAGACCGTTAATCAGTTGCTGTAGAAAGTAGGTCAATAGTTCAATAGATAAATAAAATTCGGCACAATGTCAAGGATAACTTTTAATTATCCCAGAAATTGTCGTTGACAACCATCCCAGCGAAAATAAAATAGAAATAAAAAGGAGGCTAAATGAAAAAGAGTTTATATGTTGTCCTCGCCCTTGCCCTTTCTGCCCCGGCTCTCAGCCATAACATCAGAATTAACAGTCACGAAATCCCGCTCGTCATTGACACCTATGGTCGCTACCGCCAGAACAGCAGCCCGTTCTACTGGACGCCGTTTGACTCCACCGTCCAGGTCTGGGATGTCACCCGCTATCCCGGTCAGTGGCGTGCCCGGGTTGGCCTGCGTGACTATACCGAAGGACGGTATCCCGCACCCGACACAATGGAAAATGACCCGCCGGACCCGGATGTGTGCGAATTTGACACCCTGGGCAACAACTCGGAAACTGAAATCTATCTCTATCTCGATGATTACGGACTCTACGCCGATGGCATTGACTTCTCGCAGGGTGGTCTTCGCTTTCTGGGTAATTACCGACCCGACGGTGTTATCTATAGCCTGCCGATGTACTACGGTGCGGGCTGGATAAGCGCCTGGTCCTGGCAGTACGAGATAATCCCGGGTGTCCCTTACACCGCCACCGAACAGCACCAGAAGCGGATTGTCGCCAAAGGCAAGGTGCGGGTGCCGATGTCCGGTGAATACTTCTGGCCCTGCCTGGTCATCCAGGATTATATGGTTTACAGCGACAACATGGGCACAAATGACCGGCGCTGGATTTATGAATGGGTCGTACCGGGCATCTTCTCCGGTGGTAATGGTGTCTGCGCCGCCCTCAGTGAAAACGGTGCCTCTCCGGACTTCGTCACCGTTAACACCTTTGTGCAACTGGAATCACTTTACATTCCAGACTGGGATGTCTCTCCCCCCCGGTTCGGCGCCACCCGGATATTAACCGACACCACCTATCCCGGACCGTTTGTCGTCTGGTCAACGATTATTGACAACGATACGGTAGGCGCTGAATCACTCTGCTACCGGATAAATCAGGGGAACTGGGCCGCGGTGCCGGCAGACTCCCAGCGCGGCAACATCTATTACTTTACCATCCCGGAGGTCACGGCCCCGGCACGGATTGACTACTACATCTGGGCGATGGATGAGTTCTGCGTCGACAACGAGATTGAACTGTGGACCACCTTCCCGGTCTGTTCGCCGGAAAGCACCATGATTACCTTCAATGTTACCGCCACCGGCGCGGAAGAACATCCCCCCCTGCAACCCGGTGAGGCAAGACTCACGGTCAACCCCAACCCGGCAAAAACATTCACCCACTTCCTGCTCCAGCACCCCTATGCTCGCACCGCCCGGGTTGATATCTATCGCGCGGACGGGCAACTGCTGGTAACGCTACCCTTCTCCCCTGCCAGTAATGGGCTGATTGCCCGCTGGCAGACCGAAAATGTCCCGGCTGGCACCTACTTCTACCGCTGCAGTGCACCGGGATTTAACCACACCGGCAAAATCCTCATCTCCAGATAGGAGGTGTTGATGGAACTGAAAACCATCCCGCTCGCCAAACCAGACGATGTGAATGTCATCCTGGGGCAGACCCACTTCATTAAAACGGTTGAAGACATCCACGAACTCCTGGTCACCTCGGTGCCGGGGATAAAGTTCGGACTTGCCTTCTGCGAGGCGTCCGGTCCCTGTCTGGTCCGCCACTCCGGCACCGACCCGGAACTGGAAACGCTTGCCATCGAAACCGCTCTGCAGATTGGCGCCGGTCACTCCTTTATCATCCTTTTGCGCAACGCCTACCCAATAAACATCCTCAACGGACTGAAACAGATTCCGGAGGTGTGCTCAATCTACTGCGCCACCGCCAACCCGCTGCGGGTGGTGATTGCGGAAGAGGAAAACGGCCGGGGCATTCTGGGCGTGATTGATGGCGAGAAACCAAAAGGCGTGGAGGACGAAAAGGAGATTGCTGAACGCAAGGCGTTTTTAAGAAAAATCGGGTACAAGGCATAACCGCGGCCACAGCGCCCATTATATATTAGAGCCCAGAAAGGGCGGAAATTAACGCGGAAAATGGGGATGTTGTTACAACCATCAACAACACCGGATGTTACAGAAATAACCACCAGGAAAGGGGCAGGTTACCCCCTTAATCCGGGGGTAAGGTGGTGGTCAAAACCTGACCCGATTCGCCAATATCGTCTCTTATTGAGCCGGATGTTTGACCTGTAACTCCCTTGACTTCTTAAACTCCTCTTTTATCCTTTTTTCTGATGCGCGCCCGGACAGCCGTCTTAATCGTTACTTTAATCACCGCTGTCTCCGCCACCAGACTCTGGACCGAAAAGGAGTTAAAAGAGCAGTCCCGGGCCTTCATTTCCTCCTCTTTGCCCCAGCCCGAATTGGTGCCCTATGGTCCGAGAAGGTTTAACTACCTTAAACGGGTTAAATGGCTCTGTGACTTCCTGGTCCGTTATCAGGTTGCTGACTCCGCATCACCGGAGTTTGGCGGAATTATTGAGGCAGAGCACCTGCCCAGCATCATTGAGACCGATAACACCCAGGAGGCGATCTGGGTCTGGACCCGCTGGCACCAGTTGACCGGCAACAACGACTATCAGGAAAACCTGCGCCGTGCCTGGATATATGTCCGGCGCCATCCCGCATATCAGGAACACGAGGGCAATCCCGCCAACATCTGGTATGCGGTGTGGAACTGCGGTCTGGGGATGTGGGCAGAACTGCTTTATCGCCAGGTGTATCACGACTCCTGCCATCAGCCCTATGCCGACTCCTGCCGTGACTTTTACCTTGCCCAACCGCTAAACCCGGCAAACTATCTTGATAACTTTGTCATTGCCCAGGCATCAGGTATGGCTTATGACTATGCCCGCCAGAGAAATGACCGCGAACTGCTTGATACCGCCCTCGCCCGCGGCATCCGGGTGCGCAATTGGATTGAGGCGGCGCCGCGCAACCGCCTGAGCTATCAAACCTGGGCGATGAGCGGTGGCACCGCCTTCTGGGGTGTTGCCCGAACCTTCGGTCAGGCGGACACCATCCTGGGCAGAGCCTGGGTCGCAACCTATGCAGAATCACTGCCCGGATTCTATCCCTCCGGCACCTGGAACTGCTCCCATAACATCTGGCTCGCCTATGCCTATCGCGCCGCCGCCGAAATTACCGGCAACCACGTCTATCAAGAAATCCACCACTACCTCACCGACACCCTGCTGATGAAGGACACCGACCTGGATGGCGGTATCCCTGCCACCTGGACCGACCCGCCCACCCAGGACCAGACCTGGGTTTCCACCTATCTCTATTTTATGGGAATGGACGGCTTGATTGATGCCGTTTATGAACAGGATGTTGCAGTCTATGAGTTCCTTGCGCCCGCACCGGGACAACTGTATATTGCGCCCGCAACTATCTCACCGGTTGTCCGGCTGGAAAATGTTGGCAGGACGCCCATCTCCGGAACCATCCACTGCCAGCTCGACTCATTCGCGCAGACGCAACCAGTTACCAACCTGCCGGTCTGGCAGGAAGAGACCCTGGAGTTTAACTTTCCCCAGCCGCTCAACCGCGGTGTCTATAACTTAATGGCATTTTTCTCGGAAGACGAAAACCCAAAAAACGACTCGGTCTTTATGACAATCAAGGTATACGGCCGGGTAAACCTCGCCGGACAGCTAATTGACTCGGTCAACCTGAACCCGATTTCTGCCCGGATTAAAGCCAGGCTTTATGGCCAGAACACCGTCTGGGACTCCTGCATAACCGACACCACCGGTCACTTCTCGCTCCATCTGATTGATTCGATATTTAACGTCACGATTGAGCCCCAGCCCCCTTATTACCGGCGCACCTGGTCCTTTGCCTTAACCGGTGATACCAATATCATCCTGCGCACCAGCCCGGCACAGGTGATGATTGTCAACAACGACACCCTGGAAAACTACGCCGACTATTATACCAGCACCCTGGACACCCTGGAAATAAACCACTGCCTCTGGTCAAGACGCCGCCAGGGTCCAATCCCGTTAGCCATCCCCGAGCAACTGGAAAAACGAACTATCATCTGGTTCTCGGGCAACTCCCGAACCCAGACAGTTCCCGCGGTTGACCAGGAAACCCTCACCCTGTTTGTCTCCCGCGGTGGCAATCTTCTCCTCACCGGTCAGAACATCGCCGAAGAACTTCAGGGCACGCCGTTTCTGGAGACACTCGCGGGCTGCCGGTTTGACTCCTCAGGTTATAGCGGATTTCTTGTGTTTGGTAACCGCACCGACCCGCTGGGTAGAGACATTCCGGGCACCGCCACCGCTGGTGGCAACGGCGCCAACAACCAGACCTCCCGGGACATAATCAGCCCGGTTAATGGCGCAGCCCGCTTCCTGCTCTATGACACGGTAACGAATCGGGGTGCCGGGGTAAGAAATCAGACCGCGAGTGGTGGCAGAATCATCACCCTCGGCTTTGGTTTTGAAGCGGTTAACCGCCCTGCCTCCCGACCGGACTACTTTACCCGGGTCCAGTTAATGAATACAATGCTCCACTGGCTATTTTACGGCACCGGCATCGCTGAACCCGAATCACGCCCACCCGGCGTTATGGAACTTACCGCTCTGCCCAGCATCGTTCTTAACCGGATAACCGTCAAAACCCCGGTTCCTGCTGCGCTCACCATCCTTGATGCGCTCGGTCGCCGGGTGCTCACCACCCGAATCGACCCCGGTGAAACAACGCTCAACCTCTCCTATCTGCCCGAAGGTGTCTATTTCATTAAGGCAGAAGACGCCCCTCCCCGGCAGATAGTAAAAATCAAATAAACCGAACCCCGGCCCGATGTTAAATGGTCTAATAATGAGTACTCCAACAAAGAAAATCCTCCTGGTTAATGTAGAAAAATGTGCTGGACAGGAAATAAAGTTTGAGTTTATCTTGACTTTAAGGTAAATAGTAAATAAACTATAAGGGTAGATTATGCAAGAAAGATTTACCGAAAGGGTCCGCAAGGTGATGTCCTATGCCCGTCAGGAGGCAATCAGGCTCCATCACGACTACATCGGCACCGAACACATCCTCCTCGGCATCGTTAAAGAGGGCGAGGGTGTCGCGGCGGTCGTCCTGACCAATCTTGGCATCAACCTTGATGACCTGCGGCGGGCAGTAGAAAATGCGGTGCCCGCAGGTTATGAAACCCTGGTGCTCGGCGAGGTGCCCCTGAACCAGGAGGCAAAGTCCGCACTCAACTTTGCAGTTGATGAGGCACGCAAGATGAACCACACCTATGTGGGCACCGAACACCTCCTACTTGGCTTGTTGCGCGAGGAGCGGGGCGTTGCCTGTCAAGTTCTGCAATCGTTAGGTGTTGACATTGACCTGGTACGCCAAGAGACTATCCGCCTCCTGAGTGGCGATAAAGGCACCGGACCGGCAAAGGGCAAATCCAAGACCCCGGCACTGGACTACTTCTCCCGCGACCTGACGCAACTTGCCCGTGAGGAAAAACTCGACCCGATTATCGGTCGGGAAAAAGAGATTGAACGCATCATCCAGATTCTTGCCCGGCGCAAGAAGAACAACCCGGTGCTGATCGGTGAGGCGGGCGTGGGCAAGACCGCCATTGTTGAAGGACTTGCCCAGCGTATCGTCTCCGGCCGGGTCCCCAATGTCCTTAAAAATAAACGGGTCCTGGCGCTTGATATGGCGGCAATCGTCGCCGGCACCAAATACCGCGGCCAATTTGAAGAGCGGCTGAAATCAATTCTCAATGAGATTCAGCACCACGGTGACTGCATCATCTTTATTGACGAAATCCATACCATTGTCGGTGCCGGTGCTGCCGAGGGCGCCATTGACGCCTCCAGCATCCTGAAACCCGCGCTTGCCCGCGGTGAGATTCAGGTAATCGGCGCCACCACTCCAGAAGAGTACCGGCGTTACATAGAAAAACACTCGGCACTGGAAAGGCGCTTCCAGAAGATTATGGTGGAACCACCCACCGTCGCCGAAACGGTGCAAATCCTCCAGGGCTTGAAGGAAAAATACGAACTGCACCACAATGTCACCTATCAGGATGCAGCGCTCTACGCTGCCGCCTATCTTGCTGACCGTTACATCACTGACCGCTACCTGCCCGACAAGGCGATTGATGTCATTGATGAAGCGGGCTCAAGGGTAAAACTCCTGCGACCGGTGATTAACCCGGAACTGGATGAACTGGAACGCCGGATAGAAAAGATTACCCGTGCCAAGGAAGAGGCGGTCCGGCGTCAGGAGTTTGAACGCGCGGCTGAACTCCGGGATGAACAGAAGAAACTTACCGAATACCTGAAACGCAAGCGCAAGGAATGGGAAAAGAAAGGCAGCTTCCCGGTGGTCACCGAAGAAGATATCGCCTATGTTGTCTCCTCCTGGACATCGGTGCCGCTTGCCAAATTGGAGGAAAAAGAGTCCGCCCGGCTCCTGCGGATGGAAGAGGAACTGAAACAGTGGATTGTCGGTCAGGACGAGGCGATTACCGCGGTGGCAAAGGCGATTCGCCGCTCCCGTGCCGGGGTGAAAGACCCGCGGCGCCCCATTGGTTCATTCATCTTTCTCGGTCCAACCGGAGTGGGTAAAACCGAACTTGCCCGGGTCCTTGCCCGTTTCCTCTTCGGCGATGAGAATGCGCTCCTGCGTTTTGATATGTCGGAGTATATGGAGAAGTTCAATGTCTCCCGCCTGGTTGGTGCCCCACCCGGTTATGTTGGCTATGAAGAAGGTGGCCAGTTAACCGAGAAGGTCAGAAGGAAGCAGTATTCGGTTGTCCTTTTTGATGAAATCGAAAAGGCCCATCCCGATGTGTTTAACATCCTCTTGCAGATTCTTGATGAAGGACACATCACCGATTCCCTCGGTCGCAAGGTCGATTTCAAAAATACTGTCATCATTATGACATCAAACATCGCCTCCACCGAAATCCGCGGTCTCTCCGGCATCGGTTTCACACCTGCAACACCCGAAGTCAGCTACGAGAACATCCGGGGCAAGGTAATGACCGAGGTAAAACGGGTGTTCCGTCCGGAATTCCTCAATCGGGTTGACGAGGTAATCGTCTTCCGTCCCCTGGATCGACCACAGATGGAGGCAATTGTCGACATCCAGTTGCGGGAACTTGCTAAAAGACTGGAGGAAAAGAAAATCACCATTCAGCTTACACCTCAGGCGAAAGAACTTCTGGTTCAGGAAGGGTTTGACCCGCAGTACGGCGCCCGCCCAATAAAACGTGCCCTGCGCCGGCTGCTGGAAGACCCGCTTGCCGAGGAACTGCTCAAAGGCGGATTTGGCGAAAATGCCCGAATTATCGTTGACCGGGATGGCGACCGGCTGATCTTCAAAGAGGCACAGACTGAAGCGGGTGCGCCAGTTCAGGAATGACATCCCTTATCCTGGCGCTCCTCTTCTTAACGCAACCTCTACCGGATACAACAAAACTTGTCCTCCTTGATGTCTCTGCCCAGACGGGCACCGCCTCACCGCAACTTGTCCTGCGTGCCGCCGGTTTAACTCCGAAATCCATCTACTCGCCCTCCGGTTTTCGCACCGCAGTCGCTGAGGCAATAAGAAAAATCTACGACCTGGGACTGTTCTCTCAGGTCCGAGCAGAAACAACCCGGGTCGCCGACGGTGTGTATCTAAAATTCGTTGTTGACGAGTATCCGCTCTTGAAAAATGTCGCATTTGAAGGCTATCGCCGGGTCAAAAAAAAGGATCTGGAGGGAAAGGTAAAATACCGCGCGGGCGAGGTCTTAACCGACAAAAAGATATTTGACTGGCAGCAGGAAATCCTCAACCTGTACAAGCAAAAGGGTTTCCTCCTGGTGAAGGTAACGCCAGATAAATCCCCACCGGACTCCTCCGGTCAGGTGGTTCTCACCTTTAAGATTGACGAGGGTGACCCGGTGCGTATCCGTAAGATTAAAATCTATGGCAATGAAAACTTTACCGACCGCCAGATAAAAAGGAAACTGACCAACAAGGAAAAGGCCTGGTATCGTAAGGGTCACCTCAAGGAAGACGAGTTCATCAAAGACCTGGACCGCATCGTTGACTTCTATAAAGAACGGGGATTTATTCAGGCGCAGGTCCTGGACTACAAGATGAAGTATGACCGGGGCTGGGTTGACATCACCATCTATGTATCAGAAGGAAGAAGGTTTTACTTTGGCAACTACGCCTTTGCCGGCGACTCGGCGATTGCTACCGACCGGCTGAAGAAACTCGTTCGCTATCGCACCGGTGCGGTCTATAATATCAAACTTGCCCAGAATACGCTCAGCGACATCTACTCCCTCTATGCGGAAGAAGGCTACATCTACGCCCAGGTCAGCCCGATTGAGGAGATTAAAGACGACACCGTCCACATTACCTATCAGATTGTTGAAGGCACACCGGCGCTCGTCCGGCTCGTCCACATTGAAGGCAACCAGCAGACCTGGGATAAGGTCATCCGCCGGGAAATCAGTTCCCTGCCCGGTTATGTGTTCAAGCGCTCCGAGGTGATGCGCAGTCAGCGTGACATCTTCAACCTTGGCTACTTTGACGATGTAAAGGTTGACTTCCGCCGCGTTGATACCCTCGGCGCCATTGACCTGATTTACAAAGTTAAAGAGAAAAGTTTCTTTGGCACCATCGGCGCCGGCGTCTCCTATTCCGCTCAGGACAAATTCACCGGCTATGTCGAACTGCAACAGCCCAATCTCCTTGGTCGCGGCTGGCGCACCGGACTGAAACTGGAAAAGGGTGGTAAAAAGACCAACTTTGAATTAAGTTTCACCGAACCCTGGCTCTTTGACACCCCCACATCTGCGGGCTTTAATCTCGCCTACCTTACCCGCAATTACGACTATTACGACAAACAGGAAATCGGTGGCGGTTTCTCATTCTCGCGACCCCTGGCACTTGACTACACCCGCGCCTACCTCTCCCTGCGGATAACCGACGCCTACATCCCGCCGACATCGGTGCGTGCCGGTTATCAACCATCAAAACTATTCAATGTCTACCGGGACACCGTGCATAAAACCTCATTTGTCCCATCAATCACCCTTACCCGTGACTCCCGGGATTACATCTATAACCCGCTTACCGGCTCAGCCAGCACCTATACCATCGACATCTCCGTTGGCGACATCCGCTTCCATCGCCATGTCATTGACCTCACCCAGCATCTCCCTTTGTTCTGGAAGTTCGGGCTCAAAGGCAGAATGCGCCTGGGTTATATCACCGGCTTTACCTCTGCTGACACGGTTCCGCTCTACGAAAGATTCTATCCCGGCGGCACCGGACCGGATGGTGTGCGTGGCTATGGCGAACAGAGTATCGGACCTTATGATGCCGGTTATCCGGTGGGCGGTCGGATGTTAAGCATCTTTTCTTTTGAATACCGGCTCCGTCTCAACCCGCAACTTACCTTCCTTGCCTTCTTTGACGCCGGCAACACCTGGGACAAACCCGAGCAGTTAAATCTCTCTGACCTCAAACGGGGCGCGGGTGTCGGTGTCCGGCTGGAAATCCCGATGCTTGGTTTAATTGGCTTTGACTTGGGCTACGGCTTTGACCGAGCCCGTCCGGGCTGGGAACCGCACTTCCAGTTCGGCACCACCTTCTAAAAACTTTCTCACTTTACCACCAGAACCCGTTGCCAGGTAGACCCGCTTTCCGGGCGCAAATAGTAAACACCGGCAGGGATTTTTCTTATATCATTATCACCCTGATACAGGCGCAAACGCACCCTGCCCGTTAAGTCAACCAGTTCTGCTGAATTAACCCCGTGCCAGCGGATATTCTCGCGCACAACCATCGGCGACAAACAACCGGCTCTGCTACTCCATTCGTTGGGAAACTCATCCAGCGCCTGCGGATAGGTTTCGATTGGACCGATCGGGTCAAGGTTCCTGCCCGCCAGACCTGGATAATCCGGCGGATAACGGCGCACCTTAAACACATCGTTTAATCCCGCAGGAATAACATCACCCTGTTGCTGTGGTCCATAACGGGTAACCGGATTAACATACTTCCACACCAGCCGTCCATCCGCCGTCACCTCGAGAAACACCCCTGTTAACCCCGCACAGATAAGCGTATTACCATTGGCGAGCCGCTGACAGCCGGAGATGAGGCTGGAGTACATACTTTCGGGCGGTGATGAAATATACTGCCACACCGGTGCCGGTGGCCCATAAGCCGAATCAGTCCCCAGATAATAGAAACCGGCAGAGTCTTGTGGAGCGATAAACTCATCAACCGTAGAAAAGGTTGGCGTCCGGCCATAGCCGTTATTAAATAAGATGATGTGACCCGCACCGGGCAGACCATCTCCAATCCACTGCGCATCATGCTGTCCGTAAAGCTTCTGCCCGACTGTCTCCTGTCGGCGATAGGTGCGCGGGTTGCCCCACCGGTAGAGCAAATCACCGCCCCTGCCATACCTGCCGCCACTATGTCCCCTTGCCTTCGCAGTGGTGGTGGAATGGTCAATGACCCACACCTCAGAAAACTGCCGGCTGCTGATGATCACCTGGTCCAGTTCTGGATTGTAGGCAACGCTATTACAATGGTTCCAATCCGGCACCGCTATTCCGGCAACATAGTTAAGGTCAATCAACTCAGGATGCTCTCTCGGGTCTCCATAATTGGGTTTAGTAGAATCATAGTCCTGAATAATATGGTCCCACACACGCCACTCCCAGACAACCTCATTATTGTTCGGATTAACCTCAATCAGGTGGTCGGGCCAGAGGGCATTATAAACAAGTAGATTGGGATTCCTCCCCGCCGCAATCGCCTCGGAGCGGCTCTTATACTCCCAGGCAATCATCAACACATTACCACCCGGCAGCATAATCGCATCATGATGCTGGCAAGCCGTCGCACTGGAATAATTGTAACTCCAGACCACATTGCCCTCCCAGTCAACCAGTTCCACCCTGCCCCCGGAGCCGCCCCCCATCGAAAACACCGAATTGTTCATATAGCAGGTGCGCAGCAAAAGCCCATTTTCACATAGACTAACCGCCAGCCCGGGACGATAAAAACCCTCCCAGGAATGAACCATCATACCATCATTATCAATAAGATAGGTAACGGTATATGACATCGGCGCAAACAATGTATAACCGGGTGCGGTTGCCGAACTGTCCCGAAAAATCAAACCCAGTTGTCCGATTGTTACTGGCAAAAATAACCTGAGGAAAAACAAGCAGTGCCAGAACCGCCCAGAACAAAAACTGGCGCACACTAAACCTGGTCGCCAGCGCCTCCTGTTAAATTGTTACCCGCAGAATAAAAGAAAAACTCACCAACCACAATAAATAATAACCCAATTATACCGCGGGTCAAATACAACCCCTGGCTGCCAGACAACATCATCATCAGGTCCGGATGCGGCTGGTGTTATAGCACCGGCTGCCGAAATCCCCTGTGCCATTTGAACATCCCTCGCATTACCACCGAATACAACTGAACCGGTTGCCAGATAAATAATCCGCTATCCCGCATCACCATTAAACCGCAATACCGCTAAACAACCAATCGGGAATTAAATCGCCTGTGCTTACCATAATACTGACACCCGTTCTGCCACCGGAACTGCCCCGGGGCTAGCCCCCTGAAAAACTGAAAGTCTTATTAACTATCGCAAATCAGATAATTATAAAAAATAACCCGCGCTCGAATATGTTTGCCTTTATGTAAACTAAGCGACCGTTCCCTCAGGGCGTTGCCCTGCCATCCCTTTTTCCAGAGGTAAAGTTAAACCTTAACGACCAGTTTATAAAAATTACTAAAAAGCCTCTGCCCGTTTACCCCGGACCGTTCCGGATGAAACTGCACCCCGTATATCGGCAAATCCGGATGGCGAATCGCCTCCACCGGACAGGAAGAGGAAAATGCGCCAATCTCCCAGCCAATCTTTTTGACCGAATCGGGCGTAACAAACTCCCGATGGCTCTCCACCATTACCGTCTCCGGAGCCAGCCCGGCAAAAATATCCCAGGGTGCGACTATTTTAATCTGCTCTTCCCTTTCAATCGTTTCCCCACCCCTTTTAACTTCCGCACCGAACGCCCGGGCAAGCAACTGATGCCCGAAACAGATACCCAGGGTGGGAAGTCGCAATTGCCGAACAAAATCAATCAATTCTCCGGGCGGCTCCTTCTCGGAAAGCATCCACTGCGAACCAGAAAAAATTACCGCATCAACGCCATCAAGGGGAAAGGCAGGGTTCAATTCGGAAATTTTCGCCTCAACAATTTCAGAATAACCCGCGCACATCTCCCGGTAATAAGGTAGTCTCTTTTCCGGCTCCTTCAAATAACAATCAACCAGCAGGGTTTTCACTACTCACCACCTGCTGATACAGGCGTAAGCCTCGTGGTGATGAATGGACTCGAAACTCTCCACCTCCACCTCATAACCGGTAATCAAAGGATGCTCCTCCAGTCGCTTCGCCACCCGCCGGACAACATCCTCAACAAACACCGGGTTCTCATACGCCCGGGTGGTGATATGCTTTTCATCCGCCCTCTCCAGTAAGGAATAAATCTCGCTGGAGCCGCATTCTTCAAGGATATCAATTAAATCCTCAATCCAGAGAAAACCCTTGAACTCAACCACCGCCCGGATTTCTGCCCGCTGATTGTGCCCGCCAGTTTCTACCATCTCCTTGGAACACGGACAGAGGGTGGTAACCGGCACCGCCACACCCAGTCTTAACCGGAACTTCTCCTGCAAACTGGCGCTGAGCCAGCAACGGTAGTCCATCTGCGCCCGGGCACCCGACACCGGCGCGCGCTTCTCAATGAAATAGGGAAACTCCATCTCCAGATGTGCGGAATTGGCACCTAAACGCTCTCGCATCTCCTTTAAAATCGTGCCCAGTTTGTGGACATCAATCTCCCGGTGATAACGATTGAGAATCTCAACAAACCTGCCCATATATGTTCCCCGCTGGTCCCGGGGCAGGTCAACAAACATACTGATGGTCGCGATGGTGTGCTGCCGCCGATGCGCCTTATCTAAAAGGACTATCGGATAGCGTAATCCCTTGACACCGACCTTATCAATCGGCACCGCACCCGCTACTCGCTGCTGCCGGATATCACCCATCACGCATTTTCCGGTGGCCAGCCCAGTTTCCCTTCCCGGTGCCTTTTACCCAGCACCTCCAGCATATCCTTGACCATCGCCTTCAGGTCGTAATCTGGCTTCCAGCCCCACTCCTCCCGCGCCGCCGAGTCGTCAATTGACTCCGGCCAGGAGTCGGCAATCTGCTGCCGGAAATCGGGCTCATAGGTAACCTCAAAATCCGGGATATGGCGTTTTATCTCTGCCGCCAGTTCCTCCGCCGAAAAACTCATCGCCGTCACATTGAAATCGCAATGGTGCTTGAGATTCTCCACCGGTGCCTCGGCAAGCATAATCGTTGACTTGATACAATCAGGCATATACATCATCGGCAACCGGGTATCGGCACGCAGAAAGCACTTATAGCGCTTGAACTTAATCGCCGCATAGAATATCTCAACCGCATAATCGGTCGTTCCACCACCCGGCAGCGTCACATTGGAGATAATTCCGGGATAACGCAGACCCCGAACATCCAGCCCAAAGCGCCGGAAATAATAATCTCCCAGAAGTTCACCTGCCACCTTGGTAATCCCGTACATCGTCCGAGGTTTCAGGATTGTCTCGTTGGGTGTATTCTGCCGCGGTGTCTCCGGACCAAAAACTGCAATTGAGCTGGGCACAATCACCCGCGCCATATTGTGTTCCCGCGCCACCTCTAAAACATTATACAGCCCGTTAATATTAACATTCCAGGCAAGTTGCGGGTTCTTCTCGCCGGCAGCCGAAAGGATTGCCGCCAGGTGAAATATGGTGTCAATGTTATGCTTCTTAACAACCTCTTCTATCGTCTCCCGTCGGGAGACATCAATAAAATAAAACGGACCTGATTCCAAAAGTTCTTTACTAGGCTGGGTCTTCCTCCCGGTGGCGATAACATTTTCCGCTCCGTAACGCTGGCGTAATGCCAGGGTCAACTCCGAACCGATCTGCCCGACGGCGCCGGTAACAAGTATCTTCTTCATCTCTCTTGTTTTTGTCATTATCTTCTCCTTTCTGGTTTATATCAAAAAATATACCTGCAACCACCCAAAATGCAAGAATAGACAACCCGCTTGATTTTGCTATACTTCCAGAAAGAAAACAGGATGGCGATGGTGAGTGTAGCTCAACCTGGTTAGAGCACCTGACTGTGGATCAGGATGTTGGGGGTTCGAATCCCCTCACTCACCTTGGTGATTAGTTTTGCGTCCGTAGCTCAACTGGATAGAGCGCCGGGCTTCGAACCCGTAGGCTGCGCGTTCGAGTCGCGCCGGACGCAGGGCCAGAGTAACTCTGGCGAAGATGTGCCCCGCTAGCTCAATTGGCAGAGCGGCGGATTCTTAATCCGCGGGTTGCCCGTTCGAGTCGGGCGCGGGGTATTTAAAATTTTGGATATGTTACCTGTCATCTATCTCTTGCTGCTGGGGAATATTGACTTTGTCCGTGTCCCCCAGAAAAGCGCGCCGCCGGTATTAAATACCAATAAGGTCTGGGTATTTTTCACTGACAAAGGCGTCTTCAACCAATCCCAGTACCTGCGTGCGCTCGACGCCCTCACAAAAAGCGAGAAAACGACCCCGCACCAGCAACCCGATTTTAACGACCTGCCGGTGCGCCAATCCTACATTCGCCAGATTGAGGCGCTGGGCGCACGCCTGCGGACAACCTCGCGCTGGCTCAACGCCGCCAGTTTTGATATGGCGCCGGAACTAATCCCGGAGGTGTATCGCCTGCCCTTCGTCTACGACATCAGACCGGTCACCCATTCCTCTGACCCTTACCGGGAAACAACCGTCCCGATCACCCAGCCATCTACTCCGGTTCGCACCCCGGACACCGCGGAAGCCCACCGATTTTATGGCGCATCCTGGGACCAGGTGCAGATGCTGGGGGTACCGGAAGCGTTCTTTCGGGGTTATTACGGCTCGGGGGTAAAACTGGCAATCTTTGACACCGGACTAAAACTGAAGAATCGCGCAGTCAGCCGGATAAAACTCGGTCCCCAGTATGACTTTATTTCCGGAGACAACTTCTACTACGCCCGTGGTAATATTTATAATCCGCTGCCCATCTCTTCCCTGCGCTATCTGGGGCTGGTAAAAGACCCGGCATTAATCGCAACATCCGACAAGATTATTCTCACCTTTGTGGCGGATAGTTTTAATTACACTTACGGACTGCCCGTGCGCGCGGTATATGTTTCCCATTCCACTGACCTTGGTGAAACCTGGACTCCAGCGCAACCCCTGCTCATATCCCGCCCCTACAACTACACCTATGAAAACCTCAACCTCATCTCTCGTGATTCAGTCACCTACCTCGCCTTTAATGAAGTCAACCTGCTGCCATCAGGACAGCCTACCTGCTATCTAGGTTATTTTGTTCACACCACCTGGTACAATCACCAGTCAATCGGCAGTGGACGCTCCCCGGCGCTGGCAATCGCTGCCGATACCCTTTACCTTGCCTACATCACCGCCGACTCAACCATCGCATTCCGCAAGGCAAACATCTCCCAGCCCGCACCCAGCTGGATTTTATACAACCAGATACCTGCTCAAGCACCACTCACCGAGCTCCAGATAGCGGCTGGACCAGATGGCACGGTTAACATCTTTGCCCTTGACATAAAGTCAGGCAAAATTATCCATTTTCACTCTGACGATGGCGGGGTTACATTCAACCCGTCTGAACCCATCGCCCGCGGTGACGCCCGAATGTTAAAACTATTTAATCACCCGTTTAACAACCCGGAAAAGGTTCTGGTCTATCTCGATGAAAGTAACCTGCCATTTACCCGCCTGCTCGTTAAATTTTCTAACGATTACGGGACAACCTGGACCCCCGCCGCGGCGGCGGAAAGCGCACTCGCCATCGGCGGTTACACCCTGTGCTTCTCTGATGAGATAAAACTTGTCTACGAATCCGCGGGCACACTCCATCTCATTACCAGCACCGACCAGGGCGCAACCTGGCGAACCCACCCGCCAATTGATACAATTGGCTTCTCGGTCGCCCCGCATCTCATCCCGGTCAACAACGCCATCCTCCTGGTCTGGTTCCGCCGGGGTGATGACAATGCACTCTGGGAAGATTCCGACACCCTGAAGTTTCCTCGCGAACAGCCCTATCACGGCACCCGGATGGCATCAATTATCGCCGGCTATCAGCCTTATTCAATGATGGGCATCGCGCCAGGTGTTACCCTGCTTGTTGCCCGCACCGAATTCCACCGCACCGCGGGCAACCGCTATTACGAATACAATATGGAAGAGGACACCTATATCCAAGCGCTGGAATGGGCGGCAAAATGCGGTGCCGATGTCGTCTCCACCTCCTTGGGCTACCGGGACTTTTATCGTGACGACCAGTTCGATGGCAAAACCGCGCCAGTCTCCATCGCCGCAGACATCGCAGCAAAAAAGGGACTGCTCATCGTTACCGCAATGGGCAACCGCGACACCACCGCCTATCCCTGGCCCAGGCCTTACATTGTGGCGCCCGGTGATGCCGAAGGCGTCATCACCTGTGGTGGCGTGGAAAAAAACCTCACCCCTTGGCGGGGCACCGGCACCGGTCCGACCGCTGATGGCAGAATCAAACCCGACCTTGTTGCCCTGGCTGACACCGTTGCGGTCGCTGCCCCGGATTCAGAAAACTACCTTGAAGGCAGCGTTGGCACCTCCTGTGCCACCGCACTCATCGCGGGCTGCTGCGCCCTTTTGAAAGAAATTTATCCTCACTGGACTGCCGACTCCATAAAACAGGCGCTCTTCTCCACCGCCACCCTTGCGGTAAAAAGTTGCACCTTTGGCTTTGGGCTCCCGCGCATTGACTCAATACTCAAAATCTACCCGCCCCGGGTCCCGCCCCTGCCCAAAGACGAAATCGGCGCCATCTTCCCCAACCCGTTCATTTTCAATATCAATCACCGGGTTTATTTCCCGATTAATTTAACCCGGGTCACACCCGAGGCAACAATCTCCATATTCACGGTCAGCGGCACACTGGTCAAAACAATCAACCTGAACAGCAGTCAGATGCCCACTCCGGGCAGGTATTCTCAACCTGCGGAACTGGAGCGCATCGGCGCATTCTGGGATGGCAGAGACGAAAACGACAGACCGGTGACAAGCGGACTCTACCTGGCGGTATTGCGCACCACCTTTGGCAGGGATGTGAGAAAATTTGCCCTGGTCCGCCAACCTTGATTTTAACAATCTGTTGCATATTATTTAAATAAATCCAGCGTAGCTCAATGGGTAGAGCATCCGGCTGTTAACCGGAGGGTCGCAGGTTCGAGCCCTGCCGCTGGAGCCAATCTTGACAATACGAACTGTGGACTTTCGGAAATAGAAACGGAAGTCCCCTTTTCTTTTTTATCCCTATCAGTCCTGACCCCTGAAGGAAAGATTGAATTTTTGAAAGCATCAAAATCCTCTTCACCCCGTGAGATAGTTTTTTTATTATGCAATAGACCCTTATTTCTAGCCCGTCTTCTACAGTTACAGGCATATTTTAGCAAAGATATTAAGCTAACTACTTGATTTTTCTACATTCA
>FWPU01004117.1_pt1 | contig 34596 bp, 32 predicted proteins | sample 2228361 | NCBI WGS metagenome assembly FWPU01 (sample SAMEA103939777, study PRJEB20133) | metagenome
AAGGCGTTGGAGGAAGGCTATTCCGCCATGGCTATCGCATCGGCGGGAAACGCGGGCGCGGCGGCCAGCGCCTACGCCGCACGGGCGGGGCTGGATTGCTGGGTGTTTGTGCCCGCCCATACTCCCCGCGAGCGCATCACCCAGATCGCCATTACCGGAGCACATCTCGTCGCGGTTAAAGGCAGCGTCAACGACTGTTCTGATCTGGTGGATGCGGGTGTCGAGCTGTTTGGCTGGTGCCCGGTGACTACAGCCGCCGTCAAGAACATCTATCAGGGTGAAGGCCCTCGCACCATCGCGTTCGAGGTCTGGCAGCAGCTCGGCCATGATGTGCCGGACTGGATCATCTCACCGGTAGGGGGCGGGGGTATCCTGAGCGCCGTTGCCAGGGGGTGGCGGGAATTGCGGGAATGGGGCCTTACAAGCCGGACTCCCCGTCTGGTGGCCGTGCAGGCCGAGGGGTGCGCCCCGCTCATCAGGGCGATCCGCATGGGCGCCCACCCGGATGAGATTGGGTGGTGGGGCAAACCGACCTCCATCGCCTCGTCAATCGCCGACCCCTTCCCTATGGACGGCGCCCGTGCCATGCGCGCGCTGGCGGCGCATGGAGGTCAGGCCCTGGCGGTGGGTGACGATGCCATCCTGGCCGCCGAACGCTCGCTTGGGCGCGACGAGGGGGTCTTCGTTGAGCCAGCCAGCGCAACCACGCTCGCCGCGCTGGAGCGCCTGCTGGCGGACGGCAGGCTAAAGCGCGAGGAGAGCGTAGTGCTGCTCGCCACCGGCGTTGGCTTCAAGGATATGCAGACTGCCGCCTCACTGGTCGCAGAAATCCCGGTTATAGAGGCCAGCCGGGAGGCCATGATCAGGGCGGTCGAAGGAGCCGCTCCCAGATAGAGAAAGGATCAGAAGTAGATGCTTCGAGCCGTACAGACCGAGGCTGCACCGCTCCCCAGTGGGCCATATTCCCAGGCCATCGTTTTCAATGACCAGCTGGTGTTTGTGGCCGGTCAGGGCGCGGCGGACCCCAAGACGGGCAAATGGGCCAGTGACGAGATCACCGGCCAGACCCGCCAGGTATTCGATAACATTGAGGCAATCCTCCGTGAAGCAAATGCTTCTATGAAGGATGTGGTCAAGGTGTCCGTCTTCCTGAGTGACATGGCCCACTTCCAGGCCATGAACGAGGTGTACAAGACCCGCTTTGAGCCGCCCTATCCGGCGCGCACAACCGTACAGGCAGGCTTGGCCGAGGGACTGCTGATCGAGGTTGACGTTATCGCCGTGCGGCGGAAATAAGGGGGCCTCGGTGGTCGCTCGGCGGGCCGACTGGTATTCTGGGGACAGAGACTTTACTAAGCTGGTAACGTTTTCTCCGCCAGCGCCAGGACTTCATCGGCGGTTATGTCGTCGGTGATGAGGATATCTACAGCGCCTGTCCGCAGCGCGCCCAGGATAGCAGCCGCCTTCCGTTTGCCGTTGGCAATGGCTATCACCGTCCCAAAGCCGCAGATGTCCTCCCAGGTGATGCTGATGGCGCAGTCTTCGATCCAGGGTGCGCTGACATACTCGCCTGCAATGTTAAAATTGGATGTGCAGATTATCCCGACTGCACCGAGCTTTTCAAGCTGGCGCAGGTCCTCATAGGACAGGTACCCGGCGTGGAAGGGCGTACAAACCTCTGGATTAGTCGAGCCGATGCCCAGCAGAGCGACATCGGACTGGCGGGCCAGTTCAAGCACTTCTTTGATTGAGTGATCCTCGCGCAGGGCAGCAGCCACACCGGGGCTGTCCACATACAGGGGAGCGTTCAGGTAGAAATGCTGCGCCCCAAACGTGTCAGCGATGCGGCGGCACTGTTCGGGGCCGTCTATCGAGCGATAAGGTGCGCCGACGCCGCCGATCATCTGAACGACCCTGACCCGGGGTAGGCGCCGGGGGCGGACTTCCTGGACGACCGTGTGGACGGCGGTCCCCCAGGACAAGCCGAGGATCATGCCATCCTCCAGGACGTTGTCGAGAACGGCAGCACCCAGGCGTCCCATCAGGCGGGCCGCTTCCTCGTCGGGTGCCGTTTTACGCTCCAGGACACGCGCTTCGCGCAGGGCGAACTGCTGCCGGAGCTGGCTTTCAAGATCGGGCACGGTGGGGATGGGGGGATTAACAATGATTTCCACAACGCCCAGCTCCCGCGCATCCAAAAGTAGGCGAGAGATGGAGGGGCGCGACAGCCTCACACGCTCCGCGATCTCCTGCTGCGAGAAGCCGTCTAGATAGTACCACTTCGCAATGTCGGCGAGGAGTTGTAGCCGCTCTCTCGTGACTGAATCGTTTGGCATTGTGTTACCTTATTACTGCCTTTCCCTGGAAGTTATTCCCACTGACTCCCAGAGAACCCGTAGCCAGCCGCCGACAGGCGGGCCTTAGAGGAGGTTGGGGGAGCAACCGCGCGGCTTGGACGATAGACGGCAGCATTGACCGATAGGGAGCAGCTACAAGATGGAGGGGTTGGCGGCTGCCTCAGTGTTCCAAAAACGCTTCTGCTGAAACACCTAATAGTCCAAGCTCAGCAGGAACTCCTTGTCGTAGGTTTGGGGAATGGGATACCGTCCATACTCCTGTCCGGTCCTGACCATCGCGATGATGTTGCGGCCGCTTACATCGCCCTGCACATTGTGCGTTGGGCACAGGATGTAGCCCCCGCCCGGCGCAAAGCACTCGAGCTTGCGTTTGGTTTCTTCGATGACCTCCTGCTCTGTGCCGAAGGGCAGGATACCCTGTGTGTCGATGCCTCCGTGGAACGAGATGCGATCCCCGTACGTCTGTTTCAGGTACAGGGCGTTCATGCCTTTGGCACGCGTTTGGACCGGGTCGAGGACATCAACCCCCATGTCGATAAAATCATTGATCAGCGGCTCAACACTCCCGCAGCTGTGCAGCATCAGCTTGCAGTCGTAGTTACCCAGGTCTGCAAGCCGTTCCTTGACAGTCATGTACACATCTTTGAGAATGGGCTTGACCATCGAGCGGAACATCTTGGGCGAAATGAGCAGCCCTCCCTGTGTCCCGAAGTCCTCCCCGCCTAGACGGATTATCGATAGATATTTGCCGATGCGCTTGAGTCCTTCCAGATAAAGGGTTTTCTGGAAGTCGGCAGCGCGCTGCAGCAGCGCCACGCAGAAGTCGGGGTAAAGAACCAGATACGAGAGCCACTTCTCCTGCCCGGTCAGATAGTTGGCCAGCTCCCAGATGTTGCCCCCCAGGCGGGCGCAGATGGCCAGATCGGTGGTCTCATACACGTTGCGTACGTAGTCCTCAACACCCTCATAGCGGGCCGGGTCCAGCGGGTCGGGCCAGGGGAATGATTCGATGAGATCGATCGAGGGCGATTTGATCGGATACTCGCGCATCTCGAACTGATACTCACCGTCGGGCCGCATTACCCTGCGGAAGACTACGCCAAACTCGGTTGTGTACTCGTCCAGATCAAAGCTGAATGTCTGCCGGTTGCTGCCCCCTTTCAGCCCGACCCAGAAAAGATCGCATCCGAGCGCCTGTACGACATCCAGGGTAGGCCTCACAATATCCCATACATCTGGCCTGACATCCTGTGGGGGAAGCCCTAGCTCTTTGCGAACGTCAATATAGGGCTTGCTCGTGTAGGTGACGTCAATCGGTACACGGTCTGGTTCTTGGTGATTCAGAGCTAAACGTACTCTCTCGCGCGAGGTCAGTGTCTCCGTACTCATCACCCTTCTTCTCTTATAAATCTTCTAGGATTATGTGAGCTGTGCATGCTACGCTAGGGAGCACGGGTGAAACCTGCGTCGAACCCTACACTACTGCCTGCCCGCCTCAATCTTCTCGTTCAGTGACTGGGCAGCCTCTGGCAAAGGATACATGCCGTAGCGTCTTGCAGCGTCAAAGAAAGCCAGGATGTTCTCCAATGGAACATCGTCGCCGATGTTGTGGGAAGGGGCGAGAATATATCCACCACCCCGGCCCATCTCCTGAATGCGAAGCTTGACTTCAGACGCGACCTGTTCTGGTGTACCTTCTGACAGTGTATGCTGGGCATCAACACCGCCGAGAAAGCAGAGCGCATCGCCAAACTCAGCCTTGATCTCTGCTGGAACGATGCCTTTTGCCGCAACCTGGATTGGGTTCAGAATATCTGCTCCGATGTCGATAAAATCCGGGATAAACGGGCGCACTGCGCCGCAACTGTGATACATGATCTTCACGCCCGCCGGGTGGTCGTGAATGGCCTTCACCACATCGGCGTGTACCGGCTTGAGGAGATCGCGGTACATTTTGACCGAGATGAGAGGGGCGTTCTGTGCCCCTAGATCATCCCCGATCTCCACCCATTCGATGAACTCCCCAACCACATCGAGCTGGGCAAGATAGAACTGCTTGAATACCTCACCGACCTTCCAGAAGAGCGCAACCGCAAAGTCCGGGTTAAGCGCCATATCCAGAAACAATCGCTCAGTGCCGCGCAGGGTCTGGCACATCTCCCACAGGCCATTGTAAACCGGCCGGTAGGCGGCCAGCGCATAGTCAGTCTGCTCGTAGAGCTGCTGCGCTTCCTCGCGCACTCCGGCCCAGCGTGCCGGGTCGTGGGGGTCAGGCCACTCAAACGAGTCAAGATCCTGGATCGTAGCGTTGGCGAGTGGCTGGTTGACATACTCGTACATTTTGCTTTCGGGATGTTCCCGGTAGATCAGCCCCCAATCATAGTACCAGCCACCACCTGGCGCTTCCCGGGTGCGGAAGCCGGTGGGCGGGCGCATGTGGATATAGCGGACATCGGTTCCCAGCGCGTCCAAGACACGATTATCCAGACGCATCAACTGCGGCCCGACCAGCACCGGCTCCACGTCACCCACGATGCCGAAGTGCTCCTTGAGCAATTCCATCCGCGACTCGGTGATCTTACCGCCCGTGCCGCCGACGCAAACTGGCACACGGTCGGGTTCTTGGTGTGCCAGCGCCGCACGGACGCGCTGGCGGGGAGTCATCTCTGGCATCGCCCCCCAAATCCTAAGGCAGCAAGCTGAACAGCTTGTACAACAGGAAAATGCGCAGGTCGCCGCCACCGTCCCAGTTGGTCACCTGCATCCCGGCATCGGCAATTGCCTGGGGGATGATGCCATAGTGGTTCAGCCAGAACGTGTATGGCTCGGCCATCGTCGTCGCTGCCCAGCCGTAGAGAACGACCACAACCGAGCAGATGATCAGGTTGTGGATGATGTTGCCCCTTGTCCAGCCGGTGATGTGGGCCATCCACCACTGGATGATCTGAACGCTGATGACCGGAAACAGACCAATGCCCGGCACAAAAACCGACAGCAGAAAGGCAATCGGGTACATGAGTGTGGTCGAGATGCCGACGGTGGGGTGCCCAAGCAGGACGCTGGTATCAACCGCGATGTAGACCTCGCGCTTGCCCTTCATCCACTTGACGAGAATGTTGCGCATACCCTCGTTGAAGACAGCCCACCCGTCGAACGTGACACCTAAGGCCATTGGCCAGACGTGGAACATCATCCCGGAGACAACACCCACGACCAGCGCCCTGAGCACACTGAAGCCAGCCAGCAGCCCCAGCACAGTGCCCGTGATCAGGCCGAGCACCATTGGCTCAGCGAAGAAACCCAGCTTCTCCTTGACCCACTGGCCGCTCATGTTCAGGCTCTTGATGCCGGGAATGTGCGCCAGCACCCAGGCCAGTGGAGCACCGATGACGGCGGCATTCTGCGAGTTAGGGAAGCTGGCGGTAGTTGCGAACCCGTGAAAGTCCTGCAGACGCTTGGCGTTCCAGTCGGCGAGGAGCACATCGGTGACCAGGAAAACCTCCATCGCGAGGGTGCCCCACAGGAAGCTGTCGGTCACGACCCATACGATCATGCCCGTCCACACGCCGCGCCACATGCACGGGAAATCGACATATAGCGTCTTGGTCACGCCGATCCAGATCAGGCCGATGTTGATGGCAACAAAGATCAGGATGTTAACCCAGATCATAGGGTTGACCAGCACCGTCGCGGCGTTTGTCCACCCTACATCGATCAGGGTCATGTCGCGCATCGGCCCGCCTATGGTCTGCGCTGCCCCCGCCGCAGCAGGGGCAAAAAACTCGATGGCAAAGTAGGTCAGGGCAAACATACCGAGTGCGCCCATCCCGACTTTGATTGCACCCTGCACAGCCTTGGTCAGAGGCTGGCGAACGATCAACGCCAAGACAAAGACCACCAGCGGGGTCATCGCCAGGGCTGGCAGGTTAGCTACTGAGGCAAAAATGCCGGTTATCTCCACCTTACTCCCTCCATAAGTAGCTCTGTCATGGTCGAGTGTGTGCAGGAACACACGCGGGCGAAGTACGTTGGCCGGGGATGTTCGCGACTCTCACCTGGCTCGTGGAGACGTTCCCCAGTATTGAAAGAGGATCGCCTTCAGCCCGGCGAGGAGAAGTGCCTGCCCGGCATGGCCTCCGCGGACATGCGACGAAGTATTTAACTCTGTGAAGGGCGCGAGAGCAACGATGCTCAGTTGGCCTTGACAACGGCCATCACTTGATCCAACGTCTCCTGACCATCGCCGCCCATGATGAACTCGCTGCCGTCGATGATGGGCACGCCAAGGTCCTCGTGGACCTTAATGGTCGTGACGACACACAGCGCGTCTCTTGCCACGCTGCTCAACTCCGGGACCTTGGCCGCCACCACCTGGACATCCGTGATTCCCTCGGCTTTGAGCCGCTCCGTGATCTTGGTTGCGATCAGCGGGGCCATCGAGCAGGCAAGTCCACATGCGGTGACAATCTTGCGAGTCATTTGTGATCTCCTTTCCTGAGACCTTCTCAGGTTCGTTGGGGCGAACACTTTTACCGCTGCTAGGTCAACAGGCGGTGTTTCCTTTACGAGGCGGTGGTCTTTGCCAACGCCGCGTTCACCTCACGGGCAATAACACCGGGATCGGTAGCGGCATGCAGCCTCTTGAGTAACTCGGCGTCTTTGTAGACATCAATAATTGACTGGAGCAGGTAAACCTGCGCATCTGGCTCAGTGACCGAGAGCATGAAGATGATCGACACATCTATTTGAGTATCCGGATCCCCTAGCTGGCCGAACTTGACCGGCTGGGCCAGCGTGCCAATGGCAATGCCTGGCTTCAGCGTATGCTCGATCCCCGCGTGCGGGATGGCCGTACCTATCCCCGGCGTAGGGAGTCCGGTGGGGCAGGTATTCTCCCGCTCAAGGGCGGCAGCAGTATAGCCGGGTTTGACGTACCCCTGCTCGATCAGGATGGTTGATAGGTGAGTGACCGCCTCGATCATGGTTTTCGCCTGCATATGGACAGCGACCAAGCTTTCGTTGACCCGGAATGTATCGATATCGAAGTTACTGCTCATGCTGTCATCCGTGCTCAGCCAGGCAGTGCGTAAGGGTCGTGTTACTGTCAGTTCAGTTCCTGGCTCTATCTGAAGTGCTCAAAATACCTCCGGTGAGACACATTATGCCCCTCCATCGGTTCCTGCCGCATCGATCAGCATCGTTGTCTGCGCATCGAACACGTATACCGGGCTGTTGGCAAAGGAGAGCCAGATAGTATCACCCACCTTTGCATTAACCTCGTCTTTAGATGCTACCTCGAGGAAGTGCTCCCCCACCCGGGCGGTGATGCGTGCTGTCCTGCCCAGCCTCTCGACGGTGTATAGTTCGACTGGCAGTGCCCCGTTGTTCGGATCCTTGAGCACCAGCTCAATGTCGGGTGGGCGAATGCCGAGCAGTATGCTGTCCACAAGGGCGTGTTTCTCGATGATGCGGCGTAAGTTTTCGGGTGCACGAACGCGCTGGTTTGCAAGTGAGAAAAACAGGCTTTCGCCTTCACGGCTGATCTCAACCGGAAATATGTTCATGGGCTGTTCGCCCCCAAACTTGGCGATGGCGACGCTTTTCGGGCGCTCGTACAGCTCACGCGGTGTTGCGATTTGCTGGATTCTACCGTCAAAGAGGATCACGATCCGGTCGGCCATGGCCATGGCCTCTGTCTGCGCGGGCGTGGCGTAGATGGTCGTCGTGCCGCGTTCACGCTGGATGCGCTTGAGTTCCGCATACATGCGATGGCGTAGCTTCGCGTCGAGGTGAGCAATAGGCTCATCCAGCAAGCATACCTCAGGCTCGCGCACCAGGCAGCGACCCAGCGCCACACGCTGCCTCTGGCCGCCGCTTAGCTGCTGCGGCATACGTTCCAGCAGCATCTCGATCTGGAGGACCGTCGCAATCTCGGTAACGCGCCTTTTGATCTCATCCTTTGAATAATCCCGGCTACGTGCAGGGATCATCATCGGGAAGGCAATATTTTCAAAAACCGTGAGATGAGGGTAAAGAGCATAGTTCTCGAAGGCCATCGACACATTCCGGTCGGACGTATCCATCTCGCGCATTGGCTTCCCGTCGAAATAGATCTCGCCCTCGTCAGGGGTTTCCAGCCCTGCAATCAGCTTCAGCGTTGTGGTCTTCCCTGCGCCGGATGGGCCGAACAGCACCAGAAACTCGCCCTGACTGGCCGACCAGGTCATCTCCGAGACGGCTTCCAGATCGCCGTAGCGCTTCACGATGTTCTCAAGTTTGACCTCAGCCATTGTACGCTCCCCTGCCATGCAGAATGCTCTTCCCATCATCAATGTCGAAGAAGTGCAGGCTACCGGTGAATTCAAGATGGATGGGCTGTCCGATCTCCGGGAAGAACCCTGGCCCCGCCAGAACGAGTACGACTTCCTCTCCTATCTTGAAGGAGAGGATGTTGTATTCGCCATGCGGCTCCAGGCCGTACAGTTCTGCAACCAAGCATTCGTCGCTGGTTGGCGTGTAGCTCGGTTCAATGTGCCGCGGTCGGACTCCTAGGATGATCTCCTGCTTGCCAGCCGCCAGCAGAGCTTGGCGCTGGGCGGGGTCTTTGATGGGCAGGCAGAAGCCGTTTGATTGGAATTCTACCTGCCCGTCTGAGCTGTGCAGTTTGCCCCGCAGGATGTTCATCGGAGGCTCGCCGATGAAGCCCGCAACAAACAGGTTGGCAGGCTTATTGTAAAGATCGGTTGGAGAACCAACCTGCTGAACCACACCCAGGTCCATCACCACGATCCGGTCAGCCATGGCCATGGCCTCGATCTGGTCGTGGGTCACGTAGATCATGGTGGTGCCCAGGGTCGCCTGCAGATGCTTGATCTCTGCCCGCATACGGCGGCGTAATGTCTCATCCAAGTGGGAGATCGGCTCATCGAAGAGAAAGACAGCCGGTTCGCGGACTATGGCACGGGCGATGGAAACGCGCTGCTTCTGGCCATCACCCAACACAGAGGGGAACTGATCGAGGATCCCCTCCAGATCAACCACGCTGGCTGCCCGGCTGACACGCTCCCTGATCTCACCCTCGCTGAATTTACGCACGCGCAGCGGAAAAGCGATGTTGTCGTAGACTTTGAGGTGTGGGTAGAGGCCGTACGTCTCAAAGACCATTGCAATGTCGCGCTCCCTGGGGCGCAGACGGTTGACTACCGTATCGCCGATCTTGATCTCACCGGCAGTGATCTCTTCAAGGCCAGCCAGCATCCGCAGTGTCGAGGTCTTGCCGCAGCCAGAGGGGCCGAGCAGAGCGATAAACTCACCGTCCTCGCAGTGGAGATTAAGGTCCTTGACTGCCAAGACGCTCTTGTTATATATCTTCCATACCCCGGTAAAGGTAACTGATGCCACGCTGAACCTCCGCCGATTATCCCTTCACCGCGCCCAGGGTCAGGCCGCGCACAATGTACCGCTGGATGGCAATCGCCAGTGCAAGTACAGGCAGCACAGTGAGCAACATGGCAGCCGCCATCGGCCCCCACAGGATGCCCGTGAAGGTTTTGTACAGGGTTAGGCGCACAACCGCTGTCTGGTGCTCACCGCTGGTCAACAGGAAGCTGAAAATGTAGTTGTTCCAGCTAAAAATGGTACACAGGAACCCCGTGGCAACCATGCCGGGCCGGGCCAGAGGAAGGATGATTCGCCAGAAAATCCACCATGGCTTGGCGCCATCCACCCGGGCTGACTGTTCGATCTCAATGGGTATATCTTGGAAGAACCCTCGCATGATCAGCACCACGAGCGGCAGGTTAATCAGCTGGAGCACCAGCACCATACCCAGGTAGGTATTGTATAAGCCAAGTCTGTTGTACAGGACGAACAGGGGGATCAGGATCAGCATGGGGGGCATAAAGTACAGGCTCAGATAGAAAAAGTGGATATCCTCCTTGCCCTTGAAGTCGTATCGCGCTAGCACATAGGCCACCGGTATGCCCAGGATGAGAGCCAGGAGAACTGCTGGAGCGACCGTGATCAGACTGTTTCTCATGGCCTCTACGAAGTCCACCCCCGTTTTTGAGGCTTCCCCAGCGAACACCTCCCGCCAGTGGTCCAACGTCGCGACAAACCCCCACAGTTTGGGTGACTGGGTGTAGATCTCAGTGTCAACTTTGAATGCAAGCGTCCCGATCCAGTAGAGGGGCAGCAGTGAGAACAGGCTATACCCGATCAGCGCAATGTAAGTCGCGATCTTGCCGATCAGGTCGTTCATCCGGATCGCCCCCTTTGGGGCAACGAGGTCGGCTGGCAGGATGTCCGAAAGTCGGTCAACTTCTTTTGCTTGGACGCTCATTTTTAACTTCCTAGGCCCAACTGCGATAGACGCGGCTGAACAGGTTCTTTGAGATGATCAGGACCACAAAGAACAGGAAAATACAGTAAGCGCCGCTCAGGCCGAACAGGTTCCACTGGTAGCCGGTCATCATGGCCTGAAAGCTCAAAGTAGTCGTCACGTCGCCCGGTCCCCCGTTCGTTGCCACGGCAATGATGTCGTAGCTGTTGATGCAGAGCACAAGCCGGAATAATAATACCAGGACAATAGTAGGCATAACCTGGGGCAGCGTTACCATGCGGAATACCTGCCAGGGGTTGGCCCCGTCAACCTCAGCCACCTCATATTGCAGCCTGGGGATCGACTGTAAGGCGGCCAGCAGGATCAGGGCCACAAAAGGGGTGAAGTGATAGATGTCGATCAGGGCGACAGCGTATAACGCCGTGCTGGCATTGCCTAACCAGGCCGGCGCATTGATGCCGATCTGTCGCAGCGCGTAGTTGATCCAGCCCGTGCTGGGGTCAAGCAGCGCCCGCCACATCAGAGCGCCAGTCGCAGGCGGCAGCATCAACGGGATCAACATGATGATGCGGAACAAAGCCCGCGCCCGGAACGCTTGGTTCAGCAGTAGGGCCAGGCCGAAGCCCAGCAGCATCTCGATGCCCACCGCCATGATCGTGTAGTGGATGGTGCGGAGTAGGGCGTTCCAGAAAACCTTGCTTGAGAACATCTGGACGTAGTTAGCAAACCAGATGAACTGGAACTCAGACGCGTTGAGCCGGCGGTTAGTCAGGCTCGTGGCGAAGGCAAAGATGATCGGGTAGATGGCAATAAACAGCACCAGGATAATGCTGGGCATCGTGAGTAGAGTGGGGCCTTTCCCGCGCAGCTTATGTCTCAGGCCGTTTAGTGTCAAAGCGCTCATAGCTTCTCTCCAGAGGAGCAACCACCGTGCAGGTACGGGGGCATCTATGTCCGGGCAGGGGGCCACTGCGCACCGGCCAACCCGGTGCGCAGTGGCTGGCATGGGCCAACGGTTAATCGTACAACCCTGCTTCTCTCAGGATGTTCTCGCTCTCGATGACGGCAGCATCCAACGCCTCCTGAGCGCCGCCTCTACCCAGCTCACGGCACCGCCTCCCTCAGCCTCGGTGGCCTCGCCTCCAGCGGCCTCGCCTCCTGAGCCGTCTTCTCGCCCAGGATCGTCTCCTGGATGGCAACCACCCATGGCCCGGTCATCGCTACCATGTGCGGCTGAACCGTGTAGAAGTTGCCCCAGTACGGACGGGAAGCATCAACCGCCTCACGGTAGTTGCCCCAGTCCTTGGTGATCTCGATCATCCGCTCGCTTTCCCAGACCGACCTGCGGACAGGGAGCATCGCGTGCTGCTCGGCGCTCACGACTGTCATGACTGGCTTGCTGGTGGCCCACTCGAGGAACAGCCAGGCGGCATCGGGGTGGGCGGAGGCAGCGTTGATGGACCAAGCCCAGTACCAGACCGGGATGCGAATCTCACCAGTCGGGCCGGCGGGCGGGTTGGCATACACAACCTTGCCCGCGATCTGGGACTTCTCAGGATTCTCGTAGGTGTCGGCAAAGGCCATGTCATCGACGGTGCAGCCGACAATCCCAGCTGCCATGTTCGAGATCACGCCATCCCAGCCGATGTTGGTCTGGCCTGGCGGCCCGTAGTTGCGCAGCGTATCGCCGTAAAGCTGCGTGTACTCGGCGCACTCGGGGCAGTTGTAGACTGGCTTGAGGGTCTCGGGGTCGAGGTCATATTTGGCATAGGCGAAGAAGCCCGGCGCGTAGCCGTACATCAGGCTGTAGTCGCGCGCGCCGCGCTGGACGACGCCGTACTCGCCGTCACCGGTCATGGCCGCTGCGTATTCGGCCCACTCTTCCCAGGTGGTCGGCGGGCCGGGCAGGCCAGCCTCCTCAAGCTTCTCCTGGTTGCAGATCAGCATGAGCGGCTCGGCATTGACCGGGATGGCGTTTTGGCGTCCCTGACCATAGGTGCCAATGCCATACTCACCGTTCCAGGCGTGGGCGGCCCAGTCGTAGGGGTAGAAGTCCTCGATATCATACCACTCGAGGTCGGTCAGATCAGGGTCGTTCAGGTACTCATTCAAGTCCACAACCCAACCCGCTTCCTGATAACCCCACTCAAACTCGGTGCCGGTCTGGATGAGGTCATAGAAGCCCGTACCGCCCTGCAAGTCAGCCGAGGTCTTGGTCCAGTACTCCTCAACGGGCAGGATGTCATAGGCAACCTGGATGCCTGTCAGCTCCTCGAAGAGGGGCACGTAGGGGCGGAGCGCATTGATGTAAGGGTGAGACAAAGCCGGCACATGGATGAGAATCCCTTCGGGCGGGCCTTCACGCACCGGCTTCTGCCAGTCAATGTCTGCACTGGTGAAGTCCTCCATCTTGAGCGGCGCCCATGGCTCAGGCGTAGGGCCTTGCGTTGGGGCTGGCACGGTGACTTCGACCGTCTCTATCACTGTCTCGCCTGCTACCTCAACCTCGCGCGTGACAATGATCGTCTCGGGTTGGGGAGCGCATGAGGCAAGCAGTAGGGCGAGGGCCGTGATGAGGGCGAGCGCCAGCATCAATCGTTTGGGGTTAAACATGTGTTCCCTCCAGCATTTTAGGAGAAGACGCAGGGGCTAACAAGCGGCAGAAGGCCCTCCCATTGGTCAAGCGGGGTATGAGATCTACTGGATATCCCAGAACGCGATCCTGGATGTTGGTGTGGCTGGATGAGGGCGCTGCCTTGAGCCGCCTGTCGCCATGGAAACCCTACAAAGAGACTACTGAGTATCTAAGGCTTGCGTTTCTTTACTTCCCCCCAAACACCTCCTTTTCGCCCTCGGTGAAAGCCAAGAACTCCCCATCAAAGCGATTGGAGCGAACATTGATTTGGCAAACCTACAATTTCTTGATCTAACCCAGGCTTCCGGCGGAGATGCTAAAAAGGAGCAGATGAACGGCCCAATACAAACAAGTGATTATATCAGCAACATTTGTTAGTGCATTATAGAACGAATCTGGGCTGTCTGTCAATCAATTGGCGGATAAATCAGCGGCCACCTAGGCGGCACGTGGCTCACGCCCCGGCCCATGGCAGTTCTGTATTCATGGATGTCTCCGCTCGTGGCGGACCAGGATGGCGGCCTTCCCTTCGACAACGGCACAGGGCGCGGCGGCTGATAGGTTCAGAAGCAGCACGATTGCCTTGACAAGCCCGCCGAATGCGTACTACAATGTCGTCAAATGTGACGTATTTTACAATTGTAAAATCTATAAACTTATGCTCCCACGCGAACGTGTCATAACGACGCTGAACCACAGCGAGCCGGATTGTGTGCCGGTCAGCCTGGGCGGTTCTGCCCACAAGCTGGCCGACTCCCGCTATGAACTCCTGAAGCAACACTTTGGCATCCAAGGTGAAAGTCCTCAGCGGCTGACTGGCGCCTACCTGAGCTACTCAGACAGCCGGGTGCTCGATGCGCTGGGGACGGACGTCCGCTATGTCCATCTGCGCCCGCCCACAGGCTACCGGGCCAATGTGGCGCCGGATGGCACCTGGGTGGACGAATGGGGATTGCGGCACCGGGTGATCGAGGGAGGATACTACGAGCTGGGAGGTACACCCCTCGCCGAGGCGAGCGTCGATGACCTAGAAACCTATCCGTGGCCTGACCCCCACGACCCGGCGCGGGTGGAGGGGCTGCGGGAGGAAGTGGAAGCGCTGTACCACAGTACACCCTACGCCATAGGTGCCTACCGACCAACCATCTCCGGCATTTTCGAGATGTCGCACTACCTGCGCGGCATGGAAAAGCTTCTGATGGACACAGTGACGGATAAGGCGTTTGTGGACGCGCTGTTCTGGAAGCTGGCGGAGGTCATCGGCGAGTTCTACCGGGTGTACCTCGATATGGTCGGCCCATATGTGCAGATCGTGGAGCTGGCGGACGATCTGGGAACGCAGACCGGGCCGATGATATCGCCCCGGACGTACCGGGAGCTGCTGCGGGAGAAGCACGCCTATCTGGCCCGGATCGTCAAAGACAAGGCGCCTCAGGCTAAGTTCCTGCTGCATAGCTGCGGATCGGTCAGGGCTTTTATCCCCGACTTCATCGAGGTGGGTTTCGACATCCTCAACCCGGTGCAGCCGCTTGCCAAGGATATGGCCCCGGCGACACTGAAGGCCGAATTCGGCAATGAGATCGCCTTCCTGGGCGGCGTGGACGTGCAGCAGACAATGCGCGGCCCGGCTGAGGGCGTCCGGGCTGAGGTGCAGCGGCGCATCCAGGAACTGGGGCCGGGCGGCGGTTACGTGCTGGCCCCATCGCACAACTTTGGAGACGATGTGCCGCTCGAGAACATCCTGGCATTCTTTGAGGCCGCGCGCGAGTTCGGCGCCTACCCAGTCTGACCCGGCAGCCAGCGGCCCCTACCCCCAGAGCAGAGGGCGCGATGCAGAGACTGGGCCACATCACGGTCGGCATCTACGAAAAGGCCCTACCCCAGTCGATGACCTGGCCTGAGCGGTTGGCCATCGCGGCTCGGGCTGGCTTTGACTTTGTCGAGATGTCGATTGATGAGAGCGATGCCCGGCTGGGGCGTCTGGATTGGCGCCCGGAGGAACGGGCGGCGTTGCGCGCCGCTATTGCTGACACAGGAGTGCCCATTACCTCGATCTGTCTGAGCGGTCACCGGCGCTTCCCGCTGGGAAGCCCGCTGGCCGAGACGCGCCAGCAGTCCCTCGAGATCATGCACAAGACCATCTGGCTGGCGCGCGACATCGGGGCGCGGATGGTGCTGGTGCCGGGCTACCACGTTTACTACGAGAGGGGCGATGGTGACAGCGAGGCCCGTTTTGTTGAAGGACTGCGGCAGGGAATAGCCTGGGCGAGACAGGCCGGGGTGCTGCTGGCCCTGGAGAACACCGAGCGCTCGGTTACCTCAGTGACGGAAACGGCGCGGTATGTCAGGGAGCTTGACTCGCCATGGCTGCGGCTTTACGTGGATGTCGGGAACTTGGTGGCTGCCGGGCACGACGTTCTGACCGAAGTCCAGGCGGGGGCCGGGTACGTGGCGGGGGTGCATGTTAAGGACGCGCGTCCAGGCGTCTTCCGGGATGTGCCCTTCGGCGAGGGTTCAGTTCCGTTCACGGCGGTGTTCCGCGCGCTGTGGGCACTGAACTTCAGCGGGCCTATCATGCTGGAGATGTGGGTGGATGACCGTGTCGATGCACTGGAGGTGATTATGCGCGCCCGGCAGTGGGTGCAGGCCCGTCTGGACAAAAGCTGGGAGGAGTGGCAGGCCAGACGCGCCGTAGAAGCAGGGGAGGAAGCACAACCATGAAGCTGGAAGCGCTGCGGGAAGAGGTGTGGTGCTGCAACCTGGAACTACCCAAGAATGACCTGGTGAAGATGACCAGTGGCAATGTAAGCGGGCGCGATCCGGCCAGCGGGCTGGTCGTCATCAAGCCAAGCGGGATTGCCTACGAGGCCCTCACGCCTGAGAACTTGGTCGTGGTCAACCTTGACGGCGCAGTGGTGGAGGGCGATCTCGTCCCCTCCATTGACACAGCCACACACCTGTACATATACCGCCACCGGCCGGATGTGTTTGGCGTGGTGCACACGCACTCACCCTACGCCACTAGCTTCGCGGTGCTGGGTAAGCCGATCCCGGCCTGCCTCACCACGTGCGGGCTGGTGGGGGGAGAAGTGCCCGTCGGCGGGTATGTGCCGCCCGTTGGGGAGGAGACAATTGGCCAGGAGATGTTGCGCGTGATCGGTAAGAGCCTGGCCGTGATCATGCAGAATCACGGCGTGTTCACCATAGGCCAGAGCGCGTCACATGCGACGCGCGTCGCCGTCGAGGTGGAGGAGATCGCTCGGATCGTCCATCTAGCTATGCTGCGCGGCGAGCCTATCCTGCTGACCGAGGAGCAGATAGCCGAGGTCACATGGGTCTACGGGCATCAGTACGGGCAGGTGAGCACCCGGCGTCCGCTGGGCGGGTAAAAAGTTCGGGAGGGTACATCATCATGGAGTTCCAGACGCTCTATCAGAACGTAATCGATGGGAACGCAGCAGGGGCGGAAGCTGAGGTCCGGGCCGCGCTCGAGGCAGGGGTGTCAGCTGAGAGGCTGCTGGATGCCGCGCTGATCCCGGCTATGGACGAGGTGGGGCGGCTTTTTGAAGCAGGCGAGGTTTTTGTGCCTGAGATGCTGGTCGCTGCTCGTGCGATGCAGAGCGCGTTGAACGTGCTGCGCCCCCTGCTGGCCGAGACGGGCAAGGAGCCTGTGGGCCGGGTAGCGATTGGCACGGTGGCAGGCGACCTGCATGATATTGGCAAGAATCTGGTCGGCCTGATGCTGGAAGGGGCAGGCTTTAAGGTACTCGACCTGGGGGTGGATGTTCCCGCCAGCCGATTCGTCGAGGCGGCGCGCGATGACGTGCACGTCATTGGCATGTCAGCGCTGCTGACAACGACCATGCCCGCCATCCGGTCGAGCCTCAAGGCGCTGATGGAGTCGGGCGTCCGCGACAGAGTGAAGGTCATCATCGGCGGGGCGCCGGTCACGCAGGCGTTTGCCGATGAGGTCGGCGCAGACGGCTATGCGCCTGACGCTGCCAGCGCTGTGCGGGTGACAAAGAGCCTGCTCGGTGTGGGGTAAGGAGCGCAAGATGCCGCACATCACGCTGACCGTACAGCACGAGGCGGGCCTCCATGCCCGGCCCGCTTCGCTCTTCGTCCAGACGGCCAGCCGGTACAAGAGCGACATCCGGGTAGCGCACGGCGACCGGCTGGCCAATGCCAAGAGCATCCTGACCGTGCTGGGGCTGGGGGCCAGCCGCGGCGCGCAGATCACCATCTGGGCCGAGGGGGAAGACGCCCAGGATGCCCTGGCTGCCCTTGAGCAGCTTGTTGCCAGCAACTTTGGGGAGGCCGCGTAGGGAGAGGCCCGCCACGTTTGTCCCCCGCCGACCCCCTACTCCTCAACTACCACGAACTCACCGGCCTCAAAGCGAAACTTCAGGGTGACATCCTGGCTGGGGCAGCACAGGGGGTCATCCTCGTCGTGGATCGTGGCGGTGACGTGGATCACATCATTGATCACCGTCATATGGTGCACGGGCACCCGGTCGCTGAGGAAGGCCTTGCCCATATACTCCGGCTCACCGTCCTCGTTCCTCACCGCCGCGATCTCGCCGTTCTGGTGTGTATTTGGCGCCACACACCCTACACCGATGGCGTGGGCTGCCTGCTTGGGTGAAAACCTGGCTTTGTTCCGGCTTTCTGTGCTCCGGCACTGGGGGCATTTCTTCATGCCTTTATTTTGCCACAAGCGCACTAAACTGAAATAGACCCCCTGTTATTTACACCCTTGACAGCCACCCGCCCCAGGGTTAAACTTACCGCATCCTCAAAAGAAAGGAGGCAGGCGGCCCGTGAACAGAATAATGGTTATCCAGCCTTGGCTGGCCCTGGCTGGTTACCCGGAACGGAGTGCGCCTGCCGACTGCTGACCGGCACCTCTCAGGTGTGGCCTCTAACCGTGGGTGGCGCATGCCCACGGTTTTTCGTTCAGGCGACAGCCCTGCATTCCGCGTCCTCAAACCCCCGCACGTTGGTTGAAGGAACGGCCGGCTCAAGGCTCCCGTACACTGGTCTGTGCGCTATATGGTGATTCGTCATGTGCATTTGTAGCAGCGTGAAAAGGAAGCGACAATGACATTGACGCACACGGGTCATCCCAGGGCGATTGATAACCACTCGATGCAAATCCTCATTTCAGACGATGGCAAGGGCAAAATGGACGACTCGTTGGCCGTTCAGACCCGCAACGTAGGGCGGATCTACAAGCTGCGTGGTCCCAAACACAAGAACGATCCGAGGGAGATCGTGGCTCTGGACGGAGTTAACCTTGAGATTGCACATGGCGAGCTGTTTGGCCTGCTTGGACCAAACGGCGCGGGCAAAACAACGCTGATCAAGATCCTGGCAACCCTCCTCCTCCCTACCAGTGGCACCGCTCTGGTCAACGGCCTGGACGTGGTCAGGGATATGAAGGAGATCCGACGGCACATCAGCATGGTCAGCGGGGGTGAAACCAGCGGCTACGGTCTGTTGACCGTCGAGGAGAACCTGTGGATGTTTGCCCGCTTCTACGGGTTGGACGATAAGACGGCCAGACAGCGCATCGGCGAGATGCTGGAGGTCGTTGACTTGACCGACCGCAGGCGCACCAAGATTTCCGATCTCTCGACCGGCCTGCGCCAGAAGATGAACTTTATCCGGGGCTTTATCTGCGATCCGACGATAGTCTTCCTCGACGAGCCAACGCTCGGCCTGGATGTGGCCGCTGCGCGCGAAGTACGCCGCTTCATCAAACAGTGGCTCCAGGATCACCCCGACCGTACCATCCTGCTGACTACTCACTATATGGCCGAGGCCGATGAGTTGTGCAACCGGCTGGCGATCATTGATCAGGGCAGGCTGCTGGCCGTTGATACGCCGGAGAATCTCAAGCATCGCCTGCAACGCGAGGCTGTCTTCCATCTTAAGGTCGAGCCGCTCGGCCCGCGCCCAAGCAAAGAACGCATGATCGAGGCTGTCCCGGGCGTGCGCCAGGTCAGCTTGTTTGAGCACACCGACTACACCAGCCTGACGCTTATCCTTGAAGCTGAAGAGGTGCTCACCGATGTGCTAGCGCACCTGACCGAGCGCGGCTCCAGCCTGATCTCGCTGGAGAAACGTGAACCAACGCTTGAGGATGTCTTCATTGACCTCGTCGGGCGTGGGCTTGATGTGGATACCTCACAGCGGGCGGGGGATGGCCATGGATAGCACCGGACGCATCCACAAGGCACGTGGTTTCCGGCTCTTTTGGGGCACAGTCTGGGCGCGTGCCTACCCGCGCATCGTGGGTGCAGCGCGTGAGCCAAGTTGGGTCTTCTTTGAGACCCTGCTGCCCCTGCTGGCCGTCGCTGCCTACGTCTTTGTCTACCGTGCCATCGGCGCGCCCAGAGACTATATCGGCTTTGTTGTAGTCGGTGGCGCGATGACCGCCTTCTGGTTGAACGTGCTGTGGAGTATGGCCAGCCAGCTCTACTGGGATAAGGATATGGGCAACCTGGAGTTGTACGTCCTCAGCCCCGGCCCGATGATGGCGATCCTGCTGGGGATGGCGGTCGGTGGGCTGGTGTTTGCCGGGGTGCGTGCCGCTTTCATCCTGATCATCGGCTCGCTGCTGTTCCAGGTTACGTACAGCACCGGCAGCCTGTTGCTTTTGCTCGTCGTCTTTGCCGTCACGATGGCCGCCCTGTACGGCATGGGCATGATGTTTGCCTCCATCTTCCTGGCGAGTGGGCGCGAGGCATGGCATCTGGCCAACCTGCTCCAGGAGCCGATCTACCTGGCGTCGGGCTTCTACTTCCCTATCAAGGCAATGGGCTTCTGGGTGGCAACCTTTGCATCGATCATCCCCCTGACGCTTGGGATGGATGCCATGCGCCAGTTGCTCTTTACCAGCGACCCAACGCTGGGGTTCCTGTCGGTCCCGGTTGAGTTGGGTATCCTCGTCATCCTGGCAGTCATCTTCATTGCCGCTGCCTACCTCACACTCAACAAGCTGGAGGAGATTGGTCGCCGCGAGGGCCGCCTGATCGAGCGGCGGCGCTAGGAGGACCGTGATGGTGCTGATCGGGCGCATCTTGGACATTCCCTTTGTGCGGCGCAGCAACGCGCTGCGCACGTTTGTGACCGCTGCCTGGCTGGGCTGGCAGATTGAGTCGAACTGGGCCGATCCCTTCCTTTTCGCTATCTACTCGTTCGCCAGGCCGGTCGCCAGCGTGCTGATCCTGGTCGTGATGTACAACATCATCACCAACGGCGCAACCGGAGAACCGATCTTTGCCTATATCTACCTGGGCAACGCCCTGTACATCCTGGTGGGCATGGTCATCACGGGCGTCAGTTGGACGGTCATCGACGACCGCGAGCACTACCGCACCAACAAGCAGTTGCATACCACCCCTATGGATCACTATTTTTACCTCATGGGACGCGGTGTGGCACGGTTGATCATTGGCTCCATCTCGGTGCTGATCACTATCGCCTTTGGCATGATCGTCTTTGACCTGCCAATCACCCTCAGTGCGATCAACTGGCCGCTGTTCCTGACCAGCACGCTGCTGGGCGTGGTGGCGTTGGCTGCCCTGGGGCTGATCATGGGCAGCCTGACGATGATGATGGCCCGCCACTTCTGGGCGCTCGGTGAGGCAGTTGCAGGCGCCCTGTACCTGTTTACCGGCGCCATCTTTCCCCTCGAGACGCTGCCCACCTGGCTGCGCTGGATCGGCTTCGGGTTGCCCGTGACGTACTGGCTGGAAGCGGCCCGCCGCGCTCTGCTCGGAGCTGGGGCGGCTGGCTTCCCGACCCTGGCCGGGTTCACCGGTCAGGAGCTTGTCGGCATTCTGGCAGGCTTCACCCTCGTCCTGACCGCAGCCTCGGTCTTCTTCTATCGCTGGTCGCTCCATATGGCCAAGGAGAAGGGCCTGATCGACATGGAGACATCCTACTGATCCCGTAATGCTGGCCGGGAAAAGGAACAGGGCACACGGGGGGCTTTCTCCGGTGTGCCCTGTAGTCGATGAGAGGGAAAAGAATCAGCCAGAGTGGAGATGCGGCCCATCAATGATCTTGATCGTGCAGCTCAGGCGGCCAAAGCTGATCGCGTCGTCATGCTCTAGCGCCCGCGCCACTCCAGGCCCCAGCGGGAGCGCGTTGACGTGCGTGCCGTTGGTGCTGCCCAGATCGATCAGGAAAAGGCGGTTGCGTGTGGGACGCAGCATGGCATGACGGCGTGAAACGCCGTACTCAAAGGCATTGTACAGGTCGAGGTCGAGATCGACCCGTGAAGACCCGTCCCCGCCCCGCCCGATGATGGTATCTCCGGCCACATCCAGCCCCAGTGGCTCGCTGCCGGTTCTCAGGTCGTGCAGTTCGATCCGCCAGACTGACGCGCCCTGCGGCAGCCCCGTCCGTGCCAAGCGAAGAGGCAGCAGAATATACGACCGCGCGGCTCCCTGCCTGCCACCGAGCGACAGCCGCAGCGCATCAGGGATCACATCGCGTGCCGCGCCTTCAAGCTGGCAGGTCCGCGATTGCGAGGCCGCTCGCCGCTGCATGGCTTCCCGAAGGCGCGCCTCTTCCTGCTCGATGGCGTTGCGCGTGAGAGGAAACTTACGGGTATCCTGCAAGGGATCATCAGGCAAGGGGCCGGGCAGCTTGCCGCTCATGAAAGCATCTCTCCATACATCGGGCAGCCTGACTTGAGTCTCTTGTGTTTCAACCAAGCATCTCAGGAACGCTCCGGGCGAAACACCGTGCTTTCCCCCTGATTATAGGGCAAAGGGGGCCACCCTCTTAATACGGTCTTCCACGCATTTGAAGTGTTTCTCCACCCATCACCCGGTGCTCACAGGCGGGTATTTCGCCCTCCACCGTGTTAGAATAGGGAACAGACTGGCCGCCGATGCGCTTCACCCGGAGAGTTTTTAAGAACACCTCCGGTAGGGCCATGATCACCCAAGCCATATGAGCCGATGCATATTACCCATCTCTCGCTGACCAACTTTCGCAATTATGCCCGACTGGAGATGCCCCTCCCAACCGGCGTCATCGTCCTTTTTGGCGACAACGCTCAAGGGAAGACGAGCTTGCTCGAAGCCATCTATTATCTGGCCACGTCGCGCTCACCGTACACGACATCCGACCAGCAATTGATTAACTGGATCGCTCAGAGTGAACCGATCCCCTTCACCCGGCTCGTGGCCGAAGTCGTCACCCGTCACGGCCTGAAGCGCGTGGAGGTAACGCTGGTCAGGGAAGAGAACGGCCCCTCTGCGCGCCTGAAGAAGGAAATCCGCGTGAACGGCCTGCCGCGCCGCGTGATGGACCTGCTCGGCCAGTTGCGCGTGGTGATGTTCCTGCCCCAGGATTTATCGCTTGTTGAGGGAGCGCCCAGCGGGCGGCGGCGCTACCTGAACGTCACCCTGTGCCAGACCGATCCCGACTACTGTCACGCGCTTAACCAGTATGAGAAGGTGCTCAGCCAACGCAACGCACTGCTTAAGCAGTTTCAGGAGAGCTACCAGCGCGGCCAGCGCTTTGACGCGGAGCGACTGTCCTTCTGGGACGAGAAGCTCGCTGAACATGCCTCCCGACTGATCGCAGGCCGCTACCGGTTGGTGCGCGAGCTGGAACGGCGTGCCCAGCGCGTACACGGTGACCTGAGCGGCTCAGGGGAGCACCTGCGGCTACGTTACCAGCCCGGTTTTGACGCCACTTTCTCGCCGGATGGCCAGATGACTTTTGCCGTGAGCGACTTGGGGGCCAGCGCACTTCCTGAGCTTCCCCCGGCTGAGATTGCGCGGCGCTTCCATGCCGCGCTGCAAGAGCGCCGCCGTGAGGAAATCGCGCGCGGGATGACGACCATCGGCCCGCAGCGCGACGAGATCCGGTTTCTGGTTAACGGCTATGATCTGGGCCTCTACGGCTCGCGCGGGCAGGGACGCACGGCGGTGACGGCGCTCAAGCTGGCCGAGCTTGAATGGATGCAGGATCAGACGGGCGAATCCCCGATTCTGCTGCTGGATGAGGTTGCTGCTGAACTGGACCCCCGACGCCGCGCTTACCTGCTGGAGCGCATCGGCGGCATCGAGCAGGTCATCATCACGACGGCTGAGCCGGGCCTGCTCGATGACAATTTTCTGGCCGGAGCCGTCCGGTGGCAGGTAAAGGCGGGGACGATCCGCGCGGCTCAGGCCGACCGCCAGTCCAGCACCCCGGATGATCCCCCCTAGCGAGTCAGCTTTATGCCCTTGCCCGGTTACAGGGGGCGCTTATTGGGTATCCCCGGTCGGCGCGGGTATTGGGGCGGCGTGGCCGCCACTTTCCTGATGTCCACCAGGTAGCGCGTCTCGGCAACGGTGGGCAGCTCGACTGCCTTTAACTGCTCAACGTGCCCGCCCAGCAGCTTGATCGCCGTCTGTGCCTCGACGATCTCCTGGAATGCACTCTCGCCCTTCTGGGCCAGGCAGTGCCCGCCGACCTTGACCAGCGGCAGCAGATATTCGGCTAGGGTGGGCATTGCAGCCACCGCCCGGGCGAGCGCCCAATCGTATTGCTCGCGGTGGGCGGGCATCTGGCCGAGCGTCTCTGCCCGCTCGTGGATCAACGTCACATCGGTCAGCTTAAGCCGGTCAACGATATGGCGCAGGAAGTCCACCTTTTTGCCGGTTGCCTCGACCAGGGTCAGATGAAACGAGGGACATACGATCTTCAGCGGCAGTCCTGGAAACCCGGCTCCGGTGCCCACATCGACCACCAGCGACCCGGCCAGCCGGGAGCGCATCACCAGCAGGCACGAAAGCGAATCGGCGAAGTGGCGTACATCGATGCCCTCCGGGTCGGTAATAGCTGTCAGATTGGTGTGTGCGTTCCACGCCAGCAGTTCCTCAGCATAGACCCGAAAGGCCTTTACCTGAGCCGGCGTGAGGTTCAGGTTGAGTCTGTCCCGGGCAATTTGTGCGAGTCGTTCCATCATAACCGGAGAGGCCGCCCCCATGCCTGACCGCTGTCAGGCATCCTGTGCCGGGTCAGCCCATTCGTCCTTCTCACCGTCTACAGCGCGAGGCAATAGGTCAAAGTAGAACGGCTCTCCTCGTCGTAGGAAGGCGCTCAGCCGCATCCACAGCCAGTACTCATCGTCTAGGTCAGCCGGGCGGGCCACGCCGAACGCATCGAGCAGTTTGAGGCGGTACAGGTCAAAGCTCTGTGCGATCAGTGTCCCCATCGCTCGGATGTACTGGACGCCTGCCTGGTAGAACACCCAGAGGGCAGCCAGGCTGATCGCTGCCAGCACCAGTAAGCTGGTTTTCGCCCACGCAATGCCCAGCACAATCCCTTCAGCCGCCAGGATGCCCGCCACAAACGCCAGGTTGACCACGATGTCGTTCAGCACCTTCTGGTTGTCGATCTGGGCGAGGAGATGGGGATTCTCCTGAAGCAGGATCGTGCGCAGGTATGGCCAGAAAAACATTCCGTCCATGCCGTAGCGTGCCAGCGGGTACTCCTCTGTCACCGCCCAAGTATTGCCGAAGCTGGTCGGCGTGAGACGCGCCGGGTCAAACGGCAGCCGCTGCACGGGTTCGACCTTTTCTCTCTGGGCGTGCAGGTGTTGGAGCGTTTCCTGTATCGCCAGGTCGGCATTCGCGTCATATTCACCCGTTTCCTCATAATCGGCCAGCACTTCCCGCCGCGCCTGGCGCGCCGCCTGGATGTCGGCATAGAGCCGTCTGTGGCGGGCACGCTTGGCAACGTAAAGCGGGAAGAGGATCGCCTTCATGCCGGGCAGCAACCCTTCAAAGAGCCGGGTGATGAACAGGTTAAAGGGGAGGATCACCAATGCCAGGCCAAGCGCCAGCACAAGCGTGGTCAGGATCTCGCCTGAGAGCAGGCCCAGCCATGGGGCAGCCACCTGGGGGAAGAAGTTCCACACCGCCTCCGTCCCCGCTACTGGCGGGGAGAAGATCACGTACTGGTTGATGGCCACCCCCACCAGCATCGGCACAAAGCCGCTTAGGAAGAATGTCAGCCCAAGCTGGTTGACGATCCCCTCAACGAGCGACGAAAGGTCCTCAAACATCGCCTGTACCCTCTGTGTGTGAAGCGGACGGCCCCTTGCTGCCGCCAGGGGACCGTCGGCCTTTGGCGGCGCGGGCCTCGATCCGGCGGCGGCTCAGCAGGCCTCTCTCAGGCAACTCGGCATAGCGCCCTGCCAACTGCGCCAGCCCCGTGTCAAACAAGCCGTGCGTTGCGCTGCGCATCGTCCCCACTGCCAGGACGCCGCGCAGTTCCCCCTCCTTCAGCACCACCGCTATCTGGCATTCGCTCTCGGCAGCGCGGCGGCGGATGTCGTCCAGATCGGCCTTTGCCTGCTCGACAATCACCTCTACGGCAGCTAACGTCGTGCCGACCAGTTCGCCCAACGGCCGCTCCAGGAACGGTTTGCCCTGTTCTTCCAGGCCGTTCACCAGCGCCGAGAAGGGAGCAGCGGCGTAGCCGCCGCCTTCAAGGTCAACAACCAGATGCCACCAGTCTTGTCCGCCTGCATCGCGCAGCGTGACGATGGCGTCCACCACTCGCTCGTCGTCGTACATCAGGATGTACTTGTACCGGTCGATCTGCCCGTCAGGGATAGCGCTCATCGTGCCGCTCCTCAACCGCCCACTGGGTTCCTCTTATTTGCATCATAATACCAAAGGGTCAGAATCCAAAATGTCGAGCGCTGGCTAAAGTGTATCACAGTAGCTCTACCCCCAGAACCCCCTCTCGTGCCACAAATAGAGAGGCCCGATCCGTGTGACCGGGCCTCGAGGCATCGCTCGTGGGCGCTAGACCTTATAGCACGCTACGTAGTGTCCGCCTCCTTTGTCCTCCAGCGGAGGATGTGGGCTGTTGGCGCAGAAGTCGTCGGCGATAGGGCACCGTTCGTAGAAGCGGCATATGGGCGGGGGATCGACCGGCTTGCTGATGCCGCCTTTGATGATAATCGGGTCACGGCTCAAACGGGGGTCGGGCACCGGCGTGGCCGCCAGTAGCGCCTTGGTGTAGGGATGCAGAGGATTGGACAGCAGCTCCTCCGTCTCAGCCTTCTCGACCATCTTCCCCAGGTACATCACCCCAATGTCGTCACACATATAGCGCGCTACAGCCAGATCATGGGTAATGTACAGGTAACTGACCCCGTAGCGTCGGGCGAGATTCGCCATAAGCTGCATGACGCCGATCCGGATTGACACGTCCAGCATCGAGGTCGGCTCGTCGGCCACAATGAACTTAGGCTCGATAATCAGCGCACGAGCAATCGCCACGCGCTGCCGTTGTCCCCCGGAAAGTTCGTGTGGGAAGCGGAACATGAACGTCTCAGGCGGCGTAAGGCCCACAATGTCCAGCAGGTTCGCCACGCGCTCCTGCCGCTCTGGCAGGGTGCCGATCCCTTGCACAGCCAGCGGCTCGGCCACCGTATCGAATATGGTGTGACGCGGGTTCAGCGACTCGTAGGGGTCCTGGAAGATCATCTGCACGTTGCGGCGGAACGTCTTGAGCCGCTTCCCCCGGCGGTGTGCGATGTCTTCCAACTCGCCCTGCATATTCTGGATGTAGATGTTGCCGCTGGTCGGTTCGTAGAGCCGGACGAGCAGCTTGCCCGTCGTGGTCTTGCCACAGCCTGACTCACCGACCAGCCCCATGCTCTTGCCGGGCATGATCGTGAAGTCCAGCCCATCGACAGCATAGACGTACCCCTTCACCGGTGAGAAAATGTTTCCCTGGAGGGGAAAGTACTTCTTCAGGTTTTCAACTTTAACCAGGGGTTGGTTGCTCGTTTCCATAGAGTCACGCTTCCACTTCTTCCAGCGGATGTTCGAGGGGGTGCCAGCAGGCAGCAAAATGGTGGTTGCCGTAGTCCTTAAATTCCGGCGTCTCTCGCGCGCATAGCTCTGTCGCACGCCAGCAGCGGGGATGGAACCGGCATCCTGTTGGCGGGCTGATCAGGTCCGGCGGCTCGCCCGGCAGCGGCTCTAAGTCGTGCTTTTTGCCCTTGATGCTGGGGAAAGAATTCATCAGCGCGTAGGTGTAGGGGTGCAGCGGGCGCTCGAAGATCTCGACCGAGTCGGCCAGTTCCGCCATCTGTCCGGCGTACATGACAGCAATGCGGTTGCTGACCTCGGCGATAACGGCAATGTCATGCGAGATATAGAGCATGCTCATGCCGAGCTTCTCCTGCACCTCCTCCAGTTTGCGGAGCACGCGATCCTGGACGATCACGTCCAGGGCGGTCGTCGGCTCGTCGGCGATGATCAGGTCGGGGTTGCAAGAGAGTGCCATAGCAATGACCGCACGCTGGCGCATGCCGCCGCTGAACTCATGCGGGTAGCGATCCATCAGCGACGGATCCAACCCCACCAAGTGGAACAGCTCCTCCACACGCTGGCGTGCCTGGTCGCGGTTCATGACCCCAATGTGCAGTTCCAGCGCCTCGATGATCTGGTCGCCCACTCTATACACCGGGTTGAGTGAATTCATCGCCGCTTGGAAGACCATCGAGATCCGCTTCCAGCGGAACTTGCGCATCTCGTCCTCGGTCAACGCCAGCAGGTCGGTGCCATCCATCCAGATGTGCCCTTCCAGCACCTTGGCGTTTTCTGGCAGCAACCGCAGCAGGGTCAGGGCAATCGATGTCTTTCCGCAGCCCGACTCACCCACTAGTCCCAGCGAATCGCCTTCCTCTAAGACAAACGAGACGTTATCAACTGCCTTTACATCCCCGGCACGGGTCTCATAATGCATGGTCAGGTTTTCGACCTTCAGGAGAGGCTTTGACACGTTCGGGTTCTCCCTCAGCGACTTCTCACATGAGCAGGGTATCGGCTGCACACATTCCATCTTCCACTCAAGGCCGGGTGCACCTAGCGACGGCGCAGGCGGGGGTTGATCACCTCATCCAGCGCGCGGCCCACCAGGTAGAAGGCCGAGCACAACAGGGTGATCGCCAGGCCGGACGGGAACACCAGCCACCACCGGTCAAAGTCCAGCAGGTAGCCGGTTGATTGGGTGGTGTAGATCATCAACCCCCAGCTCATCCGGATGTTCAGCAGGCCGAAGATCGAGAGCACAGCTTCCGAGAAAATGGCACCGGTAGCAGTGAACATCATGTATAGGAAGGCCAGGGGCATGAGGTTAGGTACGATATGGGCAAAGATGATATGCCAGTCATTACCACCCGCGATCCGCGCCGCCTCGATATAGGGCTTAACTTTGACGGACAGCGCCTGCGACTTGATGATCACCGTCACACCACCGAAGCCCGACAGAATCCCCAGGACGATTCCTAGCTGCACCAGATTAAGCTCGATCAGGGCGCCCAGCACGATCAACAGCGGGATGGTCGGCGTCATGATCACCAGGTCGGCCAGGCGCATGAAGATCGAGTCCAGTGCTCCACCATAGTAGGCGGACATCGCGCCAACGACCGTGCCAATGGTAACCGTGACGATTGCCGCCAGCAGCCCCAGCGCAAACTCTGATGATGTGCTGTACATCAGTTGACTGAGCACATCGCGCCCCAACGCATCGGTGCCCAGCAGGTGGCGGGCCGAGGGCGCTGCCGGGTGGGCAGCAATCGTCGGGTCGAAGCCGATCACGGGGTGATAGATTCGCTTGTCCCAGACGGTGCTCATCAGGATGGGGTGAGCCAGCGCCATCAAGGCGAAGAAGAGAAGCAGGCCCAGCCCTACCAGCCCGATGGGGTTCTCCGAAAAGATCACCCACGTTTCCTTGAGACCGCGGAGTGCCAAGTTCAGGCGCACGCGCCAAATAGCCTCATGGCGGGACAGGGGGATTCTCTCGGCCACCCCGCGCGCACCGGCGGCCACGTTTTCAGGGGGGTTGATGCTCATTGGCGGCTCCATCCAATCAATACCGTATGCGCGGGTCGAGAAATGCGTATGCCACATCCGCAAACAGATGCGCAAGCAGCGCCAGGACACCTGTGAAAGTCAGTGCCCCGATGGCAAGCGGGATGTCGCTTCGCGTGGCAGCCTCAAGCAGCGTCAGGCCCATCCCCGGCCAGGAGAAGTAAGTCTCCGTAATAACACCGCCACTGATCGTCGCGGCCAGGCTGTAGATCAGGCTGGTCACGACCGGCAGCAGGGCATTGCGTGCCGCGTGTTTGTCACGGATAACCTTCTCGGGAAGCCCCTTGGCCCGCGCCGTCAGGATGTAGTCCTCGCGCAGCGTCTCCAGCATGCTGTTGCGTGTCAGGAGCATGGTTCCGGCGAATGCCACCAGTGTCAGGGTGATAATGGGCAGCATCATATGCCAGGCGATATCAGCCGCAAAAAAGCCCATAGGTGACACGACCCAGTAGCCGACGAAGGCGCCGAGCAAAATGAGCGTTCCGGGTATGCGGATGCGTCGGCGCTCGTAAGGGGCCAGCTTCTGCGTAGCAAGGAACAGCACCGCCAGCGCGACCAGCAGGATGCTGGTCACCAGCATCATCTGGTTGAACACGATGTTGGCTTCAAAGGGGTACCCACGTTCCCGCCATGCCCGCACAGTGATGAATTTGCCGATGGGGAAGATGCCCAGCTTGAAGGCAAATATCCAGATCAGTACCAACGCGAACCAGGGATAGAAAACCGTCCACAGAAAGACGCTGAGAATCGTTACCGGATACTCGATGACGGCCCCTCTCTGCCAGGCCAGTATCCTCCCCAGCAAGAACCCGACGCTGAACGAAACGGTTGTGGCTGACAGGAACAGAACCAGGGTGCGCGGCAGCGTCTCTATGATGATGTCAACTACCGGGCGCGGATATCGCGTCCAGGAGACGCCCATGTCTCCCGTCCAGAAGTTCTTCAGATAGTTCAGGTATTGGATGGGCAGTGGCTTGTCAAGACCAAGCTGCCGGCGCAGCACTTCCCGGGCTTCCGCAGGTATGTTCGGATTGGAGAGATACTGGTCGGTGATGTCACCGGGCTGGGCGTGCAGCAGAAAGAAAACGAGGGTCTGGAACAGCAAAAACGTGATGAGTACCTGGAACAATCGGCTCGTCAGGTAACGAGTCATGATGCACTCCCTGGGCCAGGGATATACCCAAGCACCCTCATGCCGAAAAATCCGTCCAAGGCGTTGTCTTCTGGAGGGTTGAGTTTACTGCCGGAGCGATACAGCCCGCCAGTGATTTTTGTTATGAATTGTATCTTAACTTATTCCTTTGACTTCTAGCTAAGGGAGGGCAGGGTGCAAAACCCTACCCTCCCTTATAGAACGTGTGCACGCGTGTGCCGGGCCGTCGTGCGCTACTCGGCAGCGTATGCCTTCACGTAGGCCTGCTGCCCATAGTAGAACTCCAGGCCGCCCAAGCCCTCGGTGAAGGGGAACGTGACGTTTGACCGGTAGGCCTCAAGCAGCGGCGTGGTGAACAGCGGCACGTAGGGCAGGTCCTCGCCAAGCTTGGCCTGCATCTGGAAGGCTAGGTCCTGCGCAACGCCGAGCTCGGTCGCCGCCAGGAAGTCAGCCGCCAACTGGTCATACTCTTCGTCGCAGTAGCCGGGCGTGTTAAACCCGCCAGTCTGGGAGTCTTCCTTGCAGGTGAAGAAGGAGTCGAAGAAGGTCGGGTACGCCGGGTTGCCCAGACCCCAGCCGAGAATGTACATATCCCACTCCGCTGGGCCTTCGGAGAACACAGCATCAGAGATATTGTTGAAGCCGGTCAGCTCAGCTGTAACCGGGATACCCAGCTCGCGCATCCACTGCTCGATCCAGATAGCAGCCGTCGCCCGCATCGGGTCGTAGCCTGCGCTTGGGGCCAGGATGCTCAGCTCAGGCATCGGCTGCCCATTGGGCATGATCAGGTTGCCGCCAACCACGACATCCGTCAGTTCCTCATCGTAGTACGGAGGCTCGCCGCCCTGCCAGGTGTACCCCGCTTCCTGAAGGATTGCAACGGCAGCATTGAGGCGGCCCGCCCGATCCAGGTTATTGCCCTCGGCGTCAAAGCCCCAGCGGGGGGTATCCGGATTGTACCAGTAGCGGTTGGCTTCCGGCATCACCGTCCACATGGGGATGGCGCTGCCCTGTAGCACGTTGTCGGTGATGAACTGCTGGTCGATCACCGTTGCCACCGCCTGACGGAAGGCCACATCCGAGGTGACAGGATTGCGGTCCGGGCGCGTGTTGAAGGCCAGGTAGCGGAAGCCGTAGTTCGGGTTCTCGATGGTCACGATACCCTCGGCGCCGCTCACACTCTCGAACAGGCCAGGGCTAAGGCCGTTGGGGTTGAAGACATAGTCGATCTCGCCGTCGAGCAACGCCAGCACGGCGGCATCCTGCGAGCCGTAGATGCTGAAAATGACGCCGGGCACGAACGGGCCGGTCTCAACCGACAGATAAGGCTCACCTGAAGGCTCACCAATTGTGACGGTTTCGCCACTCGCCCGGACCAGCTCGTATCCGCCGCCGTCATACAGGTTCTCGACATCGCCCTTCAGCGGGTAGTCTTCGCGGGCGATGTTTTCAGCGAAGGCACCTGGTTCCCAGCGGCCAAACATCATCGGCCCGAACACCGGTTCGTTCTCAGGGACATACGCGTAAAGCTGGGTGCGAGCTTCGGTAGCGACCGCCGCGTAGCCCTCAGCATCCTCGGGATCGGCCTCGTCCAGCCCCGTATCGGCCTTGATCTGCTCCACAATGGGACCCCAGTAGTGCTCGGCCATAATCGGGCCAAGCGCCACACCGAATTCCCACTCGCCCAAGCCGGGGGTATCTGTGAAGAAGAACTTCAGGGTCGTCGCGTCCACCGCTTCGACGTGATCAAACAGGGCAGGGATGTAGGTTGACCAGTTGCCCGAAAGCTGGAACTCTTTGAGGGTGTTGAAGGTGAAGACCACATCTTCGCTGTCAAGAGCTTCGCCATCCGACCAAGTCAGGTTGGGCAGCATCTGGACTTCGATTGTGACGAAGTCACCTTCCTGGGTGCGCTCTCCGGGCATGGCTGCTGCGATACTCGGCACGAAGTCAAAACGCTGGTTGGCGAGGCCGTACAGCACAGGGTGATAGTTGTTGCCTACGTAGAAGTTCCAGGCAGTGGCCTCGGTGTCCAGCATAGCCCAGTAGTTGGTAGTGGTCAGGTCCTCATAAATGCCCGTCTGGAAGGTGACTAGCTCACCGCTCGGGACACCCTCCTCACCTTCCCCGGCCATCTCCTCTTCGCCGGATGGCGTGGCAGTGACGATGATAGTCTCGCCACCTTCGCCGGGGACCTCCACCGTCACGACGACCTGCTCAGGGGCAGAGACGCAGGCGGTGGCAATCAACCCGACAATGACAAGCACGAGCATGGGCGCCAACCACTTTTTGTTGCCAAACATCTTTTCTTTCTTCTCCTTACCCGCTCTGTAGGAACCTGATATCCGAGAGACTGCGCGCGAGTGTGCGTGCTCCCTGAAAGCCGAGTGCCTTTCTTTCAAGGAAACTTCGAGCGCTGAGAACCGATTTGGAACAAGCCAGATCGCTTCAGCCTTTTCTCCTCCTCTTCCCCCTCCCTAGAAGAATACTACCTTATCCTCTCGTGGTCCGCGGAACGCCTGAGAGGATAAACCTATGATAAGGGGTAAAAAGCCCATTTGTCAAAAAATATTGCGTAAAAAGGGGGTGAAACCCGACAAACCTTGATGAAATCGCTTGTGCTAAAAACGCTGCGACCCTCTTGACATGAAACGCTTCTTATGCCATGATTGCAAGAACGAAACACTGTTTCGCTTACAAAAACGGGGGGTCACGAAAATCCAAAGGAGGGAGAAACACATGCGCACGTTCAAACTGTTCAGCCTGCTCGCTGTCATGCTGGCCGTGCTGGCACTCGCGGCCTGCGCGGGCGGAACGGCTGCCACGCCAACCGCCGAAGAAGCGACAGCAGAAGAGGCCGCCACCGAAGAGGTCGCAACCGAGGAAGCCGCCACCGAGGAGGCTGCAACCGAGGAGGCCGCCACCGAGGAGGCGGCGACTGAGGAAGCGGCCACCGAGGAAACGCCCCTTGAACCGATCAAGGTTGGCCTCTACCAGGGCATGACCGGGCCGCTGGCCTTCATCGGTGAGGGCTACAAGATGGGCGTCGATCTGGCTATTGCCGACCTCGGCGGCGCCATCGAGGGACACCCCATTGAAACGTACGTGGCCGATACCAAGTGCAACCCCACCGACACCGTGAACGCGGTGCGTAAACTGATCGAGGTTGACCAAGTGGACGTCCTCATCGGCGGTGGATGCAGCGGTGCAACGCTGGCTGCGCTGCCCATCGTCCTGGAGGGCGAGACACCCGCCGTAGACGGCACATCCACCAACCCGACCATCTACAACCAGCTTGGCGTTGGCGGCAACCCCTGGCAGTTCCGCATCGGCCCCGATGACCTGATCATGGGCCTCGGGTTTGCCCAGTACATTGCCGATCAGGGTGTTGGCAGCGTGTCGTTCGTGGCCGATGACAACGCCTTCGGGCGCGGCGCAGGCGTGGTCTACGTGGATGTCTTTGGCCGAATCGGCGTTGATGTCGCCAGCGAAGACTACTTCGACCCTGCTACGGCCGATTTCCGCCCTGCGCTCACCCGTATCAAGGCCGCCGATGCTGACGCCGTCCTGATCGTCATGACCGAGCAGTCGTGCGCAACGTTCATGCGCCAGTTCCGTGAGCTGGGGCTTACCCAGCAGGTCTTCTCGCGCGGCGCCTGCACTAGCGGGGTGTTCAACGATCTGACCAAGGACGATCCGGCCATCGGTGAAGGGATTATTGAGTTCTCCTTCTTCAACGAGGGCCAGGACCCCGAGCTGGACCAGCACTTCTTCGAGTACTACAACCAGCCGATCAGCGGCCACCGCATGGCTGGCTACTATGCCATGTACCACACCATCGCCCCTGCCATTGCCAACCTGATTGCGGAAGGCAAGGAGATCACCCGCGCCAACATCCGCGATGCCATCGCCGCTCTGGACGTGGAGACACCCGCCGGGCCGATCCGTTTTGACGATCACAACCAGGCCTATATCAACGGCGCCCTTTCCGTCAACCGGAACCTCGAAGCCATTCTGCTTGAGAGTGTGCCGCTCGAGCCGGTCGATCACACGGGGTATGACCCCACCAGTTAGGTAGAAATATCTAAGGGGAGCGCAGGAGTTAATCCTGCGCTCCCTGAGCCGGGTTTGCCGGTCATTCCACCGGAATCCCCGGCTGGCGGCAGGATCGGGCTTGATGAGCGTTCGGGGAGCAC